>TARA_R110002012_G_scaffold226086_1_pt1 | contig 79871 bp, 80 predicted proteins | sample TARA_R110002012 | Tara Oceans TARA_R110002012 (sample SAMEA4396515) | marine metagenome | biome: Westerlies Biome; feature: [DCM] deep chlorophyll maximum layer (ENVO:01000326); material: water (ENVO:00002006), including particulate matter (ENVO:01000060) such as... | depth 40 m
TAATTTTTATAGTTACTAAGGATTTCAATTCTGAATCTCTACAATAATCATATGGCACCGTTTCCTAGAGCCTGCCTGGAAGGCAGGCGCAGTGGGGAGGTTTTAGGCAATTGAGGTCTCTCCCGATAACCATCGGGATCCGCTCGACATGACAAACCCCGACAGTGCTATCCGCACAATATCAACCTAAACAATTCATTTTGCTTAATTTTAGAAACCGATACCATGGCCTAAATTATTTCCAAGACTTCATTTTTCTCTAAAAAAGATTAGTAAAAAGCAAAAATACGCAAAACGATTAAAACCGTTGCTATACAATGCTTTATAAAACAGTAGTCTTAGTTTGGAACTCGGTGTCTGATAGGTTTTGGGCTTGAAAATACAAGGTTAGGTTACTAATTCGTTACCGATTAACAAAGGTAAACACACAGCTTAACTGATTATATTTCAGTCTTTTGCACCCTTTTTTACATTCCCTTGTAACTCAATGTAATTTAATTTTAAACATTAAACATTTGAGTTATGGAACAGACAAAAAAGTCCACGTTCAAACTACTTTTCTATTTGAAAAAGAACGAACTGAAAAAGAATGGTAATGCCCCGATTATGGCACGTATTACCATTGATGGAACAGCTAAAACTTTCGGAACAAAGTTAGAAATAAACCCCAATAATTGGGATTTAAAGTACGGAAGAGTTGAAGGTAAAAGTGCAACAGCTTTAAGCATCAACCAAAAATTAGATAATATACGTGGGCGTATCGACAAGATTTATGAAGATATGCTGAAACACGAGGGCTTTGCTACCTCACAGAAAGTAAAGCTGTCCTTTTTGGGTGTTGGTGTAATGGATGATGCAATACTAAAAGTCTTCAACGACCAAAATGAGGATTTTAAAAAATTGGTCGAAAAGGAAGAACGTTCGCAAAGTACCTATAACAAGTATATCACAGTTTACAATCATCTTACCACCTTTATAAAAGAACGCTATCATCGTGATGATATGGCTTTTCGGGAATTGACTGCCGATTTTATCCGTGAATTTGATTTTTACCTCCGGTACGACTTACAGTCTGCGCATAATACGGTTTGGGTTTACACGATGCCTGTATTAAGTCTGGTGGAGCTGGCTATTAAGAAAGGCTTGATACGTGATAATCCGTTTCAGGATTACGAAATCAATATGGAAGAAACCGACAGGGGTTATATTCTTAAAGAAGACGTAGAAAAGCTGATGATGTGCGTACCATCGCACACACGGTATGAACTTGTAAAAGACCTTTTCATTTTCAGTTGTTTTACTGGACTTGCTTATGCGGATATAAAAAAACTGACAAGGAACAACATTCAATCTTTCTTTGACGGTCATCAGTGGATTATCAGCAGAAGAAAGAAATCAGATATTGCGTCCAATGTTCGATTAATGGAAATCCCTAAACGCATCATTGAGAAATATCAAGGTACGACAAGGAATGAATTTATCTTCCCGGTTCCGACCAATGTAACCTGCAATACTCACGTAGGTAAATTGATTGTCGAAGCGGAAATCATTACGGAGCAAAAGGTAACTTTTCACACGGCAAGGCATACTTTCGGAACAATGTTTTTGACCGAGGGCGTACCTCTTGAAAGCCTTAGCAAAATGATGGGACATAAAAACATTTCCACTACACAGATTTATGCTAAAATCACAAGCCAAAAAATAAGTAAGGATATGGATTTAGTTGCCCCAAAATTTCAGGCTATGGAAGAAGCATTTTTAGCAGCAATCTGATTAACTATTATTACTCCACAACAGAGCAGAACTTAACGGTTCTGCTTTTTTTGTGCCTATACTTTTCGTGTAGGCAAAGCACATTTACTTTCCTCTACTCAATCCAACACTGTAAAAGAGCTTATTACCTACTTCCGAAATAGAAAATTGAAAAACGAAATCCCCATCTATCACGCCCTGCTATTCCGTTTTTCAAATCTCAATTACAGGCTATCATAGCCTGGTCATTAATACCATAAAATTTAGAACAGAATATTTCCACAATCAACCGGTAAAAAGGCAGCTAAGTTATAGCGGGCAGCCACCGCACACACCCACCAATAAAAAAATGAATGAACGGTTTCCCCCTAAAGGAACCCCCATTAAATCATTTTTTTTCTTGGTTTTCGCTGTTTCCCGCTTGGATTATCTGCTTTCTTTTTTCCGGTTTTTCTTTTGGAAAAAATTATGCGAAGCGAAGCGGAGCAAACCACAACAGGAAGCAGGAAACGAGAAAAGCGAACGTAACAAAATGTAAAACTTTTAAAACAAGACGATTATGAACATCACAGGAAGACTGACAAGGGATGCGGAAGTACGCACAACGTCAAACGAAAAACAGGTAGTAAACTTTTCAGTAGCGACCAACGACAGCTACCGTAACAAGCAGGGCGAACGAGTAGAGCAAACAACCTACTTCGATTGTGCCTATTGGATTTCTGCAAAGGTGGCAAGGCTACTGACCAAAGGCACTTTGGTAGAACTCACAGGACGAGTAAGTACAAGGGCGTGGGTAAGCAAAGACGGAGAAGCAAGAGCAGGTCTGAATTTCCATACCTCAAACATCAAACTGCACGGAGGTAGCAGGAGAACCGAAACCACACAGGCTACTGCACAAGACGATAATAACAAGGTTACAGCACAGGGAACAGATGACGACCTCCCATTTTAACAACGAGTATTCAATCATTTTTTAACATCAAAATTTTAAGCATTATGGCACATAATATCAATTTCAACGAAAGAACAGGACGTTATTCATTTTTCAGCGTTCAGCAAAAGGCGTGGCACGGTTTAGGACAAATCGTGGAGCAATACCCAACGAGTGAAGAAGCTATCAGACACGCAGGATTAGATTACGAAGTCGTAAAATCCCCACTATTTACCAAAGGTTCGGGCATTATCGAAACCTCCAACGGCATAGAGATAGGTAGTAGCGAATTGGCAGTACCTAACTATTTCGCCAACATACGCACCGATAACAATGCAGTATTGGGCGTAGTTGGTAAGGATTACCATATCGTACAAAACCGTGAAGCCTTTAATTTCTTTGATGCTATTGTAGGCGGTGGCGAGGGTATTCTCTATGAAACCGCAGGAGCATTGGGAAATGGGGAACGTATTTTTATCACAGCCAAATTGCCCGACTATATCCGTGTAGGGAATGGCGATGATGTAACGGAAAAGTACATTTTCCTAACCACTTCGCACGATGGTAGCGGAAGTATCACAGCCGCATTTACTCCTATCCGTATCGTTTGCCAAAACACGCTGAACGCTTCGTTACGCAGTATGACCAATGTAGTTCGTATCAAACACACATCGGGAGCAAAAGGACGTATCGAGAATGCTCACAAGATTATGGGATTGGCGAATACTTTGAGTAACCAATTGGAGGGCATTTTCAACAATTGGGCAAAAGTAAAGGTAACAGACCGAGAAGTAAGAAAGTTAATCCAATTGGCACTTTGTCCGAACAAGGAAACCCTTGATTTAATTAAAAAAGGTGCGGAAGATGAAATTTCCACCGTGTTTAAAAATACCGTTGAGGATGCTTTTGCCTATGCGATGATAAGCGACACACAGCAAATGGACACCACCAAAGGCACATTGTTCGGAGCGTACAATGCTGTTACAGGCTACTATCAGAACGTAAGAAATTATAAGAACGATGAAGCCAAGTTACAGAGCATTGTATTGGGTGGTACTGCCCAACTCAAATCACAGAAAGCATTTGAATTGTGTAGTGGTTTTGCTTTGAACGGTGCAGAAATCCTAAACCTTAATTAATTAACAACAGGCTACCGCCTTAATCGGTGGTAGCCTATCAAAATATTCATTATGGCAAATTGGTGCAGTAATACGGTTGTATTCGAGGGAACTCCCGAAGCAATCACAGCGATACAGGAACTTTTTCAATCAATGAAAGAAAAGGAAGAAAAAACCGAGCAAGGGCAATTTCCCGAATTTATGGAAGATACCAACGGTGGGTATTTCTTCAATATCTATTGGCACGAGGGCGATGAAGGACAATTTCAATATGAAACAAAGTGGTCGCCAAATATTGAAGTGTTGCAGGGAATAGCAAGCCTCTATAAAGTGAATTTCGTACAGGACTATGAGGAAATGGGAAACCTTGTTTACGGCAGAGCAACTTATCGGGACGGCATACTCAGCGATATATTTTTGGGCGATGATGATTTTGAAGCCTACGAACAGAATGAAGAAACAGACCTCTACCACTTTGAGGGAGAAGAGTACGAAAGCGATTATGAGATATTGGAAACTCTTTTGGAACGCAAAATTGTAACACTATGAAAGTAACGGATTTGAACGGTTACGAAATTGAAGTAACCGACCTAAAAGAAGCTATCCGTATTGCCAAGCGAAATACAGGATATAGCCACGAGGACAAAAGTTTTTCAGACTTCGATAAAAGGCAAAATGCCTATTGGACAGATATACACAAGAAATTGACAGCAATCAAAGAACAGTTAAACAACAATTAAAATTTAAGAACGATGAACACAAATTTTTTCAATCAGATACAGCAGTTGGACTTTACAGGCAATTTACAACTGACGATAACCAAAGGAGCAGAAAGCAATCTAATCGTATCGGTATTGCTCCATAACGAACAATGCGGAGATAGTGCGAAAAACCTTATTCCCCCATTGACATTTAACGCCACACCCCAAGAGTTTGACGAGGGATTTTTTGAGCAAATAACCACACCTGTACAAAAGGTATCGGGTTTAATGGTGGATATGGAGAAATTCCAAAAGCAACTTGATGAAGCCAAAGCACAATCGGCAATCGAGAAAGCAAAAGCCGAAAAAGAGAAAAAGGAACAGGAAGCCAAAGACAAGAAGTTCAAACAGGCTATGGACAAGGTGGACGAGTTGGAGAAAGAGGGCAAGTTCCGTGAAGCGTGGATGAAAGTTCCCGATTTAACGGAGTTTCCCGAAAAAGCGGACGAGATACGCAAACGCAAAACCTCATTATCCGACAAGTTTGCAACACCGAGCCTTTTCGGAACAACGGAAGAAACAGCACCTGAACAGCCACAGGTGGCAGAAGTTACTGCCGATTATCCTATTGATGAAGCGGACGAGGAAGAATAAAAGTGTTAACCCCAAAATTAGAAAGTTATGTTATTAGCAACGCAATTAGAACGAGTTTTTATACTCAAAGATAAAGGACAGGACATCAGACTGACCGACCCAGAGCCACGTTGGAGTGTGGAAGCGGTGATGAATTATTACGCCAATATGTACCCCATTTTGACGACTGCAAAAGCATCAGCACCGCAGATAAAAGACGATGCAATCGAGTACAAATTTGAGAGCGTAATGGGTACGAAAGGTTGAACCAAAATTTTAAAACGATGAATTATGCAACGCAACATCATATCGGGAGTTATCAGCATACCCGAACAGAAAAGACAACAGCAGCTACACCGACAGTTGGGCGAGTTCGCAAATTGGCTACAAAGACCAAAGGACGCAAGCCAAGTGCAAAAAGACAAGCAGAAATCCGTACCAATAGCAATGCTACCAATGGTCTTTTAAAGTGTACGTTTCTGCCTAAACTGAAAACAGCACAATCCGTACAGGCTTGTCAGAAAACGGAGAGGGATTTTTACAAGTCCCTTTCCCGACTTGCCAAGCATTACAGCATTGAGCCAATGCAGACCAAAGATTTTGAGTTTCCCTACAATATAACATTGTCTATGTGGGATATGGAAACCAAAGTAAAACGTACCAATATCAATTGGGATAGTTTTAAATTGGTACAGGATAGTAAGAAAACCTACTTCACAAGTGAGGAACGATACAATACAGATACAACCTTGTATTATGTTCCTATTGCACCACTCTTTAAAATGCTCAAAGACCCGAAGCGTAAAAAGACCGCACAGCTACTTATATCGGTATGCAGTTATCTGTATCATATTGCCGATGTGCCGTATTACAGGCAGGAAGACAGCTATTTGTATTGGTTGTATGAAACGCACAAAGATTGGGTAGAACAGGATGATGAAACAGACGAAACCGAAACGTATAAAAGTGAGTTGAGAAATGCCGAATATATTGGCGACAATATAGAACAAAAGCTATTTAACCGTATCAATTTAAAGGTATTTGAACAGCGTTTGAGCCGATTTAAAAGCCTTGATACATTCGACAGGGAATGTTGGCAGGTAGCTTGTAATGCGTTTGCCCTTTGTACTGAATATCCGAACGCAAGCATTTTCAGAAACGCACCATTGCCCGAACAAGACCCATATAATGATGATTACGAAACCGAAGCAATCGGAATGGAAAAGTATATCTCATTTGTCGCAGATACAAAAGGTTGGTTATATGAAAGTATGGCAGACAGCATCAATAACGAGTTTAACGAATACGGAGCAATGCAGGAACCGACCATTTGCAAATCCTTTGACGGAAGTAAAATAAAGACAAATAACCTTGATTTTGAAAACCGCCTGTTTGCCCTATTGGACGACCTCTGTACCCTATTGTATGACTATAAAACAACAGAAAAATGAACACCGTAAACGACTTAACCCAAGATTTCGGCACATTATACTATCCTAAATCCGCTTTGGTTTTCTATGAAACCAAAGGAATTGAAACCGATATGTATGTGGAGCATTTCGATATGGACAGCAACGGAACGCCTATCAACGCTCATCCATTGACTGTAAGGGAAGCCAATGTATTGGCAAAGGCTTTACAGACCGAAGACGAAAAGAGCAACGCCTTTTTAAAATCAAAGGGAATTTTGCCGACCAATATTCTGCACATCAATCCGAATGCTGAAAAAGGTACAGTACTTTGGTACACCAAATCAAAGCAAAGGCAACTGTATTTTGTGGAAAGTTTGGGCATACCCAATGGCAAGGCACAAGTACCCCCAATGCTTTGGTTAGCGAGCAAAAGCAGTCTTACGGTATTTGCTTTGGCAAACGACAGAAGACCAACCGAGAAAACGCCATTGCATTACGCACCTTTCTTCAATATCTACGAAAAAGGGAATGTATGTATGGGTACGGTAAGTATTGACATTAAAAATTCGGCTTCGGTTGAGGAATTTATACAGGCGTGGGAACATTATTTTTTCAATTCCTATTTCAGCCATTCATTATGTGAAAACTTGACGAAAAAAAACATTGTAAACCTTTGGAAAGACCTTATTGGCACAGATAAACCCTTTCCGAAAGAAGCATTAAAAAAGAATAACAAAACCCTTAAAAATCTATTGTGATGAATACAGCAAAAACAGCAATCCATTTTACGGATAATTATCTGCTCAATCCCACCAATCCGATTTCGGTAAACCTTATCGGAGCAGGTGGTACAGGGTCAAAAGTATTGACCGCCTTAATGGAAATAAACGAAAGTTTGATTGCGTTGGGACACGCAGGGTTACAAGTCCGCCTTTGGGATGATGATATTATCACAAGTGCCAATTTGGGCAGACAACGTTTTGCAGAAAGTGAAACAGGATTATACAAATCCGTTGCTTTAATCAATCGTTGCAACCGCTGGGCAGGAACAAATTGGAAAGCCGAAACGGTAAAATTTGAAAAGGACAATTTTGGAAGACCTCCCGAAAAAGCAAGGGCAACCATTACCATTACTTGTGTGGATAATGTACAGGCGAGGTTTGGCGTTGCTGAAATTCTTAAAGAAACAAGCTACCGCAGACACTATCAAGATGAGCCAAAATATTGGTTGGATTTTGGCAACAGCCAGTATACAGGACAAGTATTACTATCTACCATCGGAGAGATAAAGCAACCCAATTCAGAGAAATACCAAACGGTGGCAAGCCTGCCATTTGTTACCGATGAATTTGGCGAATTACTGAAGCAATCCGAACAAGAGGACAACACTCCAAGTTGCTCACTTGCCGAAGCATTGGAACACCAGGACTTGTTTATCAATTCCTCATTAACCCAAATGGGTTGTTCTTTGCTGTGGAACTTATTTCGCAGGGGAATGACCGAATACAAAGGATTTTTTCACAATCTGAAAGATTTCCGCACCCACCCCATAAAAGTCGCCTGACCCGAAAAGTCGGGCGGCAAAAAGACAGATCCTCCCGATGGTCGGGGCAGTCTTTTTGCATTAAACAGGTGCAACCCCTTTGTCAAAATGCACCGCTCCGCACATTCCCTTTCCTTACATTTTACCAAACAAGTTGCGAGTTTTTGCGTGGGATATTCAGTATCCCAATGATTGGTTTTGATAATGACTTCTTTTCTTTTCACACGGCGACCAAAGAAAAGAAGCAAAAGAACGTCGTTTTATTACCATTGGATTTTGTCCTAATGCTTGTCAAAGAAAAGTTATATTCAGTAATTTTGTGGCTAATTGATAAGGTCAAGCAAATGGAAACAATACAAATAAAAGGAATAACATTAAATGATATTGAGCAACTGCAACAAATAGGCAGACAGACTTTCTATGAAACTTTTTCGGCAGGAAACACCGAAGAAAATATGACCAATTATTTAAATGAGGAATTTTCCATAGAAAAATTAACGATTGAATTAAGCGACAAAAATGCTGAATTTTATTTTGCAACACTTGACAATATGGTAATCGGTTATCTGAAACTCAATTTCGGGCAATCACAAACAGAATTGCAGGACGACACCGCACTTGAAATTGAACGTATTTATGTTTTAAAAGAATTTCACGGTAAAAAAGTGGGACAAATTCTATACGACAAAGCCATTGAAATTGCCAATCAGAAAAATGCCAACTACGTTTGGTTAGGTGTTTGGGAAGAAAACCCCAGAGCAATCAGTTTTTATAAGAAAAACGGCTTCGTTGAATTTGATAAACACATTTTTAAATTGGGCGATGACGAGCAGACAGATATAATGATGAAGCTGAAATTAGCTTAATTACTGTCAAAATATTCTTGTGCAATATCAGCTACTCCCATACTAAAATATCTTCCGCCATTGATAACAGTTTCAATCGCTTTTTTAAAATCGTCCGCATCGCTTCCAATGAGCAGATAACCGCCAAAACTTATTTCCAAAAGAGGTTTTACGGCTTTTTCTGCATCAATATCACTGTGAGCAATCAATTTTATGGTTGGATATTGTGTTCTCAATTCTTGAAGCTGTGCCAGCACATTCTTGTCGTAAAAATCAAGGTCAATAATACAAACTGAGGGAAGTTCTTTTAATGAAGATAATTGAGATAGTCCGTCTTTAATCTGTTCCGAGCGGTGCAGGATCTCAAATCCTAATTTAGTAAGGTCATTGCAGATGATATCTACAATTGGGCTTTTATCGTTGATAAAGGCGAGGGTAATTTTTTGTTGTTTTGTACCAGTTTCCATATCATATCTTTTTTGAGTTGATGTAGTCCTGCACAAAAAAAGCGCAGGCAACTACACTCATCGATACTACGGCACTGGTACGCCTAACCCCGAATAAGCGAGCGCCCACGCCATAACGTGAGCGTTCTTACTTATTGCCTCGGGGTTACAAAAATTACCAGTTTTTAGTACCAAGACCTAAAGCAAAAACACTTTAAGTATTTTCTATATTTTACATAGCAAATATACTAAACCCATTTCGATAGAACCATACTCACACAAAATTTATTACAGACAATGTTTGTTATTGGATATATAATTTTGCTCCAGTATTGTCAAAATATCCGTTTCCTTGTAAATAATCTTACCTCCAATCTGTATATACGGCAGGATATTATCATCACGGTATTGCTGTAAAGTCCGTTTGCTAATGTGTAACAGTTTGCACATATCCTCTCCCGATAGGTATATTTCTCCGTTCATTACAGGACGGTAGTTTTTCAATATACTTTCGATACGGGTTCTTAGCTGCGTTATCATTTCCTGATGGGCAATGATTTCTTCGGCTTCATTCGTCAGTAAATCCATTGTCTTTGGTATTGTACGGCAGTCCGGCTTCGAGTAAAGCCTGTACGTCCGAGCGTTTGTAATAATTCTTACGGTTCAGTTTGGAATAAGGTAATAACCCTTTGTCCTTATACGTCTGCAAAGTCCGCTTGGTAATGTTCATCATCAAGCACACTTCCTGGTTATCGAGCCATTGCTCTTCTGCGAAAATTGGCGTGTATTTTTTTGTGGCATTTTCGGTCAGTTCCAAAAGTTCCCTCAGTTCATTCTGCATTCCGTCCAATGCGGATTTTTGTATTGCGATAACTTCCATAATCTGCTCAATTTTTCTGTGGAAGTGAATTTATAAAGGCTTATTACAAGGGTTGGAAATGTTGTACCTATTGGCGTTGAAAGGCACTGTTTGGCGGTTTACTATCTCCGTAAACAAAAATCGGATAGCCTTTTGAGCTATCCGATTTTTTACTGCTATTTTGAAATATTAATTGTATGTTGACTGGAATGTCCTTAGTTTAATTTTAAAGCCGTTTTTCCAATTAGAATAGTCTGTAATGTCTTGGTCAATTTCTGGTTTATTTGGTAACAATGGAATTGTTGAAGTCCCTCCATCGTGTTCTGTTACGGAATACTTTCCGAATAGGTTTAGAAGAAAATCAACATCTGTTTGCTCTGTAACAATATAACTTGATAAATTACCTTTTTTTAGATGAATGTTTTTAGAAAATCGTTCGTAAGTTTTATTTGATAAAACTTCTTCAACAGAACGTTCTAACAACATTCTAAATCTTTTTCTTGCAGAATCAAGTTTAGTTTCTCGTCCGTGTGCATCAGTTAATATAAGAGCATCGTGTTCTGTTAGTATTCTTCTGATAGAATCGACTCTTTCTTGCACATTTTTAGCTAAATATGGAATCTCGTCTGTAACGATACCACTTATTCCATTGTATTTGTCAATTCCTATTACTGTGCAGTCCGTTGATGTTATTGCTTTATGTGTATCTATAAGCAAACGTAAAAATGACAGGTCGTGAGTAAAGACAACTATCTGTCGGTTTTGTGATAGTTGAACAATTTTATCCGAAATTTTATCCCTATTATCCATATCCAAAGACGTAACAGGGTCATCAAATATTATCGTATTTAGACGATTGTCAATCGTACATTCAGCTAAAAAGTTTGATAAGGCAATAATTTTTTGTTCGCCCTCACTTAAAATTGAGTTGATTGAATCATTAATTCCGTTTAAGCCACATCTTTGATATGTATTTCCTTGACTTGTTCTCGTTCTTGAAATCAAAACTTTACTTGCTAAATCACGATTGAAGAAATTGAGATGGGAAACAAATTCTTGGTGCTGCAAACTTACGGCTTGGTTTTCCATTAGTTCGCCAATTTTGCGTGAAATACCATTGGTGGCGAGTTGGGATTGACAAGTGTTTATCCAAGACCTGTATTTATATTCGTCAAAGTATTGAAGAATAGCCGTTTTGTTGTTAAACAAAAATTCTTTTGCTGATAGTTCATTAAGTTCAGAAACTAAGGTGTTTCTATTTTGTAGAAGCTGATTGTTCTGGGCAATCTCGGCATCAATTCTTGGAATTATGCTTGTTATACTTGGTGTCAGAGTTTGTAAACTTATGTTTAGTTCGCCACCATTTTGCAAAAAAGTAATGATTGAATTTCTGAATGTAGCAACTGAATTAGCAAACTGGTTATAGCTATCTCGAAAATTTGGTATCAACTGCTCTAACTCTGCAAGGTTTTCAATTGGTGGAATTACCAATGAATTGTATAAGTTTAGCTTTCCCTGAACTGTTGAGTTAATTAAATTTAGCTGTGTAGAAACGTCATTTAATACAAATTGATTGAAAGTTGTCAATCTTTGTTGTGCAGTTTCGTCAAGTTCTTGTTGGCACAACACACATTTTTCTAATGAAGTTAAGGATGGGAAATTTTGACCATCTGAAAGATTTGAACTATGTGCATAATTTCTTGCAGCTTCCCACAAAGTTCGCCAAGGATTTGTGCCAAATCCTTCTAACGTGTTTACGTTTTGTAGTTGAGTTGTCGCAATTTGATACGCTTGATTAACGCTTTCAAAAGTATTTCTATTTGCTATTAGTTCGTTTAAGTTTTGTTCGTCAAATAATGTTTCAATTTGTAAAAATTGTTGTATGTAGCCGTTAATCCGTGTTCGCTGATTGGTTAAGTTTGTAATGTTTTGTTGAGGATTTTGTGCTGTGGTTAAGGTTGTAAGTTCTTGCTTTCTATTGATGTTTGCTTGACTAAATTGGATGTATGAATCAACGTTTGTTCGTTGTAGATTTTCTATTGTTCCATACCATTGTGCTGTGGAGGTTTGAAGTAAATTTTGTGGCAACCCTGGTTTTTGTGTGTTGTAAGAAGCAACAGACGAATTAAAGGCTTGCGAAATACTTCCAAAGGTCGAAACCAATTTTTCTAAAACATCAATTCCTACAGGTTTATATTCTGTGGGATTTTCATTGTTGATGTAAATATTTCCGCAGTCGTTATCAAAAACAAAAAATGAATTAAGGATAGGATTGCTCGGACTATTTTCTGTCCAAGAAAAGTTAATGTTTGAACCATTGTCTTCTACAATAAAATCAACTTGTTGTTGATTAGAAGATGGATTAAAAACATTCTTTTTTAGTGTAACACTTGGATTTCTGCTCCAGCAAAGTTTTCTCAAAATACGTGAGTAGCTTGATTTTCCCGAACCATTTCCACCATAAACTATTGTCAAACCTGTATTGGAGAATTGTAACCCTCCTTGATTGTGTAAGGCACAAATATTAATAGGATTGTTTAAGCTGATTAATTTGGGATAATTGCCACTTATCGCAATTGTTGTTGGAATGTGTGTGCTATTAAGCGGAATAGGGTTTATAGTAATTGTATTGTCACCACATTCTTTTTTTACCAATTGAACAAGTTCGTCAATGTCGTTTTGTGTAAGTGTTGTTGATGCGACAAGTCTTCGTAAAGCATCTTGAACAAACGCTGGTCTGCCTTGCGACCAATTTAAAATATCCTGATATATAGACATTGTTTATAGTATTTAGTTTAGGTTGTAAGGTTGTACTCTACATTTACAGCTAACACATTTATTATCCTACAAAAATAGTTAAATGATAAGTTTAGTTATGATTTATTGTCGGGATTGGCTGCTCTGTTTTAATTTCTTTTTTCTCACGGGAATAGACCCACAATGACAATAGCCCGAATATAATCAGTGCATAAGCTACCCATTTGCCAACCTTTTCAATCAATTTAATGAAAACCGAACTTTCATAAGATGAAAAACCCTCTGCTCCCATAGGGCTGCGCCTGTAAAACTTTCTTCGGTTAATCCAGTAACAAAGTCCCAAGCCTGCAACCAAAAATATTATCCCTATAACCAATGATGCAACCATATCCTCACATTTTTAATTTCACAAGTATAAATTTAAGAAATATTGATGAACCATTAAAATGCACCTAAGCAAATACGCTGTAAATAGAAAACGGCTTACTAATCAGATAAGCCGTTTTTTATGAAATGAAATACTACTATTAATCGCTACTGTTAAATTGAAAAGTTATCTGCTTTTCATTCCCGAAGCTGTCCGAAATCCAAACATCGAAGGACTGTGATATGGCAGACGTTGAGGTGTAATACAACCTGAACTGCTCTGTTGGTAATTGGTACAGGTCATTGGGCAGATACGGCGGTTCATCATAATACTGCAATGTACCCTGTCCGTCAAACTGAAAGTAGCGGAGAAAATACTGTGTGTTGCTGTAATTGCCTATTCGCTGAATGGTAATGCGTATTTCTACCGTTTGCCCGTTGGCAACATCTTTGGGAACCGGCATCACGTTTACCTCAAAGGGAAAATCGTTCTGTATTTCGAGTTCGTCGTCTTTGCTACAAGATACCAAAGAAACCGAAGCTGTGAGGATTGCCAGCATTACATATATAGGCAGTAATCCTGTTCTGAATTTATTGAATATTGCTATCATTGTTTTTACGTTTTAAAAATTAAACCTTAATCCCACACCTGCGGATGGTCGGAACTGTTGCAAATCCGTCCCCCACAAGACCTTTGTACGCCCTTGCAGGACAAGTACAAAACGGTCGGACAGGTAGGTTTCAAAAGTGAGGCGACCGCCTGCTCCGTAGATAAAATTATCCTCGCTCAAAATCTTTGCTCCGTCATATAACATCGTTTCGCCACGGTTGATGGTTTCGTAACCGACAACGCCTGTTATCCCGAAGTTCAATGTGATGTTCTTACGGGCATCGCCCAGCAGGAAGAAACTGTAACCGCCCTCTGCGGTATAAGTTTCCTGCGGTATGCGCAGGTCTTTATAATCGTGGTATTGATGCGTGTATTCCAACGCCCAAAGCTGGTAGTTACCATTTTTGCCGTTCACGGTCATTGCGGCACTGACATAATAATCATTGCCAATCTTGTCATCGGATAATACACCTGCACTTATTTCCAATCCTTTCTGTTTTGGAAGCATTCTTTGTGCCTGTGTAACCGTGATGGCCATCAAGATGAGCATCACGGTATAGATATACTTTTTCATATTATTTGCTTTAAAGGGTTATTAAAATTTCAAGTGCATATCGTTAATCAAACGGGCTTTGATTAAGTCTGAATTTTCGATTTGTAGTATCTGATGCCTACCCCCGTTTTTCTCAAAAATCTCAATAAGCAATACCTTGTCATCGGCAATGGTAAATTGGTCTAACAGGAACACGTTTTGTTCAGTTGTTTTACCACCAATCTCATCCAATGGCTTGTAAGTGCGTAATGGTATCATCGGGCGTTCCTGTACAACTGTACGTTTGGCTACCTTTTTATCCACTACTTTGAAATTGATAAAATCAATCTGAAACGGCACATTGGTACGGTTTCTCAATTCGGTATGGAAATAGTATTTCCCGTTGTGGATGTAAATGCTTTTGAGGATAAACTGAATACCGAAACTCTTAGCCCCGATATGCATTACAATGCGTTTGTCCTTTTTGTAAATGGTTTCCAAAAGCAAGCCTGCCAATGATGGCGAATTGTTGCCCAATTCCTCAAAAAGCACATCGTTTCCGTTGGCTTTATCTAACGCCTTTTGCATTGTGAGCAGGTCATAGCTCAATGCTTCGGGATAGGAACTGTAATACACATTGAAGCTATAAAAACGCCCGTCATTCGTAATGACTGAAAAATTGGTTTCAGGTTCAAAATCCCTTACCGTTGCTTTTACACGCAACACGTTTTCCGCATCTTCCGCTTTCCCTGCAATCAGGTATTCGCTTCCCAAATCCACGTAACGGATAGCGGTCGGGAAAATGAGGTGTGAAGTCTTATCGTATGTCACTTCCATTTTATATGGTTCTATCTTGCCCAACGCAAGCGGAGTTTTTGCATTTGCACTGTCCTGTGCATAAGATTGTACGGCAAAGCCGAGTATCAGGGCGATTGCCCAAAAGGTTTTAAAATGATTTTTCATTGTCTTTAATTTTATTGTTAATTGTGATGAAGCGTGTTCCGTTGCACGGAACAGGTTTCATTTGTTTAAAAATTTGAGTTCAACATTATTTTTTAGATACAAGGAAGACCTGATGTCCTGCTTTTAGCGTAACCTTTGGGGTTCTTACCTTTTTGGCGAAATAGCCCGAAATTCCCTGTACCACTCCTTTGCTTAAATCTGCGGCAACCTGTTGTCCGGCATTCTGTGTGAGCATTACGCTCGTTCCACCTGTCTGGCTCATATTGCCTGCCATTTCGGTAAGGGCATTCATTTCGGGCGAATACGGAACATACAAGCCTTGCTGTCCGTCCAAATCGTAGATGGTTATATCTACCGGAATGATATTGCCCTCCAGTTCTATCGAGGTAATCTTTAATTGTAGCCTGCCATTCTGAAATTTGGCATTAGCAGTTACAACCGTTCCTTTTGGAATAGTACGTTGTGGCGTTTGGGCAGGTTCTAATAATCGTAAACGCACACCCGTTTCGCCAATAACCGTTTGAGCATCGTGTACGCAGGCTTTTATGCTATTTTTAGGTTGTACCACCTGCTCCACAGAACCGGCGGTATAAAAACCACGGTTCTTTGTTTCACTCCAATCGGCTAAAAAAGCACTGTCCGTAGGCTCCCGATACAAGGCTGATACGGTGTTCTTTCTTGCAGGCGTAAACGATACAAAATGCTCCTTTTGATTAGCACCCGCTGCACCAACAGCACCCGGAGCAGCACCATTAGCAGGGGCGGCAGTTCCGGTATTAGCATTCTGCGGAAGATACTTTGCCGCCATTTCGTAGGACTTCTCCATTAGTTTAAGTTGGTCATCTACGGTGGCAACAGGTGGCACATCTTTTTCAGCCAGCTTTTCTTTCATTTCGTCCAGTTGCCTGCGGAGTTCCATTGTTTCCGAATTATTATCCTGATAAAATGAACCCAATGTGCTTTGCATATTTCGGTAGCTGTTCAGCCCAGGATTGCCGTTTCTTCCCGAATTTCTGCCACCTCCGCCAAAGCCGTTACTTTCCTCATCTTCAGGAAACTGCTCATCGGTCGGTTCTTCCTTATCTTCCGTATTCCAGTAGTCGGAAAGCGTTGCAAGCGCATTGCGTTTTTCCTGCTCTTTGCGTTCGAGCATTTCCTGCTCATACGCTTTGCCTTTGTCGGCAGGCATTCCCGCTCCGGTAGCCTGTGGTACAGCATCGTTTAGCCCCACATTTTCGATTGCCTTTTTATCTTCGGAGGGTTTAAATATGAGGTACATACAACCCACGAAGACAATCGCTATTAAACCAAAGATTAAGGGCTTTTTGAGCTTCTCCTTATTATTCTGTGTACCGTCTTGCAGCACATCAGCGGTTGCTGTCGGGTTCCCTTCCGTTACCCGAACAACCGATTTTTTGTTCTCATTTTCTTTCATAAATCTTATTTTTTAGAATTGTTGATAATGTGTCCTGCAATCTTGCAGGGCTTTCAATTTTTTTGAGGACAGGGTTTTCGATATGCTCAATGACCATATCGTTACCGGATTTTGAGGTGTCGTACATTACTTTGCCAATGACCGCCACGGTAAGCAGTAGGTAACCCACAAAAAAGTACAGGGTATATTGGTGCTGTTTGCGCACTGGCAATGCCTGCCAACGTTCGTCGAGCATATCAAAATACCTATCCATATTTGCTCTTAATTTTTTCATAGCCTTACTATTTCTATTGTTATAGCTTGAAACGCTTAGGGCTTTTCCCTGCCTTTTGTTTCGGTGCATCGTTGACCAATGCCACCGCTTCCACCGCTTTGGGTGCGGATATTACAGACAGGTTTGCCAGTTCCGATTTTTTGAGCAATTGCCCAAATTGGTCTTTTCTTGCTACCTCCATTCTGTTGAGAGAAAATTTGCCGTTCAGGTATTTTACCCACATACTGCATTGTACACGTGGCTTGTCTTCGCCCGACCATTGCAGGTAGCCTGTCAGCAACAAATCCTGTTTAGGTAAACTGTCAGTTCCTTTTTGGCAGCTTTCAAGGTATTCGCTGATGCTGTCTTTCAGCTTTCCGGCATACGCTCCCTGCGTATGGAAATAACCATTATATCCTTTGTCTGTAAGGATTTTCGCAAACGTGTTTAAATCTGATAATGCTTCCATAAGATTGTTTTTTAGCGTTCTATAACTTCTATGTCCCTGTTTTCAACCACTGCAAACTTTTCAATGTTGAAGCCTTGCGGGTTATTGTCGGAACGAACAGAGTTTACGAGATAGCAGGAAGTAATCAGGTTACGTCTTGTTACATTGCTCGAACGGATAATGAATTGTTTGGCGTAGGTTCGTACCGCATACGGGTAAGTGTCGAAATTGCACACGACACTATCCACCTCTATACGTTGCTGCACATTCCCCGAAATGATACGGCTGTAATAACCCTTTTCCGACAAGTCTTTGTAGTAATCAAAAGCACTTTTATCGGCAAGGTTGAACGCTCTGCTCATATTGCTTTCGATAGCATTTTTATCGGGAGCAAGCGTAAAGAAAAGCTCGTGAAAACGTCTGACGTGTTCCCTTGCTTCCACAGGTCGGTTGATGCTCGCATCTTGTGATAAGGCAAGCATCAAAGATTTGCCATTATCCAATACATAGATTTTTTGGCGTTGTTCTTCTGCAAAGCTGTAGGACTGCCATACGGCATATCCTACCACGCCAATGCAGAGAACCGCAAACACAATGGCATATAATCTTATCTGCCTAAAGCTGTTTTCGATATTTCTTAGCGTTTTAAATTCCATTTTTTAGAATGATTAATTGTTTATTTATTCATCAGTTTACCGCCGATGTTTCCAACTGTTGAACCTGCACCTGCTCCGGCAATGTTTCCGGTTTTCATTGCAGCTTGATTTACGTTACGGGTAAAGTTTCCTGCACCTCCGGCTTGGATTACCCAACCTGTTACTGTCGGTATTGTGAAGTATCCGATAATGCCGATAATCATAAAAATGATATATACCGTATTGCTCGTATCAGGTATATAGGTCGGGTCGGCAAGCATTGCTATATCCCTTTCCAGTATGAGGGATTGTATTCTTGCCAGCATCGAGCTGAACAAATCGGAAACAGGTAGCCAGAGATATACGCTGACATACCTCGTGATCCACTGTGTGAGCGTGGACTGAAATCCGTCCCACACGGAAATAGCAAAAGCTATTGGTCCGAGTATGGAAAGGACTATCAGGAAAAACGTCCGTATGGTATCAATAACCAAAGCCGCCGCCTGAAAGAGTATTTCCAGTAAATTGCGAAACCAATCCTTTATGGCTTTCTCTATCTTGTAGGCTTGCCTGTCCATATACATTCCCGCCATTGTACCAACGTCTGATGGCGACCATCCTAATTCATCCAGCTTTTTATCAAACTCTTCGTCTGATACCATATAGGCGGTTTCGGGATTTCGTACCATTGCTTCATATTCCAATTGGTCTTTCTGCTGTTGCAGCTTGTTCAGGTCAAGCACCTGGTCTTCGAGTATTTGGTGGGTTCCTGTAACCACCGGACTTAGTACCGCATTGATGGTTCCCAACACGATGGTTGGGAAGAACATTATACAAAGACCCAAAGCGAAGGGACGCAACAACGGGAACACATCAATAGGTTCTGCTCGGCTTAAAGCTTGCCAAACCTTTAATGCCACATAGAACAACGCTCCCAATCCCGCCAAACCTTTAGCTACTGCCGCCATATCGCCTGCAAGCGGCATCATATCGTCATAAAGCGAACGCAGGAGTTCGTGAAGATTATCCCATTCCATAGTTTACCAGTATTTTTGGTTAGCAGTTCCATAGAGTTCAAGCACTCTTTGGGCATCGTTTTTCTTTTTCGCTCTCAGGTAGCTTACAGAGATATTCTTATTGGTGTAGTAGCGTACAAGGCTATGGTAATCCTTTACCTCTTTGTACACACGGTCAATAATATCCATACGCTCTTTGTCGTTTAACGAAAGGCTTGAAGAGGTTATAATCTGCTTCAATTCTTTTAGCAGTTCGGTACTTTCATTGAGCAGTGCCGAATAACCATTGCCAATAGCAACCAATTCCTGTGGTGTAAAATTTGGGTCGTTCATCATCTTTCCGAAATTCTGCACGTATATTTCGGACACGTCGCCTACTAACAGCACGGTTTGCTGCACCTTTCGGGCATCTTTCACAAGGTTGTTGATAGCTTTCAGCTTGTCGTAATACTCCTTACCCTGGTCGTACACTTTCTTCACTTCGTTGAAGTTCTTAACGACATTGCTCACGGTGGAAGAAGTCTGTATGATTTCGTTCGCAGAGTTGATAATTCCTGAAGCCAGGTTTGCAGGGTCGGTTACTACAAATTGGGCTTTCGCTGATGGTGCAACGGCGAGCATTAGTGCCGTACACACCAGATACAATACTTTTTTCATTGTTTCTGAATTTTAAAATGTTAATGACTATTGATTTACTTTGTCACGCCTTTGCATTGCGAGGTGCTTAATGGCGAGTTCTACATTGCCGTCCAGTTCTGCGGCAAGCTGCATCACTTCCATTTTTTCGGTTTCTTCGGTCGTGTAAGCGAGGTATTCCTCCAAACTAACTTCGGTGGCATAGACTGCCGAGTGCGTACCACCTAAGCCAATCCAAACCTCTTTGTAAAGGCGGCTTGCATCATTGTTCATATTGATAGAAAGTACCTGCCCTTTTTCCTTATCCGTAAGCCCGAGCATCGCCTGTATATCATCGAACTTGTTCATATACTTGCGTTGGTCTAAAAGGATTTTACAATCGGAATTGTTGATGATACTTTCTTTCACAATGGGCGACTGGATAATATCATCGACCTCCTGCGTTACCACAATCGCTTCTCCGAAGAACTTCCTAACCGTTTTAAAGAGGTATTTTATGTATTCTGCCATTCCTTCTTTGGCAATCGCTTTCCACGCTTCTTCAATCAGGATGAGTTTGCGAATACCTTTCAGTCGGCGCATTTTGTTGATGAACACCTCCATAATGATAATCGTAACTATGGGAAAGAGGATTTTGTGGTCTTTAATCGCATCAATTTCAAACACGATAAAACGTTTGGAAAGCAGGTCTAACTGCTTATCGGAGTTCAGCAAATAATCATACTCGCCACCTTTGTAGTAAGGTTCGAGTACGTTGAGAAAATTGGCAATGTCAAAGTCCTTTTCCCTTACCTGCTTTTCCTCCAATACCTTGCGGTAGTCGCCTTTTACATACTCATAGAAGCCGTTGAATGATGGGTAAACATCTTCCGATTTTATTCTTTCGATATATCCACTTACCGCATTGGATAAAGCCACTTCTTCTGAACGGGTTGGCGGTTCATCATCACGTTTCCAGAGTGTGAGTATCAAAGTCTTGACACTTTCTCTCTTTTCAATGTCGAAAACGCCGTCATCGGTATAGAAAGGGTTAAAGGCAATTGGGTTGTCTTCGGTGTATGTGAAGTAAACACCGTCTTCACCTTTGGTCTTTCCTTTGATGAGTTCGCATAAGCCCTGATAAGAATTACCCGTATCTACCAACAGTACGTGTGCGCCCTGTTCGTAGTATTGCCTTACCATATGATTTGTGAAGAACGATTTTCCCGAACCTGACGGACCAAGTATAAACTTGTTCCGGTTCGTGATAATGCCACGCTTCATAGGCAGGTCGGAAATATCCAAATGGATAGGTTTCCCCGTCAGGCGGTCAGCCATCTTGATACCGAACGGAGAGGGCGAATTGTGGTAGTTGGTTTCTTCCGTGAAGAAGCACAACGCAGGCTCAATGAACGTATAAAAACTTTCCTCACTCGGAAAATCACCTGCATTACCGGGCATTCCTGCCCAATACAAAGTAGCCACGTCCGTCGTGTTGTGTCTTGGCTTGCATTCCATCAATGCCAACGCACTACCGCAATCGTTCTTTAGCTGTTTGAGTTCCGCAGGGTCTTCCGACCACGCCATAATGTTGAAGTGTGCCCTTACGGAAGAAAGACCGAACGAATGTGCTTCGTTCAGGTACTTTTCTATCCACTCTTTGTTGATTTGATTGGCACGGCTGTAACGAGCCAGTGAGTGCATATTCCTTGCGGACTTCTCAAACTTTTGCAGGTTGTCTTCGCTGTTGTCTATAAACAAATACTGATTGTAGATATGGTTGCAGCTTAACAACAAGCCCACAGGTGCGGCGAATGACAGACGGCAGTCGCTACGGTCGGTAGATAGCTTTTCAAAACGGGTATCTGCCGATACCGTTCCGGGTAGGTCGTCCGTGTCCGAAAGCGTGTGCAGGCTTAACCTTTTGTTCCCGATACGGACTTCTTCTGTTCCGAGTGCGATGTCCTGCATCGGTGTTCCCGCATCCCTCGATAGCGTAAGGTATTGTTCCAGTAATCCCTGCTTTTCGCCCGTTCCGATAATGTCGTCTTCGGTAAGGCGTTGCAGGGTTATAAAACCGCTATCGTTTACGATACGTTCAAACTGTGCCACCGCTTCCATAAAGCGGTGTATCGTTTCCTTGTTCCTGATTTCCTTTGGTATCAGCGAACCTTTACAAAGTGATGAAAAATTACTTTGCATACGCATACGCTCTTTGGTTGTCTTGGTTAAAAAGAGGTAGCAGTAATGGTTTAAGAACGGTCGCTCGTTGAAATGGCGTTGATAGGATTTTGCCAAAAAACTTTGGTTGTCTTCTGCTAAATCGGGTGCATAGCTTTCTTTGATGTACCAATCCTGTTTGTGGATGACCGTAAAATCCGGCAACGTCTTAATTGCCTTATGCCAGGCGGAGTGAATAGCTTCATATTCCGCAGAAGCTACGGTAAACAGTTCCGGCAAACGCACTTCAAAGCAGGCGGTAATGTCTGCATCTTTGGAAAGGATGCAGTTGTTTTCTACTGCCAACAAAGGAAATTTGTTTTCCAGCGTTGTTGTCTTTGCAACGTTTCTCATAGGGCATTCGATTTAAGAGTGAATTTTAAATAGCGGTGTACAGGCTTGCGACAGATAATATGGCGGGGATGCCTTTTATTAGCCGCTATCTTCATTAATCCGTGTTCGCCATATTTTCTGTTCAGCGAAAAGGTCTGCCACACAATGAGTGAAGCACCGCCTGCTCCGAGAAACAGGCAGATGTAAGAGTTTACGCCTGCCATATACAGTATCATCACGAAGATGAGCGTACCGAGTAGTCCGCCAGCGAAGATGAAAAGGTATTGCGCTTTCAAACCTTTAAATTCCACCGTTCTTCCGATGCCTTTGTTTATGTTGTAATTGTTCATAAAGCAAAGGATTAAAGGAAGAATGAACGCAGGATGGTAGCTGCCACGATTAAGAAGATACACGCACCGAACCACGAAGCCGCAGTTTTCGATGTATCGGGGTCGCCCGAACTGAATTTGTTGTACACCTTAACACCTCCGATTAGCCCGACCACCGCACCGATGGCGTAAATTAATTGGGTTGCGGGGTCGAAATAAGACGTTACCATTTGGGTAGCCTCGTTGATACCTGCCGAACCGTTTCCCTGTGCGAACGCACCAATTCCTGACAGCATAGCCACGGCTGCCAGCAAAACTTTTTTTCTCTGTTTTTTCATAATTGAAACACATTAATTTGTTACTGTTATCCCGCACCTTGCGGTCTTTCGGGACAAAGGTGTTTCAGAAAATGAGGCGGTCTAACAAAGTGGCAGTCAGAGGAAGTGTTTGGCTGTGAGTGGCTTTATTGGTTTAATTCGAATTACTTCGCAATAAAGTTTTTCCACAATTTGGATTGCTATGAAATATTTGCATAAATTTGACACAATATGTCAACGGAAGTTATGTCAACAGAAACAATAGGAGAAAAATTAAGACACATTCGAGAGGAAAGGGAACTACCTCTGCGGAAAGTTGCAGCCTTACTGGATATTGATGTTGCTATTTTAAGTAAAATGGAACGAGGGGAACGGAAAATAACAAAGGAGATAATACTGAAACTTGCAGATATATATCACTGTAACTCAGATGAACTTATGGTTTCATTCCTAAGCGACAAAATTCTATATGAAATTCAAGATGAAGATTTGGGTATGAAAGCACTGAAAGTGGCAGAGGAAAGAGCAAAATATATAAAACAGAATAAGAAGAAATGACAATAAAGCAACTCATAGAAAAATATTCTGCTAACAGAAAATATTACTTAACAAACAAGTATAACGAAACACTGCTTCGCAGTGATTTCTTAGACCCATTTTTCGAGTTGTTGGGCTGGGATATTAAAAATAATTCAGGAAAATCAACCAACGAAAGAGAAGTAATTTTAGAAGAAGCATTAAAAGCAAATGTTTCCGAGCATTCAAAAAAACCAGATTATACTTTCCGCTTGTTTTCTGAAAGAAAATTCTTTTTGGAAGCAAAAAAACCTTGCGTAGCAATTGAAGCAAGTAACGACACAGCTAAACAAGTAAGGCGGTACGGCTTTACAGCCAAATTGAAAATTTCCGTTCTTTCAAACTTTGAATACTTAATCATTTACGACACTTCGGTAAAAGTCGATGAAACCGACAATTACAATAAGGCATTAATCAAAAAATATCATTATACCGAATATGAAAGTAAGTTTGAAGAAATCAAAAAGCTATTGGGTAAGGACGCTGTGTATTCAGGTGCGTTCGATACCGAATGGCAAACTATTGAAAACAAACTAAATCAATATTCAATTGATACACTTTTTCTACAACAATTTAACGAATGGAGAAAGTTATTAGGAAGTGAGATATATAAACACGACCCTAAAATAAAAGAGCAGGAATTAAACGATATTGTTCAAAGCTATTTGAATAGGATTTTGTTCTTGCGTGTTTGTGAAGACAGAAATTTAGAAGATTATCAAACGCTTTTAGCCTTTGCCAACACAAGTGATTTTAAAGCATTAATCAAAAAATTTGAACAAGCTGACAAACGCTATAATTCAGGATTATTTGACCAGTTACTTAAAGATAAAATTGTAGAAAATATTAGCTCTGCATTTTGGACAATTATTAAGCAATTGTATTATCCAGAAAGCCCTTACTCATTTAGTGTATTTTCATCCGATATCTTAGGTAGCATTTATGAGATTTTCTTATCTGAAAAACTGACTGTACAAAACGGAATAGTTGAATTGGTAAAGAAGCCTGAAAATGTGGATAGAGATATTGTAACTACGCCAACATTTATCATCAATGATATTTTGCGGAATACGGTTTTACCAAAATGTAAGGACAAGACCGACAAAGAAATTCTGAAACTGAAATTTGCAGACATCGCTTGCGGTTCAGGTGCATTCTTATTGGAACTTTTTCAGTTGTTGAATGATATTTTAATTGACTACTATTTAAAAGCAGACAAAACAAAACTTATTCAAACCAATATCAACACTTACAAACTTCCTTTCAAAATAAAGAGAGAACTATTATTGAATTGTGTTTACGGAGTTGATAAGGATTACAATGCAGTAGAAGCTGCAAAATTTGGCTTATTACTCAAATTATTGGAAGATGAAAATACATCATCGACCAACACAAGCAAACCAGTTTTACCTGATTTATCAATTAATATTTTCTTCGGAAATAGTTTATTAAATCCAACACAAGTTGAAAAGAAAAACCAAACAATCATCAATCCGTTTGATTTTTCAAAACTTCGTTTTGATGTAATTATTGGTAATCCGCCTTATATGAAGTCGGAGGATATGAAAAATATTACACCGCTTGAATTACCGCTTTACAAAGCAAATTATACGTCTGCTTACAAGCAGTTTGACAAATACTTTTTGTTCCTTGAACAAGGTATAAACTTGTTAAATAATGATGGTGTTTTAGGTTATATTGTTCCAAGTAAGTTTACTAAAGTTGGTGCAGGTAAAAAATTGAGAGAAGAGCTTTCAACAAAAGGTTATTTGCATTCAATCGTTTCGTTTGGTGCTAATCAGGTTTTTGCAGACAAAACAACTTATACTTGTTTGCTGATTTTAAACAAAACACCGCAAAAAACTTTTCAATATGCAGAAGTAAAAAGCCTGAAAAGCTGGAAAGTTCGTGAACCAGAAGCTGTAAAATATACTTCTAAGAAAACTGAAGAATTAGACAATGAAGTCTGGGTTTTAGTTCCACCCGAATTAACCAATGCTTACAACAACATCATTGCCCAAAGTTCCAAACTGATTGCTTTAGTTGGTAGCGAAAATATTTTTAATGGTATCCAAACAAGTGCTAATGACATTTACATCTTCATTCCAACGAAAGAAGATGCGAAGCATTATTATTTTTCCAAAAAGGGAGTTGATTACAAAATTGAAAAGGCGATTACCAAACCTTATTTTCAAACATCATCAGGAGAAGACAACCTATATACCTACAGAACTTTCAAGCCAAATGCGAGAGTTGTTTATCCTTACCAAAACACGAAAAAAGGTATTGATGTAATTCCACTAACAGAAATTCAAATGAAATATCCGCTTGCTTTTGGCTATTTACAGAAACATAAAGCAAATCTGAACAATCCGAAAAGAGATATTAAACCAGAACCTACAACAGCAAACGAATGGCACCGTTTCGGAAGACAACAAGGACTAAGCATTTCGGATAAAAAAGAAAAGATAATACTTGGTGTATTGTCGAGTGGCGACAAATATGCAATAGATAATTACGGAACGCTTTTTACATCGGGCGGAACAGCAGGCTACTGTGCAATTACAATGCCTGATAATTTCGATTATTCCACATATTACATTCAGGCAATACTAAACTCAAAATATGTTGAGTGGTTTGTAATCTTAACAGGCGAAGTATTTAGAGGAAGTTATTTTGCAAGAGGCACTAAAGTCCTCAACAATTTGCCTATTCGCATCATTGACTTTGCGAATGCGACAGAAAAAGCACTTCACGACAAAATTGTTGAAACACAAAAAGAACTTATCCGCATACAAGACCAAATAGACGTGAATGTAGGAAACAAAAGGACTTTGACACCACTACAGGGACAATTTACAAGAGAAAAAGCAAATTTAGAAAAGCTGTTAGCCAAATTATATGATTTAGGCGATGACGATTTATTAATCCCTTTAATCAAAGATTTGTATGAAACTAATTGAGAACGCAACAGCCGAAAAATTAAGGGGTGGATTTTATACACCTGAACCCATTGCGGAGTTTATTTTGCGTTGGGGTACTAATGGTAGTAACAATTTTGACATACTTGAACCGAGTTGTGGCGATGGTGTATTCTTGGAACAATTAAAGAATTTAAAATCAAAATACAATTCCATTACAGCCATTGAGTTTGACGAAGTAGAAGCAAAAAAAGCCGATAAAATTGAACTTAAAAACAAGCAGGTAATCAATGATGATTTTCATACCTACTGCAATAACACAGAAAAGCGTTTTGATTTAGTGGTGGGTAATCCACCTTATATCCGCTTTCAGTTTTTCGACAGAAATCAGCAAGCAGAAGCAGAAAATATTTTTGTTAGAGCAGAATTAAAATATTCCAAATTGACCAACGCTTGGGTTTCATTCGTGGTTGGTTCATCCCTTTTGTTGAAAGACAAAGGTGGAAAAATCGGCTTTGTTTTACCAGCAGAAATCTTACAGGTTTCCTTTGCTTTGCAATTGCGAAAATTCCTTGCTCATTTCTACAACAAAATCAATATCATTTCTTTTGAAAAATTAGTTTTCCCTGATATTCAGCAAGAAGTTGTTTTATTGCTTTGCGAAAAGAACGGAACACAGGAACACAACATTGAACACATCGAATTAAAAGATGCAAACGAATTAAAAACGCTTGACACAGCAAGATTAAAAAGTCCTCAAAAGAAAATTGATTTCAAATCCAACAAATGGACTTTCTATTTTTTAGAACAGGAAGAAATTGACTTTTTAGAAACCATTGCGAAGAAAAGAAACATTGCAACACTTGGAAAGTACGCAAACGTTGAAGTCGGTATTACTACAGGAGCAAACAATTATTTTACAGTTCCGCTTACTACCGTTGAAGAATATAATCTTTACGACTATGCCAAACCGATGGTGGGGAGAAGTGTGCAAGTAAATAGTGTTATTTTCACAAAAGAAGATTGGGAAAAGAACAAATTTTCCAAAGCCAAAGCACATTTGTTAGCGTTTCCTGACAGGCAAAACCTTGACCAAAACAACGGAGCAGTGAAATATATTGCTCACGGAGAAAGTTTGAATATCCATAAAGGTTATAAAACAGGGATTAGAAATAATTGGTTTGTAGTGCCGTCCTTAAAAATTTCCGATGCTTTGTTTATCAGGCGAAACAACCTTTATCCAAGGTTAATCATAAATGAAGCAGAAGCCTACACAACTGATACTATGCATCGTGTTTTTGTAAAGCCTGACACCGATATTAAGGCATTGACTGCAAGTTATTACAATTCGCTTTCATTAGCATTTACAGAAGTTTCAGGACGAAGCCACGGAGGAGGCGTATTAGAATTAATGCCCAATGAAGCAGAGAAAATATTACTTCCATATCATAAAGACAATGCAGAAATGTTGTCAAGAATTGATGAATTAATCCGAGACAAAACAGACATTGAAGAGGTATTAAAAATAACTAATGAAGTAATCTTAAAACAGCATTACGGCTTGACGCAAAAGGAAATTGATTTGGCTCATAGTATTTGGAAAAAATTGTCTAAACGTAGGTTAAATAGAGGAAAAAAAAATAATAAAGGGCAAGCATCAGAGTAAGGAGATGAGAATATAAACTAATCAAATACTATAACCACTATTATGAAGATAAAAAAAATAGAAGTTGAAAATTTTCGATTACTGAAGACTTTCTCAATGGATCTTGAAAATGAACTTTCTCTTGTTATCGGGAAAAACAATACAGGAAAGACTTCTATTCTGTCAGTTCTTGATAAATTTATAAATGAGAAAAGCAAATTTTCTTATGATGACTTTAATATTGATTTTAAAAACGAATTTGAAGATTTAATTAAGTCGGCTGATGTTCCCGACGAATTCCTACCCAAAGGCATTAAACTGAAAATTTATATTGAATATAACGATACAGATGACTTATCTAATGTTAGCAGAGTATTAATGGATTTAGACCCTGATAATAATAATATTGTTTTAGGTTTTGAGTACACTGTAATCTATGATGATTTTTTAAAAATTAAAGCTGACTATGCAGTCTTCGCAGCCAGTGAAAATGCCAAAAATGTTAAGAAGAAAGAATACAAGCCAAGGGAACTAAGAGATTTTTTAAAGCAAAACTTAGAAACTTATTTTAAAATTCATAAATTCTCTTTCGAATATGATACAGCTACAAGCGACATTACCGAAACTAAACCTATTGACCTTATTAGTGAAAATATTAATTTAAAAGACATCATCAGCTTCAAGTACATAAGTGCAAGAAGGGATGTGACAAATAAGGAAAAGGAAAATACGCTCTCAAAACAAACTTCAAGCCTTTATAAAAAGAAAGAAGATAGTAGCGATAAGACCCAAGCTACAGAAGATTTTAAAGACCAGCTTTCAGAAACCGACAGTACATTAAGCGACATCTATAAAGACTTATTTAAAGATGTAATAAAAAAAGTACAGGATTTTGGTGGCGTTAAGCTGAATGACACTGATATAGCAATTATTTCAACACTGCAACACCGAGAATTGCTTGAAGGGAATACTACAGTGGTGTACACTCACGATGACCACAAGTTACCAGAGCATTATAACGGTTTGGGTTATATGAACCTAATAAGTATGATTTTTGAAATTGAAATTTTGGTACAGGATTTCAAAAAAGATAAAGATAAAAAGCCCGCAGATATTAATTTGCTTATTATAGAAGAACCGGAAGCTCATACCCATCCCCAAATGCAATATGTCTTTATAAAAAATATAAAAAAACTGCTTGGAGAAGGCATCAAAAGAGATGATGGTATAAACAGACCATTACAGTACATAATCACAACGCATTCATCACACATTGTCGCAGATAGCGATTTCGATGATATTAAATATTTGAAAGCAATAGCAAAGAATAACGTAACTGCGAAAAATCTGAAAGATTTAAGAACTCAATATGATGCTGACCCAAAACAGTATCAATTCTTAAAACAATATCTAACGATTAGCAGAGCTGAAATCTTTTTTGCTGATAAAGCAGTTCTTATTGAAGGAGATACAGAAAGAATTTTGATACCAACTTTTATGCGAAAAGTTGATTTGGAAGAGGCTTCACGTTTAGAAGCTGAAGGAAATGAAGATACCTTCTTACCGCTTCTATCACAAAATATATCAATTATCGAAGTTGGGGCATATTCTCAAATCTTTGAGAAATTTATTGACTTCTTGGGTATTAAATCAGTGATATTAACAGATATAGATGCTATAAAGGTAACAGGTCAAAATGCAAAAGGGCAAGACGAATGGGGAGCGTGTCCTGTAAATGAAGGCACTAAAACAAGTAACTCAGCAATTAATCATTTCTTGAATGCTGTAACTTGGGACGATTTAAAATCCTTACCTCTTGCTAATAGAACGATTATTGTCGGGAGTTCCACAGTTTGTATATGTTACCAACAGGAAGAAAGCACCTATCACGCAAGAAGTTTTGAAGATGCCTTTATACACCTAAATAGAGCATTCGTAAAAGAAAATAAAGATACTTTCCAAGGGATAAAAAATGCTACTGATTTTGATGATGATGCGAAAAGTCCTTATGTTTTAGCAGCGAATTGTGTTAAGAAGAAAACTCATTTTGCCTTGGATATCTTATACCACAGTAATGAAAAGTTTAGTAATTGGAATATTCCGGCTTACATTAAAAATGGTTTGTTATGGTTGAAGGAAGATTAAATTTAGAACCAGAAGTACGGGAAGTTTTTCAATCTATTGATAATGGCAGAAACTTTTTATTAAGCGGGGGTGCAGGCAGTGGAAAGACTTACTCCTTGGTAAAAGTAATTAGGCAGGCAATAGCTGAAAATCCAACGGCTAAGGTTGCTTGTATGACTTATACTAATGCAGCAGTAAAAGAAATTGAAGAAAGGGTAAACCATAAAAATCTTAATGTATCTACGATACACGATTTCTTATGGGATAGTATTAAACATTTTCAAAAAGAGCTTAAAGAAGCACTTATTGCCTTAGCAAACAATGAGGAGGTAACCAGAATTTCCATTGAAGAAGTCAATCCTGTACCGGAAAATTATTATGCTGTTTTACCTGATGGTGTACAGTACAAAGAGTTTGTTAGAATACGTGAAGGAATTATATCTCACGATGAATTACTCATAGTAGCCAACTATCTTTTTGAAAAATATCCCAAGCTTAGCAGCATCGTAAAAGATAAATATAAATTCATATTCATTGATGAATACCAGGATACAAGTAAAGCTGTTGTAGAAACATTTCTTACACATTTTAAGAAAAGTAAAAGAACGAATATCATAGGCTTTTTTGGAGATGCTATGCAATCAATTTATGAAGATGGCATTGGCAACTTAGACGATTATAAAGGAGATGATGCAGAAAAAGTAAACGAAATTCCAAAGAAACAAAATAGAAGAAATCCGCAACTTGTAATTGACTTGGCGAACAAACTTCGTACTGATGGCATAATTCAAGAACCATCTGCCGACCCGAAAGCCCCTAATATGGTTGGTGGTGTAATAAAGCAAGGAACTGTTTTATTTCTACATTCCACTGATGGATACATCAATAAGGTTGAGGCATTTTTAGAAGCTAATTATGCTTGGGATTTTAATAATTCAAAGGAAACTAAAGAACTTAATCTTACTCATAATTTAATAGCAGGTAAAGCGGGTTTTAGAAATTTGATGGATATTTATGATAAAGACCACATATTAAGTTTTAAAGATAGAATTAAGAAGTATATTAAAGATAACAATGTTGCTGCTGACTTTTCAGAAAATACATTTGGAGAAGTAATTGAAGCATTACAGCAAGGAAAAAGTGGTAGAGAGTTAAACGCAGTTCGTCCTACAAATACAATGCAGGTTTTTATTGATGGTAATGCTGAATTGTATAATTATGCGAAATCATTAAAATACTCTGAATTTTCCAAAATGTATGTTGACAAAGACCAATTACTTGATGATAAAAAGCAAGACAAAGATGATGAAAACAAGAAAGGTTCAAAAAGAGATAATCTTGTAAAACACTTATTTAAAATTCAGAATAATATTTCTCTGTATCAAAATAAAAAGTACAATGAGTTTTTAAGAGCCACAGATTATCATTTTAAAATAACAAGTATCGCAAGCAAAAAAGCCTTAAAAGAAAATATTGAAAGCCTTGTGAATGTTGGAGATAATACAATTGAACAAGTCATTAATGATGCTAACGAAAAGAGAATTTGTTTGATTGATGATAAGCTAATTGCCTTTAAAGAGAACAAAGAGTATTTGTATAATCGAGTGAAGGATGTTAAGTTTAGTGAATTTCAAAAACTATATGAATACCTTGAAGGACAAACACCATTTTCAACACAGCACAAAACCAAAGGAACAGAATTTGATAATGTTTTGGTTATACTTGATAATGGTGGTTGGAACAATTATAACTTTGGAAATCTATTCTTAGGTACAGGTTCTGCAAGTGTATTGGATAGAACTCAAAAAATATTTTACGTTTGTTGTACAAGGGCAAAAGAGAACTTAGCAGTTTTTTTTCACAATCCTGATGCAGACGTAATAGCGAAAGCCAAAGTATGGTTTGGAGAGGACAATGTAATTGATATTAGTTAACCTTATTCTTAAAAAAACAATAGGGAGTTTGCTCATACAAACTCCCCAATGTCAAAATCACTCAAATCACTTTTCCGCAAAGTGGAAGAACTGTCTTCCGTTTCAGATGAAAGGGTACTATCCAAAAGCTCGGCTATTCTTCGGGAAGCATCTTCCATAGAATTTTCCAATAGGCTGAATAATTCGGTTCCCTGTATTTTTTGAACTATCGCTATCGCTGTTTCCTTTTGGGCTGGTTCCAATTCTTCTTTTTGGAGTAACACCCCCACGGAGCTTAGTTCTTCAAAGGTAACCCCTTGGGCAAAACCGTCATCGCCACCGGATATTCCGTACCTGTTCCATTCTTCTTCCTCCTCCTCCAAATCAGGTATATTTCTGAAAACTTCGTCCAGCTCTTCCTGCGGAATTTGAACACTTACGTTTTCATTTTCGTCGTATTCAATGTCTAAGTTATCAGGGTTTATCTCTGGTTCCTCAATTTGGCGTTTAGTGGTAATGTTTGGCACTGTAAGGCTTCTTACAGGTTTGGGTTGCCCCATAATATCAGGTAAATCAGGGTTGACCTTTTCTGGCTTTGGATCTGGTTTCTCCCTTTTCGTAATGACAATCTTATCCTGTAAAAGCAGGATAATAATTATCAGAAGGCAAATCACAATTACTACTTCCATAATGTTAGTTTTTAAAATAAACCCTTGTATTTTTCGTTGAACTCCTTTGTAATCATGTCTTCAAATACTTTAAAATGATATTCCAGAATATTATTGAGATAGGCGAACAAGGGTATTTTATCATCGCCTATAATCTGAACGATACGGGTTAAACGTTCATGATATTCAGGGCTTAGGTATATACTTTTATTGCCTCTTTTCTGCATTTTATTCATTTGCATAAATGCTTTTTCATAGGATACTTTCGCTGTATTAGTTGCTATGCTGGAGTTGTCGTTGGTTGCAACGACATTCCTTTTCTTTTTGTTTTTCTTCATTACAAAATGGGTTTAAAATGTTCATTGAAATAATCTGTGATATCGTCCCCGTACTCTCTGAAGTGGTGTTCAAGAATGTTATCAATATAAGAGTAGAGCGTTGTTCTTTCTTCCCTTGTCAGTTGAACGATGCGGAGCAATCTTTCGTGGTATTCGGGGCGAATGTAAACGACCTTACCGTTACGACCTGAGGGAAACCGATTGACCAAAAAAGTTTCCTCATAGTCCACTTTTTTTGATGAACTGCTTCGCACTTTTTCTTTCGGTTTGGTTTTAATTTCCTTTGTTTCTTCCTCTTGAGGTTTGTTTATGGGTGGAGAAATAGGCTCGTCCCCACTTATGATATTCATCAAATAATCCTCATCAACGTCAGGCTTTTCAAAAGCGTTGTTTTTGTTATCCTTAGCCATAGTCTAATGATTTTATAGTTGTGTGATTTTCAAAAATTCTTCGACAAATAAATCCATTTTGGTTATTTTCATTAGCTGTGTTTCGGCAGGAAGTAAACTTGACCTGAATACATAACCGGCAGTGTCATCTGTTTCTTTTCGGAAACGCTTACTGTCCATAATCCTTGTTCCCATTATTGGCAGGTTGAGTTCTTTGATGACACTTTGATAGGCATCGTATATACCTGTTTTTTCTCTGCCGTCCACTTGGTTCCAGAACAACCAAAGTTCTTGTTTCTCGTTGCCCTCAGTAGTTTTCGGAAGTTGAAGAAAGGCTTTGGTAAAGCCCAATGTACTTTCTACGACCAAGCGGTCTGCGGTAATGGGCGAAAAGATAAAATCCATTGTCTTTAATGTAGTCAAGACACCTTTGGTGTTGGCAGTCCCCGGCAGATCGAAAAAGATAACATCCGGTACAACCACCGACTGGCTTCTGTATTCCGATGCTTTCTCCAAAGCTGTTTCAGCTTTGCATTTAATAATCGGGTATGCTTTTTTGTTGATGGCTTGAAACTGCTTCATTGCCGCTTTTTTATGGTAGTCGTTCTGCATTATGGTTCTCTTATCCCGCTCTCGCATATTAGTCAAACTGTGCTGCGGAAAGTCGCAATCCATTACCAGTACATTAAAACCTAATCGGTAGTGAAGTACACTTGCCAGCAAGGTGGTCATCGTAGATTTTCCCACACCACCTTTTTGGGTGGAGAAACTGATTTTTAAAGTTTCTTTTCTTGTTTCCATTATTTAAAAATTTATTGTTACACACTTTATTTGTTTTGCAGGATTGAATATTGGTTTATCTGATTATTACCTCATTCCTATATTCCTGCATTCCCTTTTGGGTACTTTCCTGCACAGGTATTTGCTTTCATTTTTGCCTTGTCAGGTACATTCTTTGGCAAGTGGCAAAACTTGCAACAGGTAAATTGCTTTACCGCTTTTATGCTTTTACACTTTTATTGTTTTATTGTTTTATGCTTTTAAAACCTTATGCTTTTATTCCAAACTGCCTGTTTGCAAACCTGATTTTCTTCTTTGTTGAAATACTTTTTTTACTACCTGCACTAAAATTATACGGCAAATAAAGCGATTGATTTAACCGCTGATTGAGCTGTGGCAGTGTTTGGCATTCAAAGGCAGTGTTTGGCACTGCTATACAATACACTGCTTTCGTAAACAGGTCTTTACTTTGTAAAATGATTTTTATTAACGGATTTATGCAAAAGTCTTTTGACAAAATGGAGAGTAACGGGAACGGCTTCGATCTGTTTTTCCCTGTTACATTTAATCCGTCCCGCAGGGCGGATTTTTGTGTTCAACAGAACACGGCAAGTTGTGTTTTGAGCATCTCGGAATGATTTCCGATGCTCAAAACAACTTGCCCTTTGCAGGGGGCAGAAAACACCTTCCGAAGTCAGGGTTTTGTATGGATTTTAAAATGGATTAGTGATGAACGATAACAACAAAAAGCAATTGAAAAAGACCGGACGCCGCCCAAAAGAAGACCCGGCGACCATCCGCTATACGATTTCCTTTAACGAGCAGGAACACGCCCGTTTTCTTACCCTGTTTGATAAATCAGGTATGCAGGTAAAGGCGCATTTCATAACGTCCTGCATCTTTGACAAGACCATAAAGACCATTCAGATTGACAAAGGAACGGTTGATTTTTATATGCGGCTAACCTCTTTTCACAGCCAGTTCCGTTCCATAGGTGTAAATTATAACCAGATTGTAAAGCTGTTGTACAAGCATTTTTCCGAGAAAAAAGCGGCAGCGTTCCTCTACAAATTGGAAAAACAGACGGCTGAAATGGCGATGCTATGCCAAAAAATTATTCAGCTAACCGAGGAATTTGAAGCAAAGTACCTGAAAAAACAGCCTTAGAAATGATAGCGAAAATCGGTAGAAGCGGAAATTTATACGGAGCATTGGCGTACAATCAGCTCAAAGTGGAGAATGAAAACGGACAGATTTTGTTTGCCAATAAGATGATTGAAACCGCTAACGGGCATTATTCCGTTGCACAATTAGCCCAGTCTTTTGCGCCTTACCTGATAGCCAACCGCAATACCGAAAAACATACGTTGCATATTTCGCTCAATCCTGACCCGAATGATAAAGTAAGCGATGATAAGTTTAGGGAGATGGCAGAACAGTATATGCGGGAAATGGGTTACGGAGAACAGCCTTTTGTGGTGTTCAAACACACGGATATTGACCGCAGCCATATACACATTGTATCGGTTTGCGTGGACGAAGAGGGTAAAAAGATTTCGGACAAGTTCGAGAAAATGCGGTCTATGAATGTGTGCCGTGAGTTGGAAAGAAAACACGGATTGATACCCGCAACTGATAAGGAGCATCGGCAGAACGACAAGGTTTTCCGCCCGGTAAACTACAAAGCTGGAGATGTGAAAAGTCAAATCGCTTCAGTAGTTCGCCACTTACCAAATTACTATAAGTTTCAGACTTTGGGCGAATACAATGCCTTGCTTTCCCTGTTCAATATTACCACCGAAAAAGTAGAGGGCGAATTGCAGGGGCAGCTACGGCAGGGTTTATTATACATTCCTTTAAACGAGAAAGGCGAAAGAGCCGGGCATCCGTTCAAGGCTTCTTTGTTTGGTAAAGATGCAGGGCTTCCGGCTTTGGAACTGTATTTTGCGAAATGCAAAACGGATTTAAAAGATAGTCCAACCAAGCAGACCTTACAATCAGCCGTTACCATTGCCTTGAAATCAACAACTGATGAAATGGGCTTTAAGAAGCAATTAGCCGAGCAGGGAATTAACGTAGTGGTGCGGAGGAATGATACAGGGCGTATTTACGGAATGACATTTATAGACCACAATTCTAAAGCGGTTTGGAACGGTTCACGTTTGAGCAAGGAACTTTCTGCCAATGCCTTTAATGATTATTGGAACAATAATATCAAACCGGAGATTAAAGAGCCAGTTGAATTACAACCGAAAATATCTACATCAAATGATGCGGATCTTCCTGCGGAAGAACCACACCATTTGTTCGACTTCTTAACTACTGGTAAACACGAAGATGGTTTGATTGAAGCACTGGGAGGCTTATTGCCCGAAGCCCAGGGCGAAGATTACGAGGAACAGGATTTTGCCAATAAAATGAAGAAGAAAAAGAAGAAAGGTAGTAGGTTGTAAAAAATATCTATTGATTGAAATATATGTTTCATTTTTAAGGTTGTACAGCTTCAGTCTTCACACCACATATAACGAAGCTCATTTTTTTATTTTGTAATTTTGTTACAACAAATCAGCATTGGATTAATGAACATAGACCTTTTACTTGAGAATATATATCCGCTTCCAGATACTTCAAAAGAATTGCTCAAGAAATCAATTACAGAGGTTAAATATAAAAAAGGGCATATTCTTTTGAGAGCTGATAAAATTGAAAAGAACATCTACTTTATAAAGAAAGGTGTAGCAAGAGCATATTCATATAAAGATAATGATGAAATCACTTTTTGGTTTGGCAAAGAGGGCGATACTATTATTTCAATGAAAAGCTATATAGCCAATCAGAAAGGATATGAAAATGTAGAGTTGTTGGAAGATTGCGAATTATATAAACTGAAAACAACAGTCTTACAAAGACTTTTTGAGAATGATATACATATTGCAAATTGGGGGCGAAGATTTGCCGAAAAAGAACTTATAAAAACAGAAGAAAGGCTTATTTCTCGACAAGTCCGAACAGCTACCGAACGATATAAGGAACTTTTGAAAAACAGTCCCGATATAGTCCAGCGAGTGCAATTAGGACACATTGCTTCTTATTTAGGTATAACACAAGTCAGTTTGAGCAGAATTAGGGCAGAAATAAAGTGAACGGCTCATTTTTTATCATTTGTAAAATTTCACCTCAATTCCGTTTCCGACCTTTGCAGATAAAGAACAAAGGAAATGAATTGGATAATTTTAGTTGTAGCAGGGTTGTTTGAAGTGGCTTTTGCATTCTGTTTGGGAAAAGCAAAAGAAACAACAGGAAATGAAATGTATTTGTGGTATGCAGGTTTTCTCGTTACCCTTACTATGAGTATGGGACTTTTGATTAAAGCAACCCAAACTTTGCCCATCGGAACGGCTTATGCCGTATGGACAGGTATCGGAGCAGTCGGAACAGTTTTAGTCGGTATTCTTGTATTTAAAGAGCCTGCAACATTTCTGCGAATACTTTTTCTTATCACTTTAATAGGCTCGATTGTCGGGCTGAAAGCCGTATCAGCTCATTAAATAATGTTTTAAAAAAATGAATATAACAATAAGAAAAGCCGAAGAAAAGGACAGCGAGAAAGTTTGGCATTTAATGAAAGAATTGGCTGTTTTTGAAAAATACATTGACAGTTTTGCCATTACACCCGAAATTGTCAGAAACAGCGGATTTAAGAAAAACCCACCCGATTTTTATTGCCTTGTGGCAGAAGATAATGATAAAATCGCAGGAATGTTGGTTTATTATTTTCTTCCTTATACAGCCCAAAACCGTCCTGCTATTTATATGAAAGAGCTCTATGTGGACGAAAATTATCGTGGTCAGAAAATTGGCGAACAACTAATGAATGCGTTAAAAACTGAAGCAGAACAAAATAATTGCAGTCAAATAAAATGGACGGTTGCACCGTGGAATAAAGTAGGAGTGAAATTTTATGAACGATTAGGAGCAAGAGAAAATACCGAATGGCTTAACTACGAATGGAATTTAAAATAGATGGAACCAATGGAAATAAGAAAAGTAACATTAAACGATATTGAACAACTGCAACAGATAGGCAGACAAACATTTTCAGAAACATTTTCTTCGAGTAATACAGAAGAGAATATGACAACATATTTAGAGGAGGGATTTTCCAATGAAAAGCTAATAGAAGAATTGAACAATGAAAGTTCCGAGTTTTATTTTGCCTTATCTGAAAACGAATTAGTTGGTTATTTGAAAATCAATTTCGGGCAATCGCAAACAGAATTGCAAGACGACACAGCACTTGAAATTGAACGCATTTATGTTTTAAAGGAATTTCACGGTAAAAAAGTCGGACAAGTGCTTTATGAAAAAGCTATTGAAATTGCCAAACAGAAAAATGCACACTACGTTTGGTTAGGTGTTTGGGAAGAAAATCCTCGGGCAATCAGCTTTTATAAGAAAAATGGTTTTGTTGAATTTGACAAGCATATTTTCAAATTAGGCGATGATGAACAAACCGATATAATGATGAAATTAAAATTAGAAGAGAGGATTTTGTAAATTAAATTGAGCCTCACAAGGGGCGAGATGGACGAAGCCGTTACTTTTGAGAAAGAATAAGGACAAAATCAATTTTACAATAAGGTTGAAAAGGTAGCGATTTGCTACCTTTTTCATTTTATACTAATCTGCCAAATACTGCCACACAACGCCACTTACTGCCATATTTTAAGAGCCGACAGCAACAGCCTTTAAATTCACGCCCGAACATTAAAACTTAAAATAATGCAGGGAGAAGACGATTTAAGAGGGCTTGCCAAAATAATGGCTTTTATGCGGGCAGTCAGTATTCTTTTGGTGCTGATGCACCTTTATTGGTTCTGCTACGGTTTCTTTTTAGAACGTGGCTGGACGTTGGAAGTAATCAACAAGATGTTAGGCAATTTCGACCGTACGGCGGGCTTGTTTTCACATACCCTTTATACAAAAGCATTCGCTTTGGTTTTACTGGCTTTGAGTTGCTTAGGGACAAAGGGTGTAAAGAATGAGAAGATAACCTGGTCTAAAATTTATGTGGCGTTGGGCATTGGCTTTGCGCTGTTCTTCCTGAACACACCATTGCTAAAGCTATCCCCCGCAACAAGCACATTTCTGTATATTCTTACTATCTCGTTAGGTTATATCGCCTTGCTGATGGCAGGCGTATGGATGAGCCGATTGCTCCGTACCAACCTAATGGACGATGTTTTCAATAACGAAAACGAGAGCTTTCAACAGGAAACCAAGCTGATGGAAAACGAGTATTCCGTCAACCTGCCCACCAAATTTTACTACAAAGGCAAATGGAACAACGGTTGGATAAACATTGTAAATCCTTTCAGGGCATCAATCGTGTTGGGTACTCCGGGTTCCGGTAAATCTTATGCCATCGTAAACAACTACATCAAGCAGCAGATAGAAAAAGGCTTTAGTATGTACATCTACGATTTCAAGTTTGACGACCTTTCGACTATCGCCTACAATCATTTACTAAAGCACCGGGATAAATACAAGGTACAGCCGAAATTTTACGTGATAAATTTCGACGACCCACGCAAGAGCCACCGTTGTAATCCACTCAATCCCGATTTTATGACCGACATTTCTGATGCTTACGAAGCGGCTTATACCATAATGCTAAACCTCAACAGGTCGTGGATACAGAAGCAAGGCGATTTTTTCGTGGAAAGCCCAATTATTCTTTTAGCTGCTATTATTTGGTATCTGAAAATCTATGAGGATGGCAAGTATTGTACGTTCCCACACGCCATTGAATTGCTGAACAAAAAGTATTCGGACGTATTCACGATTTTAACCTCATACCCCGATTTGGAAAACTATTTGTCGCCCTTTATGGATGCGTGGCAAGGTGGCGCACAAGACCAGTTACAAGGGCAGATAGCATCGGCAAAAATACCTTTGTCAAGAATGATTAGCCCGCAGTTGTACTGGGTAATGACCGGGGATGATTTTACACTCGACATCAATAACCCGAACGAGCCGAAGATTTTGTGCGTGGGTAACAATCCCGACCGCCAAAATATTTATTCAGCAGCATTAGGGTTGTACAATTCCCGAATTGTCAAGCTCATCAACAAAAAAGGACAATTAAAGAGTTCGGTTATCATAGATGAGTTACCCACGATTTACTTCAGAGGACTGGATAATCTTATTGCAACTGCGAGAAGTAATAAGGTGGCAGTATGTTTGGGCTTCCAGGATTTTTCGCAATTAACGAGGGATTACGGCGACAAGGAAAGCAAGGTAATACAGAATACGGTAGGTAATATATTCAGTGGTCAGGTGGTTGGAGAAACGGCAAAAAGTCTTTCGGAGCGTTTCGGTAAAGTATTACAGAAACGTCAGAGTATGACCATTAACCGCAATGATAAATCCACCTCTATTTCCACACAGTTAGACAGCCTTATTCCGGCTTCCAAAATTTCAACGCTTACACAGGGTATGTTTGTCGGTTCTGTATCGGATAACTTTGATGAACGTATCGAGCAAAAGATATTTCACGCCGAAATCGTGGTAGATAATGAAAAGGTAGCCGCCGAAACCAAAGCCTACCAAAAGATACCCCAAATCTTATCTTTTGTAAATGAGCAGGGCGAGGATAAAATGAAGCAGGAAATTGAAAGCAATTACAAACAGATAAAAAAAGACATCCTGAATATTGTTGTTAGCGAAATGGAGCGTATCAAGAATGACCCGAACTTGCAGCATTTGGTACAGGACGGATAATTTAAAAGGGAGGCTTAAATGACCTCCCTTTTTTATTGCCTGCCCGTTCAGGTTTTACAATACGCCACGAGGCAAATGAATACCTTTTGTCCGTATAATGCTTTCCTGAACCTTTGGAGCTTCTTTCTGCTTTTCTGCCTGCTCCGGAGCATCTTGTTTGGTTTCTGGTGTAATAGATAGCTGTATCTTTCTTTCTACGGCAGCCAGTTCCGTTTTGAGTTCGCCCAGTTTACTTTCTTTCGACCAAGTACCGTTAACCACTTCCTGAAGAATGGGCAGGTCTTTTTGTATCTCCGTAATTTTCTTGTGCTCCTGCTCGATATAGCCGGGCAATTTCTCCAGTGCATTAAGGAAGTTCGTAGCAGCCAGCTTTTCATCTTTAGCAATCACACCGTTGTTGTAGGTATATTTGATATTGCCCTCGCCCTGTACCAAAAAACGGTTTACCCTTATATCCACACCCTCTTTTTCGGACATTTCCGTTTTTACCAAAAGCGTAAATCCGTATAACGTACCGATTTCTTCATACTGACCTCCGGTTCGGGCTTTGTCCGCAATCTGGTTGAGTTTTGCACCGATTTGTTTAATATCGGCATTGGGCGGTAAGCCATCCAACTGTACAGGATTTACGATTGTACCGTCTGACCGTTTTTGGATACGCTCTTGCAGATTATTCCAATCAAGGCTCATACGGTTTAAACGAGATTGAGTGCTTTGCAACATTTCCGTATAATCTTCCAATTTGTACTTCGCACTATACTTTGAACGGTTGAACGCCTGTTTTTCGCTTTCCAACCCGGCAATCTGTTTTTCCAATTTGGCTTTATCCAACAGGTCTGTATTTCCTGATAGGATAGCCACGTATTCCGAAAAATTCATTCCCGATTTTTCGTCCATACTGCCCTCGTCAATAGTACGTTTGCCGAGGTTATTGTTTTTTAATTGGTCTATAAAAAGTTGCTTATTGTACAACAGATTGAACTTGTAACTATCCAATGATTTTTCTACGGCATAGATAATCACATCTACTTTGTTATCGGCAAAGAATTTGGCAATCTCATTACCTTTTCGAACGGCTCTGCCGTCCCTTTGAGCAAGGTCGCTTGGTCGCCACGGCGTATCGAGATGATGAACGGCAACGGCTCTTTTCTGTGCGTTCACGCCAGTTCCGAGCATACTTGTGGAACCGAACAACACACGGATTTTGCCCTCGTTCATTCCTTTGATAAGTTCCTTACGTTGCTTATCATTTTTGCCTTCCTGTATAAAACGGATTTCGTTTGCAGGTATGCCGTGGTCTTCCACGAGCTTGCGTTTGATTTCGGAGTACACATTCCATTCGCCCGGCTTGTAGGTTCCCAAATCGGAGAAAACGAACTGTGTTCCTTTCTGTGCGTTGTATTGGTTGTAATACTTGGTAATGTTTGCCGCACAATGCGAAGCCTTGTTATCGGGGTGGTCATCATACGCACCGCTTACCATCCGCATATCCAAAGACATTTTACGGGCGTAGTCCGTTGCGATGAGCATCTTTGCTTTTTCTTCCGATGGAGATAAAGGTGCTCTTCCGAGTAGTTCTCCTTTTCCTGTTTTTGCAAATTCCATCAGACTTTGGATAAATTCTTCCTGGTCGGGAGTAGGCGGTATATTGTACAACACCTCGTTCTTATTGGGGCGGTCAATTCCTATATCTTTTGCCGTTCGGTAATCCGTAATTTCGGAGTAGAATTGTGCCAGTTCCGGCACTTTGATAAAGTATCGGAAACGTTCTTTAGCTACAATGTTGTTAGCAACAGAAAATTCATAATCGGTCGTTTTCCTTGCATAGATAGCTGCCCACGCATCAAAAGAATGAATGCCCTGTTTTTCCAATGCCCGTGGTCGCAGGTATTTGAACAGCAGATATAGTTCCGTTAATGAGTTGCTGATGGTAGTTCCTGAAAGAAAGGTTGCTCCCATATCCGCATTGGTACGCTCCTGAATAGTACGGATAGCAAAGAGCAGGTTCAATGCTTTTTGGCTTCCGTCCACATTGCCCAATCCGGCAACCCTTGTATGCCTTGTGTTGAACATCAGGTTTTTGAATTGGTGGCTTTCATCAACGAACAAGTGGTCAATGCCCATCATCTTAAAATCCACCACATCATCTTTTCGGTTTTCAATATCGTGTTGCAGGGTTTTGAGCTTGACTTCGAGGTTTTCTTTCCGCTTGATTACTCCGGCAAGCATCCCTCTGGTAACTTCCTTGCCTTGCGATTGCAGGGCATCGAGGTTACGCTCTACGCTGTCTAATTCTATTTGGAGTATTTCTTTTTGAATTTCGGGCGATTGCGGTATCATTCCGAATTGGTCGTGTGTCAGTATCACACAATCCCAATCGTTGTTTTTAATGTCGCCAAAAATCCGCAGGCGTTTTTGGGGCGTAAAATCTTCCTTGCCAGGAAACAGAATTTTTGCGTGTGGGTAAGCCGTGCGGTAGGCTTCGGCAATTTCGTGAACATTGCTTTTCAGCCCGATAATCATAGGCTTATGGGCTAACCCCAAACGCTTCATTTCCTGTGCAGCCGTACACATTACCAACGTTTTTCCTGCACCTACTTCGTGGTCGCAAATTGCCCCGTTGTTGAGCTTTATCATCCAAACGGCATCCTTTTGGCTCGAATACAGGTCATTAATGCCTAAGCCCTTGCAGTCTAATCCCGGAAACTCCTGATGTGTGCCGTCGTAGTTAGGGCGGACGAAACAGTTAAACGTATCATTATATTGGTCGGTCAGCCTTGTTTTGAACTCATCGTTTTGGGCGTGAAGCCAATCGGTAAAGGCGTTGCGGATTTCATCAATCTTAGTATTCGCCATTTGTATGGCTTCCATATCCCGCACTTTGACATCTTTGCCTTCAACCGTTATTGTTTTTGAAATATCGGGCGTGGTATTGACAAGGGCGTGTTTGAGCAGGGCAATCCCATCATACGTCCGGCTTTGGGCTTTGACGGCGTATTTCTCCCAAATGTGTACGTTCTTCTGTTTGCAGGTTACGGAAAAGTCATCGGCACTGTCGGAATAATGGACACGGACTTCTGCATCGAACAGGTGCGATGCAAACCGGGCATAAATACCTGTGGGTATCCAGCGTTCGCCCAGATTAAAATCGAGTTCTTCAAATTCAATTCGTATTGGTCTTGCTTCCTCTAATACGGTAAGGCTTTCTTTGGCTTGTGTATCATCGGGATTGCTTTCGAGATAGGCTCTGACTTTCTCCGCTTTTTCCACTACGTTCCCTGCAATCCAGCGTTCGGCTATTTCATATTCCTTTTGAAGTGGATTGTAGTAGATACGACCGTGTAAGGCTTCTTTCAAAGCATCGTCAGGCATACCGCTGATTTCGGACATAAAGTCCAAATCCACGCTTCCGTACTTGTTCAACGAAGCTGATAACGCTTCTTCGGGATTATCCGTTGCTATGGTTATAGTAGAAAAACTAACAGGTCTGCTGAATATATCGGCTTTGTGTACCACGCCACCAATAACACGTTCCAAATAAGGGATTTCCTTACCGGAACTATCCGTTTTGATGAGCTTGATATTATCGGCACTGTTGAGGTTGCCGTACCTTTTAATAAAGGCATCGTAAAGGCGATTAAGGTTTTCCCTTTCTTCTTTGTATTCGGTCTGATGCTGTGCCTCTTTTGTGTAAAGCTGTTGGTAAACATCACGCACCCCGATATACGCTTCGGCTCTTGCTTTCTGTAAGGTCGGTAACTGTAAAGGGTGGAATACAGCCGTACCGTCTGCTATATCTACATCTTGCAGATGACCGACCCAACCATTATCCACCACAAGGCAATCGTTGCGATGGAACGATTGCAGTTTGCCACTGTACGGAGCAGGTTCGGGAATGGTATCGGGAATAGCTGGCTTATCAGCTTGGCCATTCTCATTGATACTTGAAAACAGGTCGCCGATAACTTCCTGTTTTTTGCCGTTGGCTGATGTATTTCCATTGGTAGGTCTATTAGTAACAGGAGGCGTATAAGGTTGTTGCATCGCACTGAACAGGTCGGTTTGGCGACCTATTGCACGGCGGTTTGTTTTAGTGCTTTGCCTTTTGGCTTGCGTGGTTCTTTTGGGCGGAGCAGCAACCATTACAGGTTCGTCCGCATTTTCAAACAGGTCGAAGATGCTTAGTTGCTTTAATTCCTGTGGGCTTTCCCGATGGGTTACAGGCGTGGGTACAGGTTGCGGTTTTGGCTGAATGATTACAGGCTCAATAACCGGAGGTGTAACCGTTGGTTCAATCGGAATTTGTATTATAGGTTCATCGTTCCGTTCGCCTTTGTACAAACCTATATTCAGGTGCTTGCCAAAATCTTCGGAAAGCATTTGTTTTAAATCTTTGGCAATTCCCTCAACGCCGTCTTTATGCGTATAGATTAATGCAGGTTGTCCGTATGGGTCGGTATCTAATTTACGTTCGGTATGCACAATCCTTGTGTTGTCCTGAAAGAGTGCATTACCAGGTGTATTGTATTCTGTTTGCCTGCTTTGGCAAAACAGATCTTCCCTTTCGGTCAGATTTTGTTTTGCCGTATTCTTTTGCAGGATAATCAGGTCGCTTCCGACTTCTGTACCTGCATATTCTGTAAAAAGATTGTTGGGTAAGCGAACAACCGAAACCAGATTATTATCCTGCATTAACGCCTTGCGTATGGGTTCGTTCTTAGGGCTGTTCAGAATGCCCTGTGAAGTAATGTAAACCAACAAACCGCCCTCACGGAGCATATCAGCACCTTTCAGAAAAAAGTAATTGTGTATGCTTCGGGCTGCCTGTACTTTTGCACTGTCCCTGCTACGGGAATAGGAAAGGTCGAAAACGGAAGTATCGCCAAATGGTATATTGCTGGCAATTACATCATAGCTGTTTTGTTCCTTTTCGAGAATTTCTTCAAAACCACTTACACGGATATTGCTTTCGGGGTAAAGCTGTTTTAAAATCTTGCCTGTGAGCAAGTCTTTTTCATAAGCGGTAATACTTTGTTGGTTTTCCGAAAAGGACTGTACGAATGAGCCGATACCTGCGGACGGTTCAAGGAATTTATCAATGTTCAGACCTCTTTCACGCAAGGTTGCGGAAATCGCATCTATTACCTGTGGCGGTGTATAAAAAGCTGTCAGTACGGAACTTTTCATACTGTCCACATACCTGCGGTATTGCTTATCGTCTTCGGAATTTTCTTTGAGCAGTTGGTGGAGTTCCTGCGTAATAGGGAAAAGGTCGTGTTCGGTTTTTCTCCAATGATTGATGTCTATTTCGTTGGCTATGGGGTTCAGCACGAATTTAAGACCGCCAAATCCGCTGTATTGCATCATTAGCAGTCTTTCGCCTACGGTGGCTTGCCGTTTCTCCTTTTCCAGTTTAAAAGCAATTCGCAGGGCATCAATATTCTGTTGGAGATGTTGCTTCTTACTGAAGCCCATTTTCCTCTATCCATATTGCGATGGTTCCAGTCAGTTCGGTATAGAGTAAATCAAACTCATAACCGTAGGCGAAATCATCGGTTAATTCATATCCTGCGAGAACAGCCTCACAGACAGGGAACATTTTAAGGGCAAACGGTCGCAGTTCCTCATCTGCCATTACGGTATCAAACTCATTGCATACCACCTGAAAAACAGTGTCGAATTTGGAGAAGTGTAAGCCCTCAAAAAGTATGTAGTTGGCTATTTCATTGCATTGCTCAATGGGGTTTCCCGCCCTGAAAGCACCCTCATAAGCATTGGAAGCCCACGAAGAACGCTGGTCGATAAATTTTTGGTCGTGTGCCTTTTCGGGGAAGCTACTGTTTAACAGTTCTTGCAGTCGTAATCTGAAATACGATAGGTCTTTTTGCTGTACATCCATACTATATTTTGTTTTAGAATTTTACTTAAATCCTAAAATTAGAAGCAGGAGCAAATGCCTATGAGAATGTTGCAGGGTTTGGCTTTGAAAGGCAGGATTTGGCGTAATAGGCAACAAAAAACCTCCGATAATTCGGAGGTTCATTTTTATGGCTTATTCAAGATTTGAAGCATCCTGCCGACTTCAATATCCATTCTTGAAAAGGCAAACCATTTTTTGCCCAGGTCTTTGAGTGATGCCCCGATGTGGTAGAGTTCTGTATGGTCAATAATCAAGAAACGGTCGTGGGCATCGGAGAAAAGCTCAATATCTACCGGAGGATATTGGCTATTGTAGCGTTGTAAATCCAACCGTAATTGATTACTGATATTTTTAGTAAGGATTGTGGCTGTTACATTGTCTTTGCGTTTCCCCAATAACGTAAGCACGGTATCATCCACATAATTATCAAGCAGGATAATGGAACTTGTGGCATTGCGGATAATATCGGAAACAAAGGCATAGGCATCAAAAACCTGCCCGTTATAGAAAATGCCTTTTTCGCTGTGCAGCTTATCACTTTCCAAAGCCTTAAAAATCTCTTCAAATTTTTGGTCGGCTTCCAGTTGCTTTAACTCGATATTATCCAAACGATGAAACAAAGAAGCATTGCTAATAAGCATACGCCGCATTTCTACAAAGGCTTCCATTATTTCAACACTCATTTTAACGGCTATGTCTGAACGGAGTATGGCAGATGCCATTGCAACGCCTTGTTCGGTAAAAACATAGGGTAAATAACGTCTGCCGCCGTAGCTCAAACTTGAGGTTCCAATTTGGAACCTCAAGTTTTCAACTTCCTCTTCGGTCAGTTGAAAGCAGAATGATACAGGAAATCGCTCAATATTTCTTTTAACGGCTTTGTTCAGGTTCTTTGTTTCTACCTGATATAAGGCAGCGAGGTCACTATCCAACATTACCTGTTTGCCCCGGATAGTATAAATCAGGTTCCTGATTTCTTTGGGTACGATTGACGGTTTATTTTCCATTGCGTTTACTGCTTTTGTTTTTCTCAAACTCAAAAGAGGTACTACAATCGGCATTCAACACGATATACGCATCGAATTTCTTACCTGCTTTGCTTGTCATTCCTTTGATTAAAGAGGTTTTGCCTTTATTGACAAGGCTTGTTACATTTTCGATACTGATTTGCACACCGCAGACGATACGGAACTGTACCCAACTACAAACCTCATCGGGACACTTCACAATTTTATCACGGATAATGAGTTGCTGGCTTTTGCATTTAGGGCAAACCAACTTCGGTAGGTTGTTTTGAGCAATAGAAGTTTGCAGCAATTCATCGGTAATGGATTTGGCATAGGTTTCCATTTCCTTTTGAAATGTTCCGGCATCCGCTTCGTTGTTCTCGATTTTCTGCAATGCCAATTCCCATTCGGCGGTCATTGCCACATCCGCAATTTTTCGGTCTTTGACAAGCCCGTACACCTGCAATCCTTTTTCCGTAGGGATTAATGAACGTTTATCCCTTTGGATATAATTGCGGGTAAACAGGGTTTCGATAATGGCGGCTCTTGTAGCCGGAGTACCGATACCGATATTTTTGAGGGCTTTGCGCTCTTCCTCGTTCTCGATTTCTTTCCCTGCGGTTTCCATAGCCGACAAAAGCCCGGCTTCGGTGTAAAGCACTGGCGGTTTGGTCTGCTTTTCCAAAACGGCGGCTTCCTTTATTTTGAGTTCATCGCCTTTATTCAGTTCAGGTAGTTCCTGTACCGGCTCTTCGCCATCATCGGTAAAACTTCCTTTGATGGAACGCCAACCCGCTTCCTGAATTTTACAGCCTTTTGCCGTAAAGTCGTAATGCAATACCTGTAATGATACATCGGTTATTTCTTTGACACAGGCTTGTGATATGGCTTCGAGCAACCGAAGCGCAATCATATTGTAAATCTTGTTTTCGTCTGCATTGAGTACGGACGGCACTTTATCCGTAATCAACAAACCGTGATGGTCCGTTACACGGAGGTCATTCACGATACGTTTGTTGAACCGTCCCCATTTGATTTTGGTAAGGGCTTGCTTGCAATCTTCACGGTTCTGCAATGCCCGCACAAGGTTTGGAATTTCAGCCCACATATCTTCAGGAATGTATTTGCTTCCGGTACGTGGGTACGTGATAAATTTCTTTTCGTACAGGCTTTGTGCGATATTAAGCGTTGCTTCAGCAGATAATTTCAGTCTTTTGTTAGCTTCCTTTTGTAAGCCTGTCAAATCAAAAAGCAAGGGCGGTTGTTCTGTAACGCTTTTGGTTTCTACCGAGGTAACAGTTGCCGTTGTGCCACGCTGAATAGCTCTAAGGGTATCATCGGCAAGTTGCTTTTCTTCCCATTTGGTAGCGGAAATACTTTTGAAATCAACCTGCGTTTTGTTGTGCATCAACTGTATCTGCCAGTATTTCTTTACCGTGAAATTCTTATTGTCAAGGTAGCGTTTGCATATCAAAGCCAGTGTGGGTGTTTGCACTCTTCCGAGCGAATAGATACCGTTACCTGCGGCTATACTCAATGCCTGTGTAGCATTGATGCCTACAAGCCAGTCGGCACGGCTTCTGCCTTGCGCAGCCTGGTACAATCCGTCAAATGCTGCCCCGTCTTTCAGGTTGTCAAAACCCTGCTTTATTGCCTTTTCGGTAAGTGAACTTATCCAAAGGCGTTCAAAAGGCTTGTTGCATTTCAGGTACTCATAAATGTACCTGAAAATGAGTTCGCCCTCACGACCTGCATCGGTAGCAACGATGATGCTGTTGCTTTGCTTAAAAAGTTGCTCAATGACTTTCAATTGCTTTAATGCGCCAGTATCGGCGGTGTACCCTTTATCTTTTTTGACCTTGCGGACGGTCAATAAAAACGGGTTGGGCAATATCGGCAGGGATGCTTTATCAAATCCCGAAATGCCATAATCTTCGGGCATTCCCAGTCCTATTAAATGACCGAATGCCCACGTAACAAAATAGCCGTTACCTGTCAGGTAGCCGTCCTTTTTATCGGATGCTCCCACAAGTCCGGCTATTTCCCTTGCTACGCTTGGTTTTTCTGCAATAATTGTTTTCATATCGTACTACATTTTTCTGCCTTTGGATTTTGCAGGGGTTTCGGGCTTTTCCTGTTGTTCCTGCTGCTGCTTGTTTTTTGGACTTTGCTGCCCGGACTTTAAAGGCTCTTGGACGTTTTTGGTCGCTTCGTTGGTTTTGCCCTCCGAATTGACGGCAGTCTGCGTTTTGTGGGCTTCGGTGGGTTTTACTCTTTCCTTATACTGATTGGGAAACTCGAACCCGGTTTTTCCTGTATCCTTATTGAAAGTGATATAGCCCTGATAAGGTTGCCCTTTTTTATCTTTTAATCCATCAATGTAGATGGTTTGACCTGCTTTGAAATCCTTATGTTGCTCATCGGTCAGCTCTTTGCCCCTAAATGTTTTTGGAGCTTCCTGCGGTTGGCTTTGCTGATTATTTTGTCCTTTGCTTTGGGCTTGACCGTTGCTTTGGGTTTGCCTGTTGGAATTATTGCGGTCAAACAGGAACTCCACATAACGCTTGTCTGCATTGAACTGTACTGTTGCCGAGAACTCCGTTCCTTTGGTGGAAATCATACCCTCTAACTTTAGCGGTTTACCCTCCATTAAAGTTTGCTTTTGTTCCTCATTCAGCTTTACGCCCTTAATTTCATCGGGAATTTTTATGAACTCTGTCCGTAATGCAATTACATCGTTTGTCAGCCTGTCAATACTGATAATAGACGGCATCAATTCGCCTGTTTTGGAATTTACCAAATTAACGACACGCCCCATATTGCCCGTTTCGAGCAGGTTTTTCTTGTCTTCATCGGTAAACTTGTGACCAAAAAACTCGAAGTGGAGGTTAGGCTCTTTTTTGATACCGTGTATTGCTACGATAACATTTCCATCTTCGGCTTGCTGTAAAGACAGGCGGGCATCTGTGCGAAGAACAGAACCTCCGAAATTAACGCCAATCGGTAAAAGTTCATTGGTTTTGTAACCTCGTAGCAAAGGGTCAAGCAGGTTTCTTTTTTCAAGATATTCCTTGCTTAACCCGAGATTTTTCATTGTGTCCCAATCAATCTGTTCCGGCTTGTAGCGATATTCGCTTACTTCCGGTGTTGTTTGTGCTGTTGCCATATTATTTTGATTTTCTTGTTTTTTATCCTGCTGTGGTTCTGTCTTCACTTCGTATTCTTTCATCACTTTTTCGCCCTCGGGAGTAGGCTTATCTACCTGCTTTTGCAACTCCTGTGCTTTATCAATAGCAAGAGGTGCAGGCACTTTGAAGAATGAAAAATTGGTAGGGTTCTTTAACTGACTGAAAAAATTGGAAAAGAAGTTGGAAAAGAAATCACCGCTTTTGTCCACACGCATAAACTGGTTTTGGTTCTTCTTTGTGGGTTCTACGGTTTCCATTTTCCCGTTTTCGTCAATACTCTTTACGGCTTGGATTTTCATTTTCTCTTTATCCAGCACCAGTAATATGTCCGATAGCTGTTCAGGCATATCCTGTTTATTAGTTGTTTCTTCGCTCATAATCTGAAAATTTTAAAAATTCACTGTCGAATGTAAAGGAAGCCTTCACTGATTTGCATTATGTGGCAGTCAAAGGCAGTGTTTGTCACTTATTGGCATCCAGTTTGGGCAAGGGAGGGTTAAAACTTTCCCTGATGAACTGATGCACATCGGACAGCTTGTAATACAGTTTTCCGCTAATGGTATAATAAGGGAGCTTGCCGATGGAGCGATACCGTTGCAGGGAACGGTTACTTATTTTCAACATTTGCAATAAATCCTGATTATCCAGTAATTCCTCGCCGTCTATGCTGTTGCGCTTCTTTTGTAAATCGTCTATGTGGTTGCCGAGAATGTCAAGCCTATCCATTATGCGTTCCATCCACGCCACAAATTCCATTTTGTCGATATTCATACGAGTACGCCTTTAATTATTACCTGATTTCAGCTTTCTGCCTTTTTCGATATAGCTTTTGCCTTTCGCCATAAGCTCTTCTACATATTCATTGGTGGTCTGCACAGCGTTTGCGTTGAGCATTTCCTTGATAGCACCAATCGTATAGTAATACTGTCCATACATTTTTGAAAAAGCAATCTGCCCGTTGGTACGCATACGCCACAATGTTTTTTCGCTGATGTGGAGATACTGGCAGACTTCGTGATTGTTGAGCCATAAGCTATCGTAACTTGTATCTTCAAGTTTGAGGATATATTCGCTTATGGCTTTCAACCGTTCATTGAGGTGCTTCCACACTTCTTCGTCAACTGTTATAATGTTCATAGCACTGCTGTTTAATGTTCACAGGACAAAATTCAGAACTGTGGCAGTGTTTGTCTGCCAATGCTTGCCAATTGAAAAAGCGTTTTTTTGAAAATTTTACAATTTGTCGTAAACCCTTATTAAATAAGAGTTTCGGTAGATTTTCCCATTTTTCGGTTATGGAAATAAGTCCATTTGCCAATTGGCATATATGGGTAAGTGCAGGCACAAAAAAAAGCAATACGGAATGTGTATTGCTTTCAAACCCTTTACGGACGGACTATTTATAAATCCTTATCCATATATTCTTCAAGAGCCTGTTTCAACTGGTCTAAAAATAATGTCCGTGAGCCTGCACGGGTTTTCATTCTATGGAATGCGTGATGCACATCGGTCAGTGAAATTCGGAATAAGACCTGCGAAATGGCAGTGAGCTTTCGGATGCCGATTTTACCACCTGAAATAGCGCCCGATGCGTACAGGGCATACATCAGCTCAACCAGTGCGTTTTTGCTGTCCGTCCAAGAAAGTTCTTTGATACCTTCTGCGTTCTGAAAATATACATCGAGATTATCTTCGGGGTTGATTTTGGTTAAGAGGTAGGCGTATAATAGGTCATTAGCGATGATGCGGGCTACTTTGTAATCGTAATAGGTAGAGAATTGCGGGTCGATTTCAAAGACGTAACTGTTAAGCCCATCGAGGTAATTTATCTGCCCTCGCTTAAAGTATTCGTTATCCTTATCCACCCTGCCCGAACGGTAGTACCTATAAAAATGGGAGTTGCAGATATGTTCCCTAAATTCAATCTTTAACTCCTGTAAATGGTTAGCGAAATAAGTATGATACATTTTCCCGTTATTAACCGGGCAAGCGGTTTCTATCCGGTAGAGCTTATTGTAGTAGATGAGTTTGCCCAGGATTTGGGGTTTAACCATTTTGAAAAACTCAATCTCTTTTGCCTCATTGACAAAGCCCGAATTTAAAACACATTCTTTTGACGAAACCAGTAGCTCCTGAAGATAAACCGTCATTTGAAAAGCCTCTTCAATCAGCCCCGAGCACGTAAGTGATAGTTTCCGTTCCTTCTCCTGAATTTCGCTAACAATATTGCCTAATGATTTTCTCATAGTAGGGAGGATTTTGTTACTGATACTTTGTTACTGATACAGTGTACCTGCACAAATGTTATTAATAAACAGGGATTTAACTGCCAATATGCCCCTACAATGGGGAAGATTTTGAACCATTTATGCCTGTTTTCTCCTGTAAAAAACCTTACCCGTATCACTTAGTCGCTCACAATCAATAAATACTTAAATTTTAATCCTAAATTTGTCTTTGCGTATTTATGCAATAATATGAACAGTGATTTAGGGAAATATGAGCAAATTATTTATCAAAAATATGGTCTGCAACCGTTGTATTCTCGTAGTTCAAAACGAACTCGACAAGCTCGGTATAGAGGCTAACAATATAAAGTTGGGCGAAATAACCCTTAAAAAAGATTTAACCACAAAAGAGCGTGAAGCATTGGAAAATGTTTTAGACCCTTTGGGCTTTCAGGTCATTGACGACAAAAAGAGCCGGATGATTGAGAAGATAAAAAATGTTATCATTGATTTGGTGCACCATCAGGACAATGATGCCAAAACCAATCTTTCGGATGTATTGAGCGATGCGCTGCACAACGACTACAACTATCTTTCCAACCTGTTTTCCGATATTGAGGGCACGACCATTGAGAAATATTTTATCGCACAGAAAGTAGAAAAGGTAAAAGAGCTTTTGGTATATGATGAGCTGTCTTTAAGCGAAATTGCCGACCGTATGAATTATTCGAGCGTGGCGTATTTGAGCAACCAGTTCAAGAAAGTAACCGGACTTACACCAAGCCATTTCAAGCAGATACGGGAAGACAAGCGCAAGCCTTTGGATAAGGTTTAAGTAAATCTTACAAATCAAACCCATAATTTCACAATAGAACTCCCCCTTATTGTTGCCAACTTTGCAATGTGAAAACAAAGCAATCGAAATATGGCAACAAATAAAGAAACAGTTTACATTCCTTTAGAGGATGTAGAAAGCGAACACTGTGCATTGATAGTCGAAAAAGGACTGGCACAGGTAAAAGGCGTAGAAACCCACAAAGTAGAGCTAAATAACCGCAGGGCGGCTATTACCGTAAATGATAACGAGGTAGTAGGAGAAGCTGTAAAAGCGATTAAAGATTTAGGCTACGGCGTTCCAACCGTTAAACATACATATCCCGTATTGGGTATGACCTGCGCATCTTGTGCGGGCAGTGCCGAGAGTATGGTAAAATACGCTCCGGGCGTGGTAGATGCTTCGGTAAACTTTGGTACGGGCAACCTTACCGTGGAGTTCCTGCCGAATATGACCAATTCCGAGCAAATCAGAAAGGCGGTACAGGATGGCGGTTATGACTTACTGCTTGAAGACGAAAACAAGCAGCAGGAAACATTAGAAGCTATCCACGCCGAAAAATTCAGAAAACTTAAAAACAAAACCATTTGGGCGGTAATCCTATCGCTTCCGGTAGTCATTATCGGTATGTTCTTTATGGATATGCCTTACGGTAATGAGATAATGTGGGCATTCTCCACTCCGGTAGTCCTTTGGTTAGGTAAAGACTTCTTTATTAATGCGTGGAAACAGGCAAAACACCGTTCTGCCAATATGGATACCCTCGTAGCATTGAGTACAGGTATTGCTTATATATTCAGTGTATTCAATATGCTGTTTATGGACTTTTGGCATCAGAGAGGCTTACACGCTCACGTGTATTTTGAAGCAGCCGCCGTTATTATCGCATTCATTCTGTTAGGTAAGCTGCTGGAAGAAAAAGCCAAAGGAAACACCTCATCAGCTATTAAAAAACTGATGGGCTTACAGCCGAAAACGGTTATCGTGATAGAAGCTGACGGTACGGAAAGACAAAAAGCCATCGAAGATGTGAACGCAGGCGATATTATCTTAGTTAAGCCAGGCGAAAAAATTGCGGTAGATGGTATGGTGGTATCGGGCAATTCGTATGTAGATGAAAGTATGCTAAGCGGCGAGCCTGTACCTGTACTGAAAAAAGAAAACGAAAAGGTATTTGCAGGTACAATCAACCAAAAAGGCAGCTTCCAGTTCAAGGCGGTTAAAGTGGGCAAAGAAACAATGCTTGCCCAAATCATCAAAATGGTACAGGATGCACAGGGAAGCAAAGCTCCGGTACAGAAATTGGTCGATAAAATCGCAGGTATTTTCGTTCCGGTAGTAATGGGTATTGCTATCCTGACATTTGTACTATGGTTCATTTTGGGTGGCGATAACGGTGTAGTACAGGGATTATTGGCAGCCGTTACCGTATTGGTTATTGCTTGTCCTTGTGCTTTGGGCTTGGCAACACCAACCGCTATTATGGTGGGCGTTGGTAAAGGTGCTGAAAACGGTATTTTGATTAAAGATGCGGAAAGTCTGGAATTGGCTAAAAAAGTAAACGCTATCGTTTTAGACAAAACCGGAACCATTACCGAGGGAAGACCACAGGTTACAGGCATCCAATGGCTGAACAATGACGATGCGACCAAAGATATTTTATTGAGCATCGAAAAACAATCGGAACACCCGTTGGCGGAAGCCGTTGTTAAACATCTGGACGGAGTTTCTACCACTACGTTATCAAACTTCGACAGTATTACAGGTAAAGGAGCAAAAGCCAATCACAATAACGAAACCTATTTTGTAGGTAATAAAAAGCTCTTAGCTGAAAACAAGATTACCATTGGGGAGCAACTGCAACTGCAAGCCGATGAATGGGGCAAACAGTCCAAAACCGTTATTTGGTTTGCAAACAGCAAACAGGCACTTTCGGTAGTGGCTATTTCCGATAAAATCAAAGAAACATCGGTAGCAGCTATCAAAGAAATGCAGGATATGGGCATTGACCTGTATATGCTGACCGGAGATAACGAAGCAACTGCCAAAGCCATTGCACAACAAACAGGTATCAAGCATTACAAAGCGGAAGTATTGCCACAGCACAAAGCCGACTTTGTAAAAGAACTGCAACAACAAGGCAAAGTGGTAGCGATGGTTGGCGATGGTATCAATGACAGTACAGCTTTAGCAACAGCCGATGTCAGTATCGCAATGGGTAAAGGTTCGGATATCGCAATGGACGTAGCTAAAATGACCATCATTTCATCAGACCTTACCAAAATACCACAGGCAATAAGATTATCAAAGCAGACCGTTGCTACCATTAAGCAAAACCTGTTCTGGGCATTCATCTACAACCTTATCGGTATTCCTATTGCAGCAGGTATTCTTTACCCAATCAACGGCTTCTTATTAAACCCGATGATTGCAGGAGCGGCAATGGCATTAAGCAGTGTGAGTGTGGTAAGCAATAGTTTACGTTTAAAATGGAAAAAATAACTTCTAAAAAATTAAAGACAATGGAAAAGAAAACACATTTTACGGCAGAGCAAGCCAAATCTATTGGCGACCAGTTGAATATTGACTGGAATAAAATTCCATTAAATGAGTTTCGTGTAGGGCTTGAAGTGGAACTGGAACACGGCTTGCAAGATGAGGCAACCAATGTAACAGGTAATGACCCTATTCTTACGGCAAAAATTGCCTTATCCCACTTAAACGCATTTTCAGATTATTATACAAGATTGTACAAAGGTTTTGGAATGGAAGTTCCACAATTAGGCAACGAATAATTAAGAAAGAATATGGGACACGACCACGGGCACAGCCACTCGCACAGTGCGAATAAAAAGACCTTAACCATTAGCTTGGTTATCATTACGTTGTATATGGCAGTAGAGGTAATCGGCGGATTACTGACAAACAGCCTTGCATTATTAGCAGATGCCGGACATATGTTGAGCGATGCGGTATCATTGTTCATTGCATTGATGGCATTTAAGTTCAGCAGCAAGGTAGCCGACTACGGCAAGACCTACGGCTACAAAAGATTTGAAATACTGGCGGCGGTTATCAACGGCGCAACGCTGATTTTGATTTCAGCTTATATCATTTACGAAGCGATAGAACGCTTCCAAAACCCGCCGGAAATTCAATCAAGCGGTATGCTCATCGTGGCATTCATCGGCTTACTCGTTAATGTGCTTGTAGCCTGGATAATGATGCGTGGGGCTGACGTAAAAGAAAACCTCAATATGCGTGGCGCATACCTGCACGTAATCAGCGATATGCTTGGTTCGGTTGGTGCTATCATCGCAGCCTTGCTCATTATGTTCTTTGGTTGGGGATGGGCAGACCCATTGGCAAGTGTTATCGTTTCCATACTGGTATTGAGAAGCGGTTATTTAGTAACCAAATCATCGGTACACGTATTAATGGAGGGCACACCGGAGAATGTTGAGGTTGAAAAGGTAACTGGAAAAATCCTGAACACCAACGGTATCAGCGGCATTCACGACCTGCATATCTGGACGATTACAAGCGGTTTGAACGCCCTTACCTGCCACGCCGTAGTTGATGAAAAAATGACGATTGGAGAAAGTGAAGTAATGCTTCGTAAAATAGAGCACGATTTGGAACACCTGAACATTCATCACGTAACTATTCAGTTAGAAACACCTGCCCATACACACGATAATTCAGTATTGTGCAATGTAAAGGCAGACCCATCAGGACACGACCATCATCATCATTAATTCAGTTGAATACTATTTAAAAACAAGTTTTAATCTCTAAAAAGGAAATAGAAATGAAAGTGAGCAAATTATTGATAGGCGCATTCGCCTCGTTAACTATCCTCTTGGCATCTTGCGGTGGCGATACCAAAACAGCAAAGGACGGACACGTACACACAGCGGGCGATGGACACGACCACGCTACGGAACAGGTTGAAAAACCTGCCGAAAAAACAACCGCAAAAAACAGAAATGAAAAAGGCGAATTAGTTGATGCGTCAGGACACCTGATTACGGGTTGTCCGGGGCATAAAGAAATGATAGGTTCGCAGGGCGATATGTGCCCGAAGTGCGAATATATGGTAATGATACCTATCACTTGGGATATTACAGGAGTAGATACGGTAAGGGTAACTGCTTTGGCAGACTACAACCCACCTGCGGATAAACTGAAAAAATAATCATCGAATTTAGCTTTATTGCGTTTGCTTAACGGTAGTTCCATTCAACAGGAACTGCCGTTTTTTTATGCACTTCCAAATCAGTAAATATCACAAATCTATCAGGGAAAAGCGTAATAAGGAACTGCCGTAATGTGCTGAAATTTGCAATATCAGAAAACAAATAAAATCTCAAATAGAAATGAAAAAGTTAGTGTTAGCATTGTCGGTAATCGCTTTTACTGCCTGTAACAATACACCAAAAGAAGAAAAGGCAAAGGAAAGCCTTTATCCCGAAACAGAAGAAACGGTTGCACCAGCAGAAACTGGTAACGAAGCCGTAATTACCATTAATGGCGGAGATGATATGAAATTCGACAAGACCGAACTTAAAGCCAAAGAGGGACAAACTGTAAAGCTCATTCTGAAGCACATCGGCAAAGCACCGATTGAAGCTATGGGGCACAATGTTGTCATTCTTGCACAAGGGACAGACTTTAACGCCTTTGCCAATGCATCAATAGATGCTAAGGAGAACGGCTACATTCCAAAGGGAATGGAAAACTCCATTATTGCCAAAACCGATATGATTGGCGGCGGGCAAACCGCCGAAATCACCTTTGCTGCTCCGGCAAAAGGTTCGTATGATTTCCTATGCTCGTTTCCTGGTCATTACATCTATATGAAAGGCAAGTTCATTGTAGAATAATACGGCAATTTCTAAATCAGTAAAAATCACAAATCTTACAAGGAATAGCATAATAGTAACTCACCGTTAAATACGGAAATTTGTAGAACAATAAAAAAACAAGTTCAAAATGAAAAATGTAGAATTAAGCATACCAGATATGCAAAGTGCACACTGCCAGGCAAGAGTAAACGGTGCTATCAAAGACATAGACGGCATCAAAATCGAAAAATTAGAAGCAGGAAAATTGGCTGTTTCAGTTGAAAGCGATGAAGTAAAAGAAGAGCTGGTTGAGGCGATTGAAAAAGCAGGCTACAAAGTTGGCGGCGACAGCAATGAGGCTTCAAGTTGCTCAACCGGATGCTGCAATTAAATTTGGGCAATCCCGGGAATGTATGAAAGTGCGTCTCCGGGATTTTTTTCTCGAAACTATTTCAAAGAAAATATGAAACACTTTAGAACGTTGTTCCATAAATAAGAAGCTATGTCACATAAACAAAATTCAGGCGACTGTTCGGAAATAATGACGAAAGTTTGCGGGGTAGCAGACCTGAATATTCAGACACGATTGGATACAGGTACATCCGCACCATTTACCGTCCAAATTACTAACGAGCTACAAACGGATTACCAGCAGTTGAATAACCTGCTCCTTGTTAAATGCAATATCACCCTTGAAATTATTTTTATAAAGCGTATTATCGAAAAGGTAAAAGAATTACTGGTGTACACCGAACAATCCATATCGCAGATAGCAAAAGCATTAGGCTACCAAAAGCCGACTGAACTATCGGGTCAGTTAATAACCTATACAGGATTAACGTCTGCACATTTTAAGCAAATACGAAAAAACAAGCTCGAAATCATCAAAAGACAGCAGGATAGACAAAACAAATTATAATGTCAGAACAGCAAACTTTTAAATAAAAGTCTTCATTAACCTCTCTTTGTGTACTAAAGCAGAGGTTTTCTTTTTATAAGCAATGGAAGACAGGAAACTACCGAGAGATGAAGAAATACACGTGGCAGACACACAAAATTATAAAGGAAACCGAAGACACCATTACCATATACTTTGACACAGCGCAGCAGGCATTTACCTATCTGCCCGGTCAATACCTTAATATCAGGCTTACGGTAAACGGCGAACTGCTCATACGTTCGTATTCGTTCAGTTCTAAGCCGTCTGAAGAATTTCCCGCCGTTACCATTAAAAGGGTCACAGGCGGAAAAATGAGCAATTACATTTTGGATAATGCAGACCATATCGAAAACTGGGAAATAGAAGCACCCTTTGGAAACTTTGTTTTGGAAAAACCGATAGCAGAACAATCCCAAATCGTACTATTGGCAGGCGGCAGCGGTATTTCGCCGTTATACGCAATGCTGAAAAGCATTGAAAGCACCAATCCAATTCCCTTACTGGTGTACAGCAACAAATCGCCGGAAGATACTATATTCTGGAATGAACTGGAAGCGATGCAGGCGGATGAAAAGCTGAACATCTGCTATTCCTTTACCGCACCCGAATTTGTTTCAACCAAAATCAACCACGTTGCAGGCAGGTTCAATTTGCTTGTTTTGCGTTCCGTCATCAAAAGACTGGTTGGCGAGGTTGCCGAAGCCCATTATTACATCTGCGGACCCAATGGGCTGATGGATTTGTACAGGGATGCCTTAACGGGCTTGAACATTCCCGAAACGCATATCCATTTGGAATACTTCGACCCCATACCGATAGATGCGGGCAATATGGAAACGGACGGCAATGCCAAAGATGTGATTGTAAACTACTACGAGGAAAATTACATTAATGATGAAACGCAGACTTTTGAATGTACATCGCTCATTGAGGTTCAGCCGAAGCAGTCGCTTTTGGATGCGATGAAAGCCCATCATATCAATGTGCCGAGTTCTTGTAAGAACGGAACCTGCGGAGCTTGTTGGGCTGTAAAGACAGACGGAGAAGTTCGGATGCTAAACAATGCCGCATTGACCGAACAGGATATTGCAGAGGGAATAATTTTGCTTTGCCAAAGCTACCCGATGAATGCGGATGTTTGTGTTACGGTACAGTAATACCGCACACAAGTAAGTTTATAATATTTAATGTTACTGCACCGATTTTCATAAAATTTCACAAAACAAAACCGGAATATCATAACACTTTGTAGGTAGCAAATGCAGAATTTTGACCCCTGAATAAAGGGATTAATACAATTTTTAGAAGCTATGACACTATTAATAAAAGGAATGGTGTGCAATAGATGTATGTATGTTCTTGAACAGGAAATGACAGCTTTGGGTTTTGAGGTTTTGGATATAAAACTGGGACAAGTGGTTTTAAAAGATACGGAAGACTTTTCGCAGAAGTTGGGAGCAATCAAAACGATGCTGAAAAGCAACGGATTTGAGCTGATGTACGACAAAAACCAAAAAACGATAAACAAGATAAAAGAGTTGGTAGAAAAAGGTATCAGGATGCAACTGGATAGCGGAACGCCTACCAAATTCACGACCTTAATCAGTAATAAGCTGCACAAGAACTACGATACATTGAGTGCCTTATTTTCTTCGGCAGAGGGAATAACACTTGAAAAGTACATCATTCATCGGAAAATTGAAAAGGTAAAAGAGCTTTTGGCAGATACCGAAATGTCTTTGACCGAGATTGCCCACCTATTGGGGTACAGCAGTCAGGCATACCTTTCCAACCAGTTGAAAAAGCACACAGGCTTTACATCAAGCTATTTCAGGCAGGTAAAGCAGGAGCACGAGCATACCCTAAATATGCAAATGGACGAAGAGCATACCCCGCATTAAGGGTTTTTCAATCCATCAACAAGGCAATACGCTGAATTTATTAATGCGGACATCGGAGCTACTGAAACATCAGTAGCTCTGTTTGTTTACGGCACATACAAGCCATTCAAAAAAGTAAATTTCACAACTTTTACCCGTCATTTCGTATGGCTGCTCTATGGCGCTAACCCGACCTTTGCTCCTGATATTTTAAGATTTTCAAAGTTTAACAACAAATAAGATGACAGATACAACAACTGCACTTAATCCGGCTATTTGCAGGAGAACCCCGTTCCGTTTTACGCCCGAACAAAGGATAACAAAAAAGCTATTCAGCATTTGCAACCAGGTTCCCAAAACTGACGGATAGCTATTGCCATAGAATTTAAAAATATGTTGAAACAGGAAAAATCAATAGCGCATTGCTCCAAAAATTAAGTAACAAAATAAATTTAAAATGAGAACACATAAAATTGGCTTGCTATCCCTCTTCGTAATGGGAGCAGGCTTAATACAAAGCTGTAAGCAACAAGCAGAAAAACAGTTAAAAGAGGAGCCTCCGGTAGTAACCGTAGCCACCATCAACAGTTCGGAAACAGAGCAGTCCGTTTCCTATTCGGGTTCTATTGTACCCGATAATATGACTACCGTAAGTTTTGCCGTAAGCGGAACAATTAACAGTGTGGGCGTAAATGAGGGACAACGTGTAAGCAAAGGACAATTCCTTGCAAGCATTGATGCCACCGAGTACGAAGCCGCATTGCAGATTGCCAATGCAAGCCTTGAACAGAGCGAGGATGCGTTCAGAAGATTTGATGAACTGTACAAAAAAGGGAGCTTCCCCGAAAAGGATTACATCGACATCAAAACCAAAGTAGCACAGGCGCAGGCAAACAAAAAGATTAACCGCAAGCGCATTTCCGACAGCCGCCTGCATTCGCCTACCAACGGAATTATAACCGTGAAAGCCGCCGAGGTGGGCGGTATCGCAGCACCGGGAGTACCTGCCTTTACCATCGTAAAAACGGATATGGTATATGCGCAGTTCGCAGTACCCGAAAGCGAAATCGGGAACTTTAAACAAGGGATGCAGGTGGATATGCACATACCTACATTGCAACGCAATTTCACGGGCAAAATCACAATCATCAATCCCGTGGCTGATGAAATTTCCAAAGCATATACACTGAAAGTACGCCTTGACAATCCCGGTGGTGTGCTGATGCCGGGAATGATTACCCAAGTGCTTGCAGGCGTTCCAGTTAAGGTTAAGCAGGTACGTGTACCGCTTACCGCTATCGTGAACAACGTTGATAAAATCCCTCACGTGTACGTGGTAGATAAGAACAACAACGCCAAGCTGACAAGGGTAACCGTTGGCAAAATCGTAGGCGATGAAGTCATTATTACCAATGGGCTTGAAGAAAACCAAACCATTATCCTTGCCGGACAAAAAAACGTCAAAGACGGGCAAAAAGTAAAAGCAGAAACAGCATCGGTAACAACCTCCGCTCCAAAAACTGAATAATTTATGAAAAGGAAAATAAACATCATTGAAGCGGCAATGAAATTTCCGCAAGTACCGATAGCGATTACCGTTATTATGGTGCTTGCAGGACTGATTTCATTAATGACGATGCCGAGAAGTGAAGACCCCCGTGTGACAGTCAGAACGGGGCTTGTCGTGGCTTTCTATCCCGGAAGCGACGAAGTACAGATGGAAAAAGAAGTTACCGATAAACTGGAACAATACCTGTTCGGTTTTGAGGAAATCAAAAAAGATAAAACCCATTCGGAAAGTAAGCCCGGACAGGTAGTTGTAACGGTAGAATTGCAGGACTATGTAAAGGACACCAAAAAATTCTGGAACACCTTACAACACGGTTTGGATGCCAATATGCCCTTGATATTGCCACGAGGCGTACAGGGACCGTATGTGAACAGCGACTTCGGCGATGTGGTCGTTCAGATGATTGCTGTATCAGCTCCCGGTCGTTCTTACGCCCAGTTGGAAAGCTATTTGGATGAACTGGAAGATGGTATTAAAACGATACCGCAGGTTTCCAAAATCAAGCGTTACGGCGGGCAGAAACAACAGGTATTTATTACGCTGCGTGAAGATGCGCTTAAACAATACGGTTTCGGTATCAACGAAATCACAGCGACATTAAGCCAGCAGAATGTAACCATTCCGAGCGGCGATATTGAAATTGACAAAAACCGTTTTCTCATTTTCACGGATGCACAATACCAGAATGAAAATGAAATCGGAAACCTGATAGTATATAGTTCTCCGCAGGGTGGCAATATCCGCTTGCGTGATATAGCCAAAATCGAAAGAAGATACGAAGACCTGAAAAGCAAAATTACCGTTTCAGGAAACGATGTAATGATGCTGACCGTAGAAATGCAGCCCGGACAGAACATTGTCGATTTGGGTAATGCGCTGACACAGAAAGTTGCTGAAGTAAAAGAAATCCTGCCATCAGATGTGCAGGTCAGCACCATTGTTGACCAACCCGAAGTGGTTGATATGAATTTGGGGCATTTCTTTATCGAGTTCGGTATCGCCATTGCAGCCGTTATCTTGGTCGTAATGCTCCTGCTGCCGTTCAGGGTTGCCACCATTTCAGCCATTGCAGCACCCGTTACCATTGCCGTAACATTTGCTATCCTCAATTTGTTGGGTATCGAAATGCACCAGGTTAGTTTGGCGGCAATGATTATCGTACTGGGGATGGTGGTCGATGATGCCATTATCGTAGTGGATAATTACATCGAGAAAGTGGACGAAAAAATACCGTCGTGGACTGCCGCCTGGCAGAGTGCCACGCAGTTGATGGTTCCCATTTTCACGGCTACGCTTACCATTGTCCTATCGTTTCTGCCGTTGGCATTTACGCTTACCGGGCTTACGAGAGAGTTTGTGCAATGGATACCGATTACCGTAAGCATAGCTTTGGCAGTTTCGTTCCTTGTAGCCTTGTTCCTTACGCCGTATATGTGTTACCACTTCCTGAAAAAAGGATTGAAAAAGCACGATGATAAACCCAAAAAACGCAATTTCTTAGACCGGATGCAGGACGGTTTCGACCGGGCAATCGAGTTCTGTATGAAATGGCAGAAAACTACGTTGGTAGCAGGTTTGGTTATCTTCTTACTGTCTTTCGTGGTAGGCAGTCAGGTAAAAACCGAGTTTTTCCCTATCGTAGAAAGAAACCAGTTCAACCTTGAATTGTGGATGGATAACGGTACGAATATCCACGAAACCGAAGCAGCCGTTAAGAAGATAGAAAAGGAAATTGCAGGCGATAAGCGCATTGTAAACACAGCAAGTTTTATCGGTACAAGCTCGCCACGTTTCTACTCTACCTATGCACCGGAGCACCCACGGGAAAACTTTGCGCAGGTATTCATCAATACCACAAGCAAAGATGCAACGGCAGAAATGATAGACGAGTATGTACAGAAATTCAACAACTACCTGCCGAACGGTTATGTGCGGGTTAGGCAGCTAAGCAAGAAGCAGCAGCCCGCACCGATTGAGGTACGTGTAATTGGTAAGGACATTGCCGAGCAGAAAAAAGTAGCTAAAGAAGTGGCAGCTTTACTGGAAAGCACCAAAGGCACAAACTGGGTACATACCAATTATCAGGATGATTATGTAGGACTGAAAGCAGTTGTAAAAGAAGACGTAGCATTGCGTTTGGGCGTTACCAAAGCACAGATTGCTCACGCACTCGGTGCAAAAATAAAAGGCTACCCTGTATCACAAATGTGGGAGGGCAACAAAGCCGTAGATATTGTATTGAGAACAGACGAAGCAGACCGGGAAAATCTGGATGCTTTGGGCAATATGTACATTACCTCATCATTAGGTGCTAAAGTTCCCTTAAAGCAGGTGGTAGATTTACAACCATCTTGGCATACAGGAGCCATCGTACACCGCAACGGGTTGAGAACCCTGACCGTTTCTTCCGAAGCGCAGTTAGGCAGAAAGCCCGCAGAAATATTTGCAGAGGTACAGCCTAAAATCGAAAGCCTGAAATTACCGAAAGGCATTAAGATTGCCTACGGCGGCGAGTACGAAGACGGACTGGAAAGCGGTCCCAAAATGGGAAAATCCTTTATGATAAGTTTTGTATTGATATTCCTTGTCCTGTTATTCCAGTTCAAGCGTGTAGGTAAAGTATTCATTGTACTGGCATCATTCCCGTTGAGCTTGCTTGGCGCAATGCTCGGATTGTACCTGACAGGTTACGAGTTCGGGTTTATGGCAATCATCGGTATTACCGCCCTATTGGGGATTGTAGTCCGAAACGGAATTATCCTTGTGGACTATGCAGATGAACTGGTAAAGGAACACGGGCACACAATTAAAGAAGCAGCCCTGTTAGCAGCCAAACGAAGAATGCGACCAATCTTCCTTACTTCTATGGCGGCGACAATCGGATTGATACCGTTGATGTCGAGTGGTTCGCCCGAATGGGGACCGATTTCAAGTACGATTTCAATCGGGATTTTGGTATCAATGGTTACCACTTTGTTTATCGTTCCAGTATTGTATTACAGGTTCGTGAAACCGCCTAAAAATAAAGAGTTGGATGAGCAGTACGAGCTTAATGCCGAAAATGTTCAACCCAAAAATCACTTATCATAAAAAGAGATTATGTTACAGAAAAGATATAAAACAGTCATAAAGGTTTTTGTATGCACTTTCGCTCTCTTTCAGGGAACAGAAAACCTCTTTGCCCAACAGCAATTAACCCTTGCGGAAAGCAAAGAGCTGGCATTAAAAAACAACAACAGGATAGGCAAAGCCAAAGAGGACGTAATTGCCACCCAATCCGACAAGCGGATTGCTGATGTGGCAGGCAGACCGAAACTGGATGCTTCGGCAACCGCCTTTTACTTTGGCGAACCGTTAAACACAATGCTTCCCGAATATGGTCTTGCACCAATGGTCAGCGTTACACAGCCGATTTATACCGGAGGTAAAATTAAGTACGGTAAGCAAATGGCGGAAACCAATATACAGATGAGCAACGCTCAACAAAGATTGGTCGAAGATGAAGTATTATTGGCTACCGAAACCGCTTACTGGCTTGTAGTGCAGGCAAAGGAAGAAATAAAACTGGAACAGCAGGTTAAAAAGCAACTGGCTTCGCATTACACTTTCCTGAACAATCAGTTTGAAGCAGGATTGATTTACAAAAACGATGTGTTGCGGGCAAAGGTGCTTCAAAACGAAAACGAAGCCCGCTTACAGGCAGCGGAAAACAAGCTCATTTTGGCAAAAAGAAGATGGAGCCAGTTAATCGGAATGGAAGACCCCACAGTGATAGACGTAGCTGATACATTGAGTACGGGCGACTTTTCAAATCAGGGCATTTTGCAAAACACCGATGCCGTGCGACCGGAAATTGATTTGGCTGCCAATGCCGTTAAAATAGGCGAACTAACAAAAAGTATGCTCAAAGCCGACCTGAAACCAACCGTTGGTTTAGCACTTAACGGAGTGGCTGCCTTTGGAAAAGAGGGCATCAACTTTGGCGACCCGACCAAAAAACATATGCTGACCTACTTCGGTATGCTAAGCGTGAATATCCCTGTTTTCGACTGGGGAAGCAAACGGGAAAAAGTAAAACAACAGGAAGCGACAATCCGTTCGGCTGAATACGGTTTGAAAGAACTGAAAAGCCAAATCAATGTGGAGGTTGAGCAGGCAACACTTAACCTGCAATTACAGACAAAAAATATTGATTTGATGCAGGCATCATTAACCGAAGCTGACGAGAACCTTAAATTGAGTAATGACCGCTTTAAAGCCGGAACTATTACCGGAGAAGATGTGCTGATAGCAGAAACACTTTGGCAGAGAGCATACAGCAATATGTTAGATGCAAAAGTACGGTACAAAATTGCCGAAGCAGTGTACCGCAAAGCCATCGGGCAGATAAAATAGCTTTTGTTGAAATGGAGTTAATGCTACGGCACTGATATACTCAAAATGCAGGGGCAGTCATACGCCCCTGCATTTTTAATTAATAATACGATGGAATAATGCAAGAACATACCGCCGATAATAAAAAAGGAATGGTAATGATACCCGACATTTCAGGTTTTACAGATTTCGTTATCAAATCCAATATGTTTGTTGGTAAATATATAACCGAAAGCCTGCTCAAATCAATAATGGACAGCAATATCCTTTGCCTTGAAATTTCGGAAATAGAGGGCGATGCCATACTATTTTACAAGCACCATAACCTGCCCACTTTTGAAGAAACCCTGATGCAGATAGAACAGATGTACAACGATTTTCAAACACTAGTGTCCACTTAAAATAGACTGATTTTCAGTTGATTATATTCAAGTTCTTTGATATTATTGTAATCTGTATTGGTAAACAGCTCATTTACAGGAGTTTTGTCCAGTAGGGATATTCCCAGGACCTGCAATATTTCGTAGGTCGAACGTTCGATTTTCAGGTCGTGCCCCACAATGGCCACAAGACAATATGTAATGATGGCGGTATAAATTTGGATTCGGACGGCATTTTCCGATGTCCCCCAAAAGGATTTGATCTTTAAATGCTGTTTTATCCATTTGAAAAAGAGCTCCACCTGCCAACGGTTTTTATATAAAAGGGCTACCTCCAGGGCGGTTAATTCGATGTTGTTGGTCAAGAAAACAAAAGTACGGCCGGTTTCTTGATCATGGAACTTGACCCTGCGCAACTTGTCCGGATAATCCTTGGAAACATAGAACCCTGTTAGTTTGCCCAATTGGTCGCATAAGACCCCGGTCGATCTATCGGTCTTTTTGGAATACATCCGCCTGAACTTTAAGTTGGACTTGGCCCGGACCACAAAGTAGGCTTGGAGCGTTGTTATTTTGTACAGCCTTTGATAGTCCACATACCCACGGTCAAAGACGTAATGGGCCCCTGCCTCATATGGGATGACATCCATGGCATTCATGTCATTTACCGTTGCGGCCGTAATGTGGATAAATGCCGGGATCTGGGTGGTTATATCGAAAAGCGTATGGAGCTTGATGCCCCCTTTGGCCTTTCGGAACTTGGCCCACCAGAACACGCTCAGGCAAAGGTCTATGGTAGAGGAATCAAAGGCATAGACCTTTCCCTTTACCACAAAATCGTCACTGGAGCGTTTTCTGCGGGCAATATCGATCAGGCAATAGGCAAACTCCTCAAAGATCTTGCTGTTCCTATTTTCATTGGCTTTGGCGAGGTTGCTCCGGGTAACGCTTTTCCCAAACCCGAGGTGGTAGGACTTAGGGCTGTGGGCCTCAATGACAGTAATCAGATCACGGAGGCTGTCCCGGGTCGTCAATTGGCCAAAGACCATACAGAGAAGTTGGTTCCAGCAAGTAAAATGCCTGACGTATCTGTTGCCATTATGTTTGGCCACCATGCGGTCAAAAATACGCCGTGGCAGAAATTCCGTCAGTTGTGAAAAAACATATTTGCCCTTGTTCATAGATTAAGAATTAGAAAACCATGAGCAAAGTAGTTCAAATCGTCACGCCATAAAAAAGCGCCGGAAGCCAATGATTACAATATTTTCAAAGAACGTACATTAACTTTTAGTGGACACTAGTGATTTTCAAAAGGAACTCAAACGCCTGGCAATGCAACTGGCAATCGAAATTCCGCTTTCGCTGAAGATAATCGTACACTATGGAGAATTTACCAAATACAAAATCGGGAAATTCGAGAAGCTCTACGGCGCACCTGTGGTAGAAGCACACAAGATGCTGAAAAATCATATTGCCGAACATCCGCCTTATGCCTTGTTTTCTGATGCTTTTTTACAAGCCAATTTCGACCAACCCGAAAAAGCAACCGTAGAATACGACAATTGCGATGACTGTATGTATTTGCCCGAAATCGGCTACATACATTACCTGTAAAAACCTAAACAGTAAATATCATAAATCAAACAAAGAATATCGTAAAATTGTCGGCAGCAAGGTTGTCTATTTTTGTGTAATCACCTTAGCTACGGACAGCATATAAAATACTAAAAATGGAACGCTTGGAACAAAAATTATTGAACAGGAGTATAAAACCAACATCAGTTAGGCTGTTAATTTTTAAAACAATGTCTGACTTTAAAAAAGCGTTCAGCCTTACCGATTTGGAAACCGAATTGGAAACTGTCAATAAATCGACCATTTTCAGAACGTTGAGCCTTTTTCACGACAACCTGCTCATCCATACGATTGATGACGGTTCCGGCTCAATGAAGTATTCCATTTGCAGTGATACCTGTATGTGTACCGTTGGCGAGCTGCACGTACATTTTAACTGTAACCGTTGTAAAAATACCTTTTGCCTTGAAAGCATTTCCATACCGCCCATTCAGCTTCCCGATAAATTTCTGTTGGAAAGTGTCAATTTCGTGATGAAAGGAATGTGTAACGAATGTTCGAGGTTCGTTAAGAAAAAATAATTTTTATCCCAATCGGTTAATCAAAAGCAGTCATATTTCAGGATATGGCTGCTTTTCATTTGCAACCAAGTTCCCAAAACCAACGGGTAGTTTTGCTGTGTAATTAAATCAAATATTACTATGGCAGATAAATATATCCCTACCCAAGATACAGATGTAGGCTACAACAATAATTTTAAAGTCATCAGGTTTGAATGTGCCGTTCCCGAAAAAGACACGATGATGGCATACACGGCAGCACTGCAATCCAAAGCAGAGCATCCCATAGCAAAAGCTATTCTCAAAGCACTTCCGCCAATCACTTTATCAGATTATACGGTTGATAAATTTGAAAAGATACCCGGCTGCGGCATTAAAGGTTTTGTGGACGGACACGAAGTCATCATCGGCAATATAGCCTGGATGAAATCTTATGACTTCTATTACGATGAAAGTTTAGACCACGTAAACGAAAAGGTGGTTATTGTAATGATTGACGACAGGTACACAGGCTGTTTTTTCATTACCGAAACCACAGCATAGCAACCGCTCCTTTCCAAAAGGCAAATTTTATATACTCCAAAATAGCCGTGTTGCTTTTGCAACTAAGTTCCCAAAACCCCATAGTAATTTTGCCTTATAAATGGAAATTAAAAACAATTAATAGATATGTCAAAACTATGTTGCAGTACAGATAACAATCTGAACCTTGTAAAAAAAAAGGAACACAAACACAAATATGATACGCAGGGTAATCAGTTGTGCTGTGTAAGAACAGAGAAAATTTATGAAAAAGCAGGAGCAGCAGATTTGCTAAAAGATGCCAATCATAAAGATGACGGACACGGACACACTGACGGCAGCAGTTGCAGTGAAGACGATGCCGGACATTGTGATGATGAGGAAGACCATCACGACCACAGCCACCACCATCACGACCACGGTCATAAACACAGCCATAACAAAAAAGGTGGTCATAACCACGACCACGGACACGACCATAGTCACGGACACGGGCACAGCCACGGGGATGACCACGACCACAGCCACGACATAGAGGGCAAAACAGCGTTTCAGCTTTTTATGCCTGCGGGTATCTCATTAATTTTATTGCTTATCGCCATCGGGTTAGATAATTACTTTCCACAGGATTGGTTTACCGGATGGGTACGAATTGCTTGGTATGTAATTGCCTATATCCCTGTCGGACTACCCGTAATTAAAGAAGCAATAGAAAGTATCCGGTATAAAGATTTCTTTTCAGAGTTCTTCTTAATGGGTATTGCTACAATAGGAGCATTTGCCATAGGCGAATATCCCGAAGCAGTAGCCGTTATGTTGTTTTATTCCGTAGGAGAAGTTTTTCAGACCATTGCAGTATCAAGAGCCAAAGGAAATATTAAAGCCCTGTTAGACCAACGTCCTGATGAAGTTACGGTTCTTAGGGCAGGCAAAGCGGTTGTGATAAAAGCCGAAGATGCTAACATTGGCGATATTATCCAATTGAAACCGGGCGAAAAATTAGGCTTGGACGGCGAATTAGTTTCGGATAGTGCTTCATTCAATACAGCAGCACTCACAGGAGAAAGTAAACCCGACACCAAAGGTAAAGGCGACACTGTACTGGCAGGTATGATTAACCTGAATACCGTAAGTCAGATAAAAGTTACTACCGACTACGCTGATAGTAAATTGAGCAAAATTCTGGAATTGGTACAGGATGCAACTTCTCAAAAAGCACCCACCGAATTATTTATCCGTAAATTCTCCAAAGTTTATACGCCAATCGTAGTGTACCTGTCAATAGCCATTACTTTGCTGCCTGCACTCTTTGTAGATAACTATGTATTCAGCGAATGGCTGTACAGAGCATTGGTATTTTTGGTTATCTCTTGTCCTTGTGCGTTGGTAATTTCCATTCCGTTAGGTTACTTCGGTGGTATTGGAGCAGCGAGCCGGAACGGTATCTTGTTCAAAGGTTCCAACTTCCTTGATATTCTTGCCAAAGTTGAAAACGTAGTAATGGACAAAACAGGAACGATGACCGAGGGCGTTTTCAAAGTACAGGAAGTATTCATAAAACCGGAGTTCAACAAAGATGAAATCCTGAACCTTGTCAATGTTTTAGAAAGCCAAAGTACGCACCCTGTGGCAACCGCAATCCACAATTACTGGGGAGAAGTAGATACCACAGTGAAACTTGAAAATACGGAAGAAATTGCCGGACACGGGCTAAAAACCACTGTCAACGGTAAAGAGCTGTTGGTAGGTAATTTCAAATTGCTTGACAAGTTCAATATCAGCCACGATGCAGACACGGCAAACATTGTTTATACCGTGATAGCAATCGCTTATGGTGGTAAGTTTGCCGGATATATAACCATTTCTGACAGCATTAAAGTAGATGCGAAAGCCGCCGTTGACAAACTGCGTAAAATGGGTGTTAGAACCACAATGTTAAGCGGGGACAAAAATACCGTGGTACAATACGTTTCAAATCAGTTAGGAATTGACAGTGCATACGGAGATTTATTGCCCGAAGACAAAGTAAATAAAGTAAAAGAAATCAAATCCCGTAATGGAAGCGTAGCCTTTATCGGGGACGGTGTAAACGATGCTCCTGTAATTGCATTGAGTGATGCGGGTATCGCAATGGGTGGTTTAGGAAGTGATGCCGCCATTGAAACTGCCGATGTGGTTATACAGGACGATATGCCGTCTAAAATCCCGATGGCTATCAATATCGGGAAACAGACGAAGAAAATTGTTTATCAGAATATTGTTTTGGCGTTCGGTGTGAAAGCAATTGTACTGATACTCGGAGCAGGCGGACTGGCTACAATGTGGGAAGCCGTATTTGCCGATGTAGGTGTGGCATTATTAGCAATTCTAAATGCGGTGCGAATACAGAAAATGAAGTTTTAATTGTTGGATTTGACTGCCGCCGAAAATATTCTGCGGCAGTTTTTTTTGACCTAAACCAAAAAGGAAGATGGCAAAACATCAATCACAGGCATCGCTTATTAATTGTCAAAAACAACATTGAACACAAACATTAACCAAATTGTAAACTATACCAAAAATAAATGCACACAAAAAGAGGCTGTTTCAATATTGGAAACAGCCTCTTCGCATTAAAAGAAAATTATAGAATTATAACGTACCTCTGCGTTCCTGCTCTCTTTCGATAGACTGGAACAAAGCCTTAAAATTTCCTGCGCCAAAACCTCTTGCACCCATTCTTTGGATAACCTCAAAGAAGAATGTAGGGCGGTCTTCCACAGGTCTTGTAAAGATTTGCAATAAATAGCCCTCTTCGTCTGCATCAATCAAAATACCCAATTCCTGTAATTCCTTTATATCCTCTTTAAATCGGTGCATATGCGCTTTTAAACGGTCTGGAATAGCATCATAATACGCTTGTGGCGGTCTTGATAGAAATTCAACACCTCTTGATTTAAGGTCGTTTACCGTCTTTACAATATCGTCCGTAGTTACCGCAATATGCTGAACACCCTCGCCCTCATAAAATTCAAGGTACTCTTCAATCTGCGATTTCTTTTTGCCCTCTGCGGGTTCGTTAATCGGGAACTTAATTCTGCCGTTACCATTTGCCATTACTTTTGACATCAGGGCAGAATATTCGGTTGAAACCTGCTTATCATCAAAAGACAGAAAGTTTTCAAATCCCATTACATCCTCAAACCATTTTACCCAGGTGTCCATTTGGTTCCAGTCCACATTGCCCACCATATGGTCAATATATTTCAGTCCGGCAGGAGCAGGATTATATTCGGTTTCCCATTTTTCATAACCTGGCATAAAAATACCGTTGTAGTTTTTGCGTTCGGTAAACATAAAAATGGTTTCGCCATACGCATAGATACCCGATTGTACCACTTCGCCGTTTTTATCTGTGGTTACGGTAGGTTCCATAAATGCTTTTGCACCTCTCGATGTGGTTTCTTCAAAGACTTTGCGGGCATCTTCCACCCAAAGACCAACCACTTTGATGCCATCGCCGTGTTTTTTAACGTGTTCGTTGATTTCAGAATTAGACCGCATTCCGGTAGTTAAGACCAACCGTACTTTATCCTGTTTTACCACGTAAGATGCCCTGTCTTTCATTCCCGTTTCCAGTCCGGCATAAGCCTCTGACCGAAATCCGAAAGCGGACTTATAATAATGGGCAGCCTGCTTCGCATTGCCTACATAAAACTCTACATAGTCGGTTCCTAAAATCGGTAAAAAGTCCTGTGCACCTTCGAATATTTTATCCAAGCCGTATTCAACGTTTTTCAAATCGTTTGTCATTATAATGATTTTTAAAAATTATGTTATGTGTGATTTTGCAATAAAGGTTTTTGCACAAGTGGGATTGTGCAATAGTGTTTTAGTTCCTGAACCCGAGCTACAACATCGCCCGATGCAAAACCGAGAGAAAGGTTTTGATAGACATTTTATAATCAGTTAGCGTTATTAAGCGGTAAATGTATTCCGCTTATTCAGAACCAACACCATAATCAGTAAAAGTCACAAAACAAAACCGAAATATTACAAGCGGAACCGTTTTTGAGGTATAATCAGTAAATATCATAAATCAAACAAGGAATATCGCAAACAGCATAGCGCATTATGTTCCGAATTTTGTACCAACAAAAACAATTAAAAGTTCAATACAATGGAAAGTAAAAATCTTCAATTCAAGACAAACCTTAACTGTGGTAACTGTGTATCAAAAGTGCAGGCAGATTTAGATAACGCAGACGGTATCTGCGAATGGAACGTTGACACCACAAACAGCGATAAAATACTGACTGTAAAAGCAGAGGGCATTACCGAAGACGAGGTTGTCGCAATCATCAGGAAAAAAGGTTTTAAAGCTGAACCTGTTTCAGCATAATACCATCAGCAATTCACTAATCTTTAAAAGGAACAAAAAATGAAAAAGTTAATAGTTGCAATAACCGTAATGATGTTTGGATTTTCTGCTTTTGCACAAAATACAGGCAACCTGCTGAACAATTATATCAGCGTAAAAAATGCTTTGGTAAGCAGTGACAGCAAGGCGGCAAACACCGCTATTTCCGCACTGAACGAAGCCGTAAAGAGCGAAGACAATTTTGCACAGAAAGCAGAATTGCAGAAAGCCACCGAGAAATTAAGCAAGGCAGGCAACAACATTGAAAAGCAAAGAGCCGCTTTCAATGATGTATCTACCATAATGTGGAAACTGGTAAAACCATCCGACAAAGTAAACCAACCAGTTTACTACCAGTATTGCCCGATGAAAAAAGCATATTGGTTGAGCAAAGAAAAGGACATCAAAAATCCTTACTACGGTTCATCTATGCTTACGTGTGGTAAAGTTGCAGAAACTAAATAATACCCATTAAGGCATTGCTCATTAGGCAATGCCTTTTAATCTTTATAACCAATGCTATTTTTAAAATGGATAATCAAAAATTTCTTCACAAAAAGCTGTTGCCGCTAACCCTGTTGGCACTCTTTATATCACAAGTCAGCATTGCCCAAAAAGTAGTCCATTACGACCTGTATGTAAGAGATACGGTTGTAAACTACGCAGGCAAAGAAAAAAGGGCAATCGCTGTAAACGGGCAAATCCCAATGCCCACGCTTGAATTTACAGAGGGCGACACGGCAGAAATTGTTGTCCATAACCAGTTGAAAGAAAGTACATCCCTGCATTGGCACGGGCTATTCCTGCCCAATAAAGAAGACGGTGTACCTTTCTTAACGCAAATGCCCATAGAACCCGGCACAACCTATACTTACCGTTTCCCGATTATTCAGACCGGAACGCACTGGTATCATTCACATTCGGGCTTGCAGGAGCAGATTGGTATGTACGGCAGCTTTATAATGCACAAAAGGGCTGATGACAAAACATTCAGGAAAGGCATTGACGATTTGCCGGAAATTCCCATAATGCTAAGCGAATGGACGAACCTCAATCCCAACAATGTACACCGTATGCTGCACAATGCAAGCGATTGGTTTGCCATAAGAAAAGGCGCAACACAAAGCTATGCCGAAGCCATCCAAAGCGGTAAATTCAAAACCAAGCTGACCAACGAATGGAAACGTATGTTGGCTATGGACGTGAGCGATGTATATTACGAACGTGTGCTGATGAACGGCAATCATCATACAGACCTGAAAAGCATTGACGGCAAGCCGTTAAAAGCAGGCGACAAAGTGCGTTTGCGGATTTCTAATGGCGGTGCATCCTCTTACTTTTGGCTTCGCTACGCAGGCGGTAAAATGTCCGTAGTGGCAAGCGACGGCAACGATGTGCAACCTGTGGATGTGGACAGGCTGATTATCGCTGTATCTGAAACTTACGATGTAGTCGTTACCATTCCCGAAGACGGTAAAGCCTTTGAATTTATGGCAACTACCGAAGACCGTACCCAATCCACAAGCTATTTTATTGGCAGCGGTACAAAACAATATGTTGGGGAAATGCCACGCCTGAAATATTTTGAGGGTATGAAGATGATGAATGATATGATGAAGATGAACGGCGACCTTGACGATATGGGAATGAATATGAGCCTTAACCAAATGGATATGAACGTAGTAATGTATCCTGAAATTACAGGCGAAGAAAAGGGCAAGAAAGCTAAGGACAATGGGCAGCCAATGGAGCATCACGGGGAAAACCATAAAATGAATACGGACGAAGACCCCAACCGTTATAATGCCAATGCGTTGAGCAATATAGTAACGCTCAATTACGCAATGCTGAAATCGCCACACAATACCACATTGCCAAAAGATGCTCCGGTAAAAGAACTGAAATTTACCCTTACCGGAAATATGAACCGTTACGTTTGGAGTATGGATAATAAGGTCTTGGCAGAAAGCGACAAAATACCTGTAAAGAAAGGCGAGATTTTGAGGATTACCATTCACAACAACTCAATGATGCGCCACCCGATACACCTGCACGGTTTTGATTTCAGGGTGCTGAATGAGCACGGCGAAAATGCACCGATGAAAAATATAATCGACATTATGCCGATGGAAACCGATACCATCGAGTTTCTTGCCAATACCGAGGGCGATTGGTTTTTCCATTGCCATATCCTGTACCATATGATGGCAGGAATGAACAGGGTTTTTGCAGTGGACGATTATAAAAATCCCGAATTGCCCAACAAGGAAAAAGCCTATAAAATGTTACAGCGGGAAAGCAATATGCCACACTTAATGGCACAGAGCGACTTTGCCATCAACGGTATAGACGGGGAAGCTATGCTGATGAACGCCCGTTACAGTTTGGGTACAGAATGGCGTTTAGGCTACAACGATATGCACGGCTACGAAGTAGAAACCCATTTAGGACGTTACATCGGTAAAATGCAATGGCTGATGCCGTTTATCGGTTTCGATTGGCGATACCGCAAAATGGGAATGGACGAACACGAGCAAAACCTGTTCGGACAGGTCAATAAAAAGGACAACCGGGCAGCAGTCAGCTTGGGTGTAATGTACACCCTGCCAATGCTCGTTAATGTACAGGCAGAAGTATATCACGATGGGATTTTTCGTGTATCGTTAATGCGTGAGGATATACCTATCTCCCGAAGAGAAGACTAAGAGCCGGATTTATGGTCAATACCGATTTGGAATATATGGCAGACCTGCGGTATATCCTGACAAGGCATATCGGTATCAGAACACACTATGATAGTGATATGGGCTTTGGTGTAGGGCTTTCGCTCATCTACTAAAGCATTTCAATACAAGATTGGGAAAGGTTGTAGCGTTGCTATGACCTTTTTGCTTTTTATAATACGGGCTAAATCAGTAAAAGTCACAAATCAAACAAGAAATATCACAATAGAAGGCTTTGGAATTATGCTGAATTTTGCAACAGTACAAAACATTATAAATAAATTTCAAAAAAATGGAAAATAGAGAATTTCAATTCAAAACCAACCTTAATTGTGGTGGATGCGTATCAAAAGTAAAAGCTGATTTGGACGGAGCGGACGGTATCTGCGAATGGAATGTAGATACAGCTAACAATGACAAAATTCTAACCGTAAAATCAGAGGGAATTACAGAAGATGAAATAGTTGCCATCGTTAAGAAAAAAGGCTTTAAAGCAGAACCTTTAATGGTTTAATACACAAGCCCTATTCAGTTTCAAAAGTGAAAGCGGATATGGCTTTCCTATAAGCATACTATAACAAACATATTGAAATGAGGTAATTTATTGTAGGATACCTGCAATTACTGCCTCATTTTATCCTTTTTATTGGTATCATACTTAAAATTCCGCTTTCAATGACAGATTATTGCCATACTATAATAAACGAATTAGACGATAGAATAAGTGAATTGACCTACGAGCAGAATAATTCATTGGTATCGTATGAAAATGCTATTGTGCTGGTATTGCAGAAGATTGAAGAGGTAAAGAAGCACATTCAAGAAAAGGGATTTAAAGATGCGGAAGAAGAAATATTGTTTTTCAAGCAGCTAAAGCCGCAGTTAGTTTCAAAACTTATCTTCTTCAATTCGATTTATAAAATTGAAACAAAAAGACCACGTGGAGGGGATAAAATTATCAGGAAATACCTCAATATTGAGCTTTCCAAAATCAAGCGGTACTTCGATGCCAATCTGGAATTTTACAAGTATTACAGAACCAACAGCACCCATCTTGATAACAAATACTTTGTACGTGGCAAACACGATATTAAGCTAAGTTTAGACACCTATTATTTTGAGGCAGACCACAATTTTACAACCTCACACGATTACAAAGTAGCCAAGATTATTGCCAATGATTTGATACAGGTTTATCTCGAAGACCAGTTGAATAACAACAGTCAGAAAAGAATTTGGGAAAACCCGCCTTTAAACTGGACGGGCAGCAAGACCTCACTCATCGAGTTGATATATTCGCTGCATTCGCAAGGTTCGATTGACAACGGTAATGCAGACATTAAAATCATAGCCAAAACCTTTGAAAATATGTTTAATATTGACTTAGGGGATTTCTATCATTCCTATCTGGAATTGAAAGCCAGAAAGATGAACCGCACAAAGTTCCTCGATAGTCTTCGGGATGCGCTCATTAAAAGGATGGACGAACAAGACGAAAAATAAAGGTAAAGTTTCACGGCTTTACCTTTATTTTTTATAAATTTGCAGTAATGATTTACAAGGTAATCAAATGAAAACAAGTGCAGTAAGCACCATTACTAAATCGTTACCGATAGTACTTCCGGTACTTGTAAACTACTCTTTATTAGCCGATTTAGGTTAAATTAATCTTTTTTAAGAAAAGTAGTTGGCATGAATTGGATATAAAATGAAATTT
>TARA_R110002012_G_scaffold203132_1_pt1 | contig 79586 bp, 87 predicted proteins | sample TARA_R110002012 | Tara Oceans TARA_R110002012 (sample SAMEA4396515) | marine metagenome | biome: Westerlies Biome; feature: [DCM] deep chlorophyll maximum layer (ENVO:01000326); material: water (ENVO:00002006), including particulate matter (ENVO:01000060) such as... | depth 40 m
TACGCCAACCTGATGTCGATCAAAATGATGAATGCTGGCGCGACCGGCAAAAACCCAGATGTTCAAAAGCTGCCGTTTACCGGCAGCTTTTTTGTGTCTCACATGATGTCGGTCTGATAGGGAACGATAGTAAACCCTTCCGCATCGCTTGGCGGTTCAAACCATGCTGAAATCTGGTGGAATTGCGCATCACTGGCGGCAAACTGATGCGCGCCTGCCTGATTGCGCGCCCGCAGGCGCTGCATGCAAATGTCTTCTGGCAGATTAAGATAATGCAGCCTGTGATCGGCCCCGACATCGTCAAAAACATCGCGCATCCAGCAGCGCAGCTTGACGGTATTGGCCGGAAAATCCAGCACCACCGAAAGCCCGGACATCAACAACATACTGATGTGCGGCCCCATCACCCGGCGCAGTTTTTCCGATACCGCGACATAATCGGCAACCGAGTGCATCTGATCGCTAAAAAGTGTCGAAAGCCATTCGTCTTCCGCGATCAGGATGGTGCCCGGCTTTCGCGCCAGCTCAGCGGCCAGTGTTGATTTCCCCGCCGCAATTTTCCCGCACAGCATATGCAAAACAGCGGGCGCTTGATCAGCCCCGTTTAAGGGGCGTCGCCCGTTTACGGGTCGTCGGTGTGGTTCTGAAACGGAATGTCGCATTGGTCATCTCCCATGTTGGACAGGCCGGGAGACAGCCATAAAAAAACCCGCCTCTCCGGCGGGTGGATCTCATTTGGTCAAAACGTCCCTACCCCGCCATCCTATGGTTGGCGGTAAAAATTCGTGCATCTTTGCGGGTCACAACGTTTTCCATCGCAAAATCATGGCACACCCCTTCTGTCATGTCCAGCGGGGGCTAAGGTCAAGAGTAAATGGTGACGGGTGAAAGATAATAGTGCAGCGCACAAAAAGAACACTAACACAAAAGATATTCACCCCAGAGTTAAATCACGCTAGAGTTTCACAGGTGCCGTGCGCGATCACCGTGGCGTACGGGCATAAAGTCCGCCGCAAAAGCATCAAACAATCGGACGTAACAACGACTGGGAGGAACCAATGCAAGGAAGCGACTACGACACCAAACTGGTTGAAGACCACCAGCACGGCTGGGAAAACTGGACCAAATTCATGCTCTGGAGCGTCGTCTCCATCGCAGTTCTGCTGCTTTTGATGGCGGCAATTCTGATCGATTGATCGAACTGGCTTGCGCACAAAAAAACGCCCCGCAAATCTGCGGGGCGTTTTTCGTTCCGGGTAACCGGAATTTCGTCTTTCGACGCTTAGCCGACGATTTCGGTCTGCGCGAAGAAATAGGCAATTTCGATTGCAGCATTTTCAAGCGAATCTGAACCGTGGACCGAGTTCGCTTCGATGGATTCTGCAAACTGTTTGCGAATGGTGCCTTCCTCGGCATTTGCCGGGTTGGTTGCGCCCATTACTTCACGATACGTGGCAACAGCGTTTTCGCCTTCAAGCGCCTGGACCACAACCGGGCCAGAGATCATGAAGTCTACCAACTCACCAAAGAACGAACGTTCTTTGTGAACTGCGTAGAAACCTTCAGCCTGAGCGCGGGTCAAAGCGACACGCTTCTGCGCAACGATGCGCAGGCCAGCTTCTTCGATGACGGCATTGATTTTGCCAGTCAGATTGCGGCGCGTTGCGTCCGGCTTGATGATCGACAGAGTGCGTTCGACAGCCATTGGTTTCACCTAGCTACTTAATAAAAAATGGGACCCAAATCGGGCCTGCAGAAGATAAAGGAACCATACATAAGAATTCCCTTATCATCTACAGACCCAAAGGTTGGCGCTATATAAACGGGCTTGGATCGCAACGCAACACATAGTTCTACCCACGCAATCCAGACCTGCGGTTGGTGCATTCACCCATGTGGCGGCGCAAAAACGCCCAAAAACCCGTAAAACTGCGATTTTCTATCGGGTTATGCTGCGCCCATCCGCCCTGGAACGCACATGGTGACATTTTCAAGAATCCTTGCGTCCAAGCGCTTCCTGCCCTATTGAGGGCACAGAATTCCTTGCGATTCTCCGAAATCGCATAAAAACCGCACCAAACCCAACTCAAAATACTCAAGAGAACGACCGATAAAATGCTCCAAATTACCGACCTGACCTATCGCATCGGCGGCCGTGTCATTCTTGACCAGGTTTCCATGACCATTGCTGACGGACATAAGGTCGGCCTGATTGGACGCAACGGTGCGGGCAAATCCACACTGCTGAAACTGATTTCCGGCGAACTGGCGACCGATGGCGGCGATGTCCGCCTGTCCAAGCGGGCCCGCATGGGTGTTGTCTCGCAAGAAGCCCCGGCCGGGAGCCGTTCCCTGCTTGAAACCGTTCTGGCTGCGGACACCGAACGGGCATCCCTTCTCGAAGAAGCCGAAACCACCACAGACCCCAACCGCATTGCCGAGGTTCACACCCGCCTTGCCGATATTGATGCGCACACCGCCGAGGCACGCGCCGCATCTATCCTTTCGGGTCTTGGTTTTGATGGCGATGCCCAGAAGCGCGCCTGCGATGATTTCTCGGGCGGCTGGCGGATGCGTGTCGCCCTGGCCGCGACCCTGTTCCTTGGCCCTGACCTTTTGCTGCTTGATGAGCCGACCAACCACCTTGATCTTGAAGCCACCATCTGGCTTGAAAACTATCTGATCAATTATCCCGGCACCATCATCCTGATCAGTCACGACCGCGACCTTCTGAACCGGGTGGTCAAAACCATCGCCCATCTGCATGACGGCACCGTGACCCTTTATGGCGGCAACTACGACAAGTTTGCCAAGACGCGGCGTGAACAGCTTGAACTCGCATCCAAGCATTACGACAAACAAATCGCCCAGCAAAAGCACCTGCAATCGTTCATCGACCGCTTCCGTGCCAAGGCCAGTAAAGCCAAACAGGCACAAAGCCGCGTAAAAATGCTTGAAAAAATGGGCCCGGCGATCCCGGTGGTCGAAGATCGCGGCATTTCTTTTGACTTCCCAAGCCCCAAGGAACTGCCACCGCCCCTGATCAACATTCACGAGGGCGATGTTGGCTATGTCGAAGGCAAACCGGTCTTGCGCAACATCAGCCTGCGCATTGATATGGATGACCGCATTGCGCTTCTGGGGGCAAACGGTAACGGTAAATCGACACTGGCAAAGCTTCTGGCCGACCGGCTGGAACTGATGTCGGGTGAAAAGGCTTCATCGAACAAACTGCGCATCGGCTATTTTGCGCAGCACCAGACCGACGAGTTGCGCGGTGATGAAACCCCCTATCAGCACATGGCGTCCCTCATGCCTGATGTCATCGAACACAAAGTCCGCGCCCAGTTGGGTCGCTTTGCGTTCGAAGGCCAGAAAGGCGACACCAAGGTCAAAGACCTTTCAGGCGGCGAAAAGGCGCGGCTTTTGTTTGCGCTGATGACCCTTGATGCCCCGCATATGCTGATCCTCGATGAGCCGACCAACCACCTTGATATCGATAGTCGCGATGCGCTGAACCATGCACTGAACGCCTACGAAGGTGCGGTCATCATCATCAGCCACGATCCCTATTTGATCGAAGCCTGTGCCGATCGTCTTGTTCTGGTCGCCGATGGCACGGTCACAAGCTTTGACGGCGACGTTGCCGAATATCGCCAGTATTTGCTCGACCGTGCCCGCATGGAACGCCGTGCCAATAAAAACGGCGGCGAAGACGGCAACGGCAATGGCAATGGCGGCAAGGACGCCAAACGCGACCGTAAGGCCGAACGCCAAAAGGCGGCGGAAAAACGCAAAATCGCTGCCCCGGTCAAACGCGAAGTGCAAAAGCTCGAATCCGATATGGAAAAGCTGACCGCGCGCAAGGCCAAGATCGAACTCGATATGGCCGACCAGTCGCTCTATGAGGACGCCAATGCTGACAAACTTGCCAAAGTGCGTCAGGAACTCGCCAAACTCGAAAGCGACCTGGCCCAGATCGAAACCAAATGGATGGCCAAGCAGGAAGAATATGACGCCATGGTCGCCTGACCCGGTATCTTTATCCCCGCATTGACCCCGTCAAAAAAACACAGGCTGGAGATTTCCAGCCTGTGTTTTTTATTCTGTTCCCCGGTCAGGCAAAGCCCCTAGCCCGATTTACGGATGCGCTTTTGCTTGTACATTTTGTCATCCGCCAGCCCAAGCAACGCAACGGTTTCGGTTGAATCTTCCGGGAACATCGCAACGCCGATGCTGGCCCCGACCGAAATGCTTAAAGCCCCCATCTCCATCGGGCGCTGCACCGATGCGGCGATTTTCTGCGCGACCCACTCGGCCTCTTCCTTGTTTTTGACGTCATCGGCAATGACGGCAAACTCATCGCCGCCAAGTCGGGCGACGGTATCGCCGGTGCGCACGGTATTTTTAATCCGCTCGCCAACCTTGCGCAGCACCTGATCACCGACCTCGTGACCGTATCGGTCGTTGATCGGTTTAAACCCGTCGAGATCAATATACAAAAGCGCAATCGAATGGCCTTCGGTTTCGGAATGCCCACAGGCAACTTCAAGCCGGTCTTCAAACAGCAACCGGTTCGGCAAGCCGGTCAGGGCATCATGATTGGCCTGACGCCAAAGCTCCTGCGCATTTTCCATATGGCGTGAAATATCAAGCCCCATCTCAACGAAATTGACTTCGCTGTCGCCCGGATCGGTAATCGCGCTGATCACGACATTGGAATAGAAAAAGTCACCGCTTTTACGACGGTTGCGCACCTCACCTTCCCAAATGCCGTTGGCCCGTGCCGCCATCAGCATGTCCTCAAGCTTCTCGGCGTCTTGTTGTTCCGCACGCAGGAACGACAATGGTTTGCCAATCGCCTCGTTGGGCAAATAGCCGGTCATCGCGGTAAAGCCCGGATTGACCTTGGCGATGATCCCGTCCTGATCGGCAACCACCACGCTGTTTTTCGATGCGCGCAACACCTGTTCGGACAGGCGTGCATCAAAACTTGCCACCAGTTGACGCTGCCGCGTCCAAGCATATGCCGCACTGCCCACCGTAATCAGAAGGATAAAGGCGACCGTCACAATAACCAATGTGCCGCGTTGCGGGGAAAGAAGCACATCAAACACATCGCGCGGCAAATAGGTGCCGACATACAGGTTCAACCGACTGTCGGCTTCACCCTCCCCGCCAAATATCACCGAAAGCGAACGGGATGTATTGCGCGCCAGAAACAGATCAGACGCATCAAGAAGCTGCACCGAATAAAATCCGGTATCGGTTTCAAAACTTTGCAGGCCAAGACGCATGTTTTCCCATGCATTGGGGAAACGGTCGGCAAAAACCCGCGCCGTCCCCGTCAGGTCCTTAGCCCAGTTTTCACCGCTCTGCCCGCCAAGGATCCAGTTGCCATCGTGATCAAGAACAAACGGTTTGGCCCCGTCAAGTGCCAGTGGCGCGATCACGTCATCAAGGATCGGGGCGGCACGCAAATTCAGGACAACCACCCCCTGACGGTCGCCAAACCGGTCAAACACCGGGGCCGACAACCGGATCACCGGCTTGATCGGCTTTTCGATCTCGCCAAATTCCTGATTAAGATCAATGCCGGAAATATAAACCGTGCCGCGTGGTGCGGTGTGCGCAAGATTGAAATACGGGCGGTTTGCCTTGTTCTGAAGATCCCGACCGGGAACGGTATAGGGAATGCCGCTGCCGTAATTCACCCGCACCGTTTCATCGCCATCATTGTCCAGATAGCGAATCTGGTCATAGATGCCCCGGCGCAGCGTAAACAGCTTATATTCGTCGGCAAGCTGCTCGAAACTCGCCCGCCCTTCAAGCACCGCCGCAAGATGCGTGCTTTCCGACAGGATCAACAGATCGGAAACAACGATATCAATCCGTTCCTGCAAGCTTGATATCGACTTATCGAGCGCGAACCGCTGATCATCGGCAATCGACTTTTCACGCACAGACGTGCCATCCCACGCCAACAAGCTGACAAGAAGAAGAAACACCGCACTTAACGGTGCAAAACACACCAGGAACGACTTGATATGCCCGAGATTGATCATCGCTCATCCTGTCGAGTTATGGGACAGCCTGCCAAACAGACATCCTGCACAGTCGGCAAGCCCCTAATGCGCAAGAATAGTTTGGCTATATCATACCCAACATCCCAAAGACACAACACACAGCACGACCCGCCAAACAAAAAGCACTTAAAAATACTTCAATTTCAACAGCCAAGCGTATCCCGATGTTTCTGGAATGATTTGAAGGTAACAACCTGGATATAGGTAATTTCCATGCAGATTACGACATCTGCTGACGACATAACGCCGTTCAGATACCGCCCGCCTCCTGCAAACCGTTTTCTCCTTAAATGAAGTGCCGGGGTACACCACTCCGCCAATGCAACTTGCGGTTTTTATTCGAAATGAAGTTTGATAGTCTCCGGGCATGAGCACACCAGATAAACCCAAGCTGCTTTCAAGTGGCAATCCGCAAATCCCCAAGGGCGACGGCAACGAACCTGTTCAGGCCTATATTAGCGCCATGCCGGAATGGAAAGCAGACATCGGACGCCGCATCGACGATATCGTCGAACAGGTATTTCCCGATGTACGCAAGGCCGTCAAATGGAACACGCCCCTTTATGGCAAGGATGACGGCTGGTTTCTGGCAATGTATTGCTACAAGAAATACGTCCAGATCACCTTCATGCAGGGCACATCCCTGACCCCTGTTCCCCCGGTAAGTTCAAAAACCCAAGGCACCCGCTATCTCAACATCCACGAGGATGATGCCCTTGACGAACCCCAACTCACCGACTGGATCAAACAGGCCATCGGGCTGCCCGGTGTAAAGCTGTAAGTCGGAAAAACCGCGCGGATACGACGTCATCATCATTGATAACTGGACCGCAGAGGATACAATACCCCACACTTGGCGGAGAAAGCTGGATGATCGGAAGTTCTCGGGAAAAGTGCCTGACGATCATTCTATCCGAATAAATCGCCAATTGCGCCTGATCTTTTGCGGGGACGTTGCCAAAGGCGAAGCAACCAACCTTTACCTCGACAAACACAGAGCTATCGATGAGGCCCCCCATGATCATGACAACCAGAAAACCCGTCAGCGTCGGTGAAATGCTCACCGCCGAGTTCATGGAACCGATGGCACTAACCCAGACCGCCTTGGCCGACGCCATGGGCATCCCGCGCAAACATGTGAATGAACTGTGCGACAACCGTCGCCGGATTACCGCCGATACCGCCCTGATTCTTGCCCGCGTCTTTGGCAACAGCGCTGAGTTCTGGATCAACATTCAAGCGCGGAATGAACTTTGGAAAGCTTGAACATCCCTGACCGTATTGAACGCGCCCGCCCGGTTGCCGCCTCCCCCTCCGAACCTTCCCTTGTTTCTCATAGAACGCATCTCATCAAAAGTTGCGGCGTGAGCAAGAAAGCTCACATCATACTTCTTGCATATACCAGCACAACCTGCGTTAATATTTACTACGCCAATGTCACGCAGAGCGGGAGTCTGGATTATGAGAATCTCCAGAATAGTCGTGCAAAACTACCGCGGCCTCAAGAGTGTTGATGTCAAGGTTGATAACGACCTAGCTTGTATTATCGGTGAGAATAATACTGGAAAGACTGCGCTACTACGTGCGGTCCAAATCTGTCTTGATGTATCATTTCCATCTATTTATCGCTCTCTTGTCCGCGAAGATATTCATTCCAGTATCGACATTTCTTTTCCCAACCAAGTTCTTATTGGCGTGGAACTCACAGGGTTTCAAGGAGCAGTAAATCAAGAAGCCTTGGTTGCAACTTGGAAAACGGCTGCTGACACAGCTAGGATATTCTACCGATTTCGCCCACGTCTCAGTGTTCGAGAGGCACTTCAAAACGAAGAGATTAAACAAGGTGATCTAACACTGGAGGACTATCATTGGGAGTTAAAAGGTGGTGGAAATCCTGCAATAGACCTGACAGAGATAGATTGGGCCAACGACGATGTTGGCGAAACCGTCCGCTTTTCAGATTTGCAATCGTTCTTAGTGGTCAACTTGCCTGCTCTTCGAGATGTTGAAGGCGAGTTAAGGAATTACAGGACATCACCTCTCACAAGATTGATTGAAGCGTGCGAAATTGATCTAGCAGAACAGAATGCACTCATTGCTATTCTAGACGATGCCAACAAGAAGATTGAACATTCGAAAACCATCGCAGAAATCGCCAGTTCAATAGACACATCTTTCAAAGGTGTCTCCGGCCCCGCATTCGAGATGGATTCAACACTCGGCCTTTCGGCTGCAACTTTTCAAGCAATTATCCGCAACCTGAAAATTCTACTTTCCGATTTAGCTTTGGAAGCTTTCGAGCCAAGCAGAAACGGTCTCGGAATGAACAATATCCTCTATATCGCGATTTTAATGGAGTATCTTGATCGAAGAAAGAAGCGTGGAAATTCAGCAGGACAACTGGTTTTGCTTGAAGAACCTGAAGCCCACCTGCACCCGCAGCTTCAATCTTCTCTGCTAATCGCGCTTCGTTCCAAAGGGGTTCAAATACTTCTAAGTAGCCACAGCACTCAAATCACATCACTCGCACCGTTCAGTTCACTAATTTCATTGACGAAAAGAGCTGATGCTTCAATTGCATCAAGCAACTTGGCATCGAATAGCAACTTGACTACAGATAATATTTCCGATCTCGAACGATACCTCGACTCAACCAAAAGCAACCTGCTTTTTGCCCGAAAGGTTATGCTCGTTGAAGGGGCGGCCGAACTCTACCTAATTCCGGCATTGTACGAAGCAGTACACAAAGGAAATCTGGAGCGAGAAGGCATTTCTATAATTGCCATCAACGGTGTCCATTTTGATGTTTACGCATCACTTTTCAGCTCCGGAAACCTTGAGAAAAAATGCGCTATTGTCGCCGATGGCGACCTCAAACCATCAGATGCTAGTGACGAATTTGACATCAACGTTGATGCCCCGGACCTGGGCAAGTTGCGTGGAGAATTTGTGGAGGTCTTTGCTGGTGCAACAACGTTTGAGCGCGAACTAGTGATGGAAGAAACCTTGCAGATGCTTGTCGAAACTACTCGTCAGTTGGGAGCGCCGAGGATCGCAGAGAAACTCGATGAAGGGCATGCATCATTACTAATTGGCATTTTAGACGACAATGCGGAACGTTCTCTCATAGAAGATCTTGGTACCGCAACGCTGAGCACCGCTAAGCGCTTTGGAAAAGGCCGTTTTGCCCAAGTTGCCGCTAGAAACGCACACTTATGCACCAAACTACCACCCTACATACAAAACGCTATCGACTGGCTGAAAGAATGATATCCCTCACTCCAGAGCAGAGACGGGCAGTTGAGCATGATGGAAACATCCTGTTATCAGCCTGTCCAGGCAGTGGAAAAACCAGAGTAATCATCGCCAAACTCCTCCAACTTGCCGAGCGAGTAGAAGGCTCTCCGCGTTCAATTGGGTGCATCACTTATACTAACACTGCTGTGGACGAGATTGAAGATCGTGTGAAACAGGTGGGATCGAACACGCTGTTTGAACGTTGCGAGATTGCTACCATCCATGCATTTTGCCTGCGCTTCATATTAAGACCTTATTGCTGGCTTGCCCCCGAACTACCCCGCGAATTCAAAATTCTCACAAGTGAAATGAGCCTGTTTGAACACCTTGTTCGAACGGTTGAGGATGAATTAGGTCGTCGTATTCAGCCTCGGACATTCGATGACTACGCTTCGGTCCGAATGGATGTAAACGGGACCCCCGCAGGGGCGGGCATTGACGGTGGAATTGTCAGCGCTGCCAACGCCATTCGGCTTTGGGAACTTATGCGCTACCGTGGCTTCATCGATTTCTCGATGATCCTGTATTACTCCCTACAAATTCTCCGAAATCACCCATTTGTAGCGCAAGGCCTTTCAAGCCGATTTGCATGGCTACTTGTGGACGAATTTCAAGACACGACAGACGTTCAAGTCGCGATTTTGAGAGAACTCAATCAACACTTTCGCTGCGGTTTCTTTCTTGTTGGTGACGAAAATCAATCCATAAACGGGTTTGCGGGTGCGCGCCCCGATCTTGGCCACGACTTCGCTATTGATGTTCAAGCCGAAGAAAATCTGAGCTTGAGCCACAATTTCCGATGCGCAACTCAAATAATCCAACCAGCAGAAACATTAATACCACGACACCCTCCTATGCGGTCAGCAGGAAATGCCGAAAACTACGCAGGATCAGTGACTTACCATCACGTCGCCTCGGCGACGGAGGGAATTGTAAGATGTTTTTTGCCGCTACTTAGAGAGCAACAAATCCCCCTAGGTCGTGCAGCAATTCTAGCTCCTTGGTGGCTACATTTGGTTCCCGTGGCGCGAAACCTGAGAAGTCTTGGTATACCTGTCTTTGGTCCCGGCGCACGCCCGTATCAACGTAAACGCCTGTACGCCTCTCTCGCAGAGCAGCTCGGGGCCAGCGCAGAATCCGATGGTTTCATGCATCTTCTCGGCATAGAGAAAGCAATATTCAGACTGATCAGCGAGGCAATGGGACAAACACGGTTCGACGTTTTCTCATATGCGGGAAGGTGCACAGCTCTAAAACTGGTATATGCAGCAAAACAAACAGCTGACGAGTATCCTAACGGCATGGAGTGGCTAAAAGTCAGCTCGGATATTGTTGGCCAAGTTCTCTTCCGTGATGAATGGATTGATATGACCACAGCACAAACGCTCCAGAAATCTGTCCAAGAAATGCGGACAGATATGACCGCGAGAAATGTTGATTTAGATAGCCTCCAAATCTCTGATCTTGGGCTGTTCGCAAACCCTGAGAATGCAATTAAATTGATTACGCTCCATAACTCAAAAGGTCGTGAATTCGACGCTGTGGCCATCATTCACGCCAATGACGGCAATATTCCTCACTTTACCGCAAGAAGTCAGGAGCAATTCGATGAAGCCCGCCGCTTGTTTTATGTAGGGATTACCCGTGCCAAAAAGCATTTAGTAATATTGTCCGACCAGTCCCATTACAGAAATACTCCATCTCGATATGTCGCCGAATCTGGGTTGCCCCGAACTTGACTGCAACACTTCCTTCCCATCCACCCTCCTGACACCAGCCTGTCAGCAGCATTGGTTTATCCATCACCAATCAACAACCCATGATTGACTCACAGGATTTTTTCATTCAATACTTAACCCCATGGTTAAGTATCAAGACGCCGAATTAAACGACATATTCTCAGCCCTCGCCGATCCGACGCGCCGGGCATTGCTGGCCCGGCTCGAAGGCGAAGACGCCCTGTCCATCAGCGCGCTGGCCCAGCCGTTTGAGGTGTCGCTGCCTGCGGTGATGAAACATTTGAATGTTCTGTCCGATGCCGGGTTGATCACGCGTGAAAAAACCGGGCGCACGGTCAGTGTCCGCCTTCAGGCCGAACCGATGTCGCACGCCATGCAATGGCTGTCGCGCTATGAACATTTCTGGTCAGAACGCCTCGACCGGCTTGCCGCCTTTGTCGAAGCCGCCCCGGATGCCGAGACCACGTCTGAACCGGCTAAATCGGCCAAGTCGGCCAAGTCGCCCCATCCAAACGCATCAAAGGCCCCGTAATGGAACGACAAAAACCAAGCCTGACGATCCGGCGTCGCCTTGCCGCTCCGCCCGCAACCGTTTTTGCCGCATGGACCGATGGGCAAAAACTTGCGCAATGGTGGTCGCCCCATGACTGCGAAATGATGGATGCCCATCTTGATGTCCGGGTCGGTGGCGATTTTCGCATCCGGTTCAAGGAACCCGGACAGAACGGCGAAATTCACGATGTCAGCGGCACCTATGATGTCGTCGAAACCGATCAAAAACTGTCGTTTAGCTGGCACTGGATCACCACGCCCGAACGCACATCGCATGTCACAGTGACCCTGACACCCGATGCAAACGGCACGGCAACCATCCTTGTCCTGCATCACGAACAGTTCGCCGATCAGGCCGCCCGCGACGGCCACCAAAACGGCTGGAACAGCACATTGGACAAACTCGAAACCTTTTGCGCCAAGGAGCACTAACCCCCTTGACCTCAACCATGGTTAAGGCCTGAGCATCGCCCCGAATGAACGCAGCGACGGAATGGATTCCCGCCTGCGCGGGAGTGACGAACGAGGGTTTTCTTACCCATCATTCCCGCCCCCATTCTCGTCATTCCCGCGCAGGCGGGAATCCAGACAATGCTCCGATACAGAACACAAAGCGGCTGAACACACGCCACCACAAGAAACCCGAGGAACCACAAGACATGAGCGCCCCACAAGCCAACACCAACCATGCCACCCCCGGCAGCCCCAACACTGGCCAACCCGGTGCCAAGGCCACCAGCAAGGAATGGATCGGCCTTCTGGTGCTGACCCTGCCGTGCCTTCTGATTGCCATGGACATGACGGTTCTGCATCTTGCCGTGCCCCATCTGACCGCAAGCCTCAACCCGACCAGCGACCAGTTGCTGTGGATTGTTGATATCTATGGCTTTTTCATCGCCGGATCGCTGATCACCATGGGCACCCTTGGCGACCGGATCGGTCGGCGCAAACTCCTGATGATAGGCGGCGGCTGCTTTGGTGCGGCCTCGGTCCTTGCCGCCTTTTCCGATACGCCGGAAATGCTGATTTTCGCCCGGGGTGTGCTTGGCGTTGCCGGGGCGACGCTGATGCCCTCTACCCTGTCGCTGATCCGCAACATGTTTCACAATGACAAGGAACGCTCCTTTGCCATTGCCGCATGGATGACCACATTCATGGTCGGCACGGCGGCCGGGCCGCTTCTGGGCGGTGTGGTGCTGAGTTACTTCTGGTGGGGGGCGGTATTTTTGCTCAATGTGCCGGTGATGGCGCTATTGTTGCTGGTCGCCCCGATCTTGCTGCCCGAACATAAGGCCGAACGCTTTGGCCGGCTCGATCTGTTCAGTGCCGCCCTGTCGCTATGCTCGGTTCTTGCGATCATTTACGGGGTTAAGGTTTTTGCCGCTTACGGCTTTGGCGTTGATGCGCTTGCCGCCCTTGTGCTTGGTCTGCTTGGCGCGTGGGTGTTCTTTCGCCGTCAGCGCAAACTTGCCGATCCGCTGCTTGATCTTGATCTGCTCAAACAGAAAACCATCGCGTTGCCGATTGTCATTCAGACCGCGGTGATCTTTGCCGGGATGGCCTATTTCATGTTTCTGTCACAGGCCCTGCAACTTGTCATCGGCCTGACACCCATTCAGGCCGGGCTATCGATGTTGCCCGCCACCCTCGCCGGGATTGTCGGCTCGATGGGCGCGCCGGTTCTGATGGGCCGCTATAAACCCGGACAGGTGATGACCGCCGCCCTGATCCTGACCGGGATTGGCTTTGGCATGTTGTCGTGGCCCGGCAGTGTCGTCAGCCTTTACATCCTGATTGCCGGTGCGACGATCTTTTCGCTCGGCATTACCCCGGTTGCGATGATCTGTACCGATATGGTGGTGGCCTCTGCCCCGGCGGATCGGGCCGGATCGGCTGCTGCCATGTCTGAAACCAGTGCCGAGCTTGGCGGTGCCCTTGGCATTGCCGTTCTGGGCAGTGTCGGCACCGCGATCTATCGCGATGTCATGGTCAACGCCGTGCCATCGGGCATTGATGCCACGGCGGCGGAGGCCATTCGCAGCACACTCGGCGGGGCGGTCAATGCGCTGACCAATCTACCTCTGGCCCTGTCATCCGATATCCTGCCCATCGCCCGTGCGGCCTTTACCGACGGGCTTCAGGTGATTTCGCTCATCTGCACCATTTTGATGGTTTTATCAGCCATCGGCACCCTGATTGCCCTGCGCGATGCCCGCTGTGAGACCAGTGATGCCAATGACACCAGTGACAGCAATGACGATGACGGCGCAAACGGCGATGCCGTGATCGATCCGACCTTAAAACAGGCTGTCTCCGCCACGGGAACCGTGAAGTAACCCCGATAAGCGCCCCCCACATCCAAGCGGATGAAAGACGCACCTTCTCTACCGTTCGCCCCTCAACCGGGACGCGGCACACGCGGCCCTGACGGCCAAAACAAACACTTGGAACAGCCCAAACGACATAGCCTTACCGCCCCTTGGATCAACACCGCCGACCGACCTGACCAATTTGCCAGACCAATTTGGAGGATACAATGAAACGTCCAGAAATCGTCTCACGCACGCAATGGCTCGACGCCCGTAAAACGTTACTCGCCCGCGAAAAGGAACATATGCGGGCCTATGACCGCCTGTGTGAAGAACGCCGGGCTTTGCCGTGGGTCAAGGTCGACAAGGACTATGTTTTTGACACGCCCGATGGCCAAAAATCGCTGGCCGATCTGTTTGACGGGCGCAGCCAGCTGATTGTCTATCACTTCATGTTCGGGCCGGGCTGGAAAGAAGGCTGCGTTGGCTGTTCCTTCCTTGCCGATCATTTTGACGGCGCCAACCTGCATCTCAAACATCATGATGTGTCGCTGGTTGTCGTCTCGCGCGCCCCGCTTACCGAATTTCAGCCGTTCCAGAAACGCATGAACTGGAATTTCCCGTGGGTTTCATCGGCCGGATCGGACTTCAATTACGATTTTGATGCATCCTTCCGCCCCGATGACGTCAAGGCAGGTACGGCGACCTATAACTTCCGCCCCTATACCGGCAAGATGGAAGACCTGCACGGCGAAAGCGTCTTTGTCCGCGATCCCGACACCGGCGAGATTTTCCACACCTATTCCAGCTATGCCCGTGCCGGGGATGCGCTGATCGGTGCGCACACATTTCTCGACATGACCCCGTTTGGTCGCAACGAGGACGGGGTGATGAACTGGGTGAAACTGCATGATTTGTATGAGGATTACAAATCAGCTGATTCGGGCTGTCACTAACCGGGCGAAAATGATCGGGAAATTCACCGGAAAATCCCCGAAAAAACCCGTATTATGTATGTACATAACGCAACGCCCGCGCATCAATTAATGCGCGGGCGCTACTTATTTTGAATAATAGCTGGGATTATTCAGAAATTTTGAATACCGGAAGCACCGAACCTTCGTATTTGGTTTCGATGAATTCGCGGATGCTGTCATCGTGATACGACTCAACCAGGGTCTTGACCCAAGGTTTGTCTTTATCCTGTGTACGGGTGACAATCACGTTGGCATACGGGCTGTCATTGCCTTCAATCACAATCGAATCCTTAACCGGGTTCAGACCGGCTTCCAGCGCGTAGTTGGTGTTAATCGCCGAGGCATCCAGATCGGTCAACGAGCGCGGAAGCTGTGCGGCGTCCAGTTCTACGAACTTGATATTCTTGGGGTTTTCAATGACATCAAGCGGGCTGACAACAAGACCGGCATCCGGATCAACCTTGATCAGGCCTTGCGACTGCAGCACCAGAAGCGCACGGCCACCATTGGTCGGATCGTTCGGAATACCGATTTCCGCACCATCTTTAAGCTCATCAAGGCTTTTGATTTTGTCTGAATAAATGCCCATCGGGGTCAGGATGTTATAGCCGACCACCGCAAGGTCATAGCCACGGTCCTTGATCTGGTTATCCAGATACGGTTTGTGCTGGAAACTATTGGCATCCAGATCGCCATCATCAAGTGCCTGATTCGGAATAACATAATCCGAGAAGCTGATGATTTCGATGTCCAAACCCTTGGTGGCTGCGACTTTGGCAACCTGTTCCATGACTTCTTCATGGGCACCCGGGGTCACTGCGACCTTGATTTTTTCATTGGCGATTGCCTGCCCGGTCAGGGCGGCAGTCAGAACGGCGGCAGCCGTCAGTTTAAGTAGAAACCGCATGATAAAGCTCCTTGGTTGCTTTGTTTTCTGTGGTGTTTTTGCGGGAATTCGAAAAATCGAATGTGGGGCGTCAATTCTGTATTTTGCGATCAGATGTTGCGTTTATCCGCCTTGCGCGCCAGCCGGTCGCCAAACATCTGCACGGCCTGAACCACAACAATCAGGGTCACAACCACCACGGCCATCACATCAGGACGGAACCGTTGATAACCATAGCGAATGCCAAGATCACCAAGCCCGCCAGCACCGACAGCACCCACCATGGCTGAATAGCCAATCAGGGTCACCGCCGTCAGGGTCAGGCCATGAATAATCCCCGGCAGGGCTTCAGGCAGCAGCACCTTGGTCACCACCTGTAACGGGCGTGCGCCCATGGCTTGGGCGGCTTCGGTCAGGCCACTATCCACTTCGCGGATGGCCCCTTCGATGATGCGGGCAATAAACGGAATTGCCGCGACGGTCAGCGGCACGATGGCCGCAGACGTGCCGATGGATGTGCCGACAATCAACCGCGTAAACGGAATGATCGCAACCGCCAGAATGATGAAGGGGACCGAGCGGGTCGCATTGACAATCGGGCCAATGATTTTCTGAAACAATGGCGCTTCAAGCAATTCACCGCGACCAGAAGTTGCCAGTAATACGCCAAGCGGCAAGCCAAGGGCAGTCGCCAGAAACAGCGACACGCCGACCATATAAAGGGTTTCCCAAGTCGCCTGAAGCAGAATTGGTGCGAGTGTTGTTAGCATGGCTTAGCCCTCCTGCCCGTCAGATATCGTGGCGAATGCATCAGCATCCGTAGCAGCATCGGTACCGGCCCGAAATTCCATAAACTCATCCGCCAGAAGCGACTGGGTTGTCGCATGCACCGGATTGGCAAAGATGCTACTCACATTGCCTTCTTCGACAATCACGCCGCGATCCATCACCGCCACCCGGTCACACAGCGCCTTAACCACCGCCATTTCGTGGGTGATCACCACCATGGTCAGGCCAAGACGTTTGTTGATGTCTTTGAGCAGCGTCAGGATTTGACGGGTGGTTTCCGGATCAAGCGCGGATGTGACCTCGTCACACAGCAAAACCTTGGGATTGGACGACAGGGCGCGCGCAATACCGACACGCTGTTTCTGACCACCCGACAATTCGGCGGGATAGCGATCACGTTTGTCATCAAGCCCAACGAGCGGCAACAGTGGATCAACGGCGGCGGCAATTTCAGCCTTGCTCGCCCCGGCCAGTTCAAGTGGCAACGCGATGTTGCCATAGACCGTGCGCGACGACAGAAGGTTAAAGTGCTGAAACACCATGCCAAGCTGGCGGCGGAACAACGGCAAGTCGCGCTTGGAAAGTGTGGTGACTTCTGCCCCATCGACAATCACGGAGCCAGAAGTCGGCCGTTCAAGCAGATTGATGCAGCGGATCAGAGTTGATTTCCCGGCACCTGATCTGCCAATCACGCCGACAATCTCGCCCGCCGCAATATCAAGATCAATACCGCGCAATGCCGCATGGGCATCGTTGCCGCGTCGGGCAGGATATGTTTTCTGAACGTTCGAGAGCCTGATCATCGGTCTCAACCTTTTCCGTACATACAAAAAAACCGCCGCGGCGAAACCGAGGCGGTCGTACATACGGAGCATATACGCCCTCTCGCTTTAGCCGCATTTTTATCGCGCCCGCAAGCTGAGGAGCAAATCGGCGCGTTCGATATGACTGGTATAATTGACTAAAGCCGGTTCTTCAATGGCAATGATCATGCAATTTACGCATAGCTTTTATGATAGCCGCCTGATTAACAAATATTTTTTGTATAACCAGCCAGCGTCAGCCAGCCTGCTTGGCAAACAGCAACTTAACGAAACTGCGCAGCAGCATGATCTGATTTGCCAGCATTTGAGGACGCCCAAGCGCCTTGGACATCACGATGCCACCTTCGACCACGGTGGACACCATATCGGCCAGTTCATCAAGATCAACCGGTTCGTTTGGCGGGTATTGTTCAACAACCCTGTCAAGAATTGTGCGAAACCGGTCACGCCATCCCAACACTGCCTGTTGGTTCAACTGACGGACTTCCTGATCAAAAAGCCGTTCCTGATAGCAATAGACGGCAATCAGGCATCCGGGATGGCCGTTCGGCAAGTCTTCCACCAGCTCGGCCAGCATTTTAAGCCCGATGAGAAACTGCTGGAGCGGATCATCCGTCAGTTCCTGCCCACGGTTAAACACCTGATCAAGGATGATTTCATCCTGATCGATGTGCCGGAGCAAAAGTGCACGCGCCAGTTCGTTCTTATCCTTGAAATGATAGAAGAACCCGCTTTTGGTGATCTCGGCTTCGCAGATAATTTCCTCGATCGAGGTCGCCCCGAACCCTTTTTGCAATACAGCCTGCTCGGCAATTTCAAGAATGCGGTCGCGCGTGCGTTCCCCTTTGCCCTTGGCTGTATCGGCGCTCACAGCACCCGACTGATCTACTATCTGGTTCATCACATTACCCTACCGCCGGTACAGTTTTATCGTCACACAGCATACCCCGATTGCGCCAGACTACCGAACCAATCGCATAATCCATTGTTTTTGAATGGTTTTAAGTAAATCCAAAAACAGCACCACGTGCGCACTAGAAGAAAAACCCACCCAAAGCGACACTTCGCCCTCACAAGTTTCTCCGGCTCTAAATAGCGCCAGAGTAGAATTTTTAAAACCAAAAACATGAAATACGACGTTATGACGCACCACCATCACAACTTACCGCCCTTCGCGCCCACCAAATTCATCACCGACGGCGGGCTTGAAACGACCCTGATTTTTCATGACGGGATCGACATCCCCTATTTCGCGTCGTTCGATCTATTGAAGACAACGGACGGCTATGACCGGGTTTATGCCTATTACGCGCGTTACCTTGAAATCGCCCGCACGGCCAAAGTTGGCTTTATCCTTGAAAGCCCAACCTGGCGTGCAAGCAGCGACTGGGGTCCGCGCATGGGCTACTCCGCCCTTGAACTGGCCGACATCAATGTCAAATCAATCGCCATGATGTCTGATCTGCGTGATCAGTATCAAACAGACGACACGCCCTGCCTGATCAGTGGCTGTGTCGGACCACGCGGTGATGGCTATACCCCGTCAGATCGCATGACCGCCGAGCAGGCCCGCGATTATCATGCTGTGCAAATCGAAAGCTTTGCGGGAACAGCGATTGATATGGTGTCCGCCATCACGATGAATTATCTCGAAGAAGCCCTTGGCATTGCCTTGTCCTGCAAGGACGCACAAGTGCCCTGCGTCATTTCCTTTACCGTTGAAACCGATGGCCATTTGCCAAGCGGGGAAACCATTGAGGAAGCGATTGCACGGGTTGACCATCACACCGGGGCCTATCCGGTTTATTACATGATCAATTGCGCCCATCCCGATCATTTCCGCGACAAGCTTGGCGGCAACGGGGCGTGGAAAAACCGCATTTGCGGGGTGCGCGCCAATGCATCGCGCCAAAGCCATGCGGAGCTTGACGCCTGCGAACATCTTGACGATGGCAATCCTGATGAGTTGGGCCGCCTGTATCGTGATCTTGCCAGCGTGTTGCCAAACCTTTCGGTGATTGGCGGCTGCTGCGGGACCGATCATCGTCACGTTACCGCCATGGCCGAACATGCGTTACCGCATCTTCACGCTGCACGCTAAGCCACAAAACCCACATAAAACCCAAAAAACGACGGGACACGAGCAATGAATATGAACTTCAAACCAGCCCCCATGTCAGACGCGCCACAGATGACACCGCCCCTTGATATACGGCGCGCCACGCCAAATGATGCCGATGCCATGGCCAAACTGATCAATATCGCGGGCGAAGGCCTGCCGGTGTATCTGTGGCAGAACATGATCGAAGGCAGTGAAACCGCTTGGGATGTCGGCCGCAGGCGCGCACAACGTGAAGAAGGCGGGTTTTCATACCGCAACACGCAATTTGCCTTTGGCGAACATCAAATCATGGGGGCGGTAATTGGCTATGCCCAGCCTGATACGGCTGAGCCGGTCAATCGCGATGAAATTCCGGCGATGTTCGTGCCGATCCTTGAACTCGAAAACCTTGCACCGGGCAGCTGGTACATCAATGTGCTCGCAGTGTTCCCGCCATTTCGCAATCGCGGGGTTGGATCGGTTCTGGTGCGAGCAGCCGAAAACGATGCGCGCGACGCTGGTAAGCATTCGGTCAGCATCATTGCATCGGATGGCAATCCCGGTGCCGTGCGTCTTTATGAACGCATGGGATACACGGCCTGCGCGACACGTAAAATGGTCAAGGAGGAGTGGGACAATCCCGGTGAAAATTGGACCTTGCTGATCAAGCAGCTTTGATCGGGCAAAAGGCTGGAAGCGATCCGCTTTCAGCCTTTAATATTTCAATCGGGGAAATATTCCACATGGGTTTCCCCGGTTCGCCCAAGGTAAAGTGCACGGCGTCCAGAGAACGAGACGATATAACCCGCACAGCCCGCCGCCGCGACTTTAGAACAGAACCCCTTATAGGTGTAACCGGGGATGAGTTGCTGGGCCTCCCGGATGGCGGACTGGATAGCATCGCGGTCAAAATCCGGGGCGACGGGATTGTCAGCTTTGTGGGTCGAAAGCTCCAGACTTTGACCATCGGCGAGATAATAGACGGCAAGGGAACGGCGAAAATCGACTGCATAACTTTCAAATCCCGCCTGCATCAAGGTGCCGACGATTTCCGGGAAGGTCATCGTGCCGTCTTCTGCCCCAGTCAGGCAGCTTTGCGCCACCGACTTTTGAGAGTTGTCCATCTGCGTTTCCAATCAAATAAGCGTGCTTTAGATCAGGCAACAGGTAACAGGTAACAGGAAGGGTCGTCAGGTGACATTGTTCGGCAGGATATCGGAAAACTAGCTTTCGGCCTTTTTTTCCCACGCACCTTGCGGGGTTTGCTGCCAATAAGACAGCTTGTGGCCTGCGTCTTTCCAGTCTTTCCAGCGCGTGCGGGCTTCTGCCACCGCGTCATGATCGCGGTCATCAAACAGCATGATCACCCGTTCATAATCAGCAATCTTTTCGCTGATCGCCCGGTCGGTCAGAAACAGGAACTGGGCACCATTGGGGTTTTCATCCTCAGACGTTAGCCAGACCGGTTGCATTTCCGGATCGCCATCCGATTTTGCCCCATGGGGCAGCCAGCTTGCCGCGTCATAGGTCCAAAGCAGGGTATTGATGGCATCAACCCGTTGCTCAATCCCGGTCATCACCACAGCACGTTTTTCCCGCTCCAATGTCTTGGACAGCAGGGTCGGGAGTGCGCGTTCCAGCGGCATGCTGGTGAGATGATAGAACCAGATATCGGCCATAAGGCGTTTCTATCCCGAAGACGAAAACGGGGCAAGGTGATCATCACCCTGCCCCGGATTAATTTGCAATGCGTTCAGCCCGTCAATGCATCTGGGCAAGTGCCCGAACACGCATGCCCCCGAACACGCACGCCATAGATTCTCGCCTGCGCGGGAATGACGGCGCGGCTTAGGGACAGTGTGGCTTTAAGCTTCGTAGTTATCAGCAACAAAGCGATCAAGCAGACGCACACCAAACCCTGTCGCCCCTTTTGGTGTGACTTCCTTGTCGGATGTCGACCACGCGGTTGCGGCAATATCAAGATGCGCCCACGGGCGATCCTTGGTGATAAAGCGTTTGAGGAACTGGGCCGCGGTGATCGAACCCGCCGCACGGCCGCCAACGTTTTTCATATCGGCAATGTCAGATTTGATCTGCTTGTCATAGCCCGCACCCAGTGGCAAACGCCAAACGGTTTCATCGACCGACAGACCCGCCGTGGTGATTTGCTGTGACAGGTCATCATTGTTGGAAAACAGACCGGCATTTTCATGACCAAGGGCAATGATCACCGCCCCCGTAAGGGTCGCCAGATCGACAATCAAACGCGGATCGTGTTTTTCCTGAACGTATGTCAGGGCATCACACAGAACCAAGCGGCCTTCGGCGTCGGTATTGATGACTTCAATCGTCTGCCCCGACATTGAGGTCACAACATCGCCCGGACGCTGTGCGGTGGAAGACGGCATGTTTTCAACAAGACCGATAACCCCGACCACGTTGCATTTCGCCTTACGACCCGCCAAGGCCTTCATCAGGCCAGACACAACACCGGCCCCGCCCATGTCAAACTTCATGTCTTCCATGCCAGCCGCCGGTTTGATCGAAATCCCGCCGGTATCAAAGGTCACACCCTTGCCAACAAAGGCGACGGGGGCGTCTTTTTTCTTGCCACCGTTCCAGCGCATGACAACCATATAAGGCTTTTGGGCCGAGCCCATGGCAACGCCCAAAAGTGCGCCCATGCCAAGCTTTTTCATTTCCTTTTCGTCAAGCACGTCAATCTCGACACCGAGCTTTTCAAGCGCGCTGACTTCTTTCATGAAGCTTTCAGGATAGAGAACGTTGGCCGGCTCAGACACCAGATCGCGGGTAAAGAACACGCCTTCGACGACCTTTTTGGCGCTATCGAACTGTTTCTTGGCATCCTTGTGATCGCGCGCCGCAATCGACAGGCTCTTAAGAACCGGCTTGTCGTCCTTGGTTTCGGTGGTGCGATATTTATCAAACCGATAGTCGCGCAGCATGGCACCGGTTGCGAAATCACAGGCCAGACCATCCATATCAAACAGAACGGTCAGGTCTTTCTCCCCGGTCGAAATCGCACGGGTGGTCACCGTGCCGCCAAGTTTCTGGGCGGCGATCACGTCAAACTCGGCTTCCTTGCCAATCCCGAAAACAATCACGCGCGACAGATCAACATTGGCCGGGGCCAGAATCTGCAGGCTTTGGCCGGACTTGCCCTTAAAGGTCGAAGATTTGATCGCCTTGGTGATTGTGCCGCCCATGGCTTCATCAAGGGCAACTGCACTTGGCATCAAGTCGCCACCTTCGGTGGCAAAAGCGATGACCGCACCGCTGGTCGGAAGGGCAAGATCGGAAAACGTGATCTTCATGGTGAACAGGACTCCTGTCATGTTTCGGGGCACACAGCCCTTTTCAAAAGCAGCTGTGTTGTTGAAATACTGCCCTTAATCTAGCGCGTTAAACGGCGATGAAAAGGTTTATCGTTGAAAAAGCTGCGTGATTTCACGCAATAGCAATGGTTTGATCGATAAAAACATTCCCGATGCCGATTGCGCAACATCAAGGACGCCCCTCACAAAGGCGCTATTATGACGCATTCCAGCCTTTTGGAGCCTGCATCATGAATGCCCAAACTGCCCCCGTTTCAATCCATGAACCCGCCCCCGCATCCCATCCATTCTGGAGCGGTGCGTTTCGCCCGCTTTTCCTGTGTGCGGGTCTTCTTGCCATTGTTGCCGTTGTCTGGTGGGTTGCCGGGTTTGTCCATGGCGTCCCGACACCAAGCCTTGGTACCGCATCCTTCTGGCACGCCCATGAGATGATTTTTGGCTTTGGCGGGGCGGCAATTGGTGGTTTTCTGTTAACCGCGATTGCCAACTGGACCGGTCGCCCGGCGATTTCCGGACCGATGTTAATGGGCCTTACATTTACGTGGATTTTGGGGCGGGTCGTGATTGGCTTTGGCGAAAGCCTGCCTGTTGCATTGGTGATCCTTGGGGCAATTGGTTATTTCGTCTTTCTGATTGCGCTGGGCCTGCGGGAACTTGTCGCAGCGCGCAACTTTAAAAACCTGCGGGTTTTGGCCGTCATTGGCGTGATTGCGCTGTTTGATGGATTGTTCACCGCGGCCTGTCTTGATGCCCTCGCCCTTGATGCGGTGATGCTCTATCAAACTGCCATTCTGACGATCATTTTATTGATATCGCTGATTGGCGGACGGGTGATCCCGGCCTTTACCCGCAACTGGATGACCCGCGATCACATCAATGCAACGATGCCCACAATGTTTAACCGGTTTGATATGCTCTGCCTTGCCAGTGTCGCCATCAGCATCGTGGCCGGGATCATTGATCCGGCGGGTATGGCATTTGGTTCTGCCCTGCTGCTGGCTGCGATCCTTCATACCGTACGATTGATCCGCTGGCGCGGCATTCATAGCTGGCGTGAGCCAATTGTTGCCATGCTGCATCTGGGGTATTTCTGGGTGCCCGCTGGGCTGGTCCTGCTGGGTGCATCCGTCATCTGGCCCGATGCCATCACAAGCCGCGATGCCCTGCATGGGCTGACCGGCGGGGCGATTGCCTGCATGATCATTGCCATTGCTGGCCGTGCGGCCCTTGGCCATACCGGGCGGGAGGTGCGCGCAGGTGTTTTGCTGAATGCTGCCTTTGCCCTGATCTGGATTTCTACCGTTTTTCGGGTTGTCGCGGGTCAAAGCGATGGCCATTACATCACCCTGCTGGCGATTGCGACCTTGATGTGGATTGGCGGCTGGCTGGCGTTTTTGATTGGCTATGGGCCGGTTCTGATCGGACCATCGCAGAAGAAAACGCGCGGCATTCCGGTGCGCTAAGCGCGCTAGGTGAAATCAAACAGCGACATCGACGGGTTGGATTTGATGTATTCAACCTCGCCACCATCCTCATCCCCGGTGCTGATCCAGCCGTGCATTTCGTAAAACCCGTGCGCGCGGTTTTTGGGATCGGCCCCGGTGGTCAGCGATATGTCATCGCATCCCTGTTCAAACAGCCAGTCCTCGGCCATGCGCAACAATGCCGCACCCACCCCGCGTCCTTCAAAATCGGGATCGACGAACAGCGCCCATAACGTCGACTCAGCCGGGATGGCGATGGCAAAGCCCGCCGCCGAGCCATCCAAATCGGCAATCCAGATGCCGTAGCCATCAGACAGCCATTTGCCAAAGGCCGCTTTGGTGATGCCGCGTTCGGCAAGCTGGCTGGGCGACAGGTGGTTTTCGCGCACGCGGCTTCGGATGGCGAAAATTGCCCCGACATCGCCGGTCCGTGCTTTGCGAATTTTCAGTCCGGCCATGTGTTCTATCCCAATACGCCCTTACCCGGCGGCACTTTAGCCAAGCAGGCGCAATGCACCAGAAAAAACGTCATTGCGCGGGCGATTTAAGCCGTACCGGCAATCGTTTTGGCCCCCATGTGCCCGGTTTGGGCGCAAACACACCCCCGCAGTGGGTGCCACAGCTTTTACATGCGCCGTTCGTATCAAGGTTCAAATCCGATAATTGATACCAGTCCCGGCCAATCAGAAGATCGCCACAGCCATGGCAATAGGTGCTACTCGCCGACTTGTCATGCACATTGCCGACATAAGGGTAGCGGATGCCGTTTTTAAGCGCGATGTCGCGCGCCCGGATCAGGGTTTCGGGCGGGGTGCGCGGATGATCCATCATTTTCCAGTCGGGGTGAAAGGCGGTGAAATGCATCGGCACATCGGGGCCAAGATTTTCACGCACCCAGTTGGTCATGGCATCAAACTCGCCGTCCCCGTCATTCTCGCCGGGGATGACAAGGTTGGTCAGCTCAAACCACACCCCGGTTTCCTGTTTAAGGTATTTCAGCGTTTCAAGAACATCAGCCAAATGGGCCGAGCAAAGCTTGTGATAGAAATCCTCTGTAAAGCCCTTAAGATCGACATTGGCCGCATCCATATGGCGAAAAAATTCTTCGCGCGCCTTTTCCCCGATATAGCCCGCCGTGACGGCCACGGTCCGTATGCCCGCTTCGCGGCAGGCTTGGGCAACATCCACCGCATATTCAAGGAAAATCACCGGGTCGTTATAGGTAAACGCCACTGCCGAACAGCCATATTCCTTGGCCGTTTGGGCAATCATTTCGGGGGTTGCCAGCGATCCCAGTTTATCCATCTGACGCGCCTTGGAAATCTCGTGATTTTGGCAGAACTTGCAGGTCAGGTTACAGCCCGCCGTGCCAAACGACAGGATCGGGGTGCCGGGCAAAAAGTGGTTGAGCGGTTTCTTTTCAATTGGATCAATGCAAAAGCCCGAAGACCGGCCCCATGTGGTCAGAACCATCTGATCGTCTTGGCGCGCCCGGACAAAGCACAGCCCGCGCTGCCCGTCTTTGAGCTTACAAAACCGCGGGCAGACATCGCACTGAATCCGGCCATCATCAAGATGATGCCAGTAGCGTCCGGGGACGGTATCAGTGTGTGTTAAGGCGGCGCTCATGGTTGGGGACTTTCGCTTTGCAAGTTTTCCTCTTTGAGCATCTAATTTTGATCAGGAAAATCTACGCATAATTCCGACACAACCCGACAAGCGAATGACCTATTATTTTCCTTTTTCGGAATTACAGCATGAATACTCAATACTTGAGACCAAGGTAAAAAATTCAAATTTTTCTCAGACTCTTTTTTAATTAAAATTCCTCTCTCCAAAGAACGAATGATATTTACGCCTGCCAGTAAATTCCCTCCGGGCATTTCAACATCGTAATAATTAGACATATCATTCAGGTCAGATTGAGCTTTTCCTGCACCGAAGCCAAGACACATGATGGCTACAATAGGAATTGTCACAATCATCAAACATCCAGTCGCCCCATACTTTTCCCGTATACGCGGCACGTCCGTAATTTTATTTGATATTACACCCCATATCACAGTCAAAGATAACCCAATCGCTGAAAAGTTTGGATCACTTGAAAACAATATCTCCGCGGCTGCAATAAGAAGGAAAACCGAAATCAATGCCTTTGGCGCAGATTTCCTAAACGCGCTATAAAACTTCGGATGCGGAGAGGTGGCGATTAATTCCTCCTCTGACAGCCCTTTTTCAATTCCTTGCGTGATCAATTCGTTCATCACTAACGCCAAGAAAGTTAAGACCGTAAGAGGCAACCAAGTAAGAGCAAGTCTAAACAAGTCTGAAACTGTCATTAACCCCATGAGCTCAAATCCGGCGACTTTAAAATAGGCCCATTCATAAAGTACTGACAAAACCAATGTTCCGCCCGACACTGCGGCCGAGAGTTCTGTGAAAGATAGTCTATTTGCCATTATAAATTCTGCTCATTGAGTAAATTAAGCTAATCACCGCACTTATTTTCTTTGTTGTATCGACCAATGACCTAGCAATACCTATTTATCACAAGCACCCTAGAGTCGACAGGAATAAGCATGACCATCATCCGTCCGCCTGCCGTTGCCGGAACGTTTTATCCCGCTGATGCCGATCTTTTGCGAAGCGAGATAGACGGGCTTATGGATGCGGCCTTTAAGTCGGAACAAGCGCAAGGTGATGCGATTCCCAAGGCGATCATTGTGCCGCATGCCGGATTGATGTTTTCAGGTGCAATCGCTGCGCTTGGCTTTGCCACCGTGCGCGCGCTCAAGGGTACGGTCAAACGCATTGTGATTGTCGGACCAGCGCATCGCATGGCGTTTCAGGGGGTGGCCCTTGCCAAGGCGGATGGGTTTGCCACACCGCTTGGCACGGTTAAGTGTGATCTGGCGGGGCTTCAGACCGCCCTGTCGTGGCCGCAGGTTCAGATTTTGGATGATGCGCACCGCCAAGAACACGGGCTTGAGATTGAATTGCCGTTTATCCAGCGGCTGTTTGGCGAGGACAGCGATATCGGGATAGTGCCATTGCTGGTCAGTCGCTGTGGCGCGCGACAGGTGCATGAGTTGATTGAAGCACTATGGGGCGGGCCGGAAACCTTGATGGTGATTTCGTCGGACCTGTCGCATTTCCATGAGTATGACACCGCCCAACAGATGGACAACCGCACGCGTGACATGATCGAGCGGTTTGATGCCGAGGGCATTGATACCAACGATGCCTGCGGGGCGTTGCCGGTTGCCGGGATGTTGATGTCTGCGCGCAAGCGCGGCATGCGGATCAAGACCCTTGGCATGGGCAATTCCGGCGATGTGACCGGCGATAAATCGCGCGTTGTCGGCTATGGCGCGTGGGCGATTTATACCGGGTCGGAAAAGATGCGTGAGCGCGATACGCGCGCCGAACCATCGGACGGATTTACCGGTACGACCGAACAGCTTTTGGCCCAACACGGGCCAGAGATGATTGATCTAGCACGGCAATCGGTCTGGCACGGCATCCGTCATGGCGGGCCGCTTAACGCCGATACATCATCTGTGTCCCCGGCCCTTTTGGAGCCCGGTGCGTGTTTTGTGACCTTGAAGAAATCCGGGCAGCTTCGTGGCTGTATCGGATCGGTGATGGCACATCGTGATTTGGCGACGGACGTCTGCGAAAATGCGTTTAAGGCCGGATTTGCCGACCCCAGATTTCCGCCGCTCCAAAAGGCGGATTTAAACGATGATTTGGAAATCTCGATTTCGGTTTTATCCCCGGCGCGTGATTTTCCGTTTGACAACGAGGCCGATCTGATTGCCAGGCTGACCCCGTTTGAGGATGGCATTATCCTGTCGGACGGCAATAATCGGGGACTTTTCCTGCCGCAAGTGTGGGAACAATTGCCCGAACCGGCCGATTTTCTGGCGCATTTAAAACGCAAGGCAGGCCTGTCGATGGATCATTGGTCCACCACCATGCGCGCCCAGCGGTTTATCACGCGCGGCATTTCAGGTAAGGATATTACGACGCACGATTTCTGGAAAACTTCCGATTAAAGGGTCAAGACCATCGCGACCGTTACAAACATCACCGCAACAACAGCCCCAAACAACCGCTATGCCGATTTTCTAAGTGCCGTTGCCACCTTCGAAGGAGTTTGGGGGCTTTATCGCAATGGCTGGCTGCTGTGTCCCGGCGATGACGGGCAGAAATTCTGCCCATTTTTCCCATCGCGTGATGATGCGGCGCACTGGGAGGATGCGGCTAATACCGGCTATGTCCCAACCGCGATTACGCTGGTGGAATTGATGGAAAGCCTGCTGCCTGATTTGGCGAAAAACGACATTGTGGCGGGCATTTCCCCAACCCCGGATGCTGGTCCCATTGTGCCGGGCCATGATCAGCTTCACCATGATTTGATCACCGCATTCAAGGCCGCAATCGCCGGGAAGTAGAGCAAAACCCTGTTGTTTGTCGTTTAGGGTCTAGACCGTGGCGGCAAAATTCCCTATGCCCTTTGCCATATAAACTTCACGCCAACACACGAGATTGCAATGACCATTGCCCTGCCCGCCGATGCCGATGCCCTTGAAAACGGTTTGATCGAGATTGCCCGTCTGGCCGGTGCGGCAATGATGGAAATCTATAAAACCGATTTCGATGTGCGGTCCAAAGACGATGCATCGCCGGTGACCGAGGCCGATGACGCCGCCGAGGCCGTTATTTTGCCGGGTCTGCGCGCGCTGACCCCGGATGTTAAAATCGTGTCTGAGGAAAGTGCTGCCAAGGGCGATGTGCCCGATGTTGACGGCGAGACGGATTTCTTCTGGCTGGTTGATCCGCTGGATGGAACCAAGGAATTTATCAAACGCAATGGCGAGTTCACGGTCAATATCGCGCTGATTTCCAAGGGTCAGCCGGTTCTGGGTGTTGTCTATGCCCCGGCGATTGAAAAGCTTTATTACGGCGATCCGCGTGGGGCCAAGCTGATCGACGGCGACGTCACCCCGACCATCACCGACATCACGGTGCGCGACATGCCCGAAGACGGGGTTGTTGTCGTCGGGTCACGCTCGCACGGCGATCCAGAGGCGATGAAGGCGTTTCTCGGTGACCTCCCGGTCAAGGAACTGCGCCCGGCGGGAAGTTCGCTGAAACTCTGTTTGGTGGCGGCCGGTGAAGCGGACCTGTATCCGCGCCTTGGCCCGACCATGGAATGGGACATTGGGGCCGGTCATGCGGTTTTAAAGGCTGCGGGTGGTGTGATTGAAAATATGGATGGGTCGCGATTCTGTTACGGCAAGGCCGATTTTCGCAACCCGTTCTTCATCGCGCGCAGCCCATCTGTGCCGGTAAAATATCAAGACTGATCCTTCGCAACAGCGGGCCAAAAACGAATTTCAAAGCATGATCAGCGGCTTGTGCTGTGTGCGCCGCACAAGGCACAGGCCGCAGGTGATTTAGCCAAAAATAAATCGCCTGAAATCCGCAGTTTCCTTGACTTTTTCACGCGTCTGAATTACACATGTCTTGTCGCCACACAACGTGTAGGTGACGTAAATAGCCGCCGGAATCACGGCGACGCGGTCCAGCTTCACCACCGCGGGGCGAAGTCGGGCTAGAGCGTAAATTGGCGCCGCCATTCTGTATGGCGGCGCTGCGCTGTTTGGGATGTACATTCATGCCCTTAATATTGTTTTCAAGCCTAAAATTTGAATGAAATCTGGCGCGAAACCCATTACGGTTGCATTTGTGAATTCATACAAATCCTATAATAGAAGAATTATTCCTCATGCCCCGTGACCCAATTTCCCCAAGCAACGATTTAATTTTCAATGTTCTCGACTACTGGCACAAAATCGAATTTTTCATTCCATTTGATCTTAAATCGCGATCTGATGCTGCACTTGCGCAAGATAAGCCTGCGCGCTGGCTTGATTATGTCCAGGGAGCACTTTCACTCGAAAGTTTAAAAAACACAGAGCTTACTCCTGATAAGGAAATTGGCGGATATACTCTATTCATCGGAGTTTTCGACAAGAATGAAGTTACATCTTTGTGTGAGCATATATCTCCTGCGAAAAAGGATGAAATCATTAGAACCGATGATCAGGAACGTGCGGATATCGAAGGGGAAACTTGCTTTGCGCAAATATACTTGTCAGCAGACGGTGAACCAGCCTTTGAAAATATGGCTGTGTCAACGTTACCTTGGGCAATCGGGAAAAGTCGAAAACACGGATTAAGTTTTCTTTCTATCGACAATTTTGAAGCCGACTGGCAACGTCTTGAAACGCAAATTTACAACTTCCAATCCAAACGGGAAGAAGAGTACCGAAAACGTCAGGAAGAAGATGAAACTCTAGAGAGAAACAGCATCTCATTTTCTGAGATCGTTGAACTTTCTGAACTCATAGCTGATTGGGCAGAGTTCTCTCCACGGGCAGATAATCGCGTTGCCTTTATGGAAATGTGGGTCAAAGAAAAACGACCACAGAAACAAGACGCCAACCCTTCCCCCCCTCAACTCGCAATCAATGAGGATGATGAGTTGGAAGATGAGGATGAAGATGAGGCCCAAGATCAAGTAACCGAAATCGGCATCCTAAATAGCTTTTTCATAAAAGATATCGAACGAGCATTACACAGCATTCTTAACAACCCAGAAAAAACGACCAACCTGCATCGATACATTTCTCAAGAAAATCCTGAAAAAAGAACAAACCTTTTTGACACAGAAGGTCAGAAAGAAATCATCAGACGCCTTTCTCCCACACAAAAGGTTAGAGGCCGCTGGTTTGATGAACCGCATCATATGATGAGTCTTATGCAGCAGTTTTCAATCAATACTGCATTTGATGAGCTGCAAGAAAACGGAATATTTTCAGTAAATGGCCCTCCTGGCACTGGCAAGACGACCTTGCTACGCGAAATATTTGCAGAAAACATTGTCCGCCGCGCTGAAGCCCTTGCCAGTTTCAATCATGCCCGAGACACCTTTGAGAAAAACGCGACTTCAATTTCAGTACCCGATTGCTACAGTAATAAATATCGACCACTGAAGAGGGAGTTGACCGGGTTTGAGATGGTCGTTGTCTCCGCCAACAATGCCGCCGTCGAGAACATATCTCGTGAGCTGCCTCAATCTGGCTCGATCGGAGACTTCTGGAAAAGTGACGAAGCTCCGGAGTACCTCAAATCAATTGCTTATAACATTGCAGCCACGGACGGTGCCGGCAAATTTCGACATCTTCCGGAAGATGAGATGCCATGGGGATTGGTTTCATGCGTTCTGGGAAAAGCGAAGAACAGAACTACTTTCAGGAACAAATTTCTATTTTCCGCCAAAGGATCTCATACAAAACAAAAACCTCATATAGCTCCGCTGGGTCTTTGGGATTGGTTAAAAAATTACGCGGGCCTCTCATTCAGAGATGCTCGTGAAGACTTTCAGAAAAAGAAAGAGACTTTAGATTTACTGAAAGCAGATCTTTCCACCTATGAGAGCCTAATTGAGAGGTTCGGAAAAACCTCTCTGCAACAGTTTCTATCTGTTTCGCAGGAAAAATACGATAGTGCCCAAAGAGCTCACCGGTTACTCATTGAAGAACAGAAAGCGATTAGAGACAAACTCAATCAAGTTGAGTTAACGCTCCGGTCATTGAAAGAGCAAGAACGGCTACTTGACCGAGAGGCGCCTGCATGGTGGGAAAAACTTTTTGCAACGGCAGCGGCACGTCGTCACAAAATTGATGTGCGGCACAATGCCAACGAGCAGCGCAATATAACTGCCAAAATCGCAAGTCTCAATCATGAGCTGTTAGGCGTCATCGAACCGGCTGTCGCAAATGCAGAAGATTATTTACAAAAAGCACTTGTCGACCTTGAAGCACACCGACAGGAATGGCAACAAGCCCAAGCGGAGCTTGATCGTTTCAAAGCTAAATATCCCGACATTAAAATTCCTACTTTCAGCCATGATATTGAGAATGATACATTTCAGATCGCGGGTCTTTGGCATACAGAAGAAATTGCCAAAGCACGTTCAGAGCTGTTTCAAGCAGCTTTGGTTCTTCACGAAGCATGGCTGGCTGAGGCAGCAGGCACAAAGGATAACAAAGGTCCGTTCAGAGACCATATCAATCTGATGAGCGCAATGCTGAGCTCGCCGAATGCGATAACAAGGCAACAAGATGCTCTAGCGATATGGCAAAGCCTCTTTATGATGGTACCCGTTGTATCGACCACCTTTGCGTCGTTTGGAAACCAGTTTTCAGCTCTCGGTCGTAACGCGCTGGGTTGGGTATTTATAGACGAAGCTGGCCAAGCTCCACCGCAGGCATCTGTTGGCGCACTGTGGCGCGGGAAACGTGTCGTTGCGGTCGGCGACCCACGCCAGATCGAGCCGGTTTTTACCGTCCCAACAACGTTGATTGACGCATTATCCGAACAATCACCAGATACGCAAAACGGGATTTATGCACCGAACAAAACCTCTGTGCAGGAGTTGGCGGACAAGTGGAGCAAATTTGGTTCTTATGTCGATAATGGAATGGGAGGCACGATATGGATCGGCAGTCCATTGAGGGTACACCGTCGCTGCATTGACCCGATGTTTTCCATAGCCAACAAGATCGCGTACGAAGACAATATGGTTTTTGGTCTGCCGAGCCATAAGAAAAAGCAAGATATATCGATTACTCAAGATAGTTGCTGGATTGACATAAAGGGGAGCGTTCGCGGGAAACAAACCGTTGATGCTCAAGTATCTTTCGTTGCAGAAGTAATTAAGAATCTCGCTGCGGACGGTAAGCTCCCACAGGATATCTTCGTTATCACTCCCTTTAAGGAAATTCGGCAAAACTTGATTAAAGACCTGAATGAACAAGTCAGAATCCCCAACCGCTTTAAAAAATCCCAATTTGATAAATGGTGCAGAACGTCGGTAGGGACTGTCCATACCTTCCAAGGAAAAGAGGCTGATATTGTCATGTTCATCCTCGGAGCAGATCATGAACATGATGGTTCTGCAAAATGGGCCTCGTCAAAACCAAATTTACTGAATGTCGCCTTAACAAGAGCGAAACAGCGAGTATTTATTGCAGGCGACCCTAGTCTATGGGGACAACAGAAATATTTTAGCACGGCTTTGAAGGGCCTTTCGAAAATCTCTGAAAACGAATTTATAGAGAGGCTACAATCACAAGGGCGACAACTTTAGGCATTCGTCCTTGTCATGGGCATGCTTCATCGCTAGGTATTTCAAGACACTGGATTTTTCTCTGGCGGTAAAGCATGTCTCCTGCCCTGACCATTCGTCCCTATTCCGAAGGTGCGCTGAGCCAAGCGGCGGGAAAACTGCGTGCGGGTGAATTGGTCGCCTTTCCGACCGAAACGGTTTACGGGCTGGGTGCGGATGCCACCAATGCCGATGCGGTTGCCGGGATTTATGCCGCCAAGCAACGCCCAAGCTTTAATCCGCTGATCAGCCATTTTCCCGACCGCGATGCCGCCGCCGCCCATGCAACATTTGATGCACGGGCCGACAAGCTGGCCGCCGCATTCTGGCCCGGTGCGCTCACACTGGTTTTACCAAAACGTTCCGACAGCACGGTGTGCGAGCTGACCACGGCGGGCCTGCCCAGCATTGCGGTGCGCGTTCCGGCCCATCCGATGGCGCGTGAATTGCTCCGTGCGGTTGGCCGCCCGGTTGCTGCCCCCTCGGCCAATCGGTCCGGGCGCATCAGCCCGACCACGGCGGGGCATGTTGCCCATTCGCTGGGCAATGCGATTGGCATGATTTTGGATGGCGGGCCGTGTGGTGTGGGGCTTGAAAGCACGGTGATTGATCTGACCACGGATCGGGTGGTGATGCTCCGTCCCGGTGGGATCACCAAGGAACAGGTTGCCGAGGTTCTTGGCACCGAGGTCATCATGGCCGAGACCGATGATAGCGCGCCCAAAAGCCCCGGTATGCTGACCAGCCATTATGCGCCGGGTTTGCCGGTGCGCCTTGATGCCACCGCCCCCGACAAGGCCAAATACGGCCATGAAATCCTTTTGGGGTTTGGCGATTGCGTGACCAAGGGGTTTGATGCGGTGTTGTGGCTTTCCAAATCCGGGAATGACGTTGAGGCGGCTGCAAACCTGTTTGCCCGCCTGCATGAAGCCGATCAGAAACGCTTTGACGGAATTGCCATTGCGCCGATCCCTGATACCGGGCTTGGGCTAGCGATCAATGACCGCATGAAACGTGCCAGTGCGCCGCGCGCCCCGCACCCATCGCCATAAGCGGAGCGATGCCATAATGACCCGCCCGCACGATGCCGCGATCCTTGAACTGAAAAACCTGCTTGGCCCGAAAGGCTGGAGCATGGAACGTGATGTTCTTGAAACGCATAACCGCGAGGCGCGTGGCAAATTCGATGGCCGTGCCGATATTATCCTGTTTCCCGCCAGTACCGATGAAGTCGCCAAGGCAGTTGCCATCTGTGCCGCACACGCCATCGCAATTGTTCCGCAAGGCGGTAATACCGGGCGCTGTGGCGGGGCGGTTGCCGATCAGGGTCAGGTTCTTTTGAACCTGAAACGCATGAACAGGATTACCGAGATTGACGCCCGCGACTTCACCGCAACCGTGGAGGCCGGTGCAATCTTGAAATCCATTCAGGATGCCGCCGAAGAACATGATCTTTTATTCCCGCTGAGCTTAGGCGCCGAGGGCAGTTGCCAGATTGGCGGCAACCTTGCGACCAATGCCGGTGGGCTTAATGTCATACGCTATGGCAATGCCCGTGATCTGGTGCTGGGGCTTGAGGTTGTTTTGCCCGATGGCAGCATCTGGAACGGGTTATCAAAGCTGCGCAAGGACAATAGCGGCTATGACCTGCGCGATTTGTTTATCGGGGCCGAAGGCACGCTGGGTATCATCACCAAGGCGACCTTGAAACTGTTTCCCCACCCCAAACATATTGCCACCGCATGGGTGGCAGTACCATCGCCCGAAGCCGCACTTGATTTGCTGGCACTCGCACGGCGCACGACCGGCGATGCGATTGCTGCGTTTGAGCTGATGTGCGGTTTTGCCCATGACATGTCGGTCACGCATCTGCCCAATCTGACGCGCCCGCTTGCCAGCCCGACCGACTGGCATGTTTTGATCGAACTGACGTCGTCGCGGCCCAAGGATGACCTGCAATCCTTGCTGACCGACCTTTTGACTGAGGCTATGGAAGGTGGGCTTGCGCGTGATGCGACCCTTGCGCAGTCGGACGCACAACGTAAAAACCTGTGGGCGATCCGCGAAGGCATTCCCGAGGCGCAAGGATTTGAAGGCGGCAGCATCAAGCATGATGTGTCCGTACCGGTATCAAAGGTCCCCGATCTTCTGACACATGGCATGGCTGAGGCGCGCGACCTGATACCGGGCATTCGTCCCTGCCCGTTTGGGCACGTCGGGGATGGCAACATTCATTTCAATTTTACCCAGCCGTTGGATATGGACAAAGCCGACTATCTCGCACACTGGGAAAACCTGAACCGCGTCATTCATGACATTGTTTCTGATCTTGGCGGATCGATCAGTGCCGAACACGGCATCGGGCAGCTCAAGCGCGATGAACTGGCCCATTATGCCAGTGCGGAAAAGCTGAAATTGCTGCGCGCGGTTAAGGCCGCAATTGATCCCGACAACCGGCTGAACCCCGGAAAGGTCGTGTAAACAGCCCGCGACCGCACGCCTAATTTCCGTCATTGCCTGAGTGATATAATACCCGCAACGATAATCATCATGATGCCGGTGAGTGACAGCGCATCGGGCGTTTCGGCAAAGAACAGCACACCCCAGATGAATGAAAACCCGACATAGGCAAAATCGAAGGTGCCGATCATTGGCGATGGCCCGTTTTGATAGGCAATCGCCGCCCCGATGCTGCCAATCAGGATCGAGGCCGCCAGCATCGCCATTATACCGAAATCGGGGAGCGTCATGGCACTCCACGGGGCAAGCAGAAAGCCATCTCGCACCTCATCAGAAAGCATGCTGATCACGGCGGCGGCCACTCCGCCGACCGCCACAAAGGCACAGTTTAGCGCAAGGGAAAGCTTGATCGGATGTTCGGCCCGGCATTTGGTCCGGGTCAGGATCATCGCAACCGCATAGAGCATGGCCGACAGTAAGGGCAGCAAAGCATAGCCGTTAAAATTCCAGGCATCCGGCCGCAGGATCAAGACCACCCCGGCAAACCCCAGAATGACAGCAAGCCAGCCCTTTTTGCTGATCGTGCTTTGGGTGATGGCGGCGGTAAACAGGGTGATAAAGATCGGCAGCGTGTAATAGGTCGCAGCAGCGACAGACAGGGTCAGATGCGGCAGCGAAAGGTAATAGCTGATCCACATCACGACCAGCAAAAGACTGCGCAAGATGGTCCAGCCCACCGCATCCCCAGGACGCAAGGATGCAGGCGACCGGATCACCAGATAACCGACCAGAAACGGGATTGCGATGGCCGAGCGGATGACAAAAATCTGCCAGATCACAAACGTGCTGCTTGATTGCTTGATCAGCGCATCGCCCAGTGACAGGGCGAAAACCGTAAAAATGATCGTTCCCACGGCAAGCGGGATACGGTCACGATAATCAGAGACAGATGAGCTTTTCATGGCATCCAGCATAAAGCGAGGTTCGCGTTGGGCGATAAAACCCTATCACCCTTGCTACCCAAAAATGAACCCCGGATATCGCCAAACAAAAAGGGCGCCCGAACCATCGGACGCCCTTAATATCATCGTTTTAAGCTACTGGCTTATTCAGCCGGGCCTGCCCAAGGGGACATGCTGTCGAGCTTATCCTGACGGCGGGCTTCTGGTGACTTTTTCCAGTCATTGCCAAAGGCGGCTGATTCCCATGAACCGTAGCTTGGGTTTGGCAGCATGAACCAGCGTTCGCCCCAGTAATCGCCATATTTGGCCATGACATCAAGGCGCTCATCAAGCGTGCCATCAATGTCATCGGTGAAGTCACCAAAGTTGTCACCAAACATCATGATCACACGGTAATCGTCGGCAACTGCCTTACGACGAGGTTCTTTGGCCGAACCCCATGTTTCGATTTCACCGCGTAGCATGACGTGCTTTTCATCGGCGAACGGGAAGCCGTATTCCTGAAGGTTTTTGATGGTTGCGGCTTGTTCCGGGGCCTTACGGTTGGACACGTAAAACACTTCGACACCCTTGGCAGCTGCTGCCTTGGTGAATTCAAGCGCGCCCGGTGTCGGGGTCGAAATCGCATCATTCACAAATGCCGCCCAGGTTTTGGAGCTATAGCTGGTATCTTCAGTCACAACCCAGCTCTGATACGCTGAATTATCAAGAACCGTCTCATCAACATCCAAAATCACAGCCGGTTTTTTGGCCATGAAATTGCCGTCCTGCTCAAGGGCGGCGGTCCAGCTGTGATCGCCGATGGCAGCAGGCAGAAGACGGGTCGCACCAGCATAAACAGACATTGCCGTGGCTTTATATTCAACCGATGTCTGAAGCCAAAGCGTGCCGTTCAGGCCATCATTCTGGGCTGGTTCCTGCGCACTTGCGCCAAATGCGCAAAGCGCACTGGTCGCCATGATGGCGGCAACACCGAAGGATTTTGCAATAAATGTCATTTTAGTCTCCCTGTTGATTTCCCGCCCATTGGAAGCTGACCATACAGACAGGATTTAAGCAGCATGCCATTGCAGTGCGGCAAAGAAAAAGCCTTTTTCCAAAATCACTCGGAAAAAGGCATTTATGACACTTTGATAAAACCGCCACGCGGCAATTGTCATGCGGGTTTCATGCGGTTGAACGCTTTTCAAACGACGTGAACCCGTCTTCAAGTGCCGGTTCCTCGTGAATGCGATCAACCAGCGCATGGGTAGGGCCTTCGTGGCAGGCGGCAACCATTGACCGCACAGCATCAACCGAGCCGCAAAATACGGCTTCCACCGTGCCATCGGTGCGATTGCGCACCCAACCGGTCAAGTCGCGCTTTACGGCCTGTTCCACCGTCCAGGCACGATACCAAACGCCCTGCACCCGGCCTTCAATCCGGGCATGGACGGCAATATTGCCAGAACCGGTTGCAGGATCGGGGCGTGTATCGGTCATGGGAACGTCGTCTCCCTACTTGCATATTTGGCGGCGTTATTTGGCTACCTTATTTGGCACCGGGAATTTTGGCATGCAGATGGGCGGTATCCTGAAACGCCTGTTTCTGCGCGTCCGATGCCGGGGCCTGATGGTTGTCTTTCCATGCGTCATAGGTCATGCCATAGACGACTTCACGCGCACCATCATAATCCATGGTGACACCTTTTTCACCCGCCGCCGCCAGATACCATTTTGCCAAACAGTTACGGCAAAACCCGGCCAAATTCATCAGATCGATGTTTTGAACATCCTTGCGGTCCTGAAGATGCGTCACAAGACCGCGAAAGGCCGCCGCTTCAAGTTCGAGCTTGGTTTGCGGATCAAGGTCAGCCGCCGGACCATTGGCAAGGGAGGCCTCTGTTGACATTTCCGAGCCTGCGCAATCAGACATTCTCCATACTCCCGGCTTTGCTGTGCTGTTCAAGTTTGGCGATCACATCAGGGACATCGGCAATGGTTTCGACCGTGACAAACTGGTCGTTGTCGATTTCGGTCTGATCAACCATTTCATGCACCCATGTGATTTCATAAGGAATGTGGATCGCAGCCCCGCCCGACGCAAGGACCGGCAGGATATCGGATTTCATCGAGTTGCCGATCATGACGGCTTCTTGCGGGTCCACACCATAACGGCCAAAGATATTGCGATAGGTCAGCGGATCTTTTTCCGAGACGATCTCAATCCCGTCAAACAGGTCTTCAAACCCGGACCGGTCGATTTTAAGCTGCTGGGCAATCAGATCACCCTTGGTGATCAGCACAACCTTGTAATCAGGATCATCGGCATAGCGTTTCAGCACGGTCTCGGCCCCGTCAATAATCCGGGTCGGCGCACGCAGCATCGATTTTCCGATTTCGGCCAGCCTGTGAATGTCTTCGGCACTGATCTTGCGATCGGAAAGCTCAATCGCGGTTTCGATCATCGACAGGGTAAAGCCCGTCACGCCATAGCCATAGATCGAAAGATTGGCCAGTTCGGCCTGATACAGGCGATCATCAACCTGATCGGCGGGCACATAATGACCAAGCATCTCACGCAGTTCGATATGGGCTTGACGAAAAAGCGGCTCGTTGTGCCACAGGGTATCATCGCCGTCAAAAGCAATCAGTTTATACATAGGGACGCCTCGTTTCTTGTTATTGGATGGCAAGCATACATAGGGGTTCAGCCTCAATTTGCGACCATATGGCAGAGCAAATCGTCCGTAAAGCCCCGTTATCTGTATTTAAGACGCGTGAATGCGTTGGGAAAGGGGTTGAAACCGAAAGCATTCGAACAGGTGAAAGCAAAAATATCCGCAACCGGAAAATCTTGCTTACATCCACACCGACAAAATGGTTGCCAGAACCGTGATCACAACACCTGCCGTCAGGATCAGGGTAAAGTGTTGGCGTTGGCGGCGGCTGATGATGTCGTTCGCGGCGTCATAGTCAAAGCGTTCCATGCGGATGTTGGCATCCAGAACACCCATGACGGCAAGATCATCGATGGCGGCATCCATCATCACCGGCGGGCCGCAGACAAAGGCGACCATTTCAGCGGCATCCCGCCCATCCAGAAGCCTGACAAGGTGGGTTTGGTCATAGCGGGCTTTTTGTACCGTGATGTTTTCAATATTGGTGGGGTCCTCCCCCTCCCCATGTTCAAACAGGCAAAGCGCGCGCAGATCAAGGTTTTCCTGCAACCCGGGCAACTGATCCCTTAGCAGGCGCAGTTCTGCCCCATCGCGCACGGCAAGCAGCAGATAGACGGGGCTTGTTATCCGGTATTCGGCAAGCTGGGCCAGCACCCCCAGCACCGGGACGATGCCAATGCCGCCTGCGATCAGAAGGACCGGCTTGCTGATGTCCACCTTTTGCAGAGTGAAGCTGCCATGCGGGCCATCAATCGCCACCGGCGTGCCCGGCACAAGGGCGGGTACCGTATGGGTCATGTCCCCGGCATCGCGGATCATGAAACGCAGGCGTGGCAGTTCGGATGGTAGGGATAGGATCGAAAACGGATTGTCCGTGACACTGTGGCGCCTGCCAAGCGTCAGCCAGGCAAATTGCCCGGCAGTAAACCGGAATGCCCCATCCTTTGGCCCGCGCAGGATCAGTTCGGCAATACCGGGCGCACGGGTATGAACAGCGTCAACCACAAAGCCCTGTGCGCGTCCCTGATACAGCCGCCAGACATAGATAATGCCAATCGACCCAAGGGCGATGACGGCAAGCACAATAATCGTGCCGGTCCCCAGCGGATCGGCAAACAGCCGCGCATGGACAAAGGAATGGTGGAGCGCCAGCACCATCGCCGCAACCGCCAGCCCCCCGTGCAACAGGCGCCAGATTTCATAGCGCGCCATTTGATGACGCAGATATTTCGCCCACAGAACCAGCAGCAGCAATATGCCCGCCGCAAGCGTGCCGCCAAGCAAACCGGTCGAGGTGATCATTGCCGCAAGGCGCGCAAGCAAGACATCCGGTGCCCAGCTTTGCGCACGGAACATAAACCCGGCAATGTGGCCGACAATCACCAGCAACAGGGCACCCGCCGCCACCCGGTGAAAGCCCATGGTCCGGTCCAGCCCTATCCGCCCGGAAATCTGTTCAAACCGTCCGGATGTCAGAAATTGCAGCAACAGCATCGCCATGGCGAGGATGCCAAGCGCGCGGCCAATCAGCGGGGCCAGATTTTGCCCATGGCGCGCACCACCACCCAGCGAGATCGCGGCAATCACCGGCCCCACGGTCAGAACAAGGTAAATCACCCCCAGCGCCCATCCCGGCAACCCCCGTGGGCGGGAGATTTTCGGTTTTGGCCGAGGATGCGTCTTATGGTCTGTGTTCTGGCTGACTGTCATTGGCCCCTACCCCGAAATATCACAGTCCCGGGATGGTAAATGATTGCAGCGCACCGCACCATGACATTGCGCAATCCACAAAAAAGGGGATTGCCGAAATGCTGGCAATCCCCCGTAAACGTCTGGTGATGAAAGACCGATCAGTCTTCGTCTTTTTCGAACTCGATAATAATGGCATCGACCGACAGGTTTGCGCCCTGCTCGGCGTGGATTTTTTTGACCACCCCTTTGCTTTCGGCCTTCAGCACATTTTCCATCTTCATTGCTTCGAGGATGCAAAGCTCTGTGCCCGGCTGAACCGTCTGGCCTTCTTCGACCGACACCTTGACCAAAAGACCGGGCATGGGCGATTGCAGGAAGTTTGACATGTCTGGCGGGGCCTTGAACGGCATCAGTTTCTGGAGTTCCGCCACGCGGGGCAGCATGACCTTGAAACTGCGCTGAATGCCATTGGCCGACAGGCGATAGCCAACGCCTTCAAGATCGATCTGCACACAGACCGGGGTGCCGTCGATTTCACCGACAAACATCGCATCGCCGATTTTCCAGTCGGACACAACGCCATAACTACGATCGCCAATGGCGACGATGTAATCGCCGTTAACACCATCAAATTCGATATCGAATGCGGTGTGGTCATCGCCCGATACGGCGACCCAGCTTTCGGCAATTTCAAGCGGATGGTCGCTGACCTGTCCGGTGATCCCGGCGTTGCGTTCGGCAATCCGTTGATTGATATAGCCCGCAACCACAATCAGGGTGGCAGGATCATCATTGGGCAAATCATCGGCCGAGAACCCGTTGGGGTATTCTTCGGCGATGAAGTTGGTGGTGATGTTGCCGTCCTGAAACCGCTTATTGGCCATAACTGCCGCCAGGAACGGTATGTTATGCGAAATGCCGCGGATGTAATAGGCATCAAGGGCGGCGCGCATTTCACCAATGGCGTCATCGCGGGTTTCGCCATATGTCACCAGCTTTGCGACCATCGGGTCGTAAAACATTGAAATTTCCCCGCCTTCAAACACGCCGGTATCGACACGTACCGACGCACTTTCGGCGGGCGGTTGATAGCGCACCAGACGCCCCGTGGACGGCAGGAATTCGCGGAAGGGATCCTCGGCATAAATGCGGGTTTCCATCGCCCAGCCGGTAAGCGTCACGTCATCCTGTTTTAAGGTCAGTTCCTGCCCGTCGGCGATCTTGATCATCCATTCAACAAGATCCTGCCCAGTGACCAGTTCGGTCACCGGATGTTCGACCTGAAGCCGGGTGTTCATTTCCAGAAAGTAGAAATTCTTGTCCTTATCAACAATGAATTCCACCGTCCCCGCCGAGCAGTAATCCACCGCGCGTGCCAGTGCGACGGCCTGTTCACCCATGGCCTTACGGGTGGCGGGATCAATAAAGGGTGACGGGGCTTCTTCGACGACCTTTTGATGGCGGCGCTGAATGGAGCATTCGCGTTCGCCCAGATAAATCGCGTTGCCGTGTTTGTCGGCCAGCACCTGAATTTCAATGTGGCGGGGCTCTTCGACGAATTTTTCAACAAACACCCGGTCATCGCCAAAGGAACTGGCGGCCTCAGACGTTGCGCGTTCGAACCCTTCGCGGCATTCGGCGTCATTGCGCGCGATGCGCATGCCCTTGCCGCCACCGCCTGCTGATGCCTTAAGCATCACCGGATAGCCGACATCATTGGCGATTTTAACCGCCTCAATGGTGTCCTTGATGACCCCCATGTATCCCGGAACTGTCGATACCCCGGCATCTGCGGCAATTTTTTTCGAGGTAATTTTATCGCCCATCGCAGCAATCGCGCCATTCGGCGGACCGATAAAGGCGATTTTTGCTGCGTCCAGCGCCTTGGCAAAGGTCTGATTTTCCGACAGGAAGCCGTAGCCCGGATGGACGGCCTCGGCTCCGGTCGATTTGCAGGCCTCGATGATCTTTTCAATGATCAGATAGGACTGATTGCTGGGTGCAGGTCCGATGTTAACGGCCTCATCGGCCATCTGAACATGCAGAGCATTTTTATCCGCATCGGAATAAACCGCGACGGTTTTAATGCCCATTTTGCGGGCTGATTTGATCACACGGCAGGCAATTTCACCGCGGTTGGCAATCAGGATTTTCTTAAACATTATTCTGTCTCCCAATATGACTTGGCGGCTTACAACGGAATGTTGCCGTGTTTCTTTTCCGGGTTCTTGATGTCCTTGTTGCGCAGCATCGCAAGCGACCTGCACACGCGGCGGCGCGTACCATGCGGCATGATGACATCGTCAATGAACCCTTTGCGGCCCGCAACAAACGGGTTGGCGAATTTTTCGCGGTATTCCTCGGTGCGGGCTTCGATCTTGGCCGGATCGTTCATATCAGCGCGGAAGATGATCTCCACCGCGCCCTTTGGCCCCATGACGGCAATTTCAGCGGTCGGCCAGGCATAGTTGACGTCACCGCGCAGATGCTTGGACGCCATCACGTCATAGGCCCCGCCGTATGCCTTGCGGGTGATCACGGTGACTTTGGGCACGGTGGCCTCCGCATAGGCATAAAGCAGCTTGGCACCATGTTTGATGATGCCGCCATATTCCTGTGCGGTGCCCGGCATGAAGCCCGGAACGTCAACGAATGTGACAATCGGGATGTTATAGGCATCGCAGAACCGCACGAACCGGGCGGCCTTTTTCGAACTGTCGATATCAAGGCAACCCGCCAGCACCATTGGCTGATTGGCGACCACACCGACCGTACGGCCATCCATGCGCGCCATGCCGACAATGATGTTTTTGGCGTAATCGGGTTGAATTTCGTAAAAGTCGCCTTCGTCAACGACCTTTGCGATCAACTCCTTCATGTCATAGGGCATGTTGGTGTTTTCAGGCACCAGCGTATCGAGCGAGAAATCATCGCGTTTGACCGGGTCTTCGCACAGGCGCGCGGGCGGGTCTTCCTTATTCGACAGCGGCAGGAAGTCCATGAAACGCCGGGTCTGAAGCAACAAATCCACATCATTGTCAAACGCCAGATCAGCCACACCCGACACGCTTGTGTGGGTGGATGCGCCGCCAAGCTGTTCGTGGGTGACTTCTTCGTGGGTCACGGTTTTCACCACATCTGGGCCCGTCACGAACATGTATGAGCTGTCCTTGACCATGAAAATAAAGTCGGTCATGGCCGGGCTATAAACCGCCCCGCCCGCACACGGCCCCATGATCAGGGAAATTTGCGGGATCACGCCGGATGCCTCGACATTGCGCTGGAACACGTCGGCATAGCCCGCTAAGCTTTCGACACCTTCCTGAATGCGGGCCCCGCCGGAATCATTGATGCCAATCACGGGTGCGCCGACCTTCATCGCCTGATCCATGATCTTGCCGATTTTACGCGCATGTGCACCGGAAAGCGCACCGCCAAACACGGTGAAATCCTGCGAGAACACAAACACCAACCGGCCATTGATCGTGCCATGACCGGTGACGACACCATCGCCGGGAATGCGGTTTTCGGTCATACCGAAATCCACGCAATCATGTTCGACAAACATGTCCCATTCCTCGAACGAACCCGGATCAAGCAACACATCAATCCGCTCACGCGCGGTGAGCTTTCCTTTTGCGTGCTGATTATCGATCCGGCGCTGCCCACCGCCCATGGCGGCCTCGGCGCGCTTCGTTTCGAGTTTGGCGACGATATCTTGCATGGTGCATTTTCCCTGCTGTGAACGGCGTTACGCGCATTTCGCCCAAAGAACGTATTCTAGATCATGAAATAGCATTATTCGGTACTGGAATGCCAATTATTTTTATCACTTGGGATTCATCATAGAACTCTCTGTAAAACCCTGATTTCCCTAACGTCATTGCGATATGCCTGTTTTCTGTGGACTAAAGTCTAGGCCACGTAAAAACGGATGGAACCCACCCCCGACAGCCACAAACGCAATGTGCTGCGTGCTCACTGTCTTATTCTGACGTGCAATCAATGCTATCACTCTTGCAAAGAATGACGTGTGATACGTCGCGACATGAGCCCCCCTTAACGTTAAGTGACCAGAAATTTGATGTTTAAAATCAAGCCCCGCACCACAGAACCAACTGGCGACGATACCCCTGCCTCATCGCTTTGGCGTTATATCTGGCGCATGAGTGGCTGGCATCAGGTTGCGGTCTGCAGCCTTGCGGTTCTTGTTGCCATTTTGGGGATCGCCCCGCTTGAGCTTCAGCGCCGACTTGTCGATGACGCAATCAGCAAACAAAACCTCGATCTCCTTGTGACGCTGGCATCGATTTATGGCGCGATCATTATCTTGCAAGGCGTGATCAAGCTTGGGCTTCGCATGTATGAAGGGTGGCTGAGTGAAAGTGCGATCGCACATAACCGCCGCCATTTGACCCGCCTTTATGCCGAAGATCAAACCGGTCACCACGACCCCGACGATAAAAACGCCAATAACAACGGGCGCGCGGTATCGATCATTGGCGGCGAGATTGAAAAGCTGGGCGGGTTTGTGGGCGACGGGCTGTCCCAGCCGATTGTCAACAGCGGCATGCTGATCTTCGGGCTTGGCTATATGCTCAGCGTCGAGCCGATTGTCGGCCTGATCGGGGTGATCGCCCTGATCCCGCAGGTCGCCCTTGTCCCGGTTATTCAAAAACGGATCAATGCGCTGATTGAAGAACGCGTGACCAAAATGCGCGATGTCAGCGATGAGTTATCGCAACTGGCGCCGGGTAAGAAAAACACCCAGACGGTCGACGAAATCAATGACGGCGTTTTGCGCCTGTTTGATAACCGTATGAAGCTGTTTTTGCTAAAATTCGGGATGAAGGCCCTGATCAATTTCCTCAATGCGCTGGCCCCGATCTGTGTGCTGGTGGGCGGCGGCTATCTGGTTATTCAGGGGGAAACATCGGTGGGTATCATTGTCGCCTTTATATCGGGCTTTGACCGCATGTCATCGCCGATGCGTGAATTGCTGTCCTATTACCGGGTGGCGTCACAGGCCGCTGTCCAGCACAGGTTGATTGCCAAATGGATGAGCTAGACTCCTCATTCAAACAGTCGCGCATCGACCTGTTTACACCAAAACACGTCACAAACCCGCCTTTCTGACGTCCTTTCTTTCAGAACAGATTGAAACGCTTTCGCACGTCTTGTGAGCACGCAGCAAAGCTGTGAATCCTTGCCGGGGAAAAGTGTTTTGGCACCTGGTGAAAGGCAGACAGATGGCGCTTGATCCCTCCCTTCTTTCGGGCCTGCAAACCGCGCAGAAGGGCATTGTCCTTGTGATCCGCGATTTGCAAAAACGCCCCGATTATAGCAAACAGCCCGATTTCAAAACCTATGTGACGCGGTTTAACGCCTATAATCAGGCGCTGCTTAATGCGCTGGCGCAAAGCACGCTTTCAAGCGACATGCGCGAAGCCTTGGTCACCCAGTCCAAGAACGATGTCCTGCCCGATATCGAAAAGCTGATCCATGACAATATCGCCCAATCGCAAATGGGACAGCTCAACACGAACCAAACCATTTCGGCCCCTCTGGCACTTGAACAGAACAAAACCCTTTCTGCTGAACAAGCCGACATTCAGTCCCTGAACGCGCTTCTGAGTGTCGACGACACCACGGATACAAATCCTAAACAGTCCAACACGCAGTCAAACAGCAACGAGGATTCACCAGAACCCCAAACGCGTCCAGACGACACAACAGATTCCGAACCGGTACAAACGCCCCCACCCCGGCCGTATGCGCCGGAAATCATCCCCAAGACCGAGGTTATTTCACGCTTTTCCGAATGGGCACGCAGCCTGGGCGGGGAAGATACCGACGCCGCGTGACGGCGTCGAGCCCCCCCATACGAAAGCACCAACCACAGCCACAGCACAGCCCCCCTTTTTGCCAAAGGAAAGCACCGATGCCAAATTTAGATCCCACCAGCCAAGACTTTTACGATCTCGTCATCGTCGGGCGCGGCTATAGTGCATCGACCTATCTGTTCACCGCTGATCTGAGTTGGTGCCGGAAAATTCTGATTATTGCCGGGCCGGATGCGTGGGAGCATGTGGTGCGTGGGGATGGTATCGTCAATCATGCCAATTACATCTATGCGCGCGATAATCCCAGCGCACGTATCAATCCCACCCCCGAAGCACCCGAGGGCAACAAGACAACCCTTAAGGATGAAAACGCCGCGATCATTGCCAAGGCCGTAGCTTGGTTACAGGCAAAAAACATCACCGTCACCCAACATGACGGGATAACAACAGCAATCGGTAAAAAGGACTATCTTTCGACGGCTAACATCAACAGAGGCCAACTTGTTAAGCGTGGCAATCTCGACATCTATCCCTTTGCGATCAAAGCCAACAGCTCCCAACCCATTTACGAAATCACATACAACAAATGGAATGCACTGCCCGGCGCAAACTGGAACGACGTCGCCGTAGAAGCCCAACCAACCGTCACAGCCCTGAAAGTCGTTTATTGCGGCGGTGCAGGCCCGCATATCGACTATTACAATAATGGGAAATTCGACAAAGCCACCTTCATGGATCTCGATAGCTTCATGCGCAGCAACATTGTCCCGACCCAAGACGGGAACAATAAGATCGTGCTCCTCGGTCCCAACGCTGGTGTGGATGCCGCCGTCAAAGCGATCAGCAAGGGCTTTGAACTCTATTGGTTGATTTCCGGCCCGCAGGACAGTAATCCCGCATGGCTTTCCACCAAACACTACACGACCACACGTGATGATCAAAATCCGAAAACGGGTCAGGATGCCATCGATGATGCAAACGGTTGCATTGTAAATTACCCTAAAAGCGGTCGTCCATCCTTTGTCGGCACGGCAGTTCCAAACAATGCGAACGCCCCCCAAAATGCCCCATACACCATATCGTTTGGCCAAAATGAGGTCTTCAAACGTAGCGACGAAGATACAAAATTCACAAGTATTGAAGTGGGATGTGTCGTCTATGCCACCGGTCAGGCACCGGACAAGGACGAAAAGTCCGGCCCGAACGACATTGTCTCGCGCATTGGCCCAGCCAAGGTACTTGAACCTATTTTGACAAGTGAAAAACTCACACCGATCTATGACACCAATCAGCGCTTTGGAAACTGGTATGAAACAGCCCTTGGCCTGAAAGACAAGGATCACAGCCCATATACCGGGCTGGAAGTCTTTGGCGCGGCGGCATTCGCCCTTTCAGGCGGTAGCAATGTCAAACAAGCATTCTTTGAAAATGCCGGATTTTACAACAACGCGCTCGATACCAGCATCCAGCCCGAGCAAAACATAGGCAACTGCCTTAAAGCCATTCAGAACAGCAGCTGGAACGACAGTGCCCATGCGACGCGCCTGTATGATTACTTCAACACGCAAGACAGCATTCCGGCCGTTAACACGTCCATGACAGCAATTTTGCCACGCCTCTATCTGCAAACGCTTCTTGCCGCCGATCAGCTTGGTGTTGTCAAAAACCAGATCGAAGCGGCAACCGGGTTCGGGCTGATTGCAGCGTCAACTGATACCCACGCGTGGATCGTCAAGGCATCAGCCTTGCAGCAGGCCAGCCAGCAGATCAAAAACGCAATCGACGGCTTACCAAAGCCTGCCACAGCCAATGACCTTGGGCCTTTGAAAGAGGCCGTCGGGCAATATACCACCGCACAAGATGACTTTGATGAAGTCGACAATTCCGTTAACGATGCAGCCGCAGAATATATCGCACGGCTGCCAAAGGACGAGCGTGAAACGCTACAAAAAGAGGGTTTCCGGACAGATCGCTTTGCATTTGAAATAAACTGGGCCGTACAGAGATTGTCTTTTGAAGTCCGCTGGCTCAGTGGCTCAGATGAGCGCTACCTTAATCAACGATACCAACAGGATGTTCTTAAAAAGATACCTTCAGTCCAAAGGCAACTGACCAATCTGCAAGCGATCTTCCAGGCTTCGGTAACGGGCAACATACAATCTGCGATCAATTTCAACAGCATGGACAGAACACAGCTTGCGGTTCTTTTGGCGGCAAAATACCCGGCGATCCTTGCGCCTGATTGGCGACCAATCACAGCACAGATTCTTGAAGGCCGCAGGTTCTCGCCGTGGGGTTACGCACCAGATCAGATCGCCGAAATCGAAACATGGCTTGACGCTATGAACAAAGGCACAAAATCGGTGAATGAGTTTCCCGACCTTGTGACCTAATCCGCGGCACGTTCGAGATAAAGTCACCGCACCAAGAGAATCCTTAACGCACCATCAGCAATTCAAGATACCGCCCGGTGGCGAGAATTTCGGCGCGGTGACGGTCTCGGCGCTCAATCGCTTCGAAGTCTTCGCCCCAGTTCTCAATCGAATATTCTTCATCCAGCAACGCGCATTCGGATGCTTCTTGCGCGCTGATGCGGCCATGCATGACGGCAAGACCGACAATCACGGAACCCGATACGGTTGTCAGGTTGTGCAATGCGGTCAGATAATAATCGTCAAAGCCATCAATCAAACCCTGAATCCGCGCAAGGGCATCCTCGTTTTGGCTGACCGGCATGACGCCTTCGGTCACGATCAGCTCAATGCCAAGTTCCTGTGCGACCCAATCAAGAAGCGGCTGCCAAGCTTTTGCCTGACGTTCGATCAGGTCTGTGGGGAAGCTTGCCCGATAGCATAACAGGTCAGACCGGCCATATCCGGTCAGTTCCGCCACCACGGTTGGGCGATTTGGCCGTACGCGGTCAATGGCGGTGGCCGCACGTTGCATGATCGGCATGGTATGGGGCAGGATTTTTTCGCCCTGCGCATCCCATTCCGCAGCAATTTCACGTGCCAGCACCTCGGACGGCAGCAGGAAGTCTGCCTTGGCCGGTGTTTTCACCGAGCGTCCGTCAAGCTGGACACGCCATCCCGCACCGCTGTCATCAACAGCAGCATCGGCCTTTTTATAGAAGCGATTGATCGTTTGTGTAACCATGATCGCCATATGCCTAAAAGCAGAGTTCGGCGCAAGGGGTTTCAGACGGTTTTACGTCATCAGAACGCCATTTAGGCGATTATCAGAAATTTCTGTATAATTTTTGATCAATTTAACCCATTGACCAAATAGTAAACATCCCTACTCTGCGACGTGAATATGACAAAAGCGCGAAAATGCGCGACAATAATGGACATGGCATGTGCCTTGCTGTGTCGTCAGGGGATTATTTCGATTGCAGGGCTGATAATAACAGTCCGAAATCAGGAGAGGCTTCATTCGTATGACAAAATTCACAACCCGATTTTTTAGCGCCGCACTTGGCGCATCACTAAGTGCTGCGATTGCGTTTGGCGCAACGTCGGCCAAGGCCGAGATGGACCTTAAATTTTCACTCGACTGGAAATATGAAGGTCCGGCTGCCCCTTATATTCTGGCCAAAAAGAACGGCTATTACGCCGACGAAGGGCTTGATGTCACGATTGACTCTGGCAACGGTTCGGTCGGGGCGATCACGCGGGTTGCCAGTGGGGCCTATGACGTATCACTGGCCGATATCAATTCGCTGGTTGAATTTAACGCCACCAACCCGGACCGCGCCATGAAGTCGATCTTCATGGTCTATGACCGCCCGCCGTTTGCGTTGTTCATGCTTAAGAAATCAGGCATCATCAAACCCGAAGATCTGATTGGCAAGACGCTTGGCGCGCCGGTGTTTGACGCATCGCGCAAACTTTACCCGGCCTTTGCGTCGGCAACCGGCCTTGATGTCGATGCCGTCAAATGGGAAAGCATGGACCCGCCGCTTCGTGAACCGATGCTGGTGCGCGGCGATGTGGATGCGATTACCGGTCACTATTTCACATCCATCCTGAACCTGCAGGCACAAGGCATTGGCAAAGAAGACCTGACCGTTTTCCAATACAAGGATTTCGGCATGGACTTTTATGGCAACGGCCTTCTGGCATCGCCGGAAATGATGGAAAAGCATCCTGAAGAACTGCGCGGCTTCCTGCGTGCTGTTGTCAAAGGCTGGCGTGCGGCGATTGAAGACCCGGCATCGGCCATCGCAGCCCTTAAGGAAGTCGATCCACTGATTGACCCGGCCCTTGAGCTACAGCGCCTTCAGATGGCGATTGACGAAAATGTCGTCACCCCGGACAGCTTGGAAAACGGCATGGGCATGGTCAAGACCGACCGTATGGCCAAGGCGATTGATCAGGTTGCACTGGCCTTTGGCTTTGAAAACAAGCCAACTGTGGGCGATGTCTTTACCGATGTCTTTATGCCAGGCGAGGCCGACCGCCAGATCAAGTAATAAAAACTGACATCCGGGGCAGGTTATCCTGCCCCGGCATGCAATGATCGCGCCCATAACACATAACAAAAAACAATCCGGACAAGCAGGGGGAATGACTGCCGTGTCTAAAAGCTTTGTCGAACTCAATAACGTCACGATGCGCTATAGCGAAGGCGACGAACTCGCCCTCGACACCACCAACATGAAGATCAACAAGGGCGAGTTTGTCGCGGTTGTTGGCCCGTCGGGGTGTGGCAAATCATCCTTGCTGAAACTTGTATCCGGCCTGATGCCGCCGACCGATGGCATTGTGCTTGTTGATAATAAGGAAGTTTCCGGCCCGCTTAAAATTGTCGGCATGGCGTTTCAGAATCCGACCCTTTTGCCGTGGCGCACGACACTTGATAACGTTTTGCTGCCGATGGAAATCGTCAAGCCGCACCGTAACCGCCTGCGCAAACATCGCGCCGAATACGAAGACCGCGCGCGCAAGCTTCTGGCCAGTGTCGGGCTTGAAGGACATGAAGACAAATTTCCGTGGGAATTGTCAGGTGGCATGCAGCAACGTGCATCACTGTGCCGGTCGTTGATCCATGAACCCGATCTTTTGATGCTTGATGAACCGTTTGGCGCGCTGGATGCCTTTACCCGCGAAGAACTGTGGGACATTTTGCAGAACCTTTGGATGGTACGCCCATTCACGGTTATTCTGGTGACCCATGATCTGCGCGAAGCATCCTATCTGGCCGATACCATTTATGTGATGTCCAAACGTCCGGGTAAAATCATCGTTGCACGGGAAAACCCCCTGCCCCGGCCGCGTGATCAGGAAGTCACCTTTACCCAGCCTTTCACCGATCTTGTCCACGAATTACGCAGTCACATCCGTGACGTGCGCGCAGCATAGAAAGGCGGGCAGATATCATGAACAAGAAACTCAACCTGCGCAAAGCCTCCCCTTGGCTCAGTGCCATCAGCCTGTTTGTTTTGTGGGAACTGATCGTTCGCATTTTCAACATCCCGCCCTATGTGCTGCCCACCCCGTCCGAAAGCATCATTGTCGGCTGGCAATTCCATGAAGCGATCTGGATGCATGCGACCCACACGCTTTATACAACACTGGTGGGCTTTGCCATTGCTGTCGTGTTTGGCGTGGTGCTTGGTGCACTGGTAGGATCCAGCCGAACGATTTATGACGCGGCGAACCCGCTTCTGGTCGGGTTTAACTCGGTGCCGAAGGTGGCACTGGTGCCGGTTCTGGTCATGTGGTTTGGTATTGGCACGGTGCCGGCCATCATCACCGCATTCATGATTTCGTTCTTCCCGATTGTGGTCAATGTCGCGACCGGGCTTGCCACCCTTGAACCGGAATTGCGCGATGTGTTGCGATCACTCGGTGCAACCCGAAAAGACATTCTGATCAAGGTCGGCTTCCCGCGTGCCATGCCGTATTTCTTTGCCTCGTTGAAGGTTGCGATCACGCTGGCCTTTGTCGGATCGGTGATTTCCGAAACCGTGGCATCGAACGTTGGTGTTGGCTATTTGATGCTGTCGGCATCGTCGAAATTCAACATGCCGTTGGTATTTGCCGGGCTTCTGGTGATCGCGGTGATGGGGATTGCGATGTATGAAATCTTTAACGTCATCGAACGCCGGTCAACCAAATGGGCCAACCGCGCCAATCCGACGAATTGATAAAATTTAGGGCCTGAACCCAATCATTATACAAATATAAAGGCCGGGTTTGACCCGGCCTTTATACGTTATACCATTTGTCGCAAAGCACCCGCAGCCTAGCCCAGATGATAATCAAAGAACGCCTGTGTGCGCGTCCATGCCAGTTGGGCATCCTCGGCGTCATAGCGCCCGCCCGTCGGATTGGCAAAGGCATGATCGGCATCATACCAATAGAATTTATACAGCGATTTACCCGCCGTTTTGAGCGACTGTTCAAACCCCTCGACCATTTCCTTGTTGATCGATTTATCAAGCTTTCCGAAATGGCCCATCAGCGGTGCGTTCAAGGTCGCAACCTGTTCGGGGGTTTTGTTGACATTGCCGTAATAGATCACAGCCGCATCAACATCGGTGGCAAGCGCGGTATTAAGCGACCAGCCGCCGCCAAAGCACCAACCGACCGAACCAACTTTGCCCGTTGAGTCCTTGTGGTTTTTCAAAAACTCGACCGAGGACTGCAATTTGCGGGTAGCAGCAACCGGGTCCATCCCAGACATCAAGGCACGTGCGCCATCGGGTGTGGTCGCAGGTGGTTCACCATATAAATCAACCGCAAGCGCGATATAGCCCTGCTTGGCATATTCGGCTGCCACGGCACGAATATGATCATTAAGCCCCCACCATTCATGGATCAGAATAATGGTTGGTGCCGGCAAGGTCGCTGGCATGGCGATTTCGGCCACCATTTTTGCGCCTTCGGGTGTGGTGATGGTGACTTTATCAAGCATGGCCCCTTGCGCGTGGGCCAGAACAGGGTCGGCCAAAACAATCGCAAGCGGCAGGGCAACCGCCCCTTTTAAAAACAATCGACGCTGTTCATCTGTTGCCTTGGGTGGTGGTCCAAGATGCTCGTGTGAGCCACATCCATCAAGCGTACACATATTCAAGCCTCCTTTGATGACAGTTTCTTACGGTGCAATCATTCGCGATGACCGGGGGCATAGGCAAATCACACTCCCGTCATCGGCGCCATAATGTGTTGACCTGCTTTGATACGGACAGTCGGGCACCTTCGATCAATGCAACATTTTCAACAAACTGCCGCTTGCGGTTCGCCCCATCACCTGATTTAACCTCAGACCATCGAGCCCCCCGCAAGCAGGAGTATCCATGCGCGAAATTGAAACCGTACTGTTTGATCTTGGCGGCGTTCTTGTTGATTGGGACCCGCGCCATTTATATCGCAAGATCTTTGACGATCCGGCAGACATGGAACATTTCCTAAGCGAGATCTGCCATCCGCACTGGAACTTCCTGCATGACAAGGGTGCGCTTAGCTTTGCCAAGTCGATCCCTGATTTGCAGCACCGCCATCCCGATCATGCCGATCAGATTGCCGCATGGTGGGATCGTTGGCCGGAAATGCTTAAGGGCCAGATTGACCGCACGGTTCACATCCTTGAAGATTTGAAATCACGCGGCAATGTCCGCCTGTTTGCCCTGACCAACTGGTCGGCGGAAACATGGCCTTTCGCGGTCGAACGGTTTGAGTTTCTCAATCACTTCGAAGGTATTCTGGTGTCTGGCGAGGAAAAGCTCGCCAAACCTGATCCGCGCATTTTTGAGCTGACATGCGCGCGGTTCAAACTCAACCCGCGCGAAACCCTGTTTATTGATGACAGCGAAAAGAACATCCAGCAAGCGCGTGAAATGGGCTTTATGACCCATTGGTTCAATGATCCGGTCAAACTGCGCCGTGAAATGATCGAAGATCGGCTTGTTTAAAATTTGCACCCGACATGACAAAGGGCACCTTTAAAAAAAGAGGTGCCCTTTTACGTATCTGGCGCATAGGTCTGTTTTAGCCGCGTTTTTCCCGCAGATACTTGGCAAAGCATTCGCCAAAGGCATATTCCCAGCCCGCAACATATCCTTTGCGCAGGGCCGGTGCGATATCGCCAACGTTATGCCAGTCCTTGTGCTCCAACCGGATCACACAGCGACCAAAATCATTCATGTCAAAGGACACCGCGACACGGGTATAATCCCCGGCATTCCAGCCCGGATGCCAAGTAAAGGCAAGATGTTCGCCCGGCTGCCAGATTTCGACATGACCCCATGAAATGTTTTCACGTCCGCGCGCACGTTCGACAATCGCACCGCCAAGACCGGGATGCATATCAACCGCAATGCAGTCTTTCTTGGACAGCGAATGGCTATCGGTTGGCCACCACTGCCCAAATTCAGCGGTGAAGGCCTCAAACGCGTGATCGGGATCAACTGCCACGGTCAGTTCAAAGTTAATCGGTCCGAGTTCCGGGTTTTTAAGCGGCGTCACAATCAATTTCCCAAATACGATCCAGCACGGACGGCAGCTCATCAAAATGGCGGATGACCGCATGTGCGCCCGACGCCATCAGGGTTTCAATATCATGATAGCCCCATGCAACGCCAATGGCGATCATGCCCGCCGCACGACCCATTTCAATATCATAGCTGGTATCACCGACAATCACCGCATTGGGCGCATCAGCCCCGGCTTCATCAAGGGCAGCCATCAACATTGATGGATGGGGCTTGGACGGATGATTGTCGCACGTCTGTAAGGTAACAAACCGGCCATCAAGTTCATTGCGCGCCAAGACCGCATCAAGACCGCGCCGGGCCTTGCCGGTGGCAACACCCAACAACCATTGGCGGCGATCCAGTTCGCTCAGGACCTCGCGCACGCCGGGGAATAGCGGTTCGTGGAAATCAGGTGTCTGACGCAGGGTAAAGAACGCATCCTTGTAGGCCGCCGTCACCGCATTAATCACCTCGTCGGTAACGCGGCGCGGTGCGGCAAGTTTGGCAATGGCTTCTGGCAGGCTCAGACCAATGATGGTGCGGGTATTTTCCAGTCCCGGGCAATCAAGCCCATGCTGGGCAAAGGCATGGTCCATGCAGTGTGCAATCGCATGCTGGCTATCGACCAGAGTCCCATCACAATCAAATACAACAAGTCTAAGCGGGTCATTCGCCATGAGGCATCATCCATCATCATTTTGTATGGCCGCAGACTAGTCGATACCGCCCCAAAGATCGAGTCCCGTAGAGATGCAAATCAGATGCATTTTTTGCTCTGCGGGAAGCATTGGAAACCACTGGTGAATTTCGGATCGCTTTTGAACGCCCTTAACGCGCGCTATACTGCTTTTCTGGCTATCGACAGTATCTGATAACAGCGGAGACAGAAGATGCTCACGCTTAGGGACTGCATAGATTTCAGCGACCTTCGAGAGGAGGAAATACTCGCCATAGCCGAATGTGAGCATATCCCAATTCTAACCGCCCTTGAGGAAGGCGAAAGCATGGTGCACACACCACGTGGCCGCAAACGCATCGCGGTCATGATCAAAAGCCAGGCCGTTATTTGTGAACGCACTGGAAACACCGTGCATGCACGGCACCTTCGTCGCGTTCATGACGCCTTTGTCGGGCGTTTCGGCAAATCTGCGAGGCACCATTAACCAAGACGACCAATGTCATTACAACGCCTTTTGGTATTGACCTCTGACAGGGACGAAAAAGCCGACGCAGTGCGTCGGCTTTTCGCATTTTACCCAAAAATCTTCTGACTTATCTTTTACGCAGCCGCGACGGTTTTGCCTTGGGTTTTGGCTTTTCTTCCTTTTCCCGGTGGATTTCCGGGGTGAGGAATTTGGTTGGTGTTTTCGGATCGAAGTTAAGCGCCTTAAGGCTTGTGGCAAAATGTTCTGACACCGGTGCTTCGATCACAACCCGGTGGCCTGTCACCGGATGAGGGAAATCAATCGCACGCGCATGCAGATGCATCTGGTTGGACATGCCATCAATGAAGGCCTTCGCCCCACCGTATTTACCATCGCCCAAGATCGGGCATTCCATGGCCTCACAATGGGCGCGCAACTGGTGCGTACGTCCGGTCAAAGGCGACAGCGCCAACCAAGCCGCACGGCGTCCGGCACGGTGAAGCTGACGATAGACCGTCTGTGCGGATTTACCCTGCTTCTCGTCGATGACCATCTTTTCGCCGCCCTTACCGGCAAGCTTTGCCAGTGGTGCGTCAATCAGGCCTTCGCGCTCAACCGGGGCGCCGGTGACAATCGCCCAATACAGTTTCCTGGTTGATTTGTCCTTGAACGCCTTGGTCAGGGCATGGGCCGCCGACGATGACCGCGCGAGCAGAAGGACACCACTGGTATCCTTATCGAGCCGGTGAACCAGTTTCGGGCGTTCCTTGCTGTCGAGTTTTAGCGCATCCAGCATGCCATCAACGTGAATGGACGTATTGGTCCCGCCCTGCACGGCCAGACCGGCGGGTTTATTGATGGCCAGCACAACTTCGTCATAGAAAATGACGGAATCGCGCAAAGCTTGAAGTTCTGCTTCGCTGGCATTGGATTTTGCCGGGCCGTCGTGCTTGCGCTGTGGACCTTCGGACGCACTATAGTCGCCGTCTTTGGTCCATGGCTCCGAACCGCCACCCGACATCACGGGAACCGGCGGCACACGAATTTCCTGACCCGGTTCAACACGCTGGTTGGCCTTGGCACGTTTGCCATCAACACGGATTTGACCGCCGCGCAGAAACTTTTGAACCTGTCCGAATGTAAATTCAGGACAGTTGCGCTTAAACCAGCGATCAAGCCGAATGTCGGCGTCGTCGGCCTTGACCTTGCGCAGAGTGACACCACTCATTGCAGAATACCCCTTACCAGCGCGATTGCGCCAAACAGCGCGGAAATGCCAACCACCACAGAGACAATAATATAAAGGGCCGTCAACCCCAGATTGCCCCGTTCATATAGGGTCGCAACATCCAGCGAAAAAGTCGAAAAGGTTGTAAATGCCCCTAAGAACCCGGTGACAAGCAGCGCACGCATTTCCGGCGAAAGCGATAGCTTAAGCGCAGAAATCTCAATCAGTGCCCCCATCAGGAACGAGCCGACGATATTAACCGTCAAGGTTCCCCAGGGAAAGCCGCCGCCCATGATCGAGCCCATCATAACCGACACACTGTGACGTGCGACAGCACCAATGGCCCCGCCCAAGGCAATCGAAGCGATAAACAACGGTGAAAATTGCATGGCGCGGAACCTATTCCCTCAAAGATCAAAAGTCACGTGTGAAAACATCATAGGCCCAAGGCGATAATAAACACTGTAAAAATGGTTGAATTTCAGAACCTTGCCCAACATTAAACTTTTGCATATTATGATTTTACTTATTCATCTCAAAATAGAGGATTTTATGGATTTTCGCAAAATCAGCGTTCTGTGTGTAATTGCTGCATCCTTCACACTTGGCGCATGTTCCAGCAAATATCGCACGGACAACCACCAACTTGTCCAAGCCGTCGCATCAGATAGTAGTTTTTATATCATGCAACCCAAAGACGGTGTTTTTGGGGACATCAATTATGCTGGCTCGGGTCAAATGTTACTGTTGGAAGTCCACAAACAACTTGTCCCTTATAGCAACGTAGTTGTTGATGCTACCGAAATACAAACCCGTGACGAGGCCTTTGAAGAGGCATTATCTCAAAACATTGATTACCTGATTGATCCGCAAATCTTACATTGGGAAGACCGCGCAACCGAATGGTCTGGTCGCCCTGATCGCATCACTATTCATTATCAGGCTTTTAACGTAAACACCAAAACGATGTTGGCAAGCTCAACGCTCAGCGCGAGCAGCAAATGGGCGTCCTTTGGCGGCGATCACCCTGTTGATCTGTTGCCGGTGCCGACAACTCAGTTTGTCTCAGCGCTCCTTGGGAAATCGCTTGATATGGAAAAATGATCTGACGTCTCGCGGTGACACAAAAGCAACCGCTTGATCATACCAAATGACAGGCGGCTGCTTACATCAGGGGGATGTAAGCAGCCGCACATCCCGCAGCCATGCACGCGTGCGTTTTTCATTTTGCTGAAAATCATCCCGGCCATAAACCGATTTGGCAAACAGGCAGAATGTCGCCCCGGCCTGATCCGGGACTGACATCAGTTTTAATTCCACCCAATCGGGAAACTGAAAGACTTTGCTGCGGGCCAGAAACTGCAAACTGTGCGCCCCAACACTGCCATTTGTCAGCTTCATACCATGATCTGGTGCGGTTGCGATAAAGGCCCTCGCCAACTTCTCGACCGACGCCTCAAACTGCGGGCTGGTCATCTGTCGACCGCCCCGCGGGGCCAGACCATCCGGGCAGGACAGAAAATAGTTTGGCGTATCTGGTAATTCCGAATTGGGATCAAAGACAAACTGCGGCGGCTCCCCCGCTGGCAGCATCATGCCAAGCAATCCGGAAAACCGCACGACGGCAAATATTCCGGCCAAAACCAGAAGTCCCCAGACCATGATTGCTGTCAAACGTCTCACCCGCTGCGCACCTGATTGAAATGACACTTGGCGTGGTACCCGCCAACCTCCGCAAACGTAGCGCGAAACCGCGCAAAAGCAAAATGCCCAACTGTGAAACAGTCGGGCATTTTTTCAAAACAGGTCATCGTTAACGTGCGTTGAGGGGGGGGAGATGTTAACGATACCCCATTTCGCATCAGATCAGCACTGCAACAGGTCGATCTTTGATTGGTTTGGTTAGGCAGCAGCCGGAAGCGAAGCAGCTTCGACATTGGCAATCGCACGCTGCATGGCTTCTTCTGCGTTCACCGCAAAGCCAGACGCATCGATGATTTCAACTTCGGTAATGCCGATAAAGCCAAGAACCTGCTTCATGTACGGCGTTGCAAAGTCAGCCGGGCTGTTGACCGGAACCCCACCCGTGGCAACAACCACGTAAGCTTTTTTGCCTTCAAGCAAGCCAACCGGACCATTTTCGGTGTACTGGAACGTCACACCCACGCGGGCGATCATATCGACCCATGCTTTGAGCGTTGAGGGAACGGCGAAGTTATACATCGGCGCGCCAATGACCAGAACGTCGGCAGCCTTAACTTCAGCAACCAGTTCGTCAGAGGTTGCGATAACCTGTTTTTGTTCGGCAGAACGGGAATCTTCCGGGGTGTAAAACGCCCCAACGATTTCGCCGGTCAGGGCAGGGATCGAACCGGTGCCGCTTAGATTGCGTTCAACGATTGTGGTTGATGCATTTGCGGAAACAATACGGTCGATCAGTTTCGATGCGATCTGGCGGGAGTTGGAATTCTCACCATTCACAGATGCATTCACGTGCAGAATATTTGTCATTTTCAATCTCCAAGTCCGTGCTTAATTTGATGAAAGCACCCTACTTGGTTTCGGATTGAATGATTATCCTGCGAATTTTCACTTAATTGTTTCCATTTTGATAACTAACCAACCGTCAGTTATTCTCACCCCGTCCCTTTTGTCGTTCCTGGCGTAAGCGATCAAAATACTCCACCCGTTTTTTCAGATCGCGTTCAAATCCGCGTTCAACCGGTTCATAGAAGTTCTGTCGGCGCATGCCATCGGGGAAGTAGTTCTGTCCGGAAAAACCATCTTTCTGATCATGGTCGTAGGCATATCCAGTGCCATAGCCAATATCAGACATCAGCTTGGTCGGCGCATTAAGGATATGGGCCGGTGGCATCAGTGATCCGGTTTCACGCGCAATCTTGAGCGACTTTTTATAAGCGGCATAGCCAGCATTTGATTTTGGCGCCAGAGCCAGATAAATGACCGCTTGTGCCAAAGCCAACTCGCCTTCGGGGCTTCCCAAGCGTTCGTATGATTCCCACGCGCTGATGCAAAACTGCTGGGCTTGTGGATCGGCAAGGCCAATGTCTTCAACCGCCATGCGGGTTAAACGACGCGCAAGGAACTTGGGATCTTCACCACCTGCCAACATACGATTGAACCAGTACAGGGCCGCATCCGGGTCAGAACCACGAATGGATTTATGCAGCGCACTGATTAGATTGTAATGACTGTCATCGCCCTTGTCGTAAATCGGCACGCGCTTTTGCACGGTGCGGGCAAGCTCGGCAACACCAAGCGGACCGTCCTCGTCACTGGGCGGCATGGAAAACAGTTCTTCGGCCAGGTTCAAACAATAACGGCCATCGCCATCGGCCATGGCACGCAATGTTTCGCGGGCTTCGGGCGTTACCAGCAGCTCAAACCCCATTTCCTTTTCCGCACGCACCAGAAGCTCTTCAAGCCCCTGATCATCAAGGCGCTTCAATACCAGCACCTGGCAACGTGACAGAAGTGCGGCGTTCAACTCGAACGACGGGTTTTCGGTCGTCGCCCCGATCAGGGTGATGGTGCCATCTTCGACATAAGGCAGGAAGCTATCCTGCTGGGCCTTGTTGAAACGATGGATTTCATCAATGAACAACAAGGTCGCCCCGCCGGTCGACCGACGCCCGCGCGCACGGTCAAACACTTTGCGCAGGTCCGCCACCCCGGAAAAGATCGCCGACAGCGGCTCAAACGCCATATCGGCAACATCGGCCATCAGGCGCGCCAATGTTGTTTTGCCACAACCGGGCGGCCCCCAAAGCACGACTGACGGCACCCGTCCGGTCTTGATCATGCGGGTGATCGGACCGTCATCGCCAAACAGATGCCCCTGCCCGACAACTTCGTCGAGTTTCGCCGGGCGTAATCTGTCGGCCAAGGGGCGCGACACCTGACTTTCAAACAATGACGGCATATCGGACCGATAATCTCCAACTTAATCTTGTGACTAGTTTGGCGCGGAACTTATCACGAACATCGATGTGATTACAGCGATAAGGCATGAATATTGACACCTTGATGGTCGAGGTATAGCGTGCAGATCACAAATCAGACGGAAATCTTTATGATGCAAGGCGCTGACTATACAGATCGATCTTATTGGCAAGGAACAATCAAAATGTCCTTGTCGAAGTTCTTTGTTCTTTCCGTTCTGCATCACAAACCGATGCATGGCTATCAGGTCGTTCAGGCGGTTGAAAAAACCACCAATGGATGCTGTTCGCCATCAGAAGGAACCGTCTATCCGGTTTTGAACGAGTTTGAAGCCGGCGGATATATGACATCACATACAGAAGTGGTGAACGGTCGCCAGCGCAAGGTTTACGCCCTGACCGATAAGGGACGCGATGCGTTTCGGGTGGCCACCGAAGCCTGGATGAATGTCACACAGCATATCCTTGCAACCCGCGACGCGGTTGCCCCCGACACCGACCAACAGAATCCCAGTGGGAACGATTGCTGTGCGTAGTCCGTTTTTTTTGCCCGTATGCCTCGATGATCGAGGTATAATATCATGACCGCCGCTCCAAAGAAGCTTCCGATTGTCCTTGCGCTGGGCACCGTGCAAACGCTGGCCTTTGGGTCAACGCTTTACCTTCCTGCTATTCTGGCCGAGCCAATGGCCAACGATATCGGGGTAACGCCAGGTTGGGCGTTCGGGGCGTTTTCACTTGCCCTTGTGGTGGCGGCTCTGCTTGGTCCGGCGGCCGGAGCCCGAATTGACCGGTATGGTGGTCGCAATGTCATGACGGTTTCAAGCCTTGTGCTTGCCGTAGGCCTTGCCCTGCTTGGGCTGGCGGATGGTATTGTTGGAATATGTCTTGCGTGGCTGATCATTGGGATCGGCATGGCCACGGGACTTTATGAATCCGCCTTTGCCAGCCTGACCGTCATTTTCAAAAGTGACGCCCGAGGCCCGATCACCGGCATCACGCTGATTGCCGGATTTGCCAGCACAATTTGCTGGCCGATCTCCGCATGGTTTGAAATCGAATATGGATGGCGGATCACCTGCTTTTTCTGGGCGGCGATGCATATTGTCCTCGCCCTGCCCTTGAACCGCTTTTTCATTCCTTCTGGCGGCAAATCGCCCCAGACAGATATCGCACAAAAATTACACGCAGAAGGCCGCCCCGTCGAAACCGTGACAACCAACTATTTTACGATGCCGATGGTGTTGCTGGCTTTTGTATTTGCCGCCAGTTGGTTTACCGCAACGGCGATGGCCGCCCACTTGCCACGGCTGTTACAGATTTCCGGGCTTGGTACCGCAGATGCGATCATTGCCGCGTCACTGGTCGGGCCTGCACAAGTCATCGGTCGTTTGTTTGAATTTGGGTTTTTACAACGTATGCATCCCCTGATTTCAGCACGACTGGCTGCGATCACCCATCCGATTGGAAGCGTGCTTTTTCTGATCTTTGCGGGACCGGCCGGCATGATTTTCACCAGCCTGCATGGCATGGGGAATGGTATCCTGACCATTGCCAAGGGCACTTTGCCGCTAGCGATATTTGGTCCAACGGGATATGGAAAGCGACAGGGTTTTCTGATGGCGCCGTCTCGCTTTGCTCAGGCCGCCGCCCCCTTCGTGTTTGGGGTCCTCATCGACGGGTATGGCATGCAGGCACTGTTGCTAACAACGTTGCTGGGGATATTGACCCTGCTGGCGTTGATGGTTCTTAAAGTTTCAGCTTCGGCGAAAGAAACGGATTGATCCGCATCTTTCGCCGAAGAAAACTCAAAGCGTAAATTCGCCGGTCAGGACTTTGCCATCGCGTTTGACCGCGATTTTCCAGTCCTTGCTGCGTTCTCCTGCTGTGACAACTTCCTTCAGGCGGGCAACCGAGTCAATTGCTTCGCCGTTGATTTCAACAATATAGTCGCCGGGTTGTAACCGCGTGCGCCGTGCCAGACTGTCACGTGCGACACCAAGCACCACAACACCCGTGCTTAGGGTATTGGTCCCAAGTTCGTCGGCCAGTGCGGGGTTCATATTGGCGATCTTCGCCCCGCTAAACGGATTGCGACCCTCAAGAATGCTTTCATCGCGCGCAGGCAGTTCCGGTGCAACTTCAAGCGGCAAGGTCAGCATCACCGGCGCCCCCTGACGCAGGACCGAAAGTTCCGCCCCGCCGGTCAGCTCCAGGGTCGCAATGCGAAATTTCAATTCGTTGGGGTTATCAACCGCAAGCCCGTTGACGGCAACAACAACATCTCCGGGATGCAAACCTCCGCGTTCCGCCGGGCTGCCGTCGCGAATTTCGCTGATCAGAACGCCATGCGGGCGGTCAAGTTCCAATGAAGACGCCAGATCCGCTGTTACCGCCTGCCCGGCGGCACCAAACCATGGGCGGCGCAAATCACCACTGATCAGACCGCGCATGACCACCTTGACCATATTGACCGGCACGGCAAATCCGATGCCGTTTGATCCGCCCGACTTGGTAAAGATCGCCGAATTCACGCCAATCAGCTTGCCATCGATATCGATCAAGGCACCGCCGGAATTCCCCGGGTTAATGGCCGCATCGGTCTGAATGAATGACTGGTAGTCCTGTCCGGTCACACCGGCACGCGCAAGTGCCGATACAATTCCGCTGGTGACGGTTTGCCCGACCCCGAACGGGTTACCGATGGCAAGAACAAGGTCACCGACCTCAACCGCATCAGAATCGCCAAATGTAATCGATGGCAGTTCGGCTTCGACGCCGCGTAATTTCAGAACGGCCAAGTCCGTGCGTTCGTCCGATCCAACTAGATCGGCATCAAATTCACGGTTGTCATGCAAGACCACACGAATTTCGCTGGCCCCGTCAATCACATGATGGTTCGTGACAATCGTGCCATCACCCGAGACAATCACACCAGAACCAAGCGAACGTTCAACGCGCTGACGCGGGGCTCCAAAGGCACCGCCGAACCGATCGCCAAAGAACTGCTTGAAGAACGGGTCATTGAAGAACGGCGAGCGCGCGCGTTCCGACACGACCTTTTTGGTATAGATGTTCACAACCGTCGGGGCCGTTTGCTTCACCAGTGGCGACAGCGACATCTTGATTTCCGTCTCGCTGGACGGAAGTCGTCTGTCTTCACTTTGCGCGTGCGCAATGCTGGTGGGGCCGGAAACCGCCATCAGGCAGGTTACCGCAATCGTGAAAATGGTCGGGATCCATCTTGCTTGCACGTCGATCTCTCTTATCGCTGTCAGATTATCTGATTGGAAATGCGTTTGGCGGGAAGTCCATAAACGCACCCTGCCCCCAAATTAAACCATCGGAACAGGCAGGCTAAAGAATTAGGGTTTTCAGAACTGCCGCGCAACCTTGGCAGAAACATGAACAAAAGTGCGAAATACTGATTTAAGCCAAATCCGCAGGCAACCTTAGCCGTTGCACAGGGCAAAAGAAAACGGGCGACACCGTATGGCGCCGCCCGTTTTTATTTCTTAAAGGCCGAAGCGGTGCTTATTCAGCAGCGGCTTCTTCGCCTTCGCTCTCTGCTTCAACACGGGCGCGGTCTTCTGCACCCTTTGCATCGGCATTGCGTTCAACAAGTTCAATCACCGCAACCGGAGCGGCATCGCCGTAACGGAAGCCAGCTTTAAGAACACGGGTGTAACCACCCGAACGCTCTTTGTAACGCTCAGCGATTTCACCGAACAGCTTGGCAACGATTTTGTCATCACGCAGGATCGAAATAGCCTGACGGCGTGCATGCAGGTCGCCCCGCTTGCCCAGCGTAATCAGTTTTTCGACGTAAGGGCGAAGATCTTTGGCCTTCGGAAGAGTGGTTTTGATCTGCTCGTGGGTGAGCAGCGAAACTGCCATGTTGGCAAACATCGCCTTACGATGGGACGACGTACGATTAAGTTTACGGCCGTGCATACCGTGACGCATGGTAACTCTCCTTAATAACCTGGCTTCGCTCACGAAACCGATTGTAAAACCGCGCCGCCACCCTGATCAAAGCCAGGTCATGCACGTGCGGTGTGGGCAACTAGCCCGCCGGAAACGCCAAACAATTTGGTTTTCCCGGTTTGGAGCATAAATGCTCCGATCACGACCCGAAGGCCGAAGACCCGTTATTAAAACGGATCTTCGAACTTACGAGCGAGTTCTTCGATATTTTCCGGCGGCCAACCGCCGACTTCCATACCGAGATGCAAGCCCATCTGAGCCAGTACATCTTTGATTTCGTTCAGCGACTTACGGCCGAAGTTCGGCGTACGAAGCATTTCTGCTTCGGTCTTCTGAACAAGATCACCGATATAGATGATGTTGTCGTTCTTCAGGCAATTTGCCGAGCGGACCGAAAGTTCAAGCTCGTCAACCTTACGAAGAAGGTTACGGTTGAACGGCAGTTCGTCTTCTTTCTTCTCTTCGACAACCGCTTCCGGCTCATCGAAGTTGACGAACAGCGACAGCTGGTCCTGAAGGATACGGGCAGCCAAAGCCACCGAATCTTCCGGGGTCAACGCACCGTTGGTTTCAACGGTAAGTGACAGCTTGTCAAAATCGGTATCCTGACCAACACGGGTGTTTTCCACCTTGTAGGCCACTTTACGGATCGGGCTGAAGATTGCATCGATCGGAATAAGACCAATCGGTGCATCCGAAGAGCTGTGACCGCTTGCTGCGACATAGCCTTTACCGTTATCAACGGTAAATTCGATGTTCAGCGTAGCACCATCATCAAGATGGCACAGCTCGAGATCCGGGTTAAGGATTTCGATGTCAGCACCGGTCTGAATCTGACCTGCGGTGACGGCACCAGGGCCGGTCGCCTTCAGGGTCATTTTCTTTGGACCTTCGGCATGCATGCGCACGCCCATGGTCTTAATGTTCAAGATGATGTCGGTGACATCTTCACGGACACCCGGGATCGACGAAAATTCGTGCAATACGCCGTCGATCTGGATCGCGGTAACCGCTGAACCCTGGAGCGACGACAGCAGAATGCGACGCAGCGCGTTACCCAGAGTCTGACCAAAACCGCGCTCCAGCGGTTCCGCCACGATCGTACCAACGCGGCTGGCGTCTGTACCCGGAGTAACATCAAGCTTGGTCGGCTTAATCAGTTCCTGCCAGTTCTTTTGAATCACGAGACCCACCTTCGCAACTGGAGCCTAATATAAGGAGAGCAAGTTTTGCCCTCATGAGAAACGCGAAGGGGCCCGGGTGCACCGGGCCCAAACGCGGGGTCGTCCGCAGATCGACGCGATTAGACGCGACGACGTTTACGCGGACGGCAACCGTTATGCGGAATCGGCGTTACGTCTTTGATCGACGTAATCGTGAAACCAACAGCCTGAAGCGCACGCAGTGCAGATTCACGTCCCGAACCCGGGCCTTTAACCTGTACTTCAAGAGTTTTCATGCCGTGTTCTGCAGCTTTTTTACCTGCATCTTCGGCAGCCATCTGTGCAGCATATGGTGTTGATTTACGCGAACCGCGGAAACCCATACCACCAGCGGTCGACCAGGAGATGGTATTCCCCTGAACGTCAGTGATGGTAATCATGGTGTTGTTGAAGGTCGCGTTTACGTGCGCGATACCGTTCGTAATGTTCTTGCGCTCGCGACGACGTACACGAGTCTGCTGAGGAGCTTTCGCCATTGTCTCTGTCCCCTACCTTACTTCTTCTTGCCTGCGATCGGCTTAGCCGGTCCCTTGCGGGTGCGAGCGTTGGTGTGGGTACGCTGACCGCGTACCGGGAGACCGCGACGATGACGCAGGCCGCGATAGCTGCCCAGATCCATCAGACGTTTAATGTTCATTGCGGTTTCACGACGAAGGTCGCCCTCGACGGTGTAATCAGCGTCGATGACTTCACGAACCTTGAGAACCTGGTCATCAGAGAGCTGATGAACACGGGTTGCTGCTTCGATTCCAACCTTAGCGCAAATTTCTTTAGCTTTCGCCGGACCAATGCCGGTGATGTAGGTAAGCGCAATCACGACGCGTTTAGCAGTCGGGATGTTCACGCCAGCAATACGAGCCACTGTGTGAGACTCCTGTTTCCTGTTAACAAACCCTGCGGCAGATCCGGTTGGGTAGAGCGCTGCAAAAGCGGGCCAGCATTACTGCCAACCCGCCAGCAAAAAGACGCCCTGCCCGGGAAATTACCCCAGGATGGCTTCAATCTCGCGCGTAACTTCGTCGATTTCAGCCATCCCGTCAACTGTTTTCAGCTTACCGACCTTTTCATAGTAAGGAATGATCGGTGCTGTTTGCTTGTGATAAGCTTCCAGCCTTGAGGTGACCGTCTCGGCGGTGTCATCCGCGCGACGTTTGAATTCGGTGCTTTGACATACGTCGCAGACACCTTCTTCAACCGGTTTCTGGAACTCGTCATGGTATCCCTGCCCGCATTTGGCACAGGTATAGCGACCGACAACACGGGCCACCAACGCTGCATCATCCACACGCAGTTCAATCACATAATCAAGTGCCAATCCTTTGGTTGCCAGCATATCGTCCAAGGCTTCCGCCTGGGCCGTTGTGCGTGGGAACCCGTCCAGGATGAAACCGTTTTTGGTATCATCCTGGTCAAGTCTTTCAGAAATCAGGCCGATCATAAGATCGTCGGATACGAGTTTCCCCGCGTCCATGACTTCCTTTGCCTTCTGCCCCAGTTCCGTGCCAGCTGCTACCGCTGCACGAAGCATGTCGCCCGTTGAGAGCTGAACCATGCCGCGTCCTGTTTCAAGACGCTTTGCCTGAGTACCCTTGCCCGCGCCGGGAGGGCCAAGAAGGATAATGTTCATTTTCGTCCGTCCCCCTGATATCCGTAGTCGCTTCTTTATCGGCGGCGACCACGCAGTTTGGATTTCTTGATCAGGCCTTCATACTGATGAGCCAGCATATGAGACTGAACCTGTGCAACGGTATCCATCGTAACCGTTACAACGATCAGCAAGCTAGTCCCACCAAAGTAGAAGGGTACAGACCATTCTGCGATCAGAAGCTCTGGCAAGATACAAACGAACGCCAGATAAGCTGCACCGATCACCGTCAAACGGGTCAGAATGAAATCCAGATGATTCGCGGTATTTTTACCCGGACGGATGCCCGGAATAAACCCACCGTGTTTCTTCAGGTTGTCTGCCGTATCTTCCGGGTTGAAAACAACCGCCGTGTAGAAGAAGGCAAAGAATACGATCAGGCCAATATACAGCGCGATATACAGCGGCTGTCCACGACCAAGCAATGCCGTCACCGTTGACAGCCACACAGGTGCATCAACACCGGTAGTGAACTGCGCCACCGAAAGCGGCATGAGGAGCAACGAGCTTGCAAAAATCGGCGGAATCACACCGGCAGTGTTGATCTTGAGCGGCAGATGCGAGCTCTGACCTTCCATAACCTTCATGCCAACCTGGCGTTTGGGATACTGGATCAGAACGCGGCGCTGCGCACGCTCAACAAAGACGATGAACGCAATAACCGCAATCGCCAGAACGATGATCGAAATGATCGCAAAGGCTGAAATCGCGCCAGTACGGCCAAGTTCCAAGGTACCGGCAATCGCGCTGGGCAGACCGGCAACAATACCGGCAAAGATGATCAGCGAAATACCATTACCGATGCCACGCTGGGTGATCTGTTCACCAAGCCACATCAGGAACATGGTGCCACCAACAAGGGTCACAACAGCGGTAAAGCGGAAGAACATGCCTGGGTCATGAACAGCAGCACCGGTTGAACCGGTCATGCTTTCAAGACCAACAGCAATGCCCCATGCCTGCACCGTTGCAATCACAACTGTCAGATAGCGGGTATATTGATTAATCTTTTTGCGGCCCTGCTCGCCTTCTTTCTTGAGAGTCTCAAGAGTTGGCGAAACGGTCGTCATCAACTGAATGATAATCGAGGCCGAGATATACGGCATAATATTGAGCGCAAAGATCGTCATACGACCCAACGCACCACCGGCGAACATGTCAAACATGCCCAGAACGCCGCCTGCATTCTGACGGAAAATGTCCGCAAGAATAGACGGGTCAACACCAGGAACCGGAATATAGGTCCCCAGACGATAAACAATAAGCGCGCCCAACGTGAACCAGATACGTTTTTTAAGCTCAGTCGACTTAGTAAAAGACGACCAGTTCAGGTTCGCGGCAAGCTGCTCGGCGGCCGATGCCATGCACTCATCTCCCAATACACTAAAACTGGAGGGTCCGGTCCCGCAAATTAATGGAACCGGACCCTCACGAAGTCATTATAGGCTTATTCTGCGGTTTTTGCTTCAGCGACCGGAGCAAGAACCTTAACCGAGCCGCCGGCTTTCTCAACAGCTTCAACAGCTGCTTTGGAAGCACCGGTAATCTCGATGTTCAGTTTCGCTTTCAGTTCACCTTTAGCAAGAAGGCGCAGACCGTCTTTCTGCGGACGGGCAAGGCCTTTTTCTGCAAGAAGAGCTACGGTGACATTCGCACCTTCTTCAAGATCACCGTTATCAACGGCGGTCTGAAGGGTACCAAGGTTTACAACACCGAACTGTTTCTTGAACAGGTTCGTAAAGCCGCGTTTCGGAAGACGGCGATAGATAGGCATCTGCCCACCTTCGAAGCCATTAATGGCTACACCTGAACGGGACTTCTGACCCTTCTGACCTGCGCCAGAAGTTTTGCCTTTGCCCGAACCGATACCGCGACCGACGCGGGTACGCGCTTTACGCGCACCCGGGTTATCGGCAAGTTCGTTGAGTTTCATCGTTCAACACCTTTTCGATCTGGGGTCAATCAAGCCTCGTCCACACGGACGAGGTGTTTGACCTTTGCGATCATACCGCGAACAGCTGGTGTATCTTCCAGCTCACGAGTCCGGTGCATTTTGTTCAGGCCAAGACCCACAAGGGTCTGACGCTGATCTGCCGGACGTCCGATCGGCGAACCCGTCTGGGTAACGCGTACAGTCGCTTTTTTCTTAGCAGCCATATCGAATTACTCCTTTTCGAGAACGGCGGCCGCAGCCGAACCGCTATCGCGACGGGCAACGACGTCACCGACTTTCAGGCCACGCTTAGCAGCGACCTGACGCGGAGACGCACCGTTGACCAGAGCATCAAGGGTTGCGCGGATCACATTGTGTGGGTTGTTCGAACCGGTACATTTGGACACAACGTCCTGAACGCCCATGGTTTCGAAAACCGCACGCATCGCACCGCCGGCAATGATACCGGTACCAGCCGGAGCCGAGCGAAGGACAACCTTGCCTGCACCGAAATGGCCTTTGGTATCATGGTGAAGGGTACGCCCTTCACGAAGCGGAACGCGGATCATGTTGCGTTTGGCTGCTTCGGTGGCTTTACGGATCGCTTCTGGAACTTCACGGGCTTTACCCGTGCCGTACCCGACGCGACCGCGCTGGTCACCGACAACGACCATTGCGGAAAATGCAAAACGACGACCGCCCTTAACGACTTTCGCGACGCGGTTGATACCAACCAGCTTGTCGACGAGTTCGTTTTCTTCACGGGCTTTCGGCGCCTGCTGCTGCTGTTGATTCTGGTTACGTGCCATGGTCGTGCTCCTTAGAAGTCTAGACCGCCCTCACGGGCGGCATCGGCCAGAGCTTTCACTCGGCCATGGAACAAATACCCGCCACGATCGAAAACGACCGTTTTCACACCAGCTTTAACTGCACGTTCAGCAATGGCTTTGCCAACCAGAACAGCGGCTTCGGCATTACTGCCTTTGCCTGCAAGGGCTTTCTCTGCCGTCGAAGCAGCCACCAGGGTGGTGCCAGCGACGTCGTCGATAACCTGTGCATAGATGTGAGCGTTCGAACGGTGAACACAAAGGCGCGGGCGACCGGCCGCTTTCTGGCGGATCGCAAAACGAACGCGACGTTTGCGGCGCTCGAAAAGGCTTCTCACGTTTTTCATCGTGCCAGTCCTTACTTCTTCTTGCCTTCTTTGCGCAAGATATACTCGCCTTCGTAACGGACACCTTTGCCTTTGTAAGGCTCCGGACCGCGCCAGCCGCGTGCATTTGCAGCGAACTGACCGACAAGCTGTTTATCTGCGCCAGAGATGGCGACAAGGGTCGGCTTTTCAGCAACGACGCTAAGACCCGTAGGGATCTCCATTTCCACGTCGTGTGAGAAGCCAAGCTGCAGAACAAGTTTGTTGCCTTGAACCTGCGCACGATAACCAACACCAGTGATTTCCAATTTCTTGGTGAAACCTTCTGAAACCCCGGAAACGAGGTTCGAGATGTTCGCACGGGTGGTACCCCAAAGGGCACGAGCGCGCTTACTATCATTTTTCGGTTTCACCCAGATCTGGTTATCTTCCTGGGTAACGGTTACGTCCGAGGTCAGAGACAAGTTAAGCTCACCGAGCTTACCTTTTGCACTGATCTGCTCTTCGTTCAGGGTGATGGTAACGCCGTTAGGCACGACCACCGGATTTTTACCTACTCGCGACATCGTTGGCCCTCCTTAGAATACCTTGCAGAGGATTTCGCCGCCGACATTCTGTTCGCGAGCCTCCTGATCCGAAAGAACTCCTCGCGGAGTGGACAGGACTGCGATGCCCAAGCCATTGTATACTTTCGGAAGATCTTTGATCTTCGAATATACACGACGACCCGGGGTCGAGACGCGGTCGATCTGCTTAATCACACCTTCGCCCTCAAAATACTTGAGTTCGATGCTGATTTCACTGATGCCCTTGCGAATTTCACTTACATTATAACCGCGGATGTAACCTTCGCGCTGGAGAACATCCAGCACACCGGTACGCAGTTTCGAAGCCGGCGAGACAACGCTGGATTTCCCAACGCGCTGACCGTTACGGATACGCGTGAGCATATCACTTACGGGATCGGTCATCGACATGTGATGTCCTCCTTACCAGCTGGATTTCACCATGCCCGGGATCTGACCACGTGAAGCAAGTTCACGAAGTGCGATACGGGACAGGCGGAATTTGCGATACACACCGCGCGGACGACCGGACAACTGGCAGCGAATACGCTGACGGATGCGGGCCGAATTACGCGGCAGCTGGGCGAGTTTAATCACAGCCACGATACGATCCTCAGGGGACGTTTCGCGGTTGCCGATTACCGCTTTAAGGGCGGCACGCTTGGCAGCAAATTGCTTCGCCAGGCGTTCACGTTTGAGTTCACGCTCTACAGCGCTCTTCTTGGCCATGGGCCAACCTCCAGTTAGTTTCCGAACGGAAGATCAAAGCCCTTAAGAAGGGCAAGAGCTTCATCGTCAGACTTAGCCGTGGTACAAATGATGATGTCCATCCCGCGGACCGAGTCAACTTTGTCGTACTCGACTTCAGGAAAGACGAACTGTTCCTTCAAGCCCATGGCAAAGTTGCCACGACCATCAAAGGATTTTTTGTTCAGGCCGCGGAAGTCACGAACGCGCGGAAGCGCGATGGTGACCAGACGGTCCAGGAACTCAAACATACGGTCGCGACGCAAGGTCACTTTACAACCGATGTTCATGCCTTCACGAAGTTTGAAAGCCGCTACCGACTTTTTCGCTACCGTGAAGATAGGCTTCTGACCGGTGATAGCCGCGAGATCCGCAACCGCACCATCCAGTTTTTTGCGATCTTGGGTGGCGTCGCCGACACCCATGTTGATCACGATCTTTTCGAGGCGCGGAATCTCCATGCTGTTCCCGTAAGAGAACTGCTCTAGGAGTGCGTCACGCACCACTTCTTTATAATGTTCGCGCAGGCGCGTCATTTTTCCGTCCCTCACTTGTCGATGACTTCGCCGCTAAGCTTCGCGAAGCGAACCTTGCGACCATCATCAAGGGTCTTAAAACCGACGCGGGTCGGCTTATTTTCTTTCGGGTCAACAATCGCGAGATTGGAAACGTTAATTTTCGCTTCCTTCTCGACAATGCCACCGGCATCAGCACCGGACGGGCGCTGGTGACGTTTCACCAGGTTGATGCCCGAAACCAGAACCTTGTTCTCGGTCGGGAATGCGGCGAGAACTTCGCCGGTCTTCCCTTTGTCTTTACCCGTCAGAACAATGACGCGATCGCCCTTTTTAATCTTGGCAGCCATTACAGCACCTCCGGAGCGAGCGAAATGATCTTCATGTAACCACGCGAACGAAGTTCACGGGTTACCGGGCCGAAAATACGCGTGCCGATCGGCTCGCCATTCGCATTAATGAGAACGGCAGCGTTACGGTCAAAGCGGATCGCCGAGCCATCGGCACGACGAATTTCCTTTGCGGTGCGAACGATGACAGCTTTGTGAACTGCACCCTTCTTTACACGACCGCGCGGGATGGCTTCCTTAACGGAAACCACGATAACATCACCAACGTGAGCGGTTTTGCGCTTCGAACCGCCCAGCACCTTGATGCACTGGACGCGGCGAGCGCCACTATTGTCGGCAACGTCCAGATTGGACTGCATCTGGATCATGGGTTTACCCCTTGACTATGATTGGGCTGAGGACTCACTCCTCGACCACTACTTCCCAAGACTTCAATTTGGAGATCGGTTTGCATTCGCGAATGCGAACAACGTCACCCGTCTTGAAGCGGTTCTCTTCATCGTGCGCGTGGAATTTCTTCGACTTGCGCACGTACTTTTTATACAGCGGGTGCATGACCTGGCGTTCCACACGGACCACCACAGTCTTGTCGTTCTTTGTAGAAACGACTGTCCCCTGCAATACACGCCTCGGCATGTGTGTTTACTCCTCTGCGTGTCCTGTTAGGCCGCGGTCGCACCCTTCTCGTTACCGAGAAGGGTTTTGATGCGGGCGATATCACGACGGACCTGACGGACCCGCGCAGTGTTCTCAAACTGACCAGAAGCCTGCTGGAATCGCATATTGAACGACTCCTTACGCAGGTCCAGCAGCATCTGTTTTAGTTCGTCAGCGCTTTTAGCGCGGAGATCAGCAACTTTCATCACTAATTACTCCCCTTCACCAAGACGTGTGACAAACTTGGTCTTGATCGGCAATTTTGCCGCTGCCAGCTCGAAAGCTCGGCGTGCAAGATCCAACGGAACACCGTCGAGTTCAAACATAATCCGCCCCGGTTTAACGCGTGCCGACCAATACTCGATCGAGCCTTTACCTTTACCCTGACGGACTTCGGCAGGCTTCTGCGAAACCGGTAGATCCGGGAAAACGCGTATCCACACACGACCTTGACGGCGCATGTGGCGAGTGATCGCGCGGCGAGCCGCTTCGATCTGACGCGCCGTTATACGCTCCGGCTCCAAGGCTTTCAAGCCATAAGCGCCGAAATTCAGTTCGGTACCACCTTTGGCCTGCCCTTTCAGGCGACCTTTGAAGGCTTTACGGAACTTTGTACGTTTCGGAGAAAGCATATCGGGATCTCCTTACTTACGACCGGAACCAGCCGACTCGAGCGCTTTACGCTCTGAAGCCAACGGATCATGTGCCATGATTTCGCCCTTGAAGATCCAGACCTTCAGACCGCAAACACCATAGGTGGTGTGTGCTTCTGAAGTACCATAATCAACGTCCGCACGCAGCGTGTGCAGCGGAACGCGACCTTCACGATACCATTCGGTACGAGCGATTTCAGCGCCACCAAGACGACCAGCAGCATTAATACGAATGCCACCAGCACCGAGACGCATTGCGTTCTGAACCGAGCGCTTCATAGCGCGACGGAACGAAACACGGCGCTCAAGCTGCTGGGCGATGTTATCAGCGACCAGCTTGGCATCGATTTCCGGTTTACGGATTTCGATGATGTTAACCTGCACTTCTGACTTGGTCATCTTCTGCAGATCGTTCTTGAGCTTCTCGATGTCCTGGCCTTTTTTCCCGATCACAACACCCGGACGGGCAGAGTGAATCGAGATGCGGGCTTTTTTCGCCGGACGTTCGATAATCACCTTCGAGACACCGGCCTGCTTAAGCCGGGTGAAGATGAAATTACGGATCGCAATATCTTCATGAAGAAGATCAGCGAAATCGGTCTTGTTGGCGTACCAGCGGGAATCCCAGGTACGGTTAATCCCAACGCGTAGACCGATCGGATTTACTTTTTGACCCATTACTCGGTCTCCTCACGTTCGCAAACGACGATGCGGATGTTGGAGAACGGCTTAATGATCTTGCCGACACGACCGCGTGCACGGGCGCGCCAACGTTTCATCACGAAGGCCTTACCAACAGACGCCTCTTTGATAAAGAGACGATCAACATCAAGCTGATGGTTGTTCTCGGCATTTGCGATTGCCGATTCCAGCAGCTTTTTGACGTCCTGCGAAATACGTTTGTTGGAGAAGGTCAGTTCTGCCAAAGCAGCTTCTGCCTTCATACCACGGATCGACTCGGCGACGAGGTTGAGCTTACGCGGGGAAATGCGTAAAGCCCGGAGCGAAGCAGCAGCCTCGTTATCCGCCAGCCGACGGATGTCAGCTTTCTTACCCATCGTTACTTCCTCTTCGCCTTTTTGTCGGCCGCGTGACCATAGTAGGTACGGGTCGGCGAGAATTCACCAAACTTGTGACCGATCATATCTTCGTTCACGAGCACTGGCAGAAACTTCTGGCCATTATAAACCCCAAAGGTGAGGCCTACAAATTGCGGCAAAATCGTCGAGCGCCGCGACCAGGTCTTAATTACCTCATTCCGGCCTGAGGCACGGACAGTATCGGCTTTCTTAAGAAGGTATCCGTCAACGAACGGACCCTTCCAAACGGAACGCGCCATAGTCTAGCCTCCTCCGTTAGCTCTTGTGACGACGGCGCATGATAAGCGCGTCGGTCTTTTTGTTCGAGCGGGTACGTTTGCCCTTGGTAGGCTTACCCCACGGCGTAACCGGATGACGACCACCCGATGTACGACCTTCACCACCACCATGCGGGTGATCGATCGGGTTCATGGCTACACCACGAACCGAAGGACGTTTGCCAAGCCAGCGATTACGGCCGGCTTTACCAAGGTTGATGTTTTGATGGTCCTGGTTAGACACGGCACCAATGGTAGCCATGCATTCACCACGAACCAAACGTACTTCACCGGAGGACAGCTTCAGCTGGGCGTAACCCTGATCCTTACCAACAAGTTGCACATAGGCACCTGCTGAACGTGCGACCTGACCACCTTTACCGGCTTTCAGTTCGACGTTATGGATAATGGTACCGACCGGAATATTCTTCAGCGGTGCGGCATTGCCCGGCTTAATATCTACGCGTTCAGCGGCAATAATCTTGTCGCCAACAGCGAGACGCTGTGGTGCTAGGATGTAGGCCAATTCGTCGTCAGAATAACGAACCAACGCGATAAACGCGGTGCGGTTCGGATCATATTCCAAACGCTCGACGGTACCGACAATATCAAACTTGGTACGTTTGAAATCGATCATACGGTAACGACGTTTGTGACCACCACCAATACGGCGGGCGGTGATACGACCAGTGTTGTTACGGCCACCTTTCTTGCGAAGACCTTCGGTCAACGCTTTAATCGGCTTGCCCTTGTGGAGATCAGAACGATCGACAAGAACCAGCTGACGGCGACCAGGAGAGGTTGGTTTAAACTTCTTCAAAGCCATTGTCTTAGATTCCCGTAGTCACATCGACGGAATGACCCTCTTCGAGGGTTACCATCGCTTTCTTGAAATCGCTCCGACGACCGGAAATACCGCGAAAACGCTTGGTCTTTCCTTTTACCACAGAGGTATTGACCGCCTTGACCTTCACCCCGAACAGACCTTCCACAGCAGCCTTAATCTCCGGCTTGGTGGCGTCGATCGCGACTTTGAACGCAACTGCGTTGTGTTCAGAAATCAACGTCGACTTTTCAGTAATATGCGGGGCGCGGATGACTTCGTACATCCGCTCTTTGCTGATGATCGTCATTTGAGACGTGCCTCCAACGCTTCGACCGCACCCTTGGTGAGCACCAAGGTGTCACGGCGAAGGATGTCATAGACGTTAGCACCGATCTCAGGCAACACATCAATTTGCGGGATATTGCGCGCAGCGCGAGCAAAACCTTCGTTGACCTGCGTACCGTCGATGATCAGTGCAGACTTCCAGCCGAGTTTGTTGAAAACTGCAACCAGACTCTTGGTTTTAGCATCCGAGAATTCCGCATTATCAAGAACGATAAGCTTACCGTCCTTTGCTTTAGCCGACAGAGCGGTTTTAAGCGCGAGCTTACGGAATTTCTTGGTCAGATCGTGTGCGTGATCGCGAACACGCGGACCATGCACAACCCCACCACCACGGAACTGTGCTGCCTTACGGGAACCGTGACGAGCACCGCCACTACCTTTCTGACGCACGAACTTTTTCGTGGTTGCGGAAATTTCCGACTTTTCTTTTACCTTATGGGTACCAGCACGGCGCTTTGCCAACTGCCAGTTCACCATACGGTGCAGAACGTCGCGACGTACTTCCAGACCAAAGATCTCTTCTGCGAGATCAATGTTACCGGCCTTGGAAGCGTCAAGTTTAAGAATGTCGAGCTTCATGATGCTTATTCCTTATCCTCGGCGACAGCTTCTTCAGCAGCCGGGGCAGCACCCTTAAGCGCGGCTGGGAACGGAAGACCTTCCGGCGCAGCACGTTTCACAGAATCCTTAACAAGGACATATGCGCCCTTGTGACCCGGGACTGCACCATGAACCAGGATCAGACCTTTTGCTTCGTCAGAAGTGACGATTTTCAAGGACTGAACGGTAACACGTGCGGCACCCATGTGACCTGCCATCTTCTTACCTTTGAAGACGCGGCCCGGATCCTGACACTGACCAGTGGAACCATGCGAACGGTGCGATACAGACACACCGTGCGACGCACGAAGACCACCGAAGTTGTGACGCTTCATCGCACCGGCAAAACCTTTACCGATGGAGGTGCCGATTACGTCAACGTACTGACCATCAACAAAGTGAGTAGCAGAAAGCTCTGCACCAACTTCGATCAGGCCATCTTCGCTAACGCGGAATTCAGCAAGTTTGGCTTTCGGCTCAACCTTGGCTTTGGCGAAGTGACCGCGCATCGGCTTCGATACGTTTTTCACTTTCGCTTTGCCATAACCAAGCTGAACAGCGACGTAGCCGTCGAGTTCATTGGTACGGTTGGCGACAACCTGAAGATCTTCGACCTTCAGAACTGTTACAGGAAGGTGGGAACCATCGTCGTTAAAGACGCGGGTCATGCCGACCTTCTGGGTAATAAGTCCACTACGCATTGCGGCTTACTCCCGATTAAAGTTTGATCTCGACGTCGACACCGGCAGCAAGGTCGAGCTTCATAAGAGCATCAACGGTTTGCGGGGTCGGGTCGACAATGTCGAGAAGACGCTTGTGCGTACGGATTTCAAACTGCTCACGCGATTTCTTATCGATGTGCGGAGACCGCAGAACAGTGTATTTTTCGATGCGGGTCGGCAGCGGAATTGGGCCGCGGACCTCTGCGCCAGTGCGCTTCGCCGTATTGACGATCTC
>TARA_R110002012_G_scaffold314387_2_pt1 | contig 78629 bp, 72 predicted proteins | sample TARA_R110002012 | Tara Oceans TARA_R110002012 (sample SAMEA4396515) | marine metagenome | biome: Westerlies Biome; feature: [DCM] deep chlorophyll maximum layer (ENVO:01000326); material: water (ENVO:00002006), including particulate matter (ENVO:01000060) such as... | depth 40 m
GACCTCGATGACGGCTTCCAGATGGGCGTGATCGGTCATGGAGTAGCGTCTCCCGGTGTCAGTTCGGCGGTGCCGAGAAAGGTGGCGAGGGTGGCGGTGCGATGGTCGACATAGTCGGCCTCGACATCGAAGGCGTGGGCCCCGACCAGCACTGTGGTCATGCCGATCGCCTTGGCCGGAGCCAGGTTTCGGGTCGTATCCTCGAAGAAGGCGGCACCGGTCGGGGCAATGCCGAATCGTTCCGTCATCCGGGCGAAGGTGCGTGGATCCGGTTTGGGGATCAGGTCGGCGTCCTCCAGCGCGAACAGGTCGGTGAACAGGTCGGCCAGATTGAGTCGTTCCAGGACCCGTTCGGCATGGGCCAGGGAGCCGTTGGTAAAGATCAACCGGGGTCCATCCAGTCGCTGCAGGGCGACGCGCATGCCCGGGTCGGGGACCAGGGCATCCAGAGGGACATCATGGACCTCGGCCAGAAAGTCATGCGGATCGATACGGTAGTTGGCCATCAGTCCGGCCAGCGAAGTGCCGTAGTCGCGCAGATAGCCCTTCTGCACCACCATGGCCGCGTCTGCCGCCAGACCCGAGGTACGCACGACAAACTGGTTGATGCGCTTTTCGACCAGTTTCATGAACTGGCTTTCCGGCGGGTACAGAGTGTTGTCGAGGTCAAAGACCCAGCTGCGAACATGACGCAGGTCCGCGCCGGTCCCGGCCGGTGCGGGGTCGGGGCGGGCTGTGGCTGGGTTCACGCCTGCACCAGCGTTCCGGCCCCGTGCTCGGTGAACAGTTCGACCAGCATGGCGTGGGGCCGTCGACCGTCGAGAATGACCACGGCCTCGACCCCGGCCCGAACCGCCGAAATGGCCGTCTCCAGCTTGGGGATCATGCCGCCGGTCGCCGTTCCGTCACGGATCAGGCCCTCGGCTTCGGCGATGTTCATCTGGCGGATGATCTGGCCGTCCGTGCCCTTCACGCCGGGCACGTCAGTCAGCAGCAGCATGCGCTTGGCGTTCAGCGACCCGGCGATCGCCCCCGCGACGGTGTCGGCGTTGACGTTATAGGTCTGTCCGTCCTCGGCCACGCCGATAGGCGCGATGACGGGGACCCAGTCCGCGTCACTCTCGATCAGCCGCACGATCAATTTGGCGTCGACCTTCGTCGGCTCGCCGACAAAGCCGAGATCGACTTCATGTTCGATCATACTGTCGGGGTCGCGCCGGGTCCGTTTGGTCCGCTCGACCGTCAGCAGGCCGGCGTCCTTGCCCGACAGGCCGATGCCGCGCACGTCGGCCTCCTTGCCGGCGACGGTGATCCAGTGCGCGATCTCCTTGTTGACCGCACCGGACAGGACCATTTCGGCGACCTGCATCGTGTCCTTGTCGGTCACCCGCAGGCCGTCGACGAAGCTGGATTTAACCCCGGCCTTTTCCAGCATGGCGCTGATCTGCGGCCCACCGCCGTGTACGACGACGGGATTCACCCCCATCAGTTTCAGCAACACCACATCGGCGGCAAATTGGCGGGCTACGGCGCTCTCGCCCATGGCGTGGCCGCCGTATTTGATGACCACGGTCTCGCGGTCATAGACCTGGATGTAGGGCAGGGCCTCGGCCAGCGTCTTCGCTGTGTCCCAGCCCCGGTCCTCGGATTGGCGTTCGGTCTCATCCATGATGGCGGCTCGATAGCGGGCGGGATCGTTCCTGTCACGGTGAAACCCCCTATGGTGGTCCCAACCCGTGCGCAAGGCTGTGGTGCCGTGGCCGTCATGCGCCCGCAGCTGCCGGTCACCATCTAGTGAAGGGAGCAGATGGTGGGTAGCTTGCCGTTCATCCCGTTCGCTCTACTGTGTGACTCACATTGTGAGTGCTGGATTTCCCCCATGTTCGACAGCTTCGCTGAAAATAGCTCCAATATTGTCCGTTTCGTCGAAGGCGGCGGCGATGGTGGGGGCAGCGTCAGTCCCGACACCGACTATTTCGGCGCGATCTCCAGCTACGCGATCTGTGGCTGCTGCGGCCGTTTTCATGCAGTGAACGATGGAACGGGTGGCGGTTTGTCGGCCCTGTTGAACGGGGACGACCGCGGTGGTTTCGGCACCAACGGCAAGCCGTCACTCAGCATAACCGACGCGGCGGCCCAGATCACCCGTACGGGCTTGAGCTGGTCGAGTTTCCCCGGTCAGTTCGCTGTGGTGACTTATGCCTTCCGCGATACGGCACCGGGAACCATGCCGACGGACACCACGGGGTTTTCCCAGTTCACCACGACCCAAATCACGGCCACCCTCCAGGCGCTGGCCGCCTGGTCTGATGTCGCCAACATCACATTTCAGCGGGTCAGTGACGCCGGGTCCAACTATTCGAACAATGCCACCATCCTGTTCTCCAACTATTCCGGCGGAGTGTCAGGGGCGGCGGCCTTTGCCTATTTACCGGGATCTGCAGCGAGCAGCTCGGCCAGTGGCGATGTCTGGACCAATTCGTCCCTGTCCTACAACGCCACTCCTGTCATGCTGGCCTATGGCCAGCAGGTCCTGGTGCATGAAATCGGGCATGCTATCGGCCTGAGCCATCCGGCCGCCTATAACGCGGCCGAGGGCGTCAGCATCACCTATTCGGCTGATGCCATCTATTTCGAGGACTCTCGCCAGTACTCGGTGATGAGCTATTTCAGCGAGAGCAATACCGGCGGAAATTACAACACGTCGGGCGGCGCGCGTCAGTATTCTGCGGTTCCCCTGCTGGATGATATCGCCGCCGCACAGCGGCTGTACGGGGCCAATACGACCACACGGACCGGCGACACGGTCTACGGGTTCAACTCGACGGCAGGTCAGGCCTGGTTCAGCGCGGTCAACTCACTGAGCGTTCTGATTTTTGCCGTCTGGGACGCCGGCGGTATCGATACATTCGATTTCTCTGGCTACAACGTCGCCCAGACCATCGACCTGCGCCAGGGAGCCTTCTCCAGTGTCGGCGGCCTGGTCGGCAATGTGGCCATTGCTGTCGGGGCCGTGATCGAGAACGCCATCGGCGGCTCGGGCGATGACACTATCCGGGGCAACTCTGCCAACAATCGCATCACGCCAAATGGCGGCAACGACATCATCGACGGTGGGCTGGGAATCGACACGGTTGTCTTCGGCGGCCTGCGCTCGGCCTATACGATCACCTGGAACGGGGCGGTAGGGACCGTCGTTGGCGGTGGCTACACCGTCACGTTGACCAACGTCGAGTTTCTCGCCTTTTCCGACCAGACCATAGCTGCGGCCCCGACCGGTGGCATTATCGTTGCCGGTGACATCACCAGCGAAACGATCAACGGCACGGCTTTTGCCGATACTATCGGTGGCCTGGGCGGCAATGACATCATCAACGGTCTGGGCGGGAACGACTATCTGGACGGGGGCTCGGGCAACGATACGCTGAATGGCGGTGACGGCGACGACATCCTGATCGGAGGCCTCGGCAATGACGCCCTGAACGGCGGCAATGGCTGGGACGTGGCGGACTATACCGGTGCCGGTGCCGGGGTGAACGTCAATCTGGCGACCGGGACCGCAACGGGTGGCGCGGGCAACGATACATTGACCGGGATAGAGGAGGTCCGGGGCAGCGCCTACAATGATGTCCTGACCGGCGATGGTGGCAACAACATCCTTCGCGGCGGTGGCGGTATCGACACCCTGAATGGCGGCGGTGGAAATGACCGGCTCTATGCGGGTGCGCCGGGTCAGACGGGCGGCGCGCCCGACATCATCAAGGGCCAAGCTACCACCAATGGAAGTATCGGCGCGGCTGTAACCCTAGCCGGTTCCTACGATCTTCTGCCGCGCACCGACGTTGTGAGTTCCACGACCATTCCGCACGCGACGGTCGTCGCCACGACCCATGGCGGCGTCGAATATTATGCGGTGACGGTTCTGGCCGGGGATACGGTCATTTTCGACATCGATAATGCCAGCTTTGACAGCACCCTTCGTCTGTACGACGCTGGCGGTACCCAGCTGGCGAATAATGACGATGGCGGTCCCGATAATACCGGCACGGATTCTTATCTGACGTACACGTTTGCAGCCTCGGGCACCTATTACATTGAGGTCGGCCTTTGGCTGTCCAATACCGGGTCCACCTTCACGAGCGGTCCGCCGGCGGCGGGTGGAACCTATCTGCTGCACGTCTCGGTCCCGAGCGCGCCGGTGGCTCCGATCATTCTGGTCGGCTCGACCCTGAACGGTGAGGTCGGCGACGATATTCTTGTCGGCGGCTCGGGCAATGATACGCTCAACGGCGGAAGCGGATGGGACGTCGCTGACTATACGGGGGCCGGGGCGGCGGTGACCGTCAACCTGGCCACCGGAACCGCCTCGGGCGGAGCCGGCAATGACACCCTGTCCGGAATCGAGGAGGTCTGGGGCTCGGCCTATAACGACACTCTCACCGGCGACGGGGCCAACAACATCATTCGTGGCGGCGGTGGTAACGACACCCTGGACGGCGGCGGCGGCTATGATGTGGCGGCCTATGGCGGCGTGCGCCGCGGGTACACGGCGTCCTCGACCACCGTCAGTGGCGGCCTCGACGGCGGCACGGATACCTTGATCAATATCGAGGCGGCGTCCTTCATCGACGGTACCCTGACGTTCGAGGTCACCAGTATGGCGGCGCAATTGATGCGGCTTTACAGCGCCGCCTTTGATCGCGTGCCCGACGCCCTTGGCTATGAGATCCAGCTGAATGCGCTGGAAAGCGGGGTCACGGCCCTCGATATGGCGAACCGCTTCATCACCTCGGTCGAGTTCGTGACGCGTTTCGGCGTCCTGACCGACCGGCAGTTTGTGGACCTGATCTACCAGAATTCGGTGAACCATGCCGGGGACCCGACCCAGGCCGCGGCCTATGCGGCGGCGATCACGGCGGGGACGACGACCCGAGCCCAGGTGCTGCTGACCCTGGCCGAAGCCGGCGAACACCTGACCGTTTCGGCCCCGACCCTCAATGCCGGTCTTTGGGTCGGCGACGATCAAACCCTGGCCATCGCCCGGCTCTATGACACCATCCTGAACCACATGCCGGACGAGGCGGGTCTGGTGGCCTGGCGCTCGGCTCTCGATAACGGCACGACCCTGCTTCAGGTGGCCCAGGCCCTGTTCAGCTCGGCCGAAGGGGTGGCCCGTTTCGGTAGTCTGTCCAATGCCCAGTTCGTTGATCTCGTCTACCAGACAGCTCTGGACCGTGCCGGGGACGCCGGCGGCATCGCTGCCTACAACGCCGGCCTGTCCGGCGGCGGCATCACCCGGGTACAGATGCTGCTCGAATTCTCGGAAAGTGCCGAACATGTACGGCTGACTGTGCCTCTGTGGGTCAATGGCGTCCCGACGCTCGAACACCCGGTACTGGCTCCGGCGGCGGCACCGCTGTTTGATGCCCACCTCACCCCCTGGATGGCCACGGACGACCCTGCCAAGGACCACGGTGGAGCCCAGATCCTCCCCGGCGAGGACGATGGCTTTCTGATCCCGGCGTCCCGGACGGGCGGCGACGCGTTTGTGCGCGGTTCGCTCCTGCTGTCCAGCCTGGACGGTGACGATTTTCTTATTGGCAAGAATGTCGATTTGATGCCGCAGGTACTGCCCGGTCTGGACACTGCCACGCACGCCGGTCTGGGGCAGGAGTCTGAGTTTGGTGCCCTTGGGCTACATCAGGCTTGGGCCGATCGGTTCATGGCCGTCCTGGACAATGGTGACATCCAGAATTTCCCCACCTCCTCGACGGATGATGGCTGGCATCATCTGACCGCTCCTGATCATTGGGCCATCTGAGGTCCGGTTCGCCCGCAAGCGCATTTGGGTGGATCAGGACTTCGTCGTGGGAGCCCGGACGGCCGTCTCGATTTCGGCGATGATCTTGGTGGCCGTGCGATCGCTGTCGATGGTGTCGAGCATGAAGCCGATCACGCCGATCGACTGACGGTGTCGCGAGATCGACCCCGTGGGCGTTTCCGTGGTGTCCGGTTCGCTGATCCGGAGATGAACGGCTCCGTCGACGATAGCCCCGGCCGGAATCCGCGCATCCAGCCAGGACACTTCCCCGGAGGTCAGTCGTCCGCGGGCGACTGCGGCCATGCCGACCATGATCGTATAGTCAACTCTGTGGCGGGACGGGCCGCGCAGCCCCATGACCAGACGCAAGTCTCTGACGGGCTCCGACTGTGGCATTCGAAATACCAGCTCGGCCCCGTCGCCCGTCGTCCAGCACCCCCAGGTGTCCGGCGCGGCCCAACCCTCGCCGGTGCGGAAGATCTCGGCTGACATCAACCCGGTCTTGAGGCGGGTCGCAGTGAGGCGGCCGAGCGAATAGGCGCGGCCAGGTTCGACCGGCGGCACCGGAATGGCCGCCGCGGTTTCGCCGGGTCCTGACTGTTCGTTCCAGTGCACCACGCAATCGACGATCTCCTGACCCAGGTCTCGCCAGGACCGGGGCCGGAACGTCCGGGCGATCTGTTCCTCCAGGTCCTGACGGAAGTCAGGCTCGAACAGCATCCGTTCCAGCTGCGCCAAAAGGTCCACCGGATCGCCGGAACGGAAATAGGTCGCGAACTCGCCCCCGGCCTCGGGCAGGGACGACGCATCGGACGCCAGCACCGCCTTGCCGTGACACAGGGCTTCGGTCACCGGCAGGCCCCAACCTTCGTACAGGCTGGGGTAGAGGGTGAAGGCGCAGGTGCGGTAGAGGTCGGCGAGGTCGGCGTCGGAAACGCCCGACACCATGATGACCCGGGATCGCAGGACCGGATCGGAGTCCAGCAGCGCGAATACAGCGTCGTTGAGCCAGCCGCGGGCCCCGACACAGACCAGGGTTGGTATAGTCCCGGCTCCGTGACGGTCGATCAGCACTCGCCACGCCTGGAAGGCCGCGATGTGATTCTTGCGCGATTCCACGGTCGAGACGAACAGGACGAATCTGTCTGGACACAAACCCAGCCGGGGCAGGATGCCGTCATCGGTGGTGCCCGGTCCCGGCTTGCGGAAATCGGCGTCCAGACGAATGACATGCACATCATCGGCGTCGATGGCCTGCCCCAGCCGGCTGGCGACAGCGATAAGGTCACGGCGGGATGCCTCGGAATTGGTCAGGAAGTGACCTGCGTGGCCGACGATGCCGACGGCCCAGCTGATGAAGTCCCGCGTCAGGGCGGGGGTGCAATGTTCCGGAGCCATGACCGGGATCATGTCGTGGACGAAGGGAATGTAGCGGACCCCCCGCAGTCGCCGGATATTGCGCAGTTTGAGGAAATAATTCTGTAGCCACCATGACGTCCCCAGATTGATCAGCCAGGCTCCCTCGGGGAAGGCGAGCGCCGGAGCCAGTCCGGTTTCCAGGTCCAGGTCGTACCGTACAGTCAGCCAGGCTGCTTCGTTCAGCGCCCCACCAGCCAGGGCCTGCGTCGTCAAGCCCAGAAACAGGTTGGCCGGGATCTCGACCCAGTCATCCCGGTCCTCGATGAAGGCGCAGACGGAGATGTGGGCGTCCGCTGGTGGGTCCCGCAACAAGGCTGTGATGACCTCGATCTGGACCCTCTGGATGCCGGTCGGCAGGCGGGCGTCGCGGAAATAGGCGATCAGGTCGGAGGTGTCGAAGATCAGGGCTGGACGGGCTGAACGCCGTCGTCCTGCACCGGTAGCCAGGGCCCTGACCGCTTTCAGGCCGGCTCCAAGCCGTTTCAGCGCTGCCTCAAGGTGTCCGGTCAGAGTCTCCGCATCCGTGTTCCGACGGTGGGTCTGGCTGGTTCGGGCCCGCACGGCCCCGACGATCTCAGGGTCGAGCACCAGGCCGTGGCGGACCAGGTCGCGCAGCTCCTTGACCGGGTCAGGGTGGGCCGGGTCCAGGACCGCGGCGCGGGCATAGGCCGCGGCGGCGGCGTCGCGTCGCCCGGACATCTTCAGGGCGTGGCCGAGCTGCAGGTGGGTGTCGGCGACGTCGGGGGCCCGCTCCAGGGCGGCCTGATAGGCTCTGAGCGCGCCTCCCAGGTCGCCACTCTCCTTGAGGGCGTGGCCGTACTGGACCCACAGGTCGGCCCGGTCACCATTGACGGCCAGGGCGGCGGCATAGGCGCGGACGGCGGCTGGCCAGTCATGGCGGTCCCGCGCGGCGTCGGCCGCATCGACCAGGGCTGTGGCGGAAGTCGTCGTCATCCTGCCGGTATCGTCATGTCCGTCGGGGTCATGAGAGCCGCGACACCGTCACTCCCTGGAATTCCAGCATACCGTCCAGAGCTCCCTCGGTCAGGATCAATCGCGTTTCTGCGGCCGCTGTCGCCTGCCAGCGATGATCGATCTCGAGATTGTACACGCCCGGGCGACCGGGCACGAAGGCGTGGCTGGCAAAGTCGGTCAGGCTGCCCCATTCCAGCCGGTAATGATGTTTGCAGGCTGTCTCATCGACGGTGAACCGCACCCGGGCCCGCCAGACTCCCGGTTCCAGGTCGACATAGGGGCCGAATACCAGTGGCCGTGGCGGTCCGGTGACGTCCAGCATGAACGGCGTCTCGCCGACCGCGGTCCGGCGCGGGTCCAGGGTGAAGCGTTCCGGAAGCCAGTGAAGCGACGGATTCTGGCCGGCCTCACTCCCGATTCCCAAACGCGGACTCATGCGGCGCGCAGCCAGGTGTAGATTTCGACCGCCTCACCGACGTCGTCGAACAACTTGGCCTTGCCGCCTTCGATCACCAGCGCCTGCTGGCAATGGGTGGCGACCAGATGGACGTCGTGCGAGGCCATGATGAAGGCGCGTTGGGCGCGGTGCTCGAACAGCGCCGTCTGGCATTTCTGCTGGAAGCGAGCATCCCCCACGGCGACCAGTTCGTCGATCAGATAGCAGTCGAATTCGATGGCCAGGGACAGGCCGAAGGCGAGACGTGCACGCATGCCGGATGAATAGTGTTTGACCGGTGATCGCAGGGCGGAGCCCAGCTCGGCAAAGTCGTCGACCCGGTCCAGCAGCTCATGAAAGTCACGCCGGTAGAGCCGCGCCAGGAAGCGGATGTTGTCCAGTCCCGAAAGGCTGCCCTGGAAACCACCGCCGAAACCGATGGGCCAGGATGACGTCATCCGCCAGTCGATCTGGCCCTCACCCGCCGGCAGGACGCCGCCGAGAATCTTGATCAGCGTCGACTTGCCTTGACCGTTCCGTCCCAGCACAGCCAGCCGTCCCGATCGGGCGAGTTCAAACCCCAGGCCCGAAAACACCGGCTGCGTGGCGCGCCGCCAGGTCTTGCCCAGCCCCTCGACCCGGAGTCCCGCCGGTTCCACGTCCGTCATCAGCCCTGCCTGTGTTCGCGAACTCCGGCCCAGACCAGCCAGCCGATACCGTAGACCAGCAGGGTACTGGCCAGGACGGTCAGTATGGCCAGCCAGCGGCGGGGTTGTCGCGCCTCGTCCGGGCGGTTCGGGCTGACGATACGTTCCAGATACAGGGTCTGACGCCGGGCCTCCTGCTGGGCGACAACAAGGGCCGCCGAGGCTTCGGCGAGTTGTTCGCCGGCGAATTCACGCTCCTGCACCAGATCTTCATAGGCGCTGACCCGTGGAGCCAGCGACCCCGCATTGCCGGCGATCTTGGCACGTTCGATCTCAATCTGACGTTCAAAGGCGGCGATGCGGCTGTCGAAGCCCGGTAATCGGGGGCTCTGGGGCGCTTCGGCGGCCAGTTGCGAACGCTCCGCCTTCAGGGCCGCGACCGTGGCCATCAATTCACCGATCAGCTGTCCGCCCTCCGTCGCCGTGCGGACGGGGTCGATGAAACGTTCACGGTTGCGGAAGGCGACCAGCCGTTGCTGGGACGCAGTCAGGCGGGCGCGGGCCTCGGCCCGGGATTGCTCGGCGGCGGCGACGGCATCCGCCCGGGCCCGGACATTGAGCCGGTTGACCAGTCGTTCGCCGCCTTGCAGCAAGGTCTCGGCCAGCCCCTGGGCGTCCCGGGGGCGAAAGGCCTCGACGCGGAGGGTGCTGATCCCGGTGGTGGAATCATAGCCCACGGTGACGAAGCGCTGATAGCCGCGGTGCAGTCCCTCGAACGACCGGCTTTCCCATGGGCGCGGGTAACGAGACAGGACGTCGACTCCGGGTGGCCCCAACAGGGAGGCGACATCGTATCGTGTTCCCAGATCCTTCAGGCCGTCGCGCGAGCGAATGTATTCATGGACCGCGAAGGCGTCGGTCTGGGCACCGGGCAGGCCGGCGCCCAGCAGGGCCATGCCGAGGGCCGAGGGTTGGGCCTGGGCCGGAGCCCGCACGATGAAACGGGCCTCCGACACATATCTGGGTGCGGCGATCAGCAGGTAGTAGATCGCGGCCAGCACGGTCGGCACGACCACGATCAGCAGAAAAGGCCAGTGCCTTTGCAGCCATTGCCGGAGGCCGGGTCCGGTTACGTGCGGCTCTGTGCCCGGCAGCGGGCCCAGATAATCGAGGCGGGGTTCGCTCATGTCCGGCAGGTGTCCTGGGTCGCGGTCCTATTCGGCATCGATACGGTCCTTGGCCCCGGCCAGCAGGATCATGCCGGTGAAATTGAATATGGCACCCCAGGCCAGGGCGTAGAGTGGCGCGTAACGGGTAGCCACGAATTCGCCGAACACACCAGCCCGGATCATCTCGACCGGATGAGGAAACGGCAACAGTAGATAGGCGTCCTGGTAGGCGGCCGGTATCCACGACACCATGAAGAAAACGCCTGAAATCGGGATCAGGGCATAGGTCAGCAACGGCACGATCCGCTCCATAACCTCAAACCTCAGGGCCAGGGCACTGAGGGTGATCGCCAGTCCCATCGCCATCCAGCCGAGCAGCAGCCAGCCCCCGTACAGAAGGAGCCAGTCATGCGGTGCCGACACCTCACCCAGTGCCATCAGGAAGGCGTAGACGATGATGAAAGCCCCGGTAGCGCCGCCGAACTCCAGCAGATTGCGCGCGATATAGAGGTGCAGGATCGTTATCTGGCGATGATGCAGCAGGCCGACGTTCGCCTGGACCGCAGCCAGGCTGTACGAAATCTGGTGCCGCATCAGCAGCAGGGCCATATAGCCGGTCATCACGAACGGCCCCAGTCGCACGCCGTGCTCATAGTCCGGTTTGATGATGTGCCACATCAGCAGAACGCCGAGGCAGAACATCAGCGGCTCACCGATCAGCCACAGGAACCCCAGGCCTTCACGGCCATAGCGGGTGATCAGCTCCCGCATCATCAAGGCACCGACAATGCGGGAATGTTGTGGGAGGAAGCCCGCACTCATGGTCAGGAACCGGTCATGGTCATGGTGGCGGTGGCCTGTGAGACAGCGAACACGGGCGATCATACCGGAGCTGACCGGTGAAGCCAGCGCGATGATCCGGCCCCCGGGTGTGTCGTCCCGAGGCCGCGGCGACGAGACGGGCGGGTCCGCTTGCCAATCTTGAACACAGGGCCTTAGGCTTGTCCGTTCGGGCCGCGCCGCCCGGAGTCATCAGCCTGGGAAAGGACGGAATATTGCATGCCAGGTCCGACCCCTCCCTGATCCGGACCGGTCCCGTTCCCCGCCCTCTCGCCTGCAGGCGTTTTCTGATTGTGACGATACCCTTCGGGCCGTTCGCCGGTGTCCTGGCGGACGCGTTGACGGAACGCGGAGCCGGGGTGGCGCGCATGATTTTCAATGCCGGTGATCTGTTGTCGTGGCGTCGCCGGGAAGGGCTGGCCTATCGCGGAAATGCCGGGGCCTGGCCGCAGCGACTGGCTGAACTGGTGCCGAATTTTACCGACGTCGTCATTTTTGGCGAGGGCGGTCCCTACAACCGGGCGGTTGTGGCTCTGGCCCCGACGATGTCCGCCCGGCTCTGGGTGCTCGAGAACGGCTATTTTCGCCCCGACTGGGTCACGGTCGAGCGGGGCGGGGTGAACGCCGCCAGCCGCCTGCCAAGAGATCGTTCAGCCTATTCGGTGGCGGTCCCCGAGGGGCCGGTGCCGCGATCGGTCGGGCGAATTCTGCCGCACCATGTGATCAACATCAGCCTGCACCATCTGGTCCAGGTTCCGGGCCGGATTCTGTTTCCCCGCTATGCACCCGCCTATACGGCCCCGGCCTGGCTTCAGTGCGCCGGTCACATCCGCCGCTACCTTGCCGGCCTGCTCAGACCCGTTCGGGAGGCGGACAGCGGCACCATCGCTGCGCGGGGCCCATTTTTTCTGGTCTGTCTGCAGCGTGAGGGGGACACCCAGTTGCTGCGCTATTCGTCGCTGCCCGACAATACGGCCTTCCTCGCCGAGGTGATGAGCAGTTTCGTTCGCCATGCTCCGGCGGATGCCCGACTGGTGGTCAAGAACCATCCGCTGGATCCGGGTCTGCTGGATCTGCGCCGGGTTACCCGGTCGTTGACCATCGAGCGCGGTCTGGATGGCCGGGTCGATTTCATCGACGGCGGCAATCTGGCGGATCTGTGCCGGGCGTCGCGCGGCATGGTGGTCAACAATTCCAGCGCTGCCCTGTCGGCCCTGGGGTTCGGCACCCCGGTCAGGGTATTGGGTGACGCCTTTTTCGATTTCGAAGGCCTGACGGACCAGCAGGCCCTCGATGCTTTCTGGAAGGCCCCCGAGCCGCCCGACGCGGACCTGTTCCGGCGCTTTCGCGCTACTGTCATCGTCCAAACCCAGATCAACGGCAGCTACCATGCCCCCGGAGCCGTTCGCGACACCGCGGCCCGTCTGGCCGAAGTTTTTGCGGCCGGTTGAAACCGGACGCCGTTCTCTGACGTATGGATATGAAGGCGCTGTTCGCCCGGCAACCACGCAGGCCCCCTGATGTTCCATCGCCGTCGTCTGCTTCCCGTCCTGCTGGTTCTCGTTATCGCTGCCTGTTCGGGAAGCGACCCCGCCGAAAGTGCGCCCGCCCCCTCACCCCAGGACAGCGGTCGACGCGAGACGGCGGTCTTTGCCGGTGGCTGCTTCTGGTCGACCGAGGCCAATTTCGAACATATGCCGGGGGTGATTTCAGCGGTGTCGGGGTTTACCGGCGGCACGGCTCGCTATCCGACCTACAATCAGGTGGTTCGTGGCGGGACCGGCCATGTGGAGGCGGTCCGGGTTACCTTTGATCCGGTGCAGATCAGCTACCGTCAATTGGTGGATCGGTTTTGGCTGACCATCGATCCGACCGACCCCGACGGCCAGTTCTGCGATCGGGGCCCGTCCTATGCGACGGCGGTGTTCGCCAACGCCGCCCAGAAGCCTGTGGCCGAGGCGTCCCGCCGTGCTGCCGTCGCGCGGCTGGCCCCGGCGCGCTTTGTAACGCCGGTCCGCGATGCGGTCAGGTTCTGGCCGGCAGAACGCGAACATCAGGATTTCGCTCGGCTAAATCCCGTTCGTTACGCAGGCTACAGCCGTTTCTGCGGACGGGCGGCGCGACTTCAGGCCGTCTGGGGTCGGGCACCCGGTCCGGAGTGATCAGAAGGTGTGGCCTTCCGGCCACCTTTCTCGCCTGTCACATCACCGTCACACGACTGTCGTCGCAGCTTCGGACTGCGGCCTTAGATGAACATTGTATTGACAGGCCAGCGCCTGCCGCGGGCCTTGGTGCCTTCACCATCTGGGGAAAGATGAAAATGATGAACCGCAAACGCGTGTTCTGGGCGACGACCGCCCTGTTCAGTGGCCTTCTGGCCGCCGGTGCGGCTTCGGCCCAGTCGTCGGGTACGGCGGCCTTCGAAGCGACCAAGCTTGATGATATTGTTGTTCAGGGTCGTCGTGGGCCGTTGACGCTCGACGGTGCCATTGTCGCCGAGAACGCTTCCAAGTCACGCGCCTCGATCACTGAGGAGTATATCCAGACCCAACCGGCCGGTCAGTCGATCCTGAATTCGATCAATCTGATCCCCGGCGTGAATTTCACCAATAATGACGCCTACGGTTCGGCCGGCGGTGACCTGACCATCCGCGGTTTCGACGCCGCGCGCGTCTCGCTGACCGCCGATGGTATCCCGCTCAATGACACCGGCAACTACGCCATCTATTCGAACCAGCAGCTCGACCCCGAGCTGATCGAGCGTGCCAACGTCAACCTCGGCACGACCGACGTCGACAGCCCCACGGCCTCGGCGACCGGCGGCACCGTCAACTATATCACCCGTCGTACCCGCGACGAATTCGGTATCATCGCCCAGCCGTCGATCGGCGAGGAAGAGTACCGCCGCCTGTTCCTGATGATGGACACCGGCGCGTTCGGTCCCTGGGGCACGGAAGCCTGGCTGGCCTATTCCAGCACGGACTACAATCACTTCAAGGACCCGGGCGGCATCAAGAAGACCCAGTACAACGGTCGTCTGTACCAGTCTCTGGGCGACAACGGTGACTTCCTCGCCCTGACCGGCCATTACAACCGCAACCGCAACAGCTTCACCCGTCGGGTCTCGCTGGCCGACTTCAACGCCGGCAACGCCTTTAACGTCGTCAACTCCGTGGACTCGTCCTACACCAGCATCAATCCGTCCAACACGGGCAATATCCGCGGGTCGTCGCGTTTCACCCTGTCGGATCAGCTGACCCTGACGATCGACCCCTCGTTCCAGTACGTTCTGGCCAACGGCGGCGGCACCAGCAACTGGCGTGAAACGGACCTGCAGCTGCGTGGGAACTCCGGCGCTGCCGGTGTGGATCTGAACGGCGACGGCGACATCCTCGACACCGTCACCCTGTATCGTCCCAATACCACCAACACTCATCGCTATGGTGTGACCAGCTCGCTGGTCTGGCGTCCGAACGAGGACAATACCTTCCGTCTCGCCTACACTTACGACTACGGTCGTCACCGTCAGACCGGCGAAGTTGGCTATATCCAGCCCGGCGGTCGTCCGGAAAACCCGTTTGCGGGCCGCGACGGTACCCCGGTGTCGTTGCCGGACGGCACCATCCTGCGTCGTCGTGACCGTCTGTCCTACGCCGAACTGAACCAGATTTCGGCCGAATATCGTGGCTCGTTCATGGCCGATACGATCAGCATTTCGCTGGGTCTGCGTGCACCATTCTTCAGCCGTGAGCTGAACAACTACTGCTATCAACGCGATACCTTCAACGCCTATTGCACCACCCAGACGCCGACCGTCACCAACCCCGACGGTACGGTTCAGTTCCCCGCTTCGGCGCTGAACTCCAGCGCGAGCAATCGCTATGGCCGGCCGCGTTCGTTCGACAAGAAATACGAAGCCGTGCTGCCGAACGCCGGTGCCACTTGGCGCTTCGCAGAAAACCAGTCCCTGTACGCCAGCTATGCCGAGGGCTTTTCGGCTCCGCGAACCGATGACCTGTACGACCGGTTCGACGTCAATCCGGCTCCGGAAACGACCAACTCCTACGACCTGGGCTATCGCTACCAGACGGCGGGTCTGATCGCTTCGTTCGCTTTGTGGCATACGGACTACACGAACCGCATCGTTCGCACCTTTGACGAAGCGGCCGGCATCTTCCTGACCCGTAACGTCGGCGATGTGATGCTGCAGGGCTTCGACGGTCAGGTCGGGTTCTCGCCGTTCGAGAATTTCAGCCTGTACGGTTCGGTTTCGTACACCGACAGCGAGGTCAAGGACGACCTGCCGGATGGTGTGATCCTGGGAGTTCCGCAGTTCATCGCTACCGCCGGCAAGGAACTGGTGGAAACGCCGAAGTGGCAGTACGCCCTGCGTGCCGACTATTCGGTCGGCAACTGGGATATGGGCCTCCAGGGCAAATATGTCGGCGAGCGTTTTGCGACCGACGACAATCTGGAAGTCGCTCCGAGCTACACCGTCTGGGATCTGGACATGCGTTACACCTTCACCGCTATCGGTGCGCCGAACTGGTGGGTGCAGCTGAATGTCACCAACCTGTTCGACGAAGCCTATCTGGGTGACATCTCGACCCGGACCACCGGCAACGCCTCGTATCAGCTGGGTGCTCCGCGCACGGCCATGATGACCCTGCGGACCGCTTTCTAAACACGGTCTGTCAGTCGACGAATGAGGGGGGCGGACCGGAGACGGTTCGCCCCTTTTGTCATTGAGGGACCCGGACTCCCGCACCCTGAGTTGAACTCGGGGGTCGCCGTGTCTATCTGGCGCGGCTAGCCTGTCGTGCCCGTATCAGGATGTCCGTCGTCGCCATGACCCCCACGCTCCAACCGATCCCCGCCGAATGGGCTCCGCACCGCGTCATGTGGGTCGGCTGGCCCAGCCATGCCGAGCTGTGGGAGGGTCACCTCGACCCGGCCCGGGATGAGGTCGAGGCCCTGGTGCGGGCCCTGGCCGGCCCGGGCCGCGAGCAGGTCAAATTGCTGATCGGAAATGAGGCGGCGCTGGGTGATGCTCGTGCCCGGTTTGCCGGGGTGGCCGGCGTGGAAATCGTCGCCGGCCGGTTCGGCGATATCTGGCTCAGGGACACCGGCCCGGTCTTCGGTCCGGGGGCGATGACGGCCAATGCCTTCCGCTTCAATGGCTGGGGCGGGAAATACGACTTCCCGTACGATGACGAGGTCGCCGGCCAGATCGCGACCGCATCGGGCGTGGCCCTGATCCGTCACGACTTCATCCTCGAGGGCGGGGCGCTTGACCATGACGGTGCCGGTACGGTCCTGACCACACGCCAGTGCCTGCTGAATCCCAATCGAAATCCGGGCTGGACCGAGGCCGCCGCCGCGACGGCCCTCGGTCAGGCGCTCGGTGCCCGCAAGGTGCTGTGGCTCGGCGACGGACTGTTGAACGATCATACCGACGGTCACGTCGACAACCTCGCTCGCTTCGTTGCGCCGGGCGTGGTCGCCTGTCCGGTCGCCTGGGGCCGCAACGATCCTAATGACGAAGTCTATGACGCCACGGCCCGGGCCCTGTCGCAGATGATCGACGCGGACGGCGGGGCGATCCGGGTGCTGCGCATCCCGTCCCCGGGCTTCGTTCCCGACGAGGATGAGCGGCCGGTTCCGGCCAGCCACATGAATTTCCTCATCGCCAACGGAGCGATCATCGTCCCCACCTATGGGGACGCCCGGGCCGCTGACCTGGCCGGTCAGGCCCTGGCGACCGTATATCCGGATCGCGAGATCATCCTTCTGCCCTCGACCGCCATTCTCACCGGCGGCGGGTCCTTCCACTGCATCACCCAGCAGGAGCCTGCCTGATGGCCCGCACAATCTCCGTCGCCGCCCTGCAAACCGCCTATGGCGAGGACATGGACGCGAACATCGCCAGGACCATCGATCTGGTCCGTGGGGCGGCATCGCGGGGCGCGCAGGTGATCCTGCCGTCCGAACTGTTCCAGGGTCCCTATTTCTGTGTCACCCAGGAGGAGCACTGGTTCGCCACCGCCCATCCGTGGCGCGAACACCCCTGCGTTACCGCTCTGGCCCCGGTCGCCGCCGAACTGGGGGTGGCCATTCCGGTGTCGATCTTCGAGCGCGAGGGCCCGCACTACTATAATTCCATGGTCATGCTGGACGCCGACGGCTCGCCGATGGGCGTCTATCGCAAGAGCCATATTCCCGACGGTCCGGGCTATCAGGAAAAATATTATTTCCGCCCGGGGGATACGGGCTTCAAGGTCTGGAACACCCGCTTTGGCCGGGTCGGCGTCGGCATCTGTTGGGACCAGTGGTACCCCGAGACCGCCCGGGCCATGATGCTGATGGGGGCCGAGGTGCTGATGTATCCGACCGCCATCGGGTCCGAGCCGCATGACAGTGAGCTGGACACTGCCCTGCCCTGGCAGCGTGCCATGCAGGGTCACGCCGTATCGAATGTGGTGCCTGTGGTCGGGGCCAACCGTATTGGCCACGAGCAGGTCACCGGGACGGGTCAGGACTTCTACGGCTCATCCTTTATCGCTGATCATCGCGGCGACCTGGTCGAGAGCTTCGATCGAAAGGAGGAGGGGGCCCTGGTGCATACCTTCGACCTGGACTTCCTTGATCGTCACCGGGCCGCCTGGGGCTTTTTCCGTGATCGCCGGACCGACCTGTACGGCTCCCTGGTCGCGCCGCGACCGGCCTGAGGCTCGTTCAGGGCTGCGACGACGAAAAAACCAGGCGCTCGGCAGCGCAGCCGGGGTTGGTCAGGCCGGTGGACCGGGCCACGGCCACTTCCGCCCGGGCGAGTTCCAGATCGGCCTGGAAGGCCGGCGTTGCGGCCGCGGCTGTGTAGGCCTCACGACCGAGATCCTCGCCGGCCTCGACGTCAGACGGCCAGTTCAGAGCACAGACAGCGGGGCTGAAGGCGACCTCATGGCCGCTGGCGCGCGCTGCGGCCGCGCGATCAGGGGCGAGGGCGGCGAAGGTTTCACCATAGGCGGCGGCGACAGCGGCGGCGGCTGACGGATAGGAGGACGCAGTCCGCGTGGCCTCGGTCAGGCGCAGGCACACGCGCCGGTCCGGATCGACGGCTGCCGGGCGGGACCGGACATTTCGCTCCCGCGCGATTGCCGCGGCGGCACCGATATCAAGCTGAAGCCGGGTCATCAGCCGGGTCAGGACCGGGCTTGAGGCGCTGTACAGACGGGTTCCGATGGCACAGTCAAAATGCTGGGCGGCGAGGGGCGGTCGCAATTCGGCATGGGCAATGGCCATCAGCCAGCGATCACCACCCTCCAGTTCGCTCAAGGCCTGTGATCGGGCGCGATCAGCCTGATCGACGGCCGAGCCGGGTTCCGGTGCCGGGGTGACGGCGTCGGCCAGGCGGTTCACGTCGACGCTCGCAAGGTAGCCTGTCGGAGCGGCCACGGGTTCGGTCACCGGGGTCGGAGCACTGGCGCAGGCGCAGGCCAGCAGCGCGGGCACGGCAACCGCCGCCCCGCGCAGGGACATCACCGCCCGGCACTCCAGGTCAGTTGAACCGCGGTCGTTCCGTCATCGACAGGGTCAGCGACAACCTGCAGGCTGGCACCGCTGCCATCCGCGGCCGCAGCCCCGTAGGCGCGTGCGCCACTCTGGTTCATGGCCATGACAGAGGCCAGTCCGGCCGCTTCGGCCTGTCGCTGGTAGTGGGCGACGACGGTCGCCGGGTCGGCGTGGGTGGTAAAGGAGACGATACCGCCGGGACCGGTCGGGCCGTTCGACAGGGTCGGCGTGCCTGACACCTGTCCGCCAGGAAAGACGGCGGCATATTCGGGCGTTCCGGAGCGAGTGACCGTGTGGCGGTTCAATGGGGCCGCGTGCGGAGTCGTGTCGGCGTCGGGACGATCAATCGCCGCCTCGCCGTTCCCACAGCCTGCGAGCGCTGTCGTCATCGCCAGGATGACCACTGCCATGCTGCGCTTCATTCCGTATACGTTCCCGGGACTGTTCTGCCTGTGAGCTCACCGTGACCCAAGGATGCGGCAACGACAAGGCGGTTTGCGCCCGGGCCTGTCGGCTCGGGCAACAGGGCCGGGAGTCCTGGCCCGACCTTGGTGTACGGTGTCTGGAGTGTCGTCCGGAAGGCTGTCGGTTTGACGCGGATCAGGCCTTGTCGAACAATTTGGCCCAGCGACGCTTGTCGCGGTTTTTCCAGGCACCGCGGTGCCAGGCGTCCGACCCGATCAGCGGCACCACGGTCGTCGCTTCGGCGAAGACCATCTGCTCATGGGTGGTCTGGACCTTGCCCCAGGAGGCGGCCTCCTTGAGCGTTGAGGACGAACAGGCCCCGTCACGCACATCGGCCACGGTGATCTGGACCGCGTAGCGATGCATTTCAGCCTCGACGCCGAGAATTTCGGCGCAGACGACCGTGTCCTGGGCGAAATTCTTGGGCACGCCGCCGCCGACCATGAACAGGCCGGTGACGCCTGCGGCGATCTTGATGTCGGTCAGCTCGCGGAAGTCGGCCACGGCGTCGATCATCAGATAGGGTTGTTTGGCGGCGATCCGCTCCTTCTGGTGTTTGACCAGGCCGAACCCGGCCGAGGAGTCGACGAAGGCCGGGCAGAAGATCGGCACACCTTCCTCATAGGCCGTCTGGATCAGCGAGCCAGGCTTCTTGGCGTTGCCCTCGCTCAGCCATTTCCCCATTTCCCAGATAAACTCGCGGCTGGAATAGGCCCGCGGTTCCAGCCGGTTGCAGATCTCCAGAATGGTGTGGTCGCAGTTCTGGAGCTCTTCCTCGTCGATATAGGTGTCGTAGATCCGGTCGATGTAGTTGTCGCGCAGGACGTTGTCGTCCACCTCGCCGGCGGCCTGGTAGTGTTTGAAGCCCAGGGCCTCGAAGAAATCCATGTCGACGATCGAGGCCCCGGTGGCGACCACGGCGTCGATCATGCCGTATTTCACCATGTCGCGGTACACATGCATGCAGCCACCGGCCGAGGTCGAGCCGGCCAGGATCAGCCACGGCGAGCAGTCCTTGTCCTCGATCGCCATCGAGAAGATATCGGCGGCGCGGGCCGTGTCGCGGCTGGAGAAGCTCATCTTGCGCATCGCGTCGACGATGGGCCGGGCGTCAAAGCTGGTGATGTCGATGTGCTCGACGGTGTTCTGGAGCAGCTGGGCCTTGGTATTGGACGGAACGGGTGCGGTCATCTCGCGGGTTTCCCTTTGGTTTGAGCGCCCGTCGTGAAAACACGCAGCAGCCCGGACGGAGCGACGGGCCGCTGCCTTATTGAATAGCGGAGAGGCGCTTTCGCGTCAGCCCGGAAGTCAGCGTTTGCGCTTGCGCACGCCGGCCTTGCCCTTGGGGCGCGACAGGCGAACGATCTTGCGAGCCTGTTCTTCAGCCGTGGTGCGCACGGTCGGGATGGAGCGGGGCGCGAGGCCGTAGAGCGAGGCCATCGGGGCATCCTCGACCATGGCCAGCTCATGCTCGCCATAGCCGTTGAAACCGGTCGACATGGCGACGCCATAGGCCCCCAGCATGCCAATCTCGATGAAGTCGCCTTCACGGATATCGGCCGGCAACCAGAATGGACCCGGCATATGGTCGATCGAATCGCAGGTCGGGCCGTAGAACTGGAAGGCCTTCAGGTCGCTCGAGGCCTCGGCGTCCCGCACCAGCTTGACCGGGAAGGGCCAGCGCGAATGCGTCGCGTCGAACAGCGAGCCATAGCTGCCGTCGTTCAGATACAGGGCGTCGCCCTTGCGCAGGTCGACGCGGCACAGAACTGAAGAGGATTCCGCAACCAGGGCCCGACCGGGCTCGCACCACAGTTCCGTGGTTTCCGACACCGGCATTTCGTTGAAGCCGCGATGGATGGCGTCGGCGTATTCGCTCATGTCCGGCGGAACCATGCCCGGATAGACCGAGGGAAAGCCGCCGCCGACATCGACGATGTCGACGAACACGCCCGCCCGCGAAATGGCGCGACCCACCTGGGCCATGGCTGCCTGATAGGCGCTGGGACGCATGCATTGCGAGCCGACGTGGAAGCTGACTCCCATCAGACCGTCGACGACAGCCTGCCGGGTCGCCAGCAGCAGGGCCGGGGCCTGGTCCGGCGCAACGCCGAACTTGCCGGACAGGCTGTAGGCGGCACCATCAGCCGAGACCGCCATCCGCACCATCAGGTTCAGATCCTGAGCACCGCCTGTGGCGTCGAGGATCTTCTGCAGCTCATCGTGGCTGTCGAGTGCAAAGGTCCGCACACCCAGGTCGAAATAGGCCCGGGTGATGGCCGTGCGACTCTTGATCGGATGCATGAAGGCCAGGCGCGCGTCAGGGCTGACCGAACGCACCAGCTCGATCTCTGCGAGAGAGGCGACGTCGAACGCGTTGACGCCTTCCGCGACCAGGGTCTCGATGACCCAGCGCGAAGGATTTGCCTTCACCGCATAGAAGACGTCAGCTTTCAGATTGTCCTGGAACCAGCGCGCCGCTACGGAAACCGAACGCGGCCGCACAAGGGCGACGGGACGCTCGGGGGACCGCTCGCGGACCAGGTCCAGGGGAAATGGATACGTGCGCAATTCACGTAAACCCCTGTAATTGTTAAACCCAGACCGGCGTTAGCAGCGCAACGTTAGACCTACGGGGTCCGCCGGAAGCCGCGATTTAGGGTCGTGTGGCGTTAATGTAAAGGGGCGATTTCATGACACCCGCCGTGGGACGGGTTTTTATTCGGGTCAGAACCTTGGGTGTCTTGTGGCGTTTGAGGTGCATGGACGCCGCTGGATGGATCGGTGGCCGGGCGGGGACAGACTAATGAATCGGTGGCGGTTTCTCTGGCGACAGACGACCCGGGAGCTTTGGTTCCGGGCAGGCCTTTATGCTGTGTTCGGCGTGATTGCCGCGTTGGCAGCCGTGGTCGCGGCCCCCTGGGTACCCGAGGCGCTGGCCGACCGTTTCGGGGGCGACTCCGTCGAACAGGTTCTCACCATTCTGGCGTCCAGCCTGCTGGCGGTCGCGACCTTTTCGCTCGGGGCCATGGTGACGGCCTATACGGCGGTGTCGACGGCGGCTACGCCCCGGGTCGCATCCCTCGTCACCGGCGACGAGGCGACCCAGAAGTCGCTGGCCACCTTTGTGGGGGCTTTTCTGTACGCCATCGTCGGGGTCACGGCGATCAATGCCCACTATTATGCCGCCGCAGGCCGGGCGGTGCTTTTCCTGATCAGCCTGGTCGTGGTCGGTCTGGTCGCGTTTCGTCTGTTGGCCTGGATCAACCGCCTGTCCCGGCTGGCGCGGCTCAGCCACATGATCGAACTGGTCGAGGAGCGGACCCGGCGGGCGATGGATGAATGCGTCGCCCGGCCCAGCCTGGGTGGCCGGACGGGGCGGCTGGGCGTTCAGGCGGTGGCGGTTGCCAGTCCTCAAACCGGCTATGTCCAGAATGTCGATCCGGAGCGATTGCAGCGGATGGCCGGGGATGCCGGTCTCGACGTCGAGGTGGTGGCCATGCCCGGCGATTTCGTGCGTCGCGGCGAAGTCCTGTGTCGCCTGGGCGGTTCAACCGTCGATGACGCCGTGCGCGAACGGTTCGACAAGGCCTTTTCCCTGGGGCGCACCCGATCCTTCGATCAGGACCCACGTTTTGGTCTGGCGGTACTGGGAGAGATCGCGGGCAAGGCCCTGTCTCCGGGCGTTAATGATCCCGGCACGGCTGTCGAGATCGCGACGGCTGCTGTTCGGCTGATGGACGGATGGCAGTCCGGGCAGGAGGCGGTTGAATCGAGTGTGGAGAAGGACCGTCTGTATGCGCCGGTCCTGTCGGAGGCCGGGATGCTGGATGACGTTTTCGGTCCCCTGATCCGCTTCGGTGCCGGCGATTTGTTGGTCGCAATCAGTCTGCAGCAGGCGCTACGCTCGCTGGCGAACCTGGAGGGGCCGCTTGGCGTGCTCGCGGCCACACTGGCAAGAGAGGCCCTGAAACGGTCGATGGCGGCCCTGGACTCTCCACACGATCGGGCCCGGCTGAAGGCGGCCGTCGCCTGACCCGGGTCGTCTCTCTGGACGAAATCGCCGGGAACGTGTCATTAAGACTTGCCGAAATGCGTTTGAAGCGCCATCCGGCGAAGCCCTGTAACCGCCATCAGCGAGTCCATGAGCTCATCCGCCGCCGCCGTCGCATCTGTGCGTGATGTGTCGAAGACCTTCGGTTCCAGAAAGGCTCTCAATGGCGTGTCCATTGAGGTCGCCGCCGGAGAAATGGTCGCCCTGATCGGACCGTCGGGTTCGGGCAAATCCACGCTGCTGCGTTCCATCACCGGAATGCAGACGATTGATCCCGGCAAGGGCACGATCACGGTGTTTGGAGAAGTCGTCCAGAAGAACGGTCGTCTGACTGGACAGGTTCGGGCTGCGCGCAGCAAGCTGGGCATGATTTTCCAGCAGTTCAATCTCGTCGGGCGACTGAGTCTGTTTTCCAATGTCATGCTGGGCGCGCTCGGACGCCTTCCGGGCTGGCGCGGGTTTCTCGGCGCATGGCCGTCGACTGACAAGGCACGGGCCATGGCAGCCCTGCATCGGGTAGGGGTCTCTGACTATGCCAGCCAGCGGGCCAATACCCTCTCCGGTGGCCAGCAGCAGCGCGGTGCCATCGCCCGCGCCCTGGTTCAGGGGGCCCAGGCCGTTCTGGCGGATGAGCCGGTCGCTTCGCTCGACCCGGTGTCCGCCCGCAAGGTCATGGAATTGCTGGTCGAGCTGAACCGGCGTGACGGGCTTGGCGTGATCGTCACCCTGCACCAGGTCGATTATGCGATCCGCTATTGTGACCGGGTCGTCGCCCTGCAAGCCGGCAAGGTCGTTTATGATGGCCCGACCTCGGGACTCGACACGGCCCGCCTGATCGAAATCTACGGTCCCGAATTCGAGGACGCGTTCTGGGAAGCCAAGGTATGACCAGCCCCCTGTTTACCCGTCGTTTGATCGCCGTTGCCACTGTGGCCGCGCTGGCGGTCGGACTGGGCTCCTGCGGCAAGGGCCCCGAGAAGGCTTCCGGGGCACCGACTGAAATCACCTTCTCGATTCTGTCGGCAGAGGGGCAGGCGTCGTCGGGCCCGTTGTGGCAGCCGCTGCTGGACGACATGTCCAAAGCCATCGGCGTTCCCGTGAAGCCGTTTTTCGCGGGCAACTACAATATTCTGATTGAGGCGATGCGCTTCAACCAGACCCAGGTCGCCTGGTTTTCCGCCAAGCCGGCCCTTGAGGCGGTGGACCGTGCCCATGGCGAGGTCATCGCCCGTATCGTCGACCCCGAAGGGCGCGACAGCTATCAGTCGACCCTGATCGTCAGGAAGGGGTCCGGTATCACCCTCGAGTCCATTCTGGCCTGCGGCAAGAAATATGACTTCGGCATGGGTGACGCCCAGTCGACCTCGGGCACGCTGGCACCCATGACCTTTCTGTTCAATCCACGCGGTATCGTTCCCGGCCAATGCTTCAAGACGATGCGTTCGGCCAGCCACCAGGCCAATGCCTTCGCCGTGGCGACCGGGGTGGTTGATGCGGCGACCTCCAATACGGTCAACAGCATCTTTATGATGCGCGAGAACCCGCACCTGGCTGCGCAGCTGGAAGACATCTGGACCTCGCCGCCGATCCCGGAGTCCGGGATCGTCATCCGCGATGATCTTGATCCGGTGCTGAAAGAGAAAATTCGCAGCTTCTTCCTGACCTATGGTCAGGGCGAGGGGGCTGAGGCCGAGCGGCAGCGTCAGGTCCTGGCGACCCTGAACTATTCTATGTTCCGCGCGGCCGACGACAGCTATCTGGACCCGGTTCGCGAGATGGTGGCCGATCAGCAGATGACTGAAGCCCGGTCCAAGGGCGATCAGGCCGCTGCGGCCACCGCCGAGCGCGCCCTCGCCACGTTGCGGGCCAAGCGCGAGGTTCAGCCTTGAGCGAGACACCGAAAACGGCACCAACCCCGGGTTTCCCGTCCGATGGAACGGCGGGGCCGGTGCCCCGTCCGCCGGCGAAATCCTTTTCGGCCTGGGTGATGGACGTGCTCCTGTGGGGCGGCGTGGCCTTTGCCCTGGTGATCAGTTTCGACAAGGTCGATATGGTCAACCTGCCGAAACTGATTACGAATTCAGATAACATCCAGACCTACGGCCGGGAGCTTCTGCACCCTGATTTCAGCGAGTGGCAGCACCTTGTCGGTCTGATGTGGCTGACGGTGCAGATCGCCCTGTGGGGCACCTTCATCGCCGTCTTTATCGCCGTGCCCCTGGGGCTTGCGGCCGCGCGCAACATCGCGCCGGGTTGGATCGTCTGGCCGGTACGCCGGGTGATGGATCTGTTGCGGTCGATCCCTGACCTTGTGATCGCCACCCTGTTCATCGTCGCCGTGGGTCTCGGCCCTCTTGCCGGGGTGCTGGCGCTGGCACTGAATACCGGTGGGGTCCTGGCCAAGCTGTTCTCGGAGGCTGTCGAGTCGATCGATAAGGGGCCCGTCGAGGGCGTCCGCGCCACCGGTGCTGCGCCCCTGCACGAGATTGTCTGGGGCGTGATTCCCCAGGTGGCACCGTTGTGGACCTCGTTCGCCCTTTACCGGTTCGAATCCAATAGTCGCGCCGCGACGGTGCTGGGTCTGATCGGTGCCGGCGGTATTGGACAACTCCTGTTCGAAAGCATGCAGGGGTTCAAATTCGGGCAGGTCTCGGCCATTGCCATCGTCATCGTTGTGGCGGTGACCCTGATCGACACCCTGTCGCAGATCATGCGCAAACGCTTGCTCTGACTGTCACAAAGGTTCGCACTCACCGTCATACTTCTCTGATTTAAGCTTCCTCGAAACGCCACGTTTGGAGAGCAGATCATGACGTCGAAACTAATCACGGCCGCCTCGGCCCTGGCTCTTGTCCTTCTTGCAGGATGCGGTGACGGCTCGGGAGGGGGACAGGGTGCCAGGTCGGGCATCTGGGCCGCAGGGTCCTCAACCGTTTTCCCTTTTGCCACCCGCGTGGCCGAGAATTTTTCACGTTCGTCCGGCGGTGCCGCACCGCGGGTGGAATCGCTGGGGACCGGCGGCGGCATGCAGGCCTTCTGCCAGGGGGTAGGGCCCGATACGCCTGACATCGCCGATGCTTCCCGGCCGATGAAGGCGTCGGAGTATGCGTTGTGCCAGAAGAACGGCGTCACCGACATCGTTGAGCTGAAGATTGGCTTCGACGGCATCGTCATCGCTACCGCGCGTGACGGCAACGGCTTCAACTTCCGCCTTCAGGACCTGTATCAGGGCTTGGCCAAGGAAGTGCCCGGCGGCGACGGCTTTATTGCCAATCCGGCGACGACCTGGAACATGGTCAATCCGGCCCTGCCGAACCAGCGCATTCAGGTCTACGGCCCGCCGCCGACTTCGGGCACGCGGGACGCCCTGCTCGAGCTGGGCATGGCCCCCGGTGCTGCCCTGATTCCGGCTCTGGCCGCGGTCAAGGCCGCCGACAAGGACCGTTTCGAAACCCTGGCTCATACCTTGCGTGAGGATGGTGCCTGGATCGACGCCGGTGAGAATGACAATGCCATCGTCCAGACCCTGGCGCGTACGCCGGGCTCTCTGGGTGTGTTCGGCTTCTCGTTTCTCGAGCAGAACAAGGACACGGTAAAGGCTGAAACCATCAACGGTATCGCGCCGACGGCCGATACCATCGCCGACGGTTCCTACCCGCTGGCCCGGAGCCTCTATATCTATGTCAAGAAGGCCCATATCGGTGTGACGCCCGGGCTCGCCGAGTTCGTGCAGGAGTTCATGTCGGACGCCTCGGCGGGACGGGGTGGTTATCTGCAGGATCGCGGCCTGGTACCCCTGCCGGTCGCCGAACTGGCGAACCAGCGGGCCATCGCCAGCCAGATGACGGTCATGACTGCGCCCCACTAAACCGACTATCCGGATGATTTTTGTCAAACGCCGCGACCTTCAGGTCGCGGCGTTTTTCGTTCCGGTTTCGTCGTTGTCATCAAACTGCCGGATGATCGTCGTGCGAATGAGATCGGCCTGTCGAACAAGCGTCACTCGATCCTCATCAAGCCGTTGCGAGAGTGGGAAAAAACCGTCGCACCCTCCCGGTAGATGGCTCTCATGCCCGACAGAGACCTGTCGGTGGGGCTGTAACCACGAAGGATTCGACTCTATGCGACACCACATTCTGACGGCGAGTACGGTCGCCATCCTCACCTGTCTGTTCGCTGCGGGAACCAGCCAGGCTCAGGAGGTGGCACCGGCCACTACCATCACCTGGAAAGGGGCCCCACAGTTCCAGTGGGGGGAGTTCACCTTCAAGCCGCGCGGCCGCGTCTATTTCGATTATGTGGCTCAGGATGTGAATCCGGCCCTGGGCCCGGATACCAGTGCTGCGGAAAGCCGCCTGCGCACGGCCCGGCTGGGCGTGCAGGGTACCTGGACGGATCAGTGGTCCTATGTTGCCGAGGCCAGCATCGGCAATGGTTCGGCCAACTGGGATGATCTGGCGCTCACCTGGTCGCCGAGTGAATACACCGCCGTCAAGGTTGGCAATTACAAGAGTCTCTCGCTCGAGAACCTGACCTCGTCGCGCTACACCACCTTTATGGAGCGGGGTCCGTTCAATGACCTGATCGACGCGGGTCGGGTCATGACCCTTTCGGCGCGAACCGGGGGTGCCAATTGGTCGCTGACCGGAGGCGTCCATGGGGATTCGATCAATGATCCCTCCGTGGGTGGCAAGGAGCAGGCCGGTGCATTTGTTCGCGCGCATTTCGCCCCTGTCGTCACCGATGATGTAAAGATTCACCTTGGAGCCTGGGGTCGGGTCCGCGACCGTCGCGATGACTCGGCGTTCCGCTACCGGGTTCGCAACAACACCAATTTCGGCAACCGCTACACCGACGCAGGGTCTTCTGCTCTCGGTGCCGGTGACAAGGACTCGACCTACGGTCTTGAAGCAGCCGGCGTCTGGCGCAACGTCTCGGTCCAGGGTGAATGGGCCGGTGTCAACGCCGATCTGACCGGCGGCGGACAGGCCAACGCCCGGGCCTATTATGTGATGGCGTCGTTCTTCCCGACCGGCGAACAGCGCAAATATGACGCTGCAGACGGCGAGTTCGGCCGGGTCAAGATCCGTCGCCCGGTAACCGAGGGTGGACCGGGTGCGGTCGAGCTGGGCGTGCGTTACGACAATGCCGATCTGACTGATTTTGCAGGGGTGGCGACAGCGGGCCGGTATTCTGCCGTGACGGTGGGCGCGACCTGGTATCCATTCCCCTATGTGCGCTTTCTGGCCAACTATTCCGACGCCAGGAATGACGCCCAGGTGGCGACCGCAGATGTCAATGTCCAGACCCTGCAGTTCCGCGGCCAGTTCGACTTCTGAACCGGCCGGGATTGCCTCGGTTCACATAGCCTGGATCAGGACCCCGGACGGCTTGCCGTTCGGGGTCTTCCAATTCCGGATGTCAGGCTGCGATCTTGCGTCGGAGCCGGGCAAGGCGCCGCAGACGCCGCCAGAACCGACCACGTTCGGGTTCGGGGTAGGGCTGCAAATTCTCGATGAATTGTTCGGCTGAAGCCCGCCAGCTGAATTTTTCGGCATAGGCGCGGACATCCGCCCGGTCGAGCTCGAGACAGGCCAGACAAGCCTTGCGCAGGTCCTTGTCGATGGCACCGGCATTCGATCCGGGGATGATGTCGATCGGGCCGTGGGCGGGGAAGGCCGCGACCGGCGTGCCGGTGGCCATCGCCTCCAGGATCACCAGACCGAAGGTATCGGTCCAGCTCGGGAAGACGAAGACATCCGCGTCGCGGAAACAGCGCGCCAGTTCTTCATTGAAGCGCGAACCGAGGAATTTTGCCTCGGGATAGCGGGCCTCAAGATCAGCCCGGGCCGGGCCGTCGCCGACCACGATCTTGGTGCCCGGCAGGTCGAGGGCCAGAAAGTCCTCGATGTTCTTTTCGACGGCGATCCGCCCCACGTTTAGGAAGAAGGGGCGCGGCCAGTCGGCACCACCCAGTTCGTCATAGATCCGCGGCAGGTCAGGATTGAACAGTTCGGTGTCGACGCCACGTGACCAGGGCGAGACATTGCGAAAGCCGTGCGCCTCCAGCTCGTCGCGCAGGGTCGGCGTCGCGACCATCAAGCGTCCGGACGGCTTATGAAACCATTTCATATAGGCGTAGCCGACCTGGACCGGGATCGGGAAACGGGCCGAGACATATTCCGGAAATTTGGTGTGGTAGCTGGTTGTGAAGGGCAGTTTCCATTCGACGCAGATACGCCGTGTAGCGATGCCGATCGGGCCCTCGGTGGCAATGTGAACCGCTTCCGGTTCGAACTGGCGAAGCCGCTCACGAATTTCTTCTTCCGCACCCAGGGCCAGCCGGATTTCCGGATAGGTCGGGCAGGGGATGGTCTTGAATTGATCGGGGCGAATGACCTCGACCTCATGCCCCATGGCGCGGCATTCGGCCACGGTCAGGGTCAGGGTGCGGACGACGCCGTTGACCTGGGGTTCCCAGGCGTCGGTGGCCAGAACAATGCGCATGGACAGGCGGCGAACTTTCACCATCAGCGAGGCGGACAGCCTTAGCCGTTCTTTGTGATGAAGGCGAGACTGCCTGTGCGATCTCGCGCCTCGCGTTGAAACGGACACCACACCTAGCGCGGAAACCTGCCCGCCCGACTGAGTGCCGAAGGTGTGGGCCGTCCGATCCTGTCCCCGATCCAGCCGGCAGTGGCGATCAGAGCGTCCAGGTCGTAGTCGGTCGTGAAGCCCGCGCGCTCCAGCATATAGACCAGGTCCTCAGTGGCCGTATTGCCGGTCGCGCCGGGGGCAAACGGACAACCGCCGATTCCCCCGACCGATGCGTCCAGCACATCGATCCCCGCCTCGACCCCGGCATAGGCGTTGGCGAGGCCGGTGTTGCGTGTGTCATGGAAATGCAGTCGCAGACGGGCATCCGGCGCGACCTTGCGGGCGGCCTCCACCTTGCGGGTGACCGCCCAGGGGTCGCCGGCTCCTATGGTGTCGGCCAGAGCAATTTCCTCGATGCCGAGGCCGGCGATCCGCGCGACCAGGTCCGTAACCTGGCGATCGGAAACCTCGCCGTCGAAAGGGCATCCCCAGACACAGGAAATTGTGGCTGACAGGGACGCCGCCGCGCCCGGCTGGCCGCCGGCATTATGTCGCTGCGCCACGATTTCTTCCAGCATGCTGACCTGGGCGTCGACGGTCAGGCCCTGGTTCTTGAGACCGAAACCATCGGTGGCGGACATGGCGACATTGACCTCGTCCACGGTCGTTCCCAGCGCGCGATCATAGCCCCTGGGGTTCAGTACCAGTCCGATGCGGCTTCGCCTGGCCTGGTGCGGCAACAGGGACATGACCTCTTCTGCACCGGCCATCTGCGGTACGTATTTTGGGTGAACGAAGGAGGCGACCTCGATTCGCCGGGCTCCTGCCGCCTCCAGCCTGTGCACCAGCTCAACCCGAACGGCCGGCTCCAGCACGGTCTGCTCGTTCTGCAGTCCGTCGCGGGGGCCAACCTCGACGATGGTGATGTGGCGGCTCATCGTTCGGCCTTCTGGGGCAATGACGTGCCCGGGGGAGCATAGACCGTCAGGTTGACGTCATCGCCGCTGGAATAGTTGTAGCCGCTCACGGTTCCCACGGCGCGGCCGGTTACGCCCAGTCTGGCGCTGGCCTGGCGGAAGGCATCGGCATCGTGGTCCTCGACTATGGCGGGACGGCCTTCGGCCAGCGCCTGTGCCGCACCATCGGCATCGGTTAACTGGGTGTCGCGGCCGGTCAGGAAGACGAAGCTCGGTTCATGGAAGCGGGTGATGGCCACCGGCCCGGGCGTGCGTCCCTGGCGTGGATGCAGACCGGCCGTCTCCAGAGCCGCCTCAAGTCGTGGGGCGACGGACAGGGGACGCAGCTGACGAATTGTGCCCGCGAGGGCCGCGTGGGCGACCACGCCCAGCAGGATCGAGATCAGCACGGAGGACACGGCCGCACGATTCAGCAGCAAGAAGGCACCGATCGCCGCTGCGCCGGCAGTGAAGACGATGGTCAGCGTGGCCCAGGTCTGGGCCGTAGTGGTGCCGAACTCTGTCAGTCCGTAGACGGTGATCCCGATGATAAGGGTGCCACCGAACAGGGCCAGCAAGGCCCCGGCGCGCCTGGAAACCAGACCTATGGGGCGGGTCAGGGCCGCTGCCGCCAGCAGGGCGATGGCCCCGAATGTCGGCAAGGTATAGTGCCACAGTTTGGTCGGGGCGATTTCGAAGATCAGCCAGGCCGGAACCAGCCAGCACACCATGAACCGCACAGCGGGCTCGGCCCGCCGGTGCCAGCCTGTCGACAGGGCGGCCGGCAGCATCAGGGTGATCGGGAACAGCAGCAGGGGGGCCAGCATCAGATACATGCCGGGCCATCCGCCGTGACTTTCCTGGGCTCCGGTCAGCTTGGATCCCAGGTCGTTGCCGATGGCCTCGCGCCAGAAGCCGCCGTCCGTGGCAATGGTGATGGCGATGGCCCAGGGGCCGACGATCAGGGCGACCAGCGGCAGACCCCAGCCCCAGCCCAGACGTCGCAACCATGTCAGGTCGCGATCCCAGACGGACAGGGCAATTATCGCCGGAACGACGACAATCAGGCCGATCGGCCCCTTGATCAGGATCGACAGGCCCAGTCCTGCCCAGAACAGTAATTTGTGCAGTCGTGGCGGGGCTTCACCGGCCCGTGTCGCCATATAGAGTCGCGCCAGCGCAGCCATGGACAGGGTGACGGCCCCGCACAGCATGGCATCCGTCTTGGCTATCCCCGCCTCGCTGGACAGCAGGAAGGTCGCGCCGAGCATGGCTCCGGCCAGAAATCCCGCTCTCTGACCGAACAGGGCCATCCCGGTCCAGGCGCAGGCGGCTGCAGCCAGCATCGCGCCCAGTATCGACGGGATGCGATAGGGGGCGATGTCGCGGTTTTCGACGCTCGAGGTGACGGCTACTGCCATGGCCTGCATCCAGTAGATGCCCACGGGTTTCTTCCAGCGCGGTTCGTCCTGGAAGCGAATATCGATGAAGTCTCCGCTCTCCAGCATCTGCGATGTGGCCTGGGCGTAACGGCTCTCGTCCCGGTCCAGCGGCGGCATAAGCAGCAGACCGGGCAGGCCGGCCGCAAGGGCCAGAAGGGCCGCGAACAGCGGTCCGCGCCAGCCGGCGATATAGTGGTCCAGGTTCGGGCGCGTCATGTCGTCTTTCTATCACGGTGATTTGGTGAACGTCAGCCGTCCTGATCGCACCGCTGCGCCAACAGCCACGGGGGCATCAGCAAGCGGCTCCCGTTCAGCCGGGAACTCGGCTAGAGAACGGTCATGACATCTACGAACACCCCGGAAATCTCGGTCGTTGTGCCGGTGCATGATGAGGCCGGTGCTGCCGGCCCCCTGGCGCGCGAGATCGCTACCGCCTTCGCCGGGCGGTCCTATGAAATGATCTTTGTGGACGACGCCAGTCGCGACTCGACCCTGTCGGAACTGCGGGGCCTGATGGCGGAACTGCCGACCCTGCGCGTTCTCAGCCATGCCGGGAACGCCGGACAGAGCCGCGCGGTACGCAGCGGGGTTCTCGCGGCGCGGGGCGCGATCATCGTCACCCTGGACGGCGACGGTCAGAATCCGCCGGCCGACGCGCCCGGGCTGGTCGACGCCTTGCTCGCGGCCCCTTCCACCGTTGCCATGGTCGGTGGGCGTCGCGCCAAACGACAGGATTCCACCGCCAAGCGCCAGGCGTCACTCTGGGCCAACCGTATCCGCAAGAAACTGCTCGGCGACGATGCCGACGACACTGGTTGCGGGCTGAAGGCGTTTCGTCGCGATGCCTTCCTGCGACTGCCCTACTTCGATCACATCCATCGCTATCTACCGGCCCTGATGATCCGGGAGGGCTATGAGAACCGTTATCTCGACGTCGATCATCGTCACCGTGAGACGGGGCAATCAAAATACACCAACTGGGGGCGGTTGATGGCGTCGGTGTCGGACCTTCTCGGGGTGATGTGGCTGAAATCCCGCTCCCGTCAGCCGGGGGCGGTCAGTGAATTCCAGGCTGACTGACTCGCCTCTGAGGCGAACCAGCGTAGCCGTATGGAGCGAACGGGGGTATTCCTCGTTAACCAGCCCGGCCGTTCGACCGGCGACCCGTCGAGGATTGAAACATGCTGATCGCTCTGCCCCTGCTGCTGATCCCGGTGGTGATCTACAATATCGTGGTGCTGTCGGGCATGATGGACGGGTCGGGGGTCGCTGCCGCTGATGCGCTCCTTCGCGACCCGTTGTTTTCGATTCCGATGGCGTCGGGTGCGAGCTGGACGGTCGGAGTCGGCGATCTGATTCTGTTTCTCGCCCTGATCCTGCTGTTCTTCGAACTGCTGAAGTCGACCTCGAGCCAGAAGGTCGCAATCGTCAATCACGCCCTGTCGATGATCCTGTTCGTAGGATGTCTGGTCGAGTTTCTGCTGGTGAAGGGCTTCGCCACCTCGACCTTCTTCCTGATCGTGGTGATGGTCATGCTGGACGTTCTGGCGGGCTTCATCGTCACCATTATCTCGGCCCGCAAGGATCTCGATTTCAGCGGCGGCTGATCAGCTGAAGGCGGTGAAGATCAGGGCGACGACCGTGACGTCAATGATGCGGGTCGTGAGGCTGAGGATCGAAAACATGAGACGCTGTCCGGAAAACGGGAATGAACCCCGTTCCCAGCAAGGACTGTGCCGCCAGGCGTGATCAGGTCAGACGTCGGTGCGCTTGCTCTTGCCGGCCCCGGGGCGGCGCTCTTTCGCGCCCGAATATTCGGTGCCCAGATAGGTCGAGCGGGCCGCGCCCAGAACGGGGGGGCCGCCCTTCAGGCCCTTGCGCTGACCGGTTTGTCCAATCATCTGCGCGGCAAAGGCGGCCGCACCGGTTTCGGCTCCCGGCTTGGGGGCAGGTCTTGCCGGGGTCTCTTCGGTTCCGGGGGCATGATCGGCCGCCTCGCCCAGGGGAACCAGTTCGCGGGATGTCGAGCTGGCCCGGCGTTCGGCGGCGCGGCGTTCGGCGGCGCGACGCTCCCGCCGTTCAACTGCGCTGACGGGACGGATGCCGTCGGTCACGGTGTGCCCTTGCCGCCTGCCAGATGGTCCAGCTGGGCCCGCATCTCATCCATCTGCTGACGCATTTCCGACAGCGGATCCGGGGTGGCCGAAGGCGCGGACGACTGCGGCGGACGGGCCGCGGCCGGATTGCTTCCGGAAAAGCCCGGCCAGACCTTCATGGCCTGTTCGAACATGGCCATGTTGCGCTTGACCGCCTCATCCAGCAGACCGACGCCCGGCGCGGCCCCGAAGGTCCGGCTGAATTGGCCGCGCAGCTGTTCCTGCTGGCGGGTGAAGGAATCCAGCGACATTTCCAGATAGCTGGGCAGGACGCCTTGCATCTGGCCGCCGTAGAAGCCGATCAGCTGGCGCAGGAATTGGACCGGTAGCAGCGCCTCGCCCCGGCTTTCCTCCTCGAAGATGATCTGGGTCAGAATCTGGCGGGTCAGATCCTCGTTGCTCTTGGCGTCATAGACGACGAAATCCGTGCCTTCACGGACCATGCGCGCCAGGTCCTCAAGCGTGACATAGGCGCTGGAGGAGGTGTCGTAGAGCCGCCTGTTGGCGTATTTCTTGATGATGACGGTTTCGCCATCCTTGCCTTTACCGCTGTTGGACTTTTTCTCGGCCACGCCTCGAACCCGCCTTTGTTGCAATGCCGCACTATCCCGCAGCGCGAGGGCTGACGCCAGTCCCTTCGCCGTCGACCCATTCGGCAGGCACGGTCAGGTCGCCGGAGCCAGAACGACCCCCACCAGAATGGCAGCCCAGTGGACGCCGGCCCCGGCGACGACAAAGCCATGCCAGATCGCCCGGCGGAACTTCACCTGCGGGCTGATGAAGACGAAGACGCCGGCAGTGTAGATCAGTCCTCCGATCACCAGCAGGATCAGGGCGATCGGATGGACGGTGTCCATCATCGGCTTGAGGGCGATCACCGCGAGCCAGCCGAACAGGGCATAGACGGCGCTCCAGAAGGCATCCGAAACGCGGGGGGCCACCAATTTGGCGGCGACCCCGGCGAAGGCGATCAGCCAGACCACCAGGGTGAAGCCGACGGCCCAGCCGCCCTCGAACCGCTGGGTCGTAAAGGGCGTATAGCTGCCGGCGATCATCAGGAAGATGGCGGCCTCGTCGAGCCGCCGCAGCACCGGCCTGGCCGCGCCCGGCTGGGCCAGGTTGTAGACCGTTGAGGCGGCCAGCATGCCGATCAGACACAGGGCGTAAACTGCGGTGGCGAGGGTCGTTCCGATGCCGCCGTACCAGGCTGCCAGCAGGGCCAGGACCACGCCGCCGGCGGCTGCAAGGCCGAGACCGACGACATGGACCCACAGATCCGCCAATCGCTCGGCGCGGGACTGATAGTGTTCAGCCATGTCGAGCGCATCGGGGGTGCAGAGCCGGCGCGCCAGGTTTTTCAGTCTCTTCCGCATGGTTTTTCTAACCCGGTCGGGCCCCACATCGTTCCAGACCATCATTGCGCGGCGGGATGACTATCTGCTGAACGGGCATCATGCGGCGTGACGAAAGGGCTTGAATGCGGCAGAAACGCCACGCACCCGAATTCGCCAGAAGGTTCGCCAGATGACTGAAGCCCGTATCGACGTGGTGATTGTTTCCGCTGCCCGCACACCTGTCGGCTCGTTTCTCGGAGCCCTGGCCAGCCTGCCGGCGTCCAAGTTGGGCGAAATCGCTATTCGAGCGGCGCTGGAACGGGCGAGTGTCGATCCCGCGGACGTCGATGAGGTGATCCTGGGTCATGTGCTGCAGGCGGCGACGGGCCAGGGGCCGGCGCGGCAGGCCTCGATGGGGGCGGACATCCCGATGGAGGTCTCGGCCTGGACCCTGAACCAGATCTGCGGCTCGGGCCTGCGGGCGGTGGCGCTGGCCTATCAGCAGATCGCGCTGGGCGATGCGCGGATCGTCGTCGCCGGTGGTCAGGAGAGCATGAGCCAGGCCCCCCACGCGGCGCATCTGCGCAATGGCCAGAAGATGGGTGCCCTGGCCTTCATCGACACCATGATCAAGGACGGGCTGTGGGATGCCTTCAACGGCTATCACATGGGCCAGACGGCCGAGAACGTGGCCGATCAGAACCACATTACCCGCGAGGCGCAGGACGTCTTTGCCGTCGGTTCGCAGAACAAGGCCGAGGCGGCCCAGAAGGCCGGGCGCTTCGATGCCGAGATCGTTCCGGTGGTGATCTCCACCCGAAAGGGCGAGGTCACTGTCGACAAGGACGAATACATCCGTCACGGCGCGACGGTGGAGGCGATGGAGGCGCTGCGCCCGGCCTTTTCCAGGGAAGGTTCGGTTACCGCCGGAAACGCCTCGGGGCTGAACGATGGGGCCGCGGCCCTGGTGCTGATGAGCGCCGATGAGGCGAAAACCCGCGGGCTGGAGCCGCTGGCGCGGATCGTGTCCTGGGCTACGGCTGGCGTCGATCCGGCGATCATGGGCACGGGTCCGATCCCGGCCTCGCGCAAGGCACTGGAAAAGGCCGGCTGGACCGTCGCCGATCTGGACCTGATCGAATCCAATGAGGCCTTCGCGGCCCAGAGCCTGTGCGTCAAGCGCGGGATGGGATTTGATCCCGCCAAGGTCAACGTCAACGGCGGGGCCATCGCCATCGGCCATCCGATCGGCGCGTCCGGTGCCCGGATCCTGACCACCCTGTTGCATGAGATGAAGCGACGGGACGCCAAGAAGGGTCTGGCGACCCTGTGCGTCGGCGGCGGCATGGGCGTGGCTATGTGCGTCGAACGCGTCTGACGGTCACTCCTGCGGACCACAGGCTCCCGAAGCCCCCTTCGACGCGACGGCGGGAGGGCCCGGCTTCGCGAATTGGGCGGAAGGGGCTAAGGCGACGCGATGACGACAGATATTCTCCATGGCCGCCCCCCGCTGGTCTTCGATCCGCCGGGGGCCGCGGTCCAGACCTCGCCGCTGATCCCCGGTTCGACGGCGCTGGAAAGCTTCGCGCCGAAGTCCGTGGACACGGCCATGATCTATGCCCCGCCGGGGGTGCTGGAGCGGCGCTATCTGCTGGCCCTGGCCCTGCGGGCGCTGAAGGTCGGCGGGCGGCTGGATGTGATGGCGGCCAAGGACAAGGGCGGCTCGCGGTTGAACAAGGAGTTGAAGGCCTTCGGCGTCGACCTGGCCGAGAGCTCCAAGGCCCATCACCGCCGCTGCGTGGTGATCCGTCCCGAAACCCTGACCGGAATCGACGAGGCCATTGCTGCTGGAGCGCCGCGTCAGGTCGAGGGGCTGGAGGCCTGGTCGCAGCCGGGCATCTTCGCCTGGGACCGGGTCGATGCGGGCACGGCCCTGCTGGCCGAACACCTGTCGCCGATGAAGGGTGACGGCGTGGACCTGGGCTGCGGCTACGGCGCACTGGCCACGGTGGTGCTGCGCTCTGCGACCGTGACCAGCCTTAAGCTGGTCGACCTGGACCGGCGGGCGATCGAGGCGGCGCAGAAGAACGTCGTTGATCCGCGTGTGACCTTCGACTGGGTCGATGCCCGCAATCTGGACGCGGCCGGGGATCTGGACTTCGTGGTCAGCAATCCGCCCTTCCACGACGGCGGCACCGAGGACAAGCGTCTGGGCCAGGCCTTCATCCAGAAGGCCGCCGCCCTGCTGCACAAGGGGGGCGTGGCCTGGATCGTGGCCAACCGCCACCTGCCCTATGAGGCCGAACTGAACACCGCCTTCAAACGGGTGGCGATGGTCGCCGACCGGGGCGGCTACAAATTGTTCGAGGCGGTGAAGTGAAGACCCCTGCCGCGGGCTCAAGTAGCGCGAAGCGCGTTAGCCCACCAACAAGTCGCGTCGACAAGCTGCTGGGCGGGATGGGTTACGGCTCGCGCAGCGAGATGGCGCGGCTGGGCAAGGCCGGGGGCATTGTGCTGGACGGGGTCGATCTGGTCGATGTGTCGAAACGCATTCCGGTGACCCGCGACCTGCCGCAGCGGATGATGATCGACGGCCGGCCGGTCGATCCGCCGCCCGGGGTGGTGCTGCTGCTGAACAAGCCGCTGGGCATGACCTGTTCGCGCAAGGAGGAGGGGGCGCTGGTCTATGACGTGCTGCCGTCGCGCTGGCGGCATCGCGACCCGGCCATCTCGACCATCGGACGGCTGGACAAACAGACCTCGGGCCTGCTGCTGCTGACCGACGACGGTGACCTGCTGCACCGGGTGATCTCGCCGCGCCGCCATGTGGCCAAGGTCTATCATGCGACGCTGGCGCGGCCGCTGGCCGGGACCGAACAGGCCCTGTTCGCGGCCGGAGGTCTGGTGCTGGAGGGTGAGAACAAGCCGCTGGCCCCGGCCGAGCTGGAAGTCCTGTCGCCGACCGAGGCGCGGCTGACGGTGACCGAGGGCCGCTATCACATGGTGCGGCGCATGTTCGCCGCCGCCGGTAACCACGTCGAGGCCTTGCACCGGGAACGTCTGGGCGGCCTGACCCTGCCGGACGATCTGGTCCCCGGTGAGTGGCGGCTTCTGGACGAGACCGAGGTCGAGCAAATCTTTGCCTGACTGGACGATGGCCACCTGGATGGCTATCTTAGGTGTATGTCCAGCTACTCTGTTGCCGAGGCCAAGAACAATTTCTCGAAAGTGCTCGCCGCCGCCGAACGGGGCGAACCTGTCTCGATCACGCGGCGAGGCAAGGTCGTCGCCGACGTGGTGGCGCGCGAGCCGGCCAGGCCGTTCAGGATCGACGTTGAAGAGCTAAAGCGACGACGCGTCCTGCCAAAGAAGGGGCCGACCGATACGGTCGCGGCGCTTGAGGAGATGCGAAACGAGCGCTCCCGGTGATCTATCTCGACGCCAGTGTCGTCGTGCCCATCTTCGTCGTTGAGGCCACGAGCCCGCGTCTCGACGCTTGGCTGGCGACCGATCCGGACATCTGCCTGTCACAGTGGACCGTAGCGGAATTCAGTTCAGCCCTTTCCCATCACCAGCGGACAGGTCGCCTTGATCCCGACGAAAGAGAAACGGCGGAAGAGGGGCTGGATCGTTGGTTGGCCCAGGGAGTCCGGCTGCTCGACGTGGGGAGTGACGACGTCCAGGCGGCAAGGGCTCTGATCCGCTTTGATCCTCTGCTCCGCACGCCGGATGCACTCCATGTCGCCCTGACCGAGCGGTTCCGGATGACGCTGGCGACCTATGACCAACGATTGGCCGCTTCAGCTGTTGGCATCGGTATAGAGGTGATCCAGCCATGACCGACGTCAAGATCTGTGGCCTGACCACGCCCGACACCCTCGACGCCGCGCTGGACGGCGGGGCGACCTTCGTCGGCGCGGTGGTGTTTGCGAAAAGCCCGCGCCACCTCGAACCCTTGCACGCGGCGACCCTGTTCGCGCGCGCCCGGGGGCGGGCGAAGGTGGTGGCGGTGACCGTCGATGCCGACGACGCCCGACTGACCGAGATCGCCCTGATCCTGAAACCGGAGCTGATCCAGTTGCACGGACGCGAGACGCCGGAGCGGGCGATGCGGGTGCGCGAGCTGACCGGGGCCGGGATCATCCGCGCCCTGGCCGTGTCCAACGCTGCCGACATCGCGGCGGCTGCGGCCTGGGAGCCGGTAGTCGACCACCTGATGTTCGATGCCCGTCCCCCTGCGGGTGCGGACCTGCCGGGCGGGGTTGGGGCCCGGTTCGACTGGTCGCTGCTGGCTGGGCGATCGTTCGCCAGACCGTGGTTTCTGGCCGGGGGCCTGACGCCGGACAATGTCGCTGAGGCCGTGGCCATCAGCGGGGCCCCGATGGTCGATGTGTCCTCTGGTGTGGAAAGTGCGCCCGGTGTTAAGGACACGGACCGGATCGCGGCCTTTCTCAAAGCCGTGTGACGCCCCATTTCCGACGCCTCCCCGCGAGAGAAACGCCTGTGAACGCCATCCTGCCCAATGCCTATGCCCTGCCCGACGCCGAGGGGCGCTTCGGTCCCTACGGGGGCCGGTTTGTAGCCGAGACCCTGATGCCGCTGGTGCATGAGCTGACCGCGGCCTATGCGGCGGCCCAGGCTGACCCGACGTTTCAGGCCGAGCTGGACGACTTCCTGACCCACTATGTGGGTCGGCCCAGCCCCCTGTATCTGGCCGAGCGACTGAGCGCCCACTACGGAACCGCCGACATCTGGTTCAAGCGCGACGAGCTGAATCACACCGGCGCGCACAAGATCAACAACTGCATGGGCCAGATCCTGCTGGCCATGCGGATGGGCAAGACGCGGATCATCGCCGAGACCGGGGCCGGCCAGCACGGGGTGGCCACGGCCACCGTCTGCGCCCGCTTCGGCCTGAAATGCGTGGTCTATATGGGCGCGACCGACGTGCAGCGGCAGTCACCGAATGTGTTCCGCATGAAGCTGCTGGGCGCCGAGGTGGTACCGGTGACCAGCGGCCGGGCGACGCTGAAGGACGCGATGAACGAGGCGATGCGCGACTGGGTCACCAATGTCGAGGACACCTACTACCTGATCGGTACCGCCGCCGGGCCCCATCCCTATCCGGCTATGGTGCGCGACTTCCAGGCGGTGATCGGCAAGGAGACCAAGGTGCAGATGCAGGTGCGGCGCGGCAAGCTGCCCGACGCCTGTGTCGCAGCCATCGGCGGCGGGTCGAACGCCATCGGCCTGTTCCATCCCTTCATCGACGACGCGAGCGTGCGACTGATCGGGGTCGAGGCGGCCGGGCGCGGGCTGGACGGGCCGGACCATGCCGCCAGCCTGCAGGGCGGCCGGCCGGGCGTGCTGCACGGCAACCGCACCTATCTGCTGCAGGACGACGACGGCCAGATTCTGGAAGGCCATTCGATTTCGGCCGGCCTTGATTATCCGGGGATCGGACCGGAACACGCCTGGTTGAAGGATATTGGCCGCGCCGAATATCGTGCCACCACCGACGCCGAGGCGCTGGAAGCCTTCCAGCTGTGCTCAAAGCTGGAGGGGATCATTCCGGCGCTGGAGCCCAGTCATGCCCTGGCCCGGATCGGCGAGATCGCGGCCGAGGTCGGCAAGGGCGGCGATGTGGTGGTGAATCTGTGCGGCCGTGGCGACAAGGACATCTTCGCGGTAGCCGAACATCTGGGAGTCGAGCTCTAGAGCTCCGGAAATCTGATCATGAAAACCATTCTTGCACTGACGGCCCTGTTGTCGCTGGGCCTGACCGGTCCGGTTCTGGCCCAGGCCCAGGGGGGACCGGTGGCGGATACGCCGATCCTGGCCGGGGCCACCCTGGCCTCCGATTGCGGCAATCTGCACGACCTGGCCGGCAAGGCCTTCTGTGTCAGCGCTCCGCTGGGCAGTGTGGGCGCTCTGGCCGACGCCTATGTGGCTCATTTCGAGGAGCGGGGCTGGCTGCCGGCCAGCGGCGAGAATAACCGTCTGGTGATGGTGCGCCGGCGCGAGGCCGGTGGCTGCGACGGCATCCAGATGATCGCCTTCTATGACACCACCCGTCCGACCGTGCCCGAGTCGATTGCCTATCTCGGCTTCGCCACCATCCCGGGCAATGTGTGCACGGCTCCGGATGCCGGAGCGCCGGCGCAGTGACCACCGTCCGTATCGATGCCCGTTTCGCCGCGCTGAAGGCCGAGGGCCGGGCCGGGTTCGTCGCCTATGTGATGGCTGGCGACCCAAGCCGCGAGGACTCGCTGGAGATCCTGCGCGGTCTGCCCGCCGCCGGGGCCGACCTCATCGAACTGGGTTTTCCGTTCAGCGATCCGATGGCCGAGGGCCCGCCGATCCAGAAGGCGGCGATCCGGGGCCTCAAGGCCGGGCTGACCCTGAAGGGAACGCTGGACCTGGCGCGGGACTTCCGTGCCGGCGATGCCGATACGCCGCTGATCCTGATGGGCTATCTGAATCCGATCGAGAGCTACGGCTATGATGCCTTCGCGCGCGACGCGGCGGCCAGCGGTGTCGATGGCCTGATCGTGGTCGACTGCCCGCCGGAAGAGGCTGATCCGCTGTCGGATGCGCTGGACGCCCACAAGGTGTCACTGATCCGTCTGGCGACCCCGACCTCGGACGACGCGCGGCTGAAGATCATCGCCCGGCGCACCTCGGGCTTCGTCTATTACGTCTCGGTGGCCGGGGTGACCGGGGTCAAGGAAGCCCAGGCCCTGTCGGTGGCTCCCGCCGTCGAGCGGGTGCGCAAGGCGTCGGGCCTGCCGGTGGCGGTGGGTTTCGGCGTACGCACGCCGGAGCGGGCCGCCGAGATCGCCCGCGTCGCCGATGCGGTGGTGGTCGGCTCGGTGCTTGTCGACGAGGTGGCCGCGGCCCTGGAGGCCGGAGAGTCGCCCCGCGACCGCGTGCTGACCCGGGTCAAGTCGCTGGGTGATGCGGTCAGGGCTGCACGCGCGACGGAAACGGTCTAGAGACACCCTCATGGCCGACAAGAATACGCCCCCGATCAAGACTCCGCCCGAACGCCGCGGTGGCTGGCTGTCACGCTTCGCCCCCGGCGTACGCAAGATCGTCAGCCGGCGCGACACGCCCGACGGCCTGTGGGTCAAGGACCCCGACAGCGGCGAGATGCTGTATCGCCCGGATCTGGAGACCGCCCTGTGGGTGACCCCGTCCGGTCGCCATATGCGCATCGGTGCGGCCAAGCGGCTGGCCTATACGTTTGACGACGGCGACTATGAGAAGATCGACAGCCCCGAGGTCGAGGAAGACCCGCTGAAATTCAGCGACGGCAAACCTTATCGCGAGCGGCTGGCCGCGGCGCGCAAGGCCGTGGGCACGCGTGATGTGATGTCGATTGGCTACGGTCAGATCGACGGCACCCCGGCCGTGGCCATCGTGCAGGATTTCGCCTTCATGGGCGGGTCGCTGGGCATGGCCGCCGGCGAAGGCTTTATCGCCGCCGCCCGGGCTGCGATCGAACGCAAGGTGCCGATGGTCTGTTTCACCGCCGCCGGTGGGGCCCGGATGCAGGAGGGCGCGCTCAGCCTGATGCAGATGGCGCGCACCACCCTGGCGGTGCAGGAGCTGAAGGCAGCGCAACTGCCCTTCGTCGTGGTCCTGACCGACCCGACCACCGGCGGGGTCACCGCCAGCTATGCCATGCTGGGCGACGTGCATCTGGCCGAGCCCGACGCCCTGATCGGCTTTGCCGGGCCCCGGGTGATCGAGGCCACCATCCGCGAGAAGCTGCCACCGGGTTTCCAGCGCGCTGAATACCTTCAGCAAAAGGGTATGGTCGACCGGGTCGTCGCCCGCGCCGAACTGCCGACGGTGCTGGGTCAGGTTCTGTCCATGCTGATGGACGGCAAGCGCCGGGCCGCCTAGGCGCGGTCATGGATCCGATTTCGGCCCGGTTGCTGGCCCGACATCCGCAGAAGATCGACCTGTCACTGGACCGGATGCGGGCCCTGTGCGCGGCCCTGGGCGATCCGCAGGACGCCCTGCCACCGGTGATCCACGTGGCCGGAACTAACGGCAAGGGTTCCACTGTGGCCTTGCTGCGGGCCATGGCCGAAGCGGCGGGATTGCGAGTCCATGTCTATACGTCGCCGCATCTGGTGCGATTCAACGAACGCATCCGCCTGGCCGGGACCCTGATCGATGACGCGACCCTGAACGCGGCGCTGGACCGGGTCGAGGCGGCCGGGGCGGCGCACGGAATCGGGGCCACGGTGTTCGAGGCGACGACGGCGGCGGCCTTTGTGGCCATGGCCGGGGTGCCCGCCGACCTGGCCCTGATCGAGGTCGGGCTGGGAGGATCGCTGGACGCCACCAATGTTATCGAGCGACCGTTGCTGAGTGTGGTCACCCCGGTCGCGCTCGACCATGCGGAATTCCTCGGCACCGATCTGGCGGTTATCGCCGGAGAGAAGGCGGGTATTCTCAAGGCTGGGGCGCGGGGGTTGATCGCGCGCCAGTCCGAGGCGGTGATGGCCGCGATCGCAGTAGCGGCCGCGGGCGTGCGGGTGCCGTTGACGGTCATGGGAGAGGCGTTCGACGCCTGGGCCGATCGCGGCGGGCTGTCCTATCAGGATCAGGAGCGGTTTCTGGACCTGCCGGCCCCGGCCCTGAGCGGGCCGCACCAGATCGACAATGCCGGGCTGGCCGTGGCTGTGGCGCTGGAGCTGGACCTGCCCGAGGCGGCTATTGCCGAAGGGCTGCGCACGGCGCGCTGGCCGGGGCGGATGCAGCGGCTGACGATGGGTCCCTATGGCGAGACGGCGCGATCGGTGGATGCCGAACTCTGGCTGGATGGGGGGCATAACCCCCATGCGGCGCGGGCCCTGGCCGATACGTTGACGGCCCGGCAGGTGCGCGCGCCGCGTCCGCTGGCCTTGATCGTCGGCATGCTGGCCAACAAGGATTCCGGCGGCTTCTTCGAGGCGCTGAAGGACACCGGGGCCCACGTCTTCACCGTGGGCTTCGAAGGGGCGGCCGCCGACCCCGAGGCGCTGGCAACCGTGGCCCGAGGCCACGGGCTGGGGGCCACGGCGACGGGGTCGGTCGGGGCAGCGCTGGATCTAGCGCTACGGCTGGGCGCGGAACGGGTGGTGATCTGCGGCTCGCTTTATCTCGCGGGCGAGGTGCTGGGCGCGAGCCGCGAGACCTGGCCGGCATAGTTGCTGGGCCTATCGCCCTTCGGGCTACTTGAGGCCGGCGGCCCCTCCGCAAGGGAGGGGCCTTGGGAAATCAAGCAGAGATGCCGGCTTCGGCCAGCCATTCGACGATCTTGCCCTTGGGCATGGCCCCGACCTTCATTGAGGCCATCTGGCCGTCGCGGAACAGCATCAGGGTCGGGATACCCTTCACGCCCAGCTTGGACGGGATCATCGGCGAATCGTCGATATTGACCTTGGCGATCACAACCTTGCCGGCCAGTTCGTCGCCGATCTGTTCCAGCGCGGGGCCGATCTGTTTGCAGGGGCCGCACCATTCGGCCCAGAAGTCGACCAGGACGGGGACGGACGACTTCAGCACATCGGCGTCGAAGCTGGCGTCGGTGACCTTTACGGTGGCCATGGGGAAGTCTCCTGCTGCACCGGTACGGAACCGGCGCGGGGTTGGGGCGTGATCGGAATGATCGTCTGTTGCCGCAGATGTGGGGCGATTCCTGCGGAATTCAACGTCAAACGGTCAGGGCCCTGTCCATCAGGGCCTGTGGAACCGGCATCAGCTTCGGTCCGTCGGTCCAGACCAGGGCCGCCTCGACCGTGCGGTCAGGGTACAGACGCTTCAGCACGGCGACATAGACGGCCAGCTGCAGCACATAGGCAGGGTCGGCGGCCTCGATCCGGTCCGGGGCCGGGCGGTTGGTCTTGTAGTCGACCACAAGGACGCGGTCGGGGGTGATGACCAGCCGGTCGATCCGGCCGGAGATGGATACGCCTGGCGGCAGGGCGGGGGCCGAACCGCTCAGAGCCACCTCGGGGCGCGAGCCGGGGCCGAAAACAGGCGCGAAACGGGCATCGTCCAGCACTCTGAAGGCGGCGGCGATCATGTCCTCGCGCTGGGCCGCGTCGAGATCGGGTTCGCGGGCCAGCATGCGCACGGCGGCATCGGGCCGGGCGGCCGGGTCGATCTCGGGCAGGCGCTCCAGCAGCCGGTGGATCAGGTCGCCGCGGCGGAACCGGCCCAGCGGTGCGCCCGGTCCGGCGGTTGTGGCCAGGGGCGAGGGAGCGGGGATGCGCACGGTCTCGTCCATGCGCGAGGGTACCAAACGCCGGTCCGCGTCCTCACGTGCCGGTTCCGTGGTCAACCAGGCGGGCAGCGCGGCTGCGACGGAGGTCGTAATGGCCGGGCGGGCCAGACGGACAGGGTTCGCGCCGAAACGACGGGCCGGGCCGGAAGCCGTCTCGATTTCCCGCACTCCGTCAAGGCCGCCAAAGGCGTCGAACACCGGGCCCCACCAGGCGCGGGCGTTCTCGATCTTGCGATTCGAGGCGATCCGGCCGCCGATGATCAGCCGGTCGCGCGCGCGGGTCAGGCCGACATAGAGCAGGCGCAGCGACTCCTCTTCGTTGCGCGTCTTGCGCGCTTCGCGGGCCAGCGCCGACGCATCGCAGTCGCGCTCGGATGCACCGCACCACAGGAAGCCGCCATCGGCGGTTTCCAGCAGGGCGTCGCCCTTGGGCTCGGCGAAGATGGTGTCCGGCAGGATGACGATGGGGGCCTCCAGCCCTTTGGACGAGTGGGCGGTCATGACCCGGACCTCGCCGCGTGGCTCGTCCATCTCGCGTTTGACCGTCTGGTCGATGGCCGCCAGATCGGCGCAGAACCGCTCCAGGTCGGTGACGCCGCGCCCCTCGGCCGTCCGCGCCTGATCGAGGAAGGCATCGAGGGCGTCGGCCGCCTCGCCACCCAGCCGGGTCATGAAGCGCTGGCGCACCGTCAGCCCGCGCGCGTCGCGATGGTTCAGCAGGCGGGCGTAGAGATCGAAGGGTGTGCGGACCCGGGACTCGGCCCGGAACCATCGCACCAAAATGCGCGCCGCCGTCCATTCCGGCCGCTCGTCCGCGCGGGCTGTGAGGGCGCGCCACAACGTTCCGGCACGGCCCTGGGCCAGGTCGAACAGCCCCTGTTCATTGACATCACACAAGGGGCTGCGCAGCAGGCCCGCCAGCGTCAGATCATCCTCGGGGTAGAGGGCCGCACGGCCGAGGGCCAGCAGGTCCTCGAACACCGGATGTTCGGCCAGTTTCAGCCGGTCGGCCCCCGCGACAGGGACGCCGGACCGTTTCAGGGCACGCAGGATCTCCTCGAACATCGGGCCGCGTTTCTTGACGAGGATCAGCACGTCGCCCCAGTCGGCGGGCCGCCAGGCGGTGCGGTCGGTTGCGTTCTTGGCGTGGACGCCCTGGCCCGACTCCACGATGTCCCGGACCTCGGCGACGATCCTCTCGGCCACCCGGCGGCGCGCTCCCTGACCGGCTCCGGCGTCCAGAGGGTCGTCCCAGGCGCGGCGGTCCTCGGCGGGATCCTCCTTTTCTTCAGGCCACAGATCCACGCTACCGGGGCCGTCGGCCCGTCCGGCTGTGTGGCGCACGACGACATCGACCCGATCGCCGATCTCGCCCCGGCCCGGGCTTAGCGCGCGGGCGTGGTCGGGCACGGCAAAGACCTGGTCGACGAAAGCCAGCACCTCGGGTGTCGAGCGCCAGGATTGCAGCAGTTCGACCGTTTCGAAGGACCGTCCGGCGGCCTCGGCCAGACGGCGATAGGTCTGGCTTTCGGCCAGCAGCCGCTCCGGTGCCGCGCCCTGGAAAGAAAAGATCGACTGTTTCTCATCGCCGACGACGAAGATGGTGCGTTCGCGACCGTCCTCACGCGCCCCCGCACCGGCGAAGAATTCCTCGGTCAGGGCGCGGGCGATGGCCCACTGCTCTGGCGAGGTGTCCTGGGCCTCGTCGATCAGCAGGTGATCGACGCCGCCGTCCAGCTTGTACAGCACCCAGGCCGCACCGGGACCGTCGGTCAACAGGGCGCGGGCGCGGGCGATCAGATCGGCGAAGTCGAGCGCGCCGGTCGCGGTCTTGGCCGCCGCATAGGCCTGGGCATAGGTCCCGGCCAGAGTCAGGGCGTGGATCGTCTCTGTGGCGACATGGGCCGCGCGCAGGCGCTGGGCCGCTGCGACCACCCGGTCCTGCTGCTCTACCAGCCAGTCTGACAGGCCGGGTTCCGCCTTCACCGCCGCGCTCCTGACGCACCAGGCCGCTGCGGAGCCTTCCTTGGTCAGAAGGATGGCGGTGAGGTCGGTGAAACGGCCCTCGCCCAAGCGGACGGTCTCAATGAAGTTGTGGATCTGGCGCGCCTTGTCCCGGTCGCCTGCGGCCTTGGCGCGGTCGAGGGCACCGGCGGCCCACAGCCAACGGTCCGCGTCGATCGCGGCCGGGTCGGCAGCCTCGGCCTCGAGGGTCTCGGCGTCGGCCTCGGCGGCATCCTCGAAACCGACCGAGCGCGCGACGAAATCGGCGAGGCCGCCCTCGTTTTCGGCGTGTTCGACATAGGCCGCGAGGGCCGCACGCCTTGCCTCGAACACGCCGAACATAGCCTCGAAGGCCTCATGATGCAGGGTCTCGCTCATGGCCGCATAAGCATCGGACAGGGCCGGCCAGGCCTCGCTCAACGAGGCGCGGGCCAGGGCCTCGCGGGCGATGGCCGAGACGGCGGTCGCCTCTGTGTCGTCGATGACGCGGAAGCCGGGCGATACCCCGGCTTCAATCGGGAACCGGCGCAGCAGCTGTTCGCAGAAGGCGTGGATGGTCTGGATCTTCAACCCGCCGGGAGTCTCCAGCGCGCGGGCGAACAGCGCGCGGGCTCGCGACAGACCGGCGCGGTCATAGGCTGCGGGCGAGCGGGCCTCGAGCTTGCCGAGGTCCTCGCGCAGCGCATCATCGGTGGCCACGGCCCAGGCCCCGAGGCGCTGGTAAAGGCGGCGCTGCATTTCGGCCGCCGCAGCCTTGGTGAAGGTCAGGCACAGGATGGCGTCGGGCTTGGACCCGTCCAGCAGCAGGCGCGCCACCCGATCGACCAGGGTGGTGGTCTTGCCCGAGCCGGCGTTGGCCATGACGAAGGCATTGATGGCGGGATCGGCGGCGCGGGCCTGGGCGGTGGTCATTCCGGGCCCTCCGCTTCGTCGGCTACGGACCATTCGCGCACCCGCGCCAAGTGGTCATAGTCAGAAAAAGCGCGCTGGGCGAACTGCGGTGCCGCGCGCGAGACATAGGCCTGATCGGCCTGTTCATAGGTCGCAATCAGGCGGTTCAGCCCCTCCACGGCGTCGTCGATGGTGGTGGCGATCGGTTGGGCGTCCTTTTTCTGGGCGTCGCCGCTGCGGTCGACCTCGGTCGCGGGCGGACGGCGTCCCGTCACCGTGACATAGAGCAGTTGCCCCGGCTCCGGTGTGCCGAGGCCGGGAAAGCCGCCTGCGCGGGCGATGGCGGCAGTCAGGGAAAGCTGGGGCGAGAAACCGGTGCGGACCTGTTTCCAGCTCGGTGCCATGCCGGTCTTGAAGTCCATCACGGTCAGCATGCCGTCGTGCAACTCCAGCCGGTCCGCGCGAGCGCTGAGGCGGAACGGTTCGCGCGGGGCGTCGATCTCCATGACGCCGCGCTGTTCGATCAGGATGACAGCCCCGTCGGCCCGCCTTTGTGTCTCGAATCCGACGGCCCAGGCGGCGACGTTGCGGGCCAGCACAACCTCGCGGGCGAGAGCGGCGTCCGGCATGCCGCCGTCGCGCAACTGATCCAGATACAGGTCGATGAAGGTCTCCTCGGCCGTGGCGGGGGCCAGCGTCGGCCAGGTCACGGCAAACTGTTCCAGGGCAGCGTGGATGGCGGTGCCACGCAGCCGGGCGTCGACACGTTCGTCGGGGCGGGGCAGGGCCTCCAGTCCGAGGATGAAGCGGGCATAGGTGGCGTAGGGGTCGCGCACCCATTCCTCGATCCGTGTCACCGACAGGCGGCGGGGGCGCAGGTGCACAGGCGGAATCGGGGCCGGGCGGGGCGCGGGCAGCAGGGACGGAGGCGGGGTGACCTCGGCAGCGTCGAGCGCGCGGGCCATGGCCAGGATATCGGCACGGCCGGGCAGGGCGTGGCCGGCACCACCGACCAGGGTTTCCAGCCGCCACAGCCAGCGTGACTTGACCGAGGGCTGGCCGCCGCGCCGCTCTGTGTGCAGCAGAATGACTTCAGGGGCGCAGGCCGACTGGGCGAAGTCGTGGGCCGACAGACCGATGCGGCGCTCGGGCGGGGGCAGGCCCAGGGTCTTGCGCATCGGGCGCGACAGGAAGGGGTCGATCGGCGCGCCGCGCGGCCAGACGCCCTCCTCCATACCGGCCAGAATCATGCGGTCCGCGCGAGCCAGCCGCGCTTCGATGGCCCCGAGGATGAAAAGGCGTGGATGGGCCGCCCCGCCTGTTCGCACGACCTCGTTGGCCAGCAGGCCGGAAATCAGGCGGGCGAAGTCCGGGCCCGACAGTGGCTGCAGGCTGGCCCCGTCGGCGATCAGGCCGGACAGCATCCGCGCCGCCGCCTCGCCTTCGGCCCCGCGCCAGGCACCATCGGTGGCACCGCTCTTGTCGCTGGCCACTCGCTCGATGGCGTGGACCATGGCGGTCGCGGCAGCGTCGACAGCCGTCGGGCCTGCGGCGAACAGCTCCAGCCACGGATCCAGAGCGGCGCGTAGCGGGGTCAGCAGGGCCTCGCCCTCGTCGATCTGGGTCAGCCAGGCATCGGAGCGGGGACGCTCGAAACGGGGAAGGCGCGCGCGCGCCAAGTGACGTTCGATGGCAGCCCAGCCGGCGGGGTGGGGACCGCGCAGGCCGTGCAGCTCCAGCATCCGTGTCTGATCGGCCAGGGCGCGGTCGTCGAGACCGAGACGGACCACGGGATGTTTGAGCAGGGCCAGCAGGGTCGCGCCACTGAACGGTTCCCCGACCAAATCGGCCATCAGGGCCAGCAGGACGCCGACCGGCGTGATCGACAGGGGCGAGCCGGCCGAGGAGTCGGCCTCCAGGCCCCAGCGCGATAACCGGGCCTGAACGCGGCGGGCGAACAGAGGGTCGGGGGTGACCAGGGCGGTGGTCTTGCCCGACGTCTCCAGTGCCTCTCGCATCAGGACGGCGGCGACGGCGGCAGCCTCTTCCTCGGCGCGGGCCGAGATCAGAGTCAGGCCATCGAGACCCTCGACGACAGGGTTGCCCGGCTCACGGGCCATGGCGTCTATGGTGTCGCGCCAGTCGGCGGTCGCCTTGGGCGGGGTCAGGGCCTCGGCGATCAGGCGACGGCGGGCCGAGGGCTCGGCGGCCCCGTCCGGTCCCCAGACCGACACCCGGTCGCGGGCAATGTCGTGCCGTTCCAGGAGCCGTTTCAACGCCCCCTGGGGATGCTGTTCGTCCACCGCGTTCCAGGCATCGAGTGACAGGTCCAGGTCCAGTCCGGGCAGGACGACGCAACCCTGCGGGGCGCGGGCGGCGGCACCGATAACGGCCGCCGCCGCCGGGGCCGTGCCGGTCGACCCGGCCACGATCAGGGGGTGGGTCGGCGGCCGGGAATCCCAGGTCTCGGCGAGCCGGCGCAGAAGGGCGGTGCGGCGCGCGGCGGGATCCATCAGGCCCAGCGTGGCCAGGCGGGCGGGCCACTGGTCTACGGCGATGGCCAGGAAGGCGGCGGATTCAATCCAGTGCTGGGCCAGATCGGCCCCGGCGAGGCTGGAGACGAGGCCGAGGTCGGAAACTTCCTCGATCTGGCAGGAGTCGAGGAATGCGCCGAGAGCGTCAGCCATTTCCAACGCATGCAGGGGCGAGGTCGCTGCCCGGGGGTCGTGGGCTGCGACGAGACGCGCCAACTCGAAGCGCCGGGCCAGCGGGTTGATGGCCGGGGGCAGGTCCAGGCCCAGTTCGCCGGGGGCGAAGGGGGCCTCGTCCTCTTCCAGATCGCCGAGGGGGCGGACCTGGGGCAGCAGCACGGGACGGTCACCACCGAGCCGCGACAGGGCCGTGGTGAAGGCGCGGGCAGCGCGGCGGTTGGGCAGCAGGATGGTGGCGTCGGACAGGGTCTCGGGCGGATGCTCGCCCAGCCAGGCCAGAACCCCGGCGGCCAGATCCTCGAGAAAGGGCCGGTGCGCGGGGATCGCGTACCAGCGGGGCCCGGCAGGGGCGAAGGGATCAAAGGCGGCGGTCATGGTGCGCCTATCGGTCGACGCGCGGCGTCTCCCTGTTTGAGGCGCGCGATCATCATGCCGTTCCAGCCAGTTTGGCCTCGGCGGCGTCGCGGGCCTGCGGGTCGCCGACATGCATCCAGTCGCCGTCCAGCACGCAGCCGAACAGCCGGCCGGCAGCGGCCGAGGCACGCCACAGCGGACTGAGGGAGAAGGGTCCGTCGGGGCCGGCGTCGGCATAGTCGGGCCGGGTGATGTGCACGCCCATATAGGCGAAGGGCGCTTCAGCCGCGTCGCCGCGGAAGGTCAGGCGGCCGTCGTCGGCGAGGAAGAAGTCGCCGCCGCCCTCGAAGCCGATCGATCCCTCGCGCCGGGCCAGCAGCAGGACCGCGTCCATCCGTGCCGGGTCCCACAATCGGGCCAGATCGCCCAGGGCGTCGCCGTTGTCGGTCCAGACACTGTCGATATTGGCCACGAACACCGGATCGGGGCCGAGCAGGGGGGCGGCCTTCTTCAGCCCGCCACCGGTCTCCAGCAGGTCGGCGCGCTCGTCGGAGATGACGATGGCCGGGCCGCGTCCGCGTACCGCCAGATGCGCTTCCAGCCGGTCGGCGAACCAGTGAACATTGACCACGGCCCGGTCGATCCCGGCTCCGGCCAGCCGGTCCAGTACATGGTCGATCAGGGATTGTCCGGCCAACTCGACCATCGCCTTGGGTCGGTCGTTGGTCAGCGGGCGCATGCGGGTGCCGAGGCCGGCGGCGAGGACCATGGCCGTGGTGGGAGCGGTCATCGGCGGCTGGCCTCCGGCACGTGGCGGTCGAACCAGGCGGCGACGCCGTCCAGTCCGGGGGCCTTCAGATTGGCGTTCAGATGGGCCCACATGCGCGGCATGAAGGCGCGGTAGCGGGGCTTGCCGTCGCGAGCGATCAGCCGGGCGAAAATGCCGAGGATGCGAGCCTCGTTCAGGGCCGCCAGACCGGCATAGGCCTGCATGAAGGGGGCGCGGTCGACCTCAGGGCGCAGGGCGAAATAGTGGTCCAGTGCCAGTCGCTCGAGGGCGGGCGAGACATCGCGGCGCGCGTCCTGCAGCAGGGAGTGCAGGTCCCAGGAGGGATGGGCACGGACAGAGTCCTGGAAATCGATCATCCCGGCCCGGGCCGGACCGGCGCGCCCCGGCAGCCAGATCAGGTTCTCGGCGTGATAGTCGCGGTGGGCCATGACCGTGGCCCCGGCAGCTCCGGCGGCGACGACCGGGGCCCAGGCGGCATGCCATCCGGCCACGGTGGCGCTGTCGAATGTCAGGGCCGGATCGAGTTTCGGCAGCCAGTCGACGAACAGATCGGCCCCGCCCTGCAGGGCGGTCTCGTCATAGGGCAACAACGGCCAGTCCCCGGCGGGACCTTTCAGGACGTCCGGGGTCGGGGCGGCATGGATGCGGGCCAGGGTCTCGACGGCGGTCAGATAGAGGGGGGCCTCGTCGATGCCCCGGTCGATAGCGTGGGCGAACAGGTCGTCGCCGAAATCCTCGAGCACAGCCAGACCGGCGGGGGCGTCGAGGGCAATGATGTCAGGAGCCGACAGATCCAGAGAGCGCAGATGGGCGGCGACGGCGGCGAAGGCCTCGATGCGACCGGCCGACAGCCGGGCCACGGCGTTCCACCCCTCGGCCCGACGGCGCTCCGGCGACCATGCGGGATCGCACGGTGCGCTCTCGGCGGCGGGCGGCTGGTCCATCAGCATCAGCGAGGTGCCGGTCGGGGTGGTCAGCCGCTCGTAGCGGCGGGTCGAGGCGTCGCCGGGCAGGGGCGCGCGCGCGGCAGCCGCGAGGCCGGACGCCTTGAGGAAGTCGAGACGCTGGTGTTCGCGGTCAGACATGGACATCGGTGAGCTTGGCTTCCCATGAGCCTGCGCCGGAAACGGTCGCAAGGCGACCGTCGACACCGTCGAGGTTCTGTTCGGACAGGGTGATGGTCAGGCGGTCGGGGCCCAGCTGGCGGGCGGGATCCTCGCCGAGCCGTTCGGGCCATTCGATCAGGGCACAACCCTCGTCCAGCGCCTCGTCCAGACCGATCTCGAAGGCCTCGTCGGGCCGGGTCAGGCGGTAGAGGTCGAAATGAGCCACCGGCGGATCGCTGTCGTAGAACTGGACCAGGGTGAAGGTGGGCGAGGGCACGTCCTCGTCCGGCGTGGTCAGGGCCCGGATCAGACCGCGGGCCAGGGTCGACTTGCCCATGCCCAGCGGGCCGTACAGCAGCACGGCCTCGCCGGGGGCCAGCAGGGGGGCGATGGCCGCGCCCAGACGGGCGGTGGCGGCGGCGTCGGACAGGGGGATTTTCATGCGAAATCGGCGTCCGGCTGGTGGGCCAGGACCCGTTCGGTGAAGGTCTTCAGCGCCAGGGTGGCCTCGACGGCGTCGGCGGGCAGGCGGACCGGATCGACCGGCCGGCCGACGTGGAGGCGGAAGGCCTTGCCCTGTTTGTTCAGCAGCTCGTGGAACAGGGTGATGTCACGAAGTTCGTCGGAGATGCGGTGGAACAGGTGGAACAGGTGCGAGCGCGGGCCGGCGACGTGGATCGGCACCACCGGGGCGGCATACTTCCGGGCCAGGGACGCAGCGGTCGCCGCCCATTCGGGATCGGCCAGGGCCCCGTCTGGACCGACGCGCGAGATTCGCCCCGCCGGGAACAGGACGACGCAGCGTTCAGCCTCGAACGCCGTCTTCGCCGCCAGCAGGGTCAGTCGGGTCTTTTCGCGGGTGCGTTTGGCCACCACCCATTCGACCGGGATGACGGTCTCGGCCAGTCGGGGCGAAACGCGCAAGGCGTCAGCATTGGCGAAGAAGATGGCGTCGGCCCGGCGTCGGCTGACCGCGTCATGCACCGCGATACCGTCGGCAATGCCGGTCGGATGGTTGCAGACCACGACGCAACGGCCGGTGGCCGGAATTCGCTCGAGATTGAGCGCCGAGACCTTCAGGTCCAGCAGGTCGGACATATGGGCGAAGGCGTCCGGTCCGGACAGGTCACCGACGGCGTCGGCCATGGTGCGGGCGTGCCGGTAACCGAGCAGCCGGTAGAAAAAAGGACGCAGGGCCGGCCAGGCGAAGGAGCCGGTCAGACGCGGGGCCCGCTCGGCGATCAGGACATCGCAGATGTGGGCGTCCGACGCGGGAATGAGGGGAACAGACTCCATGCAAAGCGGTTGTCGCCGCTCACGGCGCGGCGGGCAAGCGGCGCGTGCGCATTCGCGCCCGGCATTGACCTGAGGCGGACGGGTGCTACCCCTGCGCACCGGATTTGTGACCGATGCCAAGGATGTTCAGCATGCGCCGTCTGCCCCTTCTGCTTTCCAGCCTCAGTGCCGCCGCCCTGCTGAGTGCCGCGGCACTGCCCGCCATGGCCGAGGCCCCGGCCGCCGCCGGGGCGGCCAGCGTGGCTGTCGTTCACGACGTCGAGCAACCGTTCACCTATCAGGACCTGATCGGTCTGAACCGGCTGGGCGACCCGCGGGTCTCGCCCGACGGCCGCCGGGTGGTCTATTCGGTCACGGCGACGGACGTTGAAGCCAACCGCCGCTCGGGCAGTCTGTATATCCGCGACGTGGCCGGGGACGCCGCGCCGGTACGGCTGGCGATCTCGGACGGCGGGGCCAACACCGCCCGCTGGGGATCCGACGGCCATCTGTATTTCCTGTCCGGCCGGTCCGGTTCAAGCCAGGTCTGGCGCGCCGAGGCCGACGGTACCGGTCCGGTCCAGGTCACAGACCTGCCGGTCGATGTGAACGCCTATCGTCTGAGTCCTGCCACTGACCGTGTCGTGGTGTCGCTGGCGGTCTTTCCTGACTGTGCCGATCTGGCCTGCAGCGTCGACCGGGCCAAGGCCGAGGGCGAGCGCAAATCGACCGGCATGGTCTACGACCGCATGTTCGTGCGCCACTGGGACACGTGGAATGACGGCACCCAGAACCATCTGTTCGTCCAGGACATCGGGGCCGATGGCCACGCCATCGGCGACGCGGTCTGGGTGACCAAGGGGTTCGACGGTGACAATCCGTCCAAGCCGTTCGGCGACGAGAGCGAGTTCACCTTCGCCCCCGACGGCAATTCGGTGGTCTTTTCGGCTCGGGTGGCAGGTAAGTCAGAGCCGTGGAGCACCAATTTCGACCTGTACCAGACCGACGGGATCAGCGACGACGGGGCCTTCGTCAATCTGACCGAGGCCAACCACGCCTGGGACACCGGCCCCGTCTTCTCGCCCGACGGTCGCACCCTGGCCTATCGCGCCATGGCCCGTCCGGGCTTTGAGGCCGACAAGTTTGCGATCTTCCTGCGCGACGTGGCCACCGGCCAGACCCGCCAGATCGCCGCCAACTGGGACCGGTCGGCGGACAGCCTGCAGTGGTCGGCGGATGGCCGGACCCTGTATGCCACGGCGGGCGACGTCGGTCAGACCCGGATCTTCGCCATAGATACGCGCAACGGGGCGGTGACGCCGGTGACCGGGGCCGGTCATGTCTCGGCCTTCGATCTGACGCCGACCGGTATCGTTTATGCCCGTGACGCCCTGAACGCGCCGTCGGACCTCTATTTCAAGGGCTACCGCAGTCGCGACGCCGTGCGCCGTCTGACCGAGGTCAACCCGTCGCTGAACGACAAGACGTTCGGCGAGGCCGAGCAGTTCAGTTTTGACGGCTGGAACGGCGAGACCGTCCACGGCTATGTGATCAAGCCGGCCGGCTATGTCGAAGGCCGGAAATATCCGGTCACCTTCCTGATCCACGGTGGGCCGCAGGGCTCGTTTGGCAACAGCTGGTCCTACCGCTGGAACCCGTCGAGCTATGCCGGGGCGGGCTATGCGGTGGTGATGATCGATTTCCATGGCTCGACCGGTTACGGCCAGGCCTTCACCGATTCGATCAGCCAGCACTGGGGCGACCGCCCGCTCGAAGACCTGCAGAAGGGCTGGGCCGCGGCCCAGTCGCAATATGCCTTCCTCGACGGCAACAACGCCTGCGCCCTGGGGGCCTCCTACGGCGGCTATATGATCAATTGGATCGCCGGCAACTGGCCCGGGGAGTTCAAATGTGCGGTCAACCACGACGGGGTGTTCGACACCTTCAGCATGGGCTTCGCCACCGAGGAGCTGTGGTTCACTGAATGGGAAAACGGTGGCACGCCGTGGGAAAATCCGCGCGCCTATCAGGAATTCAATCCGGCCAATCACGTCGACCGGTGGCAGATGCCGATGCTGGTGGTCCAGGGTGAGCGCGACTATCGCATTCCCACGGCCCAGGGCCTGTCGGCCTTCACTGCCCTGCAGCGCCGCGGCATCGAGAGCCGTCTGATCGTGTTCCCGGACGAGAACCACTGGGTCCTCAAGCCGCAGAACAGCCTGCAATGGCACAATGAGGTGTTCGGCTGGCTGGACGCCCATCTGAAACCTGCCGACTGACCCCGACGCGACCGATCACAGACAGGGCGCGGTCTCCGGCCGCGCCCTTTTTGCTGTCCGTCGTCGCCCGGCGACCCCGCACGCCGGGTTTTGATGCGGCTTCATGGTGCCGAGTCGCGATCTGGAGCGTTACGACGGTTCATCCGGAACCGCCGCCTTGTCCGATCGCCTGAATTCCACCCTGAACTGGCCGAACCTGTGGGAAAAAATCCTGGTGCCGGCCGGTACGCGCGCGGGCCAGTGGCGCGACTGGATCAGGGCCAATGACCCGGTCTACACCGCATTCCGTAGACCCGGCCCGGCCGAGAAATGGGCCGCCGCGATCGCCCTGCTGCTGGTCGCGGCGGTGGTGCTGTTCCTGCTGTTGTTCGACTGGAACTGGCTGCGCGGGCCCATCGGCCGCTGGGCCTCGACCACCTATGAGCGCGAGATCGAGCTGAACGGGAACCTCGACGTCAATCTGTTCAGCTGGACGCCGTCTGCCCGGGTGCGTGACCTGCGTATCGGCGGGCCGGACTGGGCGCTGGCGCGCGACACGGTCCGGGTCGACGACCTTCTGGTGATGGTGCGGATGCGGCGCCTGTTCGCGGGCCAGATCGAGATGCCGCTGCTGTCGATCGTGCGGCCGCAGGTGGTGCTGATCGCCGACAAGGACGGCCGCACCAGCTGGGCCCTGCACCCCGACCGGCCCGATGACGGTCGGGGGCTGAAGCTGCCGCCGATCCAGCGGCTGATCATCACCGACGGTAAGCTGTCGCTGGACGAGCAGCGGCGCAATGTGAAGCTGGAGGCGACGGTCACCGCGCGCGAGGGGGCGGACGAACAGGCCGGATTTCATCTGCAGGGCGACGGGACCATAAACGGCACCCCCCTGACCCTGACCGTACGCGGAGGGCCCTTCATCAATATCCGCCGCGACCGTCCCTATGACTTCACCGCCGAACTGGCCGGGGTCAATTCCCGGCTCAAGGCCGATGGCGCGATCACCCGCCCGTTCGATCTGGGTCAGTTCAACGCCACCCTGAGTCTGGAGGGGCGGGACCTGGCGGACCTGTATCTGCTGACCGGGATCACCCTGCCCAATACACCGCGCTATCGCCTGAGCGGGGCGCTGAGCCGCGACGGCACCCTGTTCCGGTTCAAGGACTTCAGCGGACGGGTCGGCTCGTCGGATCTGTCAGGGAACATCAAGGTCGACAAGGTCGGCGACCGGCGTCGGGTCGAGGCCACGCTGAGCTCGCAGTCGCTGGATATCGCCGACCTGATGACGGTGCTGGGGGCCCGGCCCCAGGTCAACGCCGGTGGTACCACGGTGACCTCGGGAATTCCTGGCCGCCTGTTGCCGGACGCCCCTCTGCAGACGGAGCGTCTGCGGGCGATGGATGGAACGCTGAGTTATCGCGCGGCGTCGGTGAAACGCAACGATCTGGAAATTCGCCGGGTGCGGCTGGACGCCGGGCTGGACGGGGGTGTGCTGAAGCTGGATCCGGTCGCCTTTACCTTCAGTCGGGGTGAGCTGAACGGCACGGCGCGGATCGATGCCCGCAAGGACATGCCGTACAGCACGATCGATTTCCGTCTGTCCGGCTATCCGCTGGAGTTGATTATCCCTGCCCGCAACGGGGCCCCGACAGTGACCGGACAGACGCTGGGCCGGGCCCGGCTGGAAGGGCCGGGGGCCTCGGTCCACGCTCTGGCGGCCAACGCCAGGGGCACGATCAGTCTGGTCGTGCCTCATGGCCAGATCCGCAAGGCCTTCGCCGAGCTGCTGGGCATCAATGTCGGGCGCGGACTGAGCCTGTTGCTGTCGGGGGATCGCACGACGACCGACATTCGCTGTGCGGTGGCAGATTTCACGGTCAGCGGCGGTCTGGCCACGGCCAGGACCTTCGTCATCGACACGGACGTGGTGGTGGCCAAGGGCACGGGTACCATCAACCTCGGAGCCGAGACCCTGAACCTGCGCATCGACGGGGAGACCAAACGGCCCCGTCTGCTGCGCGTCTGGGCCCCTATCACGGTCAGGGGGGCGTTGATCGCGCCGAAGCTGGGGGTCGACGGTGCGGCGGTGGCCGGGCAGGTCGGGCTGGCGGGCGTGATCGCTGCCCTCGTCAATCCGCTGGCGGCGGTCTTGCCGTTCATTGACCCGGGCCTGGCCAAGGACGCCAACTGCGGCGCGTTGATCGCCGGTGCGCGATAGGGCGAGTTGAGCCGTTTTGGCGTTTCATGCGTATCTAGGCGCATTGACCCATGGACTGACGAGACCGCATGACCCGTAGAGGACTATTCGCCCCCGCGCTCGGCGCGCTGGCCACCGCCTGTTCTCCTCTCGGCCTGATGAACGCACTCGGGCCGCGGGATCCGGGGGGGCGGCGGGTCGCGCAGGGCCTGTCCTATGGCGACGATCCCCGGCAGCGGTTCGACATCCATGCGCCGACCGGTTCCGCTGGTGGGCCCAGGCCGGTGTTGGTGTTCTTCTACGGCGGTGGCTGGGATTCGGGGTCGCGGACCGTCTATGCCTGGGCGGCCCAGGCCCTGGCCGCGCAGGGGTTCGTCGTGGCCATTCCGGACTACCGGCTGGTGCCGCAGGCGCGCTTTCCCGCCTTTATCGAGGATGCGGCGGCGGCGACGGCCGCGGTGGGCGCGGTGGCGGCCCGCTACGGCGGGGATCCGGCACGGCTGGGTGTGATGGGGCATTCGGCCGGAGCTCATCTGGCCATGATGATTACCCTGGACCGGCGCTATATGGCGGCGGTGGAGCGGCCCGACCTGATCCGGGCCGCCGCCGGCCTGGCCGGACCCTATGACTTCCTGCCCTTCGACGTACCGGCCTCGGTCAATGCCTTCGGTCGCGCCCCCGATCCGACCCTGACCCAGCCCGTGACCTTCGCCCGGGCCGACGCTCCGCCGCTGTGGCTGGGCCACGGCACGGCCGATACAGTGGTGCACGACGATGACACGGTGATCCTGAACGACCGGATCCGGGCCCTGGGCGGGCGGTCGGAGGCGCATCTCTATCCGGGGCTGAACCATACGGACCTGATCGCGACCTTCTCGCCGCTGTTCCGGAGGAAGGCCCCTGTGCTGGATGACGTCAGCGCCTTCTTCAGCCGCGAGCTGGGTTGAGGTGTCGAGGCAACCTTGACCGTCTCGCCAAGGTCACGAACTTCCGCTAGAGGAGGTCATGACAGAAACCATGACAGCACAGGCGGCATTGGACCGCCTCGAAACCCACTACAATCAATCGGTCGCGAATCTGCGGGACGCAGTTCGAAGCTTTGTCTCCGGTGGCGAGCGCGCCTCGCCGGAAGCCCGGGCCAAGGGACTATTCACCTATCCTACGCTCCGCGTGAGCTGGTTCGGAGAACGCCCCGACCTGCAGCCGATCCGCGCCTACGCCCGCCTGTCCCGGCCCGGCGTCTATTCGACCACCGTCACCCGGCCGGATCTGTTCCGCACCTATCTGGAAGAGCAGCTGACCCTGCTGGAACAGGACTACGGGGCCACGTTCGAAGTCCTGCCCTCGGAACAGGAGATTCCCTTCCCTTATGTGATGGACGGGTCCGATGTGGTGCTGGACCGGTCGATGACCGCAGCGATCGCCCGCCATTTCCCGACCACGGACCTGGCCAACATCGGTGACGAGGTTTCCGATGGCTTGTTCGACCCGACCCAGGACTTCCCGCTGTCCCAGTTCGACGGACTGAGGACGGACTTCTCACTGGCCCGGCTGCGGCACTATACGGGGACACCGGTCGAGGACGTCCAGTCCTACATCCTGTTCACCAACTACAACCGCTATGTCGACGAGTTCGTGCGCTGGGCCTGCGAGCAGCTGAAGAACCCGGACAGCCCGTATGAGACCCTGTCGTGCGCCGGCGGCGTGGTCATCACCCGGGACAATGCCGATCCCGAGCTGGCCATCATGGATACGGCCTGGCGCAAGCATCAGATGCCGGCCTACCACCTGACCGCGCCGGGCTGGGCCGGGATCACCCTCGTCAATATCGGCGTCGGTCCGTCCAACGCCAAGACCATCACCGACCATCTGGCCGTGACCCGGCCGCACGCCTGGATGATGATCGGCCACTGTGGCGGGCTGCGTCCCAGCCAGACCATCGGCGATTATGTTCTGGCCCACGCCTATCTGCGCGATGATCACGTGCTGGACGCGGTGCTGCCGCCGGACATTCCGATCCCGTCGATCGCCGAGGTGCAGCGTGCCCTCTATGACGCGGCCAAGTCGGTCAGCGGCGCGCCGGGCGAGGAGGTCAAGCGCCGCCTGCGCACCGGCACGGTGGTGACCACCGACGACCGGAACTGGGAGCTGCGCTATTCCAAATCGGCGCTGCGCTTCAACCAGAGCCGGGCCGTGGCCATCGACATGGAGAGCGCCACCATCGCCGCCCAGGGCTACCGCTTCCGCGTGCCCTACGGGACCCTGTTGTGCGTTTCGGACAAGCCGTTGCACGGCGAGATCAAGCTGCCCGGTCAGGCCAATCGTTTCTACGAAGGGTCGATCTCGGAACACCTGCAGATCGGTATCGCCGCGGTGGGCTTGCTGCGTCAGGAGGGCACCAGCCTGCATTCGCGCAAACTGCGGGCCTTCGATGAGCCGCCGTTCAGATAAAAGTACTTTACGTCACAAAGTGGAAGTGTCATGGTCGGGATGAACAGGAGGCCTGACCATGACCCACGACCCGCTGCAAACCGTCCACGAGGACATCGCCTATATGCGGGCTCTGGCCCACGAGGGGAAACACGCACCGCTGCTGGCGGGGCCGATACTCGTCACCGCTGCCTTCGTCTTCGGCATCGCCAACCTGGGTCAGTGGGCCCTGCTCAGCGGCGTGATCACCGCCAGCCCATGGGCCCCGCTCTGGCTCTGGATCGGCGCGGGTGTGGTGTTCACCCTGGCGCTGTTGATGTTGATCGGTCGGATGAAGGGCAAGCCGGGCTGCAACTCGGCCGGCAACCGGGCGGTGGGGGCCGCATGGTCGGCGGTCGGCATCGGCATCTTCGCCACCTGGCTGGGGCTGATGGCCATGGGGCTCAAGACGGGCGACTGGTCGGTGATGGACGTCATGCCCATCGTCGTCTTCGTCGCCTATGGTTCAGCCTGGATGATCGCGGGGGCCATGACGGGCGTCCGCTGGATGACGGCCGTCGCCGTGCTGTCTTTCGCCGGAGCCATCGCCGTCGGCTGGTTCGCCGACGGGGCAGGCCTCTATCTGGTGTTCACCGCAGTGTTATTCCTGGTTGCCCTGGTTCCCGGGCTGATCCTGATGCGGCAGGAACCGTCGGAGATCGTCTGATGGCGGACGATTTCGATATCGGTCAGATCGACGACGTCATCCACGGCCGCGTTCGTCTGGGCATTATGGCCTATCTGGCCGGGGCGGAGTCCGCCAACTTCAACGAGCTGAAGGCCCGGTTGCAGACGACGGACGGCAATCTCTCGGTGCATCTGCGCAAGCTGGAAGAGGCGGGCTTCGTCGCAGTGAGCAAGAGCTTTCAGGCGCGCAAGCCGGTGACCCGGGCACAGATGACCGACAAGGGGCGCGAGGCGTTCGTGGCCTATCTTGACGCCATGGCGGGTCTGGTCGGGAACCACGGCCAGTCGGCCCCGTAACGGGTAGTTTCAACAGTGTGCGGGACTGGTCTATGCAGGGGCGATGACCGACGCCCGCCTCCTCCGCTTTGATGCCCTCGACAATTTCCGGGACTATGGTGATTACGCCGTGCCGGGCTCTCGGGTACGGGCTGGGCGGCTGTTTCGTTCGGCCCACCATGCCCGCGCCAGTGAAGCCGACCTGCAGCAGCTGGGCGCGCTTGATATCGGGACCGTGGTCGACCTGCGCCGCCCCAGCGAACGTCGGAGACAGCCGTCGCGTCGCCCCCCCGGCTTTACCGGCCGGCTCATCGAGAGTGAGCATGATGACGGCGGCGAGGCCCCGCACATCACCTTTCTGAAGTCGGGTGATCTGACCGAGGAGTCGGGACGGCGGTTCATGAGCGCCACCTATCGCCGTCTGGCGTTTGAACCGGCCCATATCGATCTGTTCCGCCGCTATTTTCAGGCTCTGGGTCAGGCGGAGGGGGCGGTGCTGATTCACTGTGCCGCCGGCAAGGACCGCACCGGGCTGCTGGCGGCCCTGACCCACCGACTGTTGGGCGTCGGGCGCGATGACATGATCGCCGACTATCTGCTGACCAATACGGCTGTCGACCTGCAGCAAAGGGCCCCGGCCATCGCCCGGCAGATGGCCGAAATGACCGGTCGGTCGCCGTCGCATGACGCTGTGGTCGCCTTTCTGGGTGTCGAGCCGGCCTATCTGGAAGCCGCGCTGTCCGCCATCGAGTCCGACAGCGGCACGTTGGAGACTTATCTCGAGCGAGTGCTCGGTGTGGACGGGGCCCTGCGTGACCGGATCACCGCGCGCCTGATGACATGACCGACGTTCTCCGCGTCGTTGATGCGCGGACCCTGCCATGGTGCGATCCACTGTCGGTGGCGGCCGGTCTCAGGGGGCGGGACGGGGCGTTGGCCCTGCTGTCGGATGGCGGTCCGCTGGGGCGCTGGTCCTGGGTCGGGGCCGATCCGGACCAGACCTATGTCGGCCCTGTCGAGGACGCCGCGCCTTTCGCCCGGCTGCGGCAAACCCCGTTCGCGAACGGGGTCGTCGGCCTGATGAGCTATGACGCCGGAGCCCGACCGGCCACCGGGGCGCGCGCCGAGGTCTGGCCGGATCTGATGCTGGCCCGCTATCCGGCGCTGCTGCGCTTTGACCATCAGCAGCAGTCCGTCCAGGCGATCGGCCGGGGCGTTGACGCCGCCGCGGCGCGAGCGGCAGCCGACACTGCCGGCGACTGGCTGCGGAGCGGGGTAGAGAGCGGCTCGCCGCCCGCTCCGGCCGCCGGATTCAGGGCGGAAACGACGGACCAGACCTATCGGGACGCTGTGGCCGACGTGATCGGACGTATCGCCGCCGGTGAACTGTTTCAGGCCAATATCGCCCGGGCCTGGACCGGTGAGTTGGTGCCCGGGGCCGACCCGTTCGACGTGATGGTCCGGCTGGCAGAGTCCCGGGCCTCGGCCTATGGCGCATTCTGGCGTTTGGGCGACCGGGCCCTGGTGTCGAATTCGCCGGAACTGTTCCTGACTCTCGACGCCGCAAATCGCCGGATCGAGACCCGGCCGATCAAGGGCACGCGCCCACGGGACCCCGATCCCGTGAGGGACGCCGCTCTGGTCACCCAGTTGGAAGCCAGCGCCAAGGACCGGGCCGAGAATCTGATGATCGTTGATCTGATGCGCAACGACCTGGCCCGCACGGCCCGGCCCGGCTCGGTGCGGGTCGAGCGACTGTTCGAGGTTGAAACCCACCCGACCGTGCATCATCTGGTGTCGACCGTCAGCGGCGAGGCGCGGGTGGACCTGGGTCCCGCCGACCTGCTGGAGGCGAGCTTTCCGCCCGGCTCGATCACCGGAGCGCCCAAACATCAGGCCATGAAGGTGATCGCTGCGCACGAACCTCCGCGCGGGCCCTGGTGCGGCTCATTGTTCATGATCGATGACAGCGGAGACCTGACCGCTTCGGTGTTGATCCGCACCGCCGGCTTCGTGCGACGCGACGGTATCTGGTCCTATCGGACCCTGGCCGGAGCAGGCATCGTCGCCGACAGCGATCCGGAGGCCGAGCTGCAGGAAACCACGGCCAAGATCCGGGCCATGCGCGAAGCCCTGACCGGCGATCAGTTGGTGTAGGTGATGCGGTCGACGGTCCGCGGTCGCAGATAGTAGGTCTGGCTGAAGCGGGTGATGGGCGGCATCAGATAGTCGACCGGTGAATCATAATCATAGGTCGCCTCGGTCATGATCAGGCTTTCGCCGTTGGCGATCAGACCGGCGGGAACGACCACCGTGCTGCCGGTCATACGCGCCGCCATGCCGGCACCGCGGCTCCAGTCGACCTTGACGACGCCGTTGGTGTCGCGCGTCAGACTGGATGCCCGTTGCTGGAGCGGAGCCCCCGGGAAGGGCTTCATGATGAGATCGCCGACCTTGAAAATGTCAGCGAGCTGGGTACCCGAGATCGTATCACTCTGGGCGACCAGATCGGCCACCATCGCCGAGACATGGCCCATGCGTTTTTGCGCCATATAGCCCTGACAGAACTCAGCCAGGCCGAAATAGAAGGCGATCATGATCGGAGCCAGCAGCGCGAACTCGACGGCGGAAACGCCCCGGAGATCTCCCCGGAGGCGGGCGAACAGGCTCTTGCGGGTGCGGGCGGCCATCAGTTGAAGGGCTCGTTGCGGAACACCGACGTGGCGACCAGCATCGCCGTGCCGTCATTCAACCGTGACAGACCCTGATTCATGAAGGGCGTTATCAGGGGGTGTTTATACCAGACCCGCACCAGCATGATGCTGCCGGCCACGCCGTTGGTGTAGGTGAGCTCTGTGGTCTGGAAGGTTCCGGAGGCCATCGGGTCCGGGGGATTGGGGCTGGTAAAGCCGGGAATTTCGCGAACATCGACGGTCGCACGGGCGGCGCAGTCTCCCGCAAAAATGCTCATCCGGCCGCAGAGATCCTGCTTGAATCCTGCGGCCGTCATCGACGAATTTTTGGCCTGTCCGGTCCGGATCAGACGCGCTGTCTCGAGGGTGGCGTTTTCGAGAACCGAGTCGACCACGAACACGAGGCCCAGTTCCAGCACCGCGAAAATGATGAAGAAGAACGGCATGGCGACCATGCCGAACTCGACTGCGGCCGAGCCGTCGCGGGCGCGCCAGAAGCCGATCCGCCGCTTGCCACGGATGCCGGCACGGGGAAGGCGGAAAATTGAGGGCATGGCGGCGACCGGATCGCTGATCAAGGCACCGGGGTCGTGCGCACCGACGGTGAGCATGACGCGGCGCAGGCCATTTCGGTTGCCGTGCCGCCACGCCAGACGCGAACCCGCCCGGTACCGCTGCCGGCGGAGACCACCACCTGGTTCTGGAATACGGTGCGCCCGATCGTGTCGACGGCCACGATTTCGGTCACCCCGTAACCCTTGCCGGTGATGAACAGGGTATTGGCGTCGACGACAGTGACATCGGCGATCAGGGGGTTGCCGACGATGACGGATCCTGCGGGCCCGCTCAGCTGAACCCGGGTCGACTGGTCGATCTCGACGTTCAGGGGGCGGGACTGGGCCAGGGCGGTTCCCGGCAGGGTAATGCCGGTGAGAGCCAGGGCGGCCAGGAGGGCTGCGGGACGAAGGAATACGGGTCGGGACATGGCGGCGGCTTCCACTTTTAAACTGGGCGCGCGCGAGGCGGCGATCACGAAGGTGCCGTCTAATCCTCAATAAACCCTGAAAAGGGGGTGTTCTTATAGTAAACGCGTCGTCAACATAAAATAATCGTTGGTCTCCGGTAGTTTTACTCGAATTTAATCAAGAGGGTGCATTGTCAGCATGCAAATAGGGGTCAAGCGGGCAAACCGATGACCCTCCTGGTGGAAATCGACTGCTCGCTTAAAGAAGGATACTTACAATGACCAAGTTCGTTTCGCGTTTTATGAATGATGAGTCCGGTGCCACGGCCATTGAATATGGCCTGATCGCCGCCCTGATCGCCGTTGTTATCATTTCGGCCGTGACCGCACTGGGCTCGACGATCAAGAGCAAGTTCAATGCCGTCGTGACCGGCATGGGTGGTACTGCCGGCGCCTAACCGGGCCAGGGCCATCTTGAAACCGGAAGGGCCGGGGCGGAAACGCCCCGGCCCTTTCTGTATTCAGATGACCTCGATTTACAGTAAACATTCAATAACCATTCCTGACGACGCCGCCTTAACCCCCTTCGCCGATGGTGGACCTGCTTATTGGGGTCAGGCGGGCTACCGGCCTTCTCCGCCAGTTGCCCGTATCGCCTCGACCTAAGGAAAAGTTCAGATGACCAATTTCGTTTCGCGTTTTATGAATGATGAGTCCGGTGCCACGGCCATTGAATATGGCCTGATCGCCGCCCTGATCGCCGTTGTTATCATTTCGGCCGTGACCGCACTGGGCGCGACGATCAAGGACAAGTTCAATGCCGTGGTTACGGGCATGGGCGGTACCGCCGGCGCCTAACGGCACCGACAAGCCGTCGTGAAACCAGGAGGCCGGGGCGGCAACGCTCCGGTCTTCCTGTTGTCCGGGACCTGAAACTCCGCCTTAACCGGCGGTGCTGCAGCAATGCGGCATGGACGCCCTGACCCTGACCCTGTTGAGCATTCTACCAGCCCTGGCGATCACCGCCGGGCTGAAGGACCTGATCAGCATGACTATCCCGAACTGGATTTCGGGAACCCTGATCGTCGCCTTCTTTCCGGCGGCCCTGGCGGTCGGCCTGGCCCCGATGGCGATCGCCGCCCATGTCGGGGTGGCTGTCGCTGCCCTGTTTATCGGGGCGGGGATGTTCGCCCTGCGCTGGATCGGCGGCGGGGACGCCAAGCTGATCGCGGCCTCATGTTTGTGGCTGGGTGTGACCGGTGCGGGCATGTTCCTGCTGTGGACCGGCGTGATGGGTGGCCTGTTCTGTCTGGTTCTGATCTTCGCCCGCTTCTATTCCAGACCCTATCTGTTGGGGGCTCCCGGCTGGGTGGTCCAGTTGATGGAACCCCGGGGCGATATTCCCTACGGCGTCGCCATCGCGGCCGGTGCCCTGATGGCCTATCCGTCGAGTCCCCTTCTGGAGCTGTTTGCGCGGGGACTGTGAAAGCGCAGCACAGGACAGGCGTTTACCAGCTTAGGGGCACGTTAACCCGCGACCGTCATGGTCATTACTGACAGGAGCGGACTCTGATCCGTATCCGGTCGCGTCCGCCGGAGCCCGTCGATGAAGCCTGCCCGTATCGTCGTAATCTGTATTGCCGCCGTCTCGGCGATCGGCCTGGCCCTGGTCGTTCGGGCCATGGGGTCCGGCGCGCCGACGGCTGTTGCCTCGGCCGCGGCCGTGGTCGACACCCGTCCGATGGCCAAGGTGCTGGTCGCCGCGCGCGATCTCGAGCCCGGCAAGAGGCTGGCCGATGCCGACATGGCCTGGAAGGACTGGCCCGTCGACGAGGTCAATCCCATGTTCATTACCGACGGTACCGTGGCCCTGCCCGGTTCTGACCGTCCGGTTGTTGAAAAGCCCGAGGGTGCCGTAGCCAGTGTCGCCCGTGCCGCGACTGATCTCGCCACCGGCGGTGCCAAGTCCGACTATATCGGTTCGGTGGTCCGTGAACCCATTCTGGCCGGAGAGCCGATTGTTGGTCGCAAGATCGTCCGGGCCGGCGACAGCGGCTATATGGCCGCCTATCTGGAACCCGGCATGCGGGCCATGGCCATCCGCGTCACGGTCGAGACTGCCGCCGGCGGCTTCATCCTGCCCGGCGACCGGGTCGATGTATTGATGACGCGCGAAACCAACATGGCCAACATGGGGTCGCAGGATAGCGACCGGTCCAAATTTTCCTCCTCGATTGTGATGCAGAACGTCAAGGTTCTGGCCATCGACCAGTCGACCCGGGCCGGTGAAGACGCCCAGGCCGTGGTCGGGGCGACCGCCACCCTGGAACTCGGGTCGCGCGACGCCGAGGCCCTGGCCCTGGCCAAGTCCGAGGGTGAATTGTCACTGGTGCTGAGATCCTATGCCGACACTGCCGGACCGTCCGGCCGGGTGGCTCCGGCAACCCGCCAGTCATCAGCTGTCCGTATCTATCGTGGCGGCACCCCGGAAGTGGTGGTGGTCCAATGAAATCCCTGACCCTGACCCGTTTCGCCGTCGTTGCCTGCACGGCGCTGCTGGCCCTCGGCAGTGTCGCGCCCGGCCCGGCCGTGGCCCAGAGCCGTTCGACCGTCGCCATGGGGGCTGCGCCCCAGTTGATCAATCTGCCGCGCGGCTCGTCGATGGCCATCGACCTGCCCAGTGATGCGCGCGATGTGATCGTGCCCAATCCGGCGGTGGCCGAGGCCATGCTGCATTCACCGCGGCGCATCACCATCATCGGTCTGCAGCCGGGTGAGACGGACGCCGTCATTCTGGATGCCACGGGTCGCACCATCCTGTCGCTGCGGATCCGGGTCGATGCCGGGGTGTCCGCCCTTCAGGACACGCTGAACCGTGTGTTGCCGGGATCCGGCGTGCGTGCGGAAGCGGTCAATGACAGCATTATCCTGACCGGAGCGGTCAACAGTCCCGGCGAGGCGGATCGGGTGACCCAGATCGCCCGCGCCTTCGTGTCGGCTCCCGAGAAGGTGCTGAACATGATGACCATCGCCGGGTCGGACCAGGTCATGGTCAAGGCCCGTGTGGTCGAGGTGCAGCGCACCGCCATCAAACAGCTGGGTCTCGACGTCAACGCCGTTCTGAACAATGTCGCCGACGGTCTGACCTTCGCCCAGAGCGCCACCTTCGGCGTTTCAGGCAGCCAGCTGGGTGGTGGGATCGCCACCTATGCGGACAATGCCGGTAACGGAAACTCACTGGCCGGAACCCTGCGCGCCTTTGAACGCGCCGGACTGGTGCGCATCCTGGCCGAGCCCAACCTGACCTCGGTCAACGGCGAAAACGCCGAATTCCTGGCCGGGGGCGAGTTCCCCGTGCCCGTCGGCCGCGACAAGGACGGCAATGTCACGGTCGAGTTCAAACCCTATGGCGTACGGCTGGCCTTCCGGCCGATCGTTCTGTCGCAGGGCCGTATCTCGCTGCAGCTGTCGACCGAAGTGTCCGAGCTGACCACCTCGGGGGCCTTCACCCTGGGCGGTACCGGCCCCAATGCCCTGGTGGTCCCGGCGCTCAATGTGCGTCGCGCCTCGAGCACGGTGGAACTGCCGTCGGGCGGTTCGCTGATGATCGCCGGCCTGCTGCGCGAGGACACCCGTCAGAACATTGACCAACTGCCCGGCGTCGGCGATCTGCCCATCCTGGGAGCCCTGTTCCGGTCGCGCGACTATCTGTCGGGCGAGACCGAACTGGTGATCATCGTTGAGGCCTATATCGTCTCCCCGACCTCGCCCGGTCGCCTGCAGACCCCCGCTGACGGCCTGCAGGTCGCCAACGACGCCCAGACCCTGCTGTTCGGCCAGCTCAACCAGAATTACAGCCGCCCGACCGGAGAGGTAAGCACCTCGCCCCGGACCGGCTGGCAGGGCCCTGTGGGCTATGTGATCGAATGAGGAATCCCGTGACCAGCGCCCGTCCTCGCCTGACCGTTTCCGCCGTCGCCGGCACCGTCCTTGCGGCCAGCCTGGCCCTGTCCGGCTGTGCCGACATGTCGATGGGCGCACAGCCCGCGCCGCTGACGCCGCTCTCGCGATATTCGTTGCAGGTCGAGCCCGGCCTCGACCGTATCGCCCTGGCGGTCCACGAGACCGGTCTGTCGGGACCGCAACACGCCGCCCTGCGTGACCTGGCCGCCCGTTTCGGTGCTTCAGGAGCCGCCGTCATTCGCGTTGAGGCTCCTTCGGGCGACGATCCTGTTGCCGGCGAAGCCGCCTGGGGCGTTCGCACCGCCCTGGAACAGGCCGGTGTTCCGGGTGACCGCATCCAGGTCGCCGCCTATACCGCGCCGGATCCGAGGGCACCGGTGCTGGCCGGGTTTGAGACCATCCGGGCCCACGTCCCTGTTTGCGCCAACGAAGGCGGCGACATGGGGGGACGTTTCTCGAACCAGAGCTCCGCCGGGCTGGGCTGTGCCATTACCGCCAATATGGCGGCGCAGATTGCCGACCCGCGCGACATCATGGCGGCACGTCCGATGAGTCCCGCCGACTCCGGTCGCGCAGCGGTGGTGTTCGACAACTATCGCAGTGGCCAGACCACGTCCGCGCCACAGGATTCGCTGGTCGCCGGTCGCATCGCCCGAGCGGTGGAATAGACCCCATGACCAGTGTGTCCGCTCCCCATCCCTTCGACCCCGTCGACGACGAGTTCGATCTCGAAATGGACTTTGTCACCGACGCCGACGGTGCCGATGCGCCCGTGATCGAGGCTGACGCCTCATCCCGGCAGCCGCTGCAATTCATGGCTCCGGCCAGTGTCGTGTCCGAGGACGCCGCCGAGGGTCCGGCCGCAGGCTTCAATCCCGTCGGAGATCTGGTCGCGGGGGCCTCGGCTGCCTTTTCAGCGCCGGTCCCGGTCGGGGTCGGTCCGGGCATCGGTGAGGTATCTGTCCCGCGGATCGCCATCCACGTCTTCGCCGAGCGTCAGGATACGCTGGCCGCAGCCGAACGGGCCGGTCAGGACCGCCGTCTGTCGCGGGCCACCACCCAGATCCGCATCGGCGGTGCGGCGGCGGCCGTCGAGGCCTATCGTCACGAACCGACCCCGCCCCTGATCATCGTCGAATGCCTGCAGGATCCGCAGACCCTGCTGCACGAGGTGGATACCCTGGCCGAGGTCTGTGACTCCGGCACCAAGGTCGTGGTCATCGGTGCGACCAACGACATCCTGCTGTTCCGCGAGCTCATGCGCCGCGGGGTCAGCGAATATCTGGTGGCCCCGATCCAGCCGCTGCAGCTGATCTCGGCCATCGGCGGCCTGTTCAATGACCCGGCCCAGCCCTTTGTCGGCCGCTCGATCGCCTTCGTTGGAGCCCGCGGCGGAGCCGGGGCTTCGTCGGTGGCGCACAATACCGCCTATGCAATGAGCGAGCGGATCGGTGCCAACACCGTCATCGTCGACTATGACTTGCCGTTCGGGACCGCCGGGCTGGACTTCAACCAGGACCCGCTCAGCGGTGTGGCCGACGCCCTCGGTCAGCCTGACCGGCTCGATTCCGTGCTGCTGGACCGGATGATGGTTCGCTGTACCGACAAGCTGAGTCTGTTCGCCGCTCCGGCGACGCTGGACACGGACTGGGACATCAGCCCGGAAGCGTTCGAGGAGGTCACCACCCGCATCCGCTCGACCGCCCCTTTCGTCATTCTGGACCTGCCGCATACCTGGAACGCCTGGATGCGCCGCAGCCTGATCTCTGCCGATGAGGTGGTGATGGTCGCCACCCCGGACCTGGCGTCATTGCGTAACGCCAAGAACATGATCGACCTGATCCGCAACGGTCGCCCCAATGACGCCCCGCCCCGGCTGGTGCTCAATCAGGTCGGCGTGCCGGGCCGGCCGGAAATCCCGGCCAAGGATTTCGGCACGGCCCTGGGTGTGCATCCCAGCCTGATCATTCCGTTCGATCCCAAGACCTTCGGCACGGCAGCCAATAACGGTCAGATGATTCTGGACGCCGGGGCCAAGTCCAAGGCGGCCGAGGCCTTCCAGACCCTGGCCCAGATCGTCTCGAACCGCGAGCTGCCGGTCATCGCCGGTCCGCGGGGCAAGAGCGGTTCGGGCAAGTCCGGTTCGCTGTTCGGCAAAATGTTCAAGAAGCGCTGACGGGTAACAGGGTGTTCGGAAAACGCACAGCACAACCCGGCCCCGGTGCTCCCGCACCCCGGAAAGCTGCGACTGCGGCCCAGAAATCGGGACCTACGACCCAGCCGGCGGACGCCGAGCAGGACGATCCCTTCGCCATGGATGCAGACAGCGATGACGTGCTGGCCGTTCAGGCGACCGCGACCGCCGCCGCTGCTCATGCCGCGCGACCGGCCTCTCCGGCGGCCGACCGTCTCGATGCCCTGGCCGCCCGCGCGCGGCCCGAAGCCAAGACCGAGCCCAAGGCCGCCGGGCCTGGGCCCAAGTCCACCGCCGGGTTCGAACAGCTCAAGAAAGCCCAGGCGGTCGAGATCGTCCGCGAGCAATCTGACTATTACCACGCCACGAAGACCACCATCTTCAATGCGTTGATGAACACCATCGACCTGGCCCAGCTGGCTCAGCTCGATACCAAGGCCGCGTCGGAAGAGATCCGCGACATCGTCGCCGAACTGGTAGCGATCAAGAACGTCTCCATGTCGGTGGCCGAGCAGGAGCACCTGGTCCAGGACATCGTCAACGATGTCCTCGGCTATGGGCCGCTGGAGCCGCTGCTGGCCCGTGACGACATCGCCGACATCATGGTCAACGGGGCCGGTCGGGTCTTCATCGAGGTCAACGGCAAGGTCCAGCTGACCAATGTCCGCTTCCGCGACAACACCCAGCTGATGAACATCTGCCAGCGGATCGTATCCCAGGTCGGCCGCCGCGTGGATGAGAGTTCACCGATCTGCGACGCCCGTCTGCCTGATGGTTCGCGCGTTAACGTTATCGCCCCGCCGCTGGCGATCGACGGCGCGACCCTGACGATCCGGAAATTCAAGAAAGACAAGCTGACCATGCGCAATCTGGTGGAGTTCAACTCCATCAGTCCCGAAGGGGCGCGCGTGCTCGGCGTCATCGGGGCCTCGCGCTGTAATCTGGTGATCTCGGGCGGTACCGGCTCGGGCAAGACGACTCTGCTCAACACCCTGACCGCCTTCATCGATCCGACCGAGCGGGTCATCACCTGCGAGGACGCGGCCGAACTGCAGCTGCAGCAGCCGCATGTGGTGCGGCTGGAGACCCGGCCGCCCAACCTCGAGGGCCAGGGCATGATCACCATGCGCGATCTGGTCAAGAACTGCCTGCGCATGCGTCCCGAGCGGATCATCGTCGGTGAGGTGCGTGGCCCGGAAGCCTTCGACCTGTTGCAGGCGATGAACACCGGCCACGACGGCTCGATGGGCACGCTGCACGCCAACAGCCCCCGCGAGGCCATCAGCCGGATGGAGTCGATGATCACCATGGGCGGCTATGGCCTGCCGTCCAAGACTATCCGCGAGATGATTGTCGGCTCGGTCGATGTCATCATCCAGGCCGCCCGCCTGCGCGACGGCTCGCGGCGCATCACCCACATCACCGAGGTCGTGGGCCTCGAAGGCGATGTGATCGTGACCCAGGACCTGTTCGTCTACGAAATCACCGGCGAGGACGAGAACGGCAAGATCGTCGGACGGCACCGTTCGACCGGCATCGCCCGTCCCCGCTTCTGGGACCGCGCCCGTTATTACGGGCTGGAGCGCGAGCTGGCGGAAGCCCTCGACGCGGCGGAGTAGGGACGATGCTGCCGATCCTCGCCGCCATTCTGGCTTTCGTCACCATAGGCGGTCTCGGCTGGGCCTTCGTCGGCGGCGACGATTCCAGTGCCGAGGCGGTCAAACGGGCCCAGGGGTTTGGCGGTCCCAAGGTCGCGAACGCCCGCAAGGGGGGCGCGGCGGCCAATACGCCCGAAGCCCGGCGCAAGCAAATCATGATTCAGCTGCAGGATCACGAGCGCAAGGAACGCAAGGCCCGCATGACCATGGCGGCCAAGTTGAAGCACGCCGGCCTGAAGATGAATATCCGCACCTTCTGGATCGTCAGCGCCGGCATCGGGGTCACCGCCCTGCTGATGTCGTTGCTGTTCGGCATGAATCCGCTGATCGCCCTCGGGGTCGCCGTGATCTTCGGTCTGGGCCTGCCGCGCTGGGTTGTCGGTTTCCTCGGCAAACGCCGGATGAAGAAATTCTCGGCCGAATTCGCCAATGCCGTCGACGTCATCGTTCGGGGTATCAAGTCGGGCCTGCCGGTTCATGACTGTTTCAAGATCATCGCGCGCGAAAGTCCCGCGCCGTTGGGGCCGGAATTCCAGCATCTGGTCGAGGGGATGGGCGTCGGCCTGACCCTGCCCCAGGCGCTGGACAAGATGTTCGAGCGTATGCCGACGCCGGAGCTGAAATTCTTCTCTATCGTCATCGCCATCCAGCAGAAGACCGGCGGTAATCTGGCCGAAGCCCTGTCCAACCTGTCGGCCGTACTGCGCGCGCGGCGGATGATGGGCGAGAAGATCAAGGCCCTGTCGTCAGAGGCCACAGCCTCGGCCGGGATCATCGGCTCGCTGCCACCGGCGGTGATGACTCTCGTGACCCTGACGACGCCGGCCTACATGATGGTGTTGTTCACCGACCCCCGGGGCCAATTCATGCTGTTCGTGGCGGTGGCGATGATGGGCTTCGGCATCTTCGTGATGAAGAAGATGATCGCGTTCAAATTCTGATGAGCCATTGAACCCGTCATGATCCAGTTTTTCACCAACCCGCAAAATCTGCTCAGCGTCGGCGTTGCGATCGCCGTGTTCGCGACGCTGGTCACCCTGATGGATTCGTTCGGCGGCGGGGCCAAGCTGGAGAACCGGATGAAGGCCGTGGCGCAGAGCCGCGAAGAGATGAAGCGTCGTTCGCGCCAGACCATGTCGACCGGACCCGGGGGGCTGCGCCACAATGACGAGGGCTTCAAGAAGCGGGTGGTCGAACGGCTGAACCTGACCAAGCTTCTGGAAGACCCCAAGGTCGCCGAGCAGATGGCCCAGGCCGGGTATCGAGGCCCCAAACCGCTGACGACCTTCTATTTCTTCCGCTTTTCCATGCCGTTCGTCTTTCTGGCGATGACGGCCTTCTATCTGTTCGTGTTCAACGATTTCGGTCTGCCGACCATGACCCGGGTGACGGCTGTCATGGCTTCGGCCCTGGCCGGCTTCTATGCCCCGAACATGTTCATCTCGAACCGGATATCGCAGCGTCGCACCTCGATCATGCAGGCGTTTCCCGACGCGCTCGACCTCCTGCTGATCTGCGTTGAGGCCGGCATGTCGATCGAGGCCGCGATCCAGAAGGTCAGTCAGGAAATCGGCGGCTCGTCGATCGACCTCGCCGAGGAGCTGACCCTGCTGTCGGCCGAGCTGAGCTATCTGCCGGACCGGCGCATGGCCTATGAGGGACTGGCCAAGCGCACCAACCATCCGGGCGTCCGGTCGGTGGCCACGGCCATGACCCAGGCCGAAACCTACGGCACGCCGCTGGGCACAGCCTTGCGGACCATGGCCAAGGAAAACCGTGACCTGCGCCTGTCGGCAGCCGAGAAAAAGGCCGCGGCCCTGCCGGCCAAGCTGACGGTGCCGATGATCCTGTTCTTCCTGCCCGTGCTGTTCATCGTCATCCTGACCCCGGCGATCATCAACATCCAGGACACGATGGCCAAGGGCGGCTAGACCATTTTGGATTCAGGTCGACTCGACCTGGATCCAGAAAATGGTCCAGATTCAAACTGGAGCGAAATCGCCGGACAGAGCCTCGCGTCGCAGGCCTTCGGCCACGGACTCGCAGGCCGCGCGCAGGGCCTTGCGGTGTTTGTCGTGGAACAGCTCGCCGCGCAGACCGGTGAAGATGAAGCCGTTGGCGACGATGCAGCTGCCGGCCTCCAGCTCCTCGATCTCGAAATAGCGAACGACGTTGAAGGCCCAGCCGCGCTTTTCGGTCCAGATCAGCTGGGCGTAGGGCTGCCAGTCGCCGACGCGCACGGTCGGGCGACGGCCGGGCAGACCGTCGATGCCTTCGCTCAGGGTGATCTGACTACTGAAGCCGATCGTCCCTTCCAGGTCGGTCTCGACCGCATTCCAGCGGTTCCAGCCGGGCAGGTCCGACAGGATTTCCCAGATGCGTTCGCTGGTCGCGTTCACACCGACGCGTTTTTCGATTTTGGCGGAGTCCATGGTCGGGGTTTCGCACGGCTTTTGCCGGGAAGGAAGTCGTTCTGGTCAGGCCGGACCTAGCGGTTGCCCTCGGGCCCCGGCTGGGAGGCGGGCGGGGTCTCGGGCGAGGGACTTTCGTCGCGATCCGGCAGGTCCACCACCGCGTCGCGCAGCTGGCGACTGAGGAAGACGATGGCGGTGGCTCCGGCCAGCAACAGTGCATTGGCCACGAACGGGGCTGGCACGGCCAGCTGATACAGGGCCACCCCGATCACCGGCGGGCCGAGAAAGCTGAGGCCGGCGATCGACATCATCAGACCCGCGACGGCCCCCTGTTCGTGGCCGTCGACGGCGAGGGAGGCCCCGGCGGTAAAGCCCGGGCGCGCGAAGCCGACCCCCATGGAAACCACCGCATAGCCGACCACCACGCCGAAATAACCGGGCGTGGTGATGCTCATCAGATTGCCCAGCAATGCCAGCACCGCGCCCCATTGCATCAGCTGGCGCGGCTGCAGTTTCAGCAGGGGGATCAGTCCCCACTGCACCATCAGGGTGCCGGTGGCCCCGGCGAACATGGCCAGGCCGATGAAGGGCTGGGTCGCGCCGGTGGTCATGCCGGTCGTGGTCAGCTCATCGATGATGTGAAAGCCCAGCACGGAGATGTTGATGGCCTGGGCCCCGGTCACCAGCAGGCCGTACAGCAGGAAACCGCGCAGCCGCGGGTCCTTCCACAGGCCCTTGCCGGCGTGTCGCGGTTTGCCGCTGGGTGAGGGTACACGCACGACCTCGCCGCTGGGCAGACGCCGCCAGACCAGGACCAGCACGACCGCCGCCATGGCGGCGAAGGCATACATGGGACCGGCCAGCCCGATCAGGGGGAGAACGAACAGGGGGGCCAGAACCGGTCCGATCACCGTGCCCAGTCCCTGGGCCGAGGCCAGCAGCGACATGGCCTGGGTCCGTTCCGCCGGTGCGGTACGATCGGCCACATAGGCCTGGGAGGCGATCGGCGCGGCCGAGCCGAACAGGCCGTAGACGGTGCGGGCCAGGACCATCAGCACGAAGGCGACGCCGACCCCGAGCCAGCCTTCCAGCCCCGAGGTCGCGGCCAGACCGAAGCCGGTCATCGACACGGTGAAGCCGGCCAGGCCGATCATGATGACGCGCTTGCGACCCAGACTGTCCGACAGTCGGGCCCAGAACGGCGAAGCCAGGGTCCACATCAGGGCCGAGACGGCAAAGGCGGCGGCGACCAGGGTGTCGGCCAGTCCGAATTCCCGACCGATCGCAGGCAGCACCGACTGCAGACCCATATTGCCCGCAGCCGCGATCAGGCTGACGGAGAACAGGATCAGAAAGGCCGGGGATTTCGGGTTCATTCCGACCCGCCGGCGAGCGTCTTTGAGTATTTGCGACAGACCGGAACCACGTCCTGCCATCGGGTGTCCGTGGTCTTGAGGGCCATGGTGGCAAGATCGGTGTTTCGCCGGCCTTGCACAAGAGCCCGCAACGGCTAGCTGTGGAGCCTCAACAGGTTGTCCTCGGCGAGGGCGAGTCTGC
>TARA_R110002012_G_scaffold321984_2_pt1 | contig 77969 bp, 71 predicted proteins | sample TARA_R110002012 | Tara Oceans TARA_R110002012 (sample SAMEA4396515) | marine metagenome | biome: Westerlies Biome; feature: [DCM] deep chlorophyll maximum layer (ENVO:01000326); material: water (ENVO:00002006), including particulate matter (ENVO:01000060) such as... | depth 40 m
CCTTAATGTACTTAAGTTCGTTCCCTGTGAGGTAGGGTTTGTTGAAGGGGATAGGGATTTGGGAAATGGGAAGTGGGAAATTTAAAATGAGAGAATTTAAAATTTGGAATTCGGTGGTGGTTATTGGTTGTTAGTTTTTGGCTGTTAGTTGTTGGTTGTTGGTAGTTGGGTGTTGGTTATTGGTTGGTGTGTTGTTTTCTGGTGTTATCAGAGATGATCTGAATAGTATTAAGTTTTCCAGTAATGATATACAAAGACGGTATCAATTAGAGTATAATCTAAGGACTCGTAAAGCCTACAAGCTGGGGTATTTGATTGCTGGGTGCTAACGGAAATAGTTTTTGCTCCAAGTGAAAAAGCCTTCACTTCAGCCGCTTTCATCAGCTGCCTGCCCAATCCTTTACCCTGTCTTTTTTCAGCAACAGCTATTAAACCAATAGCGGCAGACTTACCCTCTACAGCGTATGACACCATACCTTGAAGCGGACTGGCCTCTAATATTGAATGGGATTCCCATGCTTTCTTAATCCAGAGCTTGTATAGTTTTTCGAATTCATCATTTTCAAGTCTCTTATCGATTTTAAAGCGGGAATACACCCCACTCAAAAACGCTAGTTCCTCTAACTCCTGGCTCAACCCGGCATTATAGGTAGTGATATCTGGAACGGCTGGAAGGCTACCTAGTTTATTTTTAAAAGTTAGCTTAGTATCGACTAGCTGAATATGTGGATCTGTGAATTCAAGGGGTTCTTTTGAAAAGAGGTAGATCAACTGGAACTTCTCGGCAGCATTCAAAAAGTCTTCCTCATTCCAATCACCGTCGATTGTCACTTTTCCTACTGGATAGCCGAAGAGGTTGGAATCGAAAGAAAGCTGTTTGATTATTGGGTTCAGGGAGGTTGGGTGTTGGTTGGGGGTTGTTGGGTGTTGGTTATGGTTTTAGTGGATTGTTTTTTCGATAATGTAAATGGGTCTGTTTTTCACACCTTCGAAGGTTTTACCTATATAAAGTCCCACTATTCCTAAGGTAATCAGTAAGAATCCTGTAAGAACCCAAAGTGAAATAATCAAGCTGGCATATCCTTCCACCACTATATCTCCATGCAGGTATCTATATAAAGTATACAGGGCGAAGAGAAAGCCGGTAAGTGCCACTATCAATCCCAATTTCACAGTCAGTCTAATAGGTTTGTCTGAATAAGCCAGCATGATATCCACCGCCAGATTGAATAGGCTTTTAAAGTTGTAATTACTGCTACCTTCCCCGCGCTCCGCATGGACTACATCCAGCGTAGTCTGCCGGAAGCCAACCCACTTGACCATGGTAGGAAAGTAGCGGATGCTTTCTCGCATTCCCACAATTTCATTAATCACTTTGCGATGATAGATACCGAAGTTGGCTATACGCTCGTCCTGTTTGGAACCTGTAAGCCAGGCGAGTGTTCTGTAAAAAATCTTCGAAGCAAATCGTTTGAAAAATCCATCCTGGCGATTTGTTCGCCTGGCCAATACCACATCGAATCCCTCATTAGCTTTATCCAGCAATAATGGGATCTCTTCAGGTCTGTCCTGCAAATCGCAGTCCATGACTACTATCCATTCCCCTCTGGCAGAATCCAGCCCAGCGGTGATGGCGTAATGTTGTCCAAAATTCCTTGAAAGTTTGATTCCCCTGATATCCGGATGAATTTCTGCGAGCTGTTCTATCTTATCCCAGGAACTATCCGGACTGTAATCATCCACAAGTATAATCTCTATTTCCTGTCCCACTAAAACTTTCCTGATTCTAGAAGTAAGTTCATCCAATGTGTTTTCAGCGCGATAGACCGGGGAGATGATGGAGAGCAAGATTTTAATTTTAAAATGGAATAGTTTGGAATTGGGATAGGCCCTTAATTAAGATATGATTTCCTGTTGGTAGTTGTTGGTTATTGGTTGTCGGAGTGAATTCAGTTATAATTAGTGGAAGTGGACAACATTTTGCTACGCTACGTCAGCAAAAATCCTTTCCATTCTACGGAAGTACATCATACCGAAGATGAAAAGGAAAAGTGCGACAATACTCCCTGGCCAGATCCATTCCCAAGGCATAGGGCGATCCAGAAAGGCTGCACGAAAGCCTTCGATTACACCTACCATTGGATTAAGTACATAAAATTTCTGATACTCCTCAGGCACTGCTGTAGTGCTATAGACCACCGGTGCGGCATATAGAAGGAGTTGTACCACGAAAGTAAGGGCATGCTTGACATCCCTGTATTTCACTGCCATGGCAGAAAGCATCATTCCCATCCCCAGACTGCACATGAGGAGTTGGACAATCAACAAAGGAAGGAACAACAAACCCCAGCCTGGAGAAACTTGGTAATAAATCATCATTCCCACTACCACTACGAATGCAATAATAAAATCCAGCAATTTGGACAGTATGGAACTTAGGGGAAGTACCATCCTTGGGAAATAAACTTTGGTGATCATATTGGCATTTTGTATCAAGGAATTGGCGGACTCAGTGAGAGTTCCTGAGAAATAATTCCATGGCCAAAGTGCCAAATAGGAAAATAAGGTATAAGGTATTCCGTCGGAATCTACCTTTGCCAGATTGCCAAAAACAATCGTAAATACAACGGTGGTAAACAGTGGTTGGATAATTGCCCACGCCACTCCCAATACTGACTGCGCATACCTTGCCTTGATTCCCCTGAGCGTCAGGAAGTACAATAGATCCTTGTAGCGCCAAAGTTCCTTGAAGTCTATGAGTTGCCACCCCGAGGTTGGTTGGATGATTTTGATATTATCCTTAGGATTCAAATTTTGAAATTAGAAATTTAAAATTTAAAATGAGTGAATTAAAATTGAAAAATGTAAAATGTAAAATAGGGGGATAGAGAATTTAAAATGAGGCAATTAGTAATTTGAAATTTACTTCCCGTACACCAGAATACCCTGAATGTCTCCAGGGTCAGTGTCTAGGATGGATACTTCCACTTTGCGCTGGACTTTTTCGTAGGTCTTCTCCTTGATAAATTCCAAGTACTCCTTGTCGAGCTCTTTTCCGATAAGCACCATCTGTATAGTTCCAGAATCGACCCCTTTGGCATAGTCGCCGATAATATATGCTCTTTCCACGGCTCCCATCCTTTTGACTATCCGTTCCATCAGATCATCGAGACCAAGAAATTTCGATACCATCCCTTTGATTTCTTCGAAAAATGGATGGCTGGTATTCGCCTTATACATCTTGGTTTTTCCCTCATCTTCAGCCACCAATAATCCTGCCTCTGTAAGCCTATTCAGCTCTACCCTTACGGAATTGGTAGATTCGTCAAACTCTTTGGCAAGGGAGCGCAGGTATCCTGAATTAGCGTGGGAAAAGAACTTCAGGAGAAGCTTAATTCGTGTTTTAGAGGTGACTAGGGATTCGAGCACTATTTAATTTAAAATGAAAGAATTAAAAATTTAAAATGAATTAATAATGTAAAATTTAAAATGGAAGAATTAAGAATTCAAAATGGGGGGACTTTTATTGAGCACCCGGTAATAGGTTATCTATTTAAAGTTTTCGCGGGATTTCTTGATAATAGAATTAAGTAGTAGGATTATTTCTTCTATTTCTGATGTCAAGTAGAAATATGAAGGATGGTCTCCGAGAAATTCTTTTTTTTCCAAAAGTCTTAACCAGTATCTAGTTTCTCTTGCTTCTTTATTTGAAATTGTGAGTTTGGATATGAAATCTAGCTTAGAGTGAGCAGCTTGAGATTCTTCAATATTGGCACCAATTGAAGTGCCTGATTTGACAAGTTGATCCGCAAGTTTAAAATGCCCTTTTTCTCTTAAAACCAGATAAACTGTAATAATCTCCTGAGCAAACCGGAAGGATTTTTCAACAATAATGTTTGCCATGCTCTAAATAATTTAAAATTGAAAAATTGAACATTTTAAATTAACTACTAATCAATTAATTGACAATGAATTACAGCACATTACTGAATGAATTTTAAATTCAAAAAAATTATTCATTACAAATTCCGCCTTCGGCGGAAAGCTTCGCTCCTTCACTCCCATTCCAGAAACTAGCGGTGATGAGTAAAAAACTTACTCACCGAGTAACAAATTTACTCGGGTAAATGAGTTTTGCAAATGATTATGCGGCTAATGGAATGAAGTGAAATTGGAGATTACTTAATTAATGTCAATATTTATCAATCAAATAATCATTTGGGCACTCAATAAAAATCTCCATAGGAGTAATGAATTTCAGAAAGATTAATAAACTGCACTATCTGCTGATGGCACTGGCAGGAGTTGTTGCAGTTTACGTCTATTTTTTTTCTTTCCTGAATTCAAACTATGCCCCATACTACGGAGATGAGCATTTTTATTTTAAAAACTCAGAAGGCTTTTACATCACAAACAATCTAAAAGCGATATTCACATATAGCGGTGTAGGCTCCAGAGTCTTCGGGGTAGATGCCCATGGACCAGCTTATCCACTTATCTATGGAACAATCTCTAAACTAATAGGCTGGGGAGGTTTAAGTATACCTTTAATTAACATAAGTGTTCTATTAATCGCGGTTATAACCTTAATATTGAGCAAAGGAAACAGCGCTAGCGTTAAAGTTTTTCAAGCTCTTTTGATCCTTGGAAGTCCGATTACCCTTTTCTACTCCGTAACATATCTCCCTGAACTCCTACAGCTAGCTGGGGCTATAGGATTATTTTTACTTACAAAAAACTATTTAAAAAGTACTAAACCCATTGATTTACTTATTCTTCTAGTATTCATCTTACTCTTAGGATCAATCAGAACCACTTGGTTTTTTGCGTTATATGGAGTAATAATGCTACCTAGACCAAATAATTGTAATTTAAAGCCTGTCTATTTAATTCTTGGGATTGCCTTACCCTTCCTGTTCCAATATTTTTTTCATGAGCAGGTACCCAATACCTTTTCAGGAATCAATGAAAAAATCCAAGAGCAGGAATATTGGAAAGCATTGAATACATTGGTATTCAACTTAAAAAGAAACATATATTTTGCGCTGTACTATACAGAGGGACATTTTTATACTTTGCAAAAAATCTGGGTAGCGGCAAGCTTGCTGTATTCCATTCTATATTACAGGAAAGATAAGCTGATGATGGGTGGGGTTGTTGTACTCTTAATTATTATCATTTTTAATCTCATACTATATAAAAATTACACTTGGGTGGATTTAAGAATGTACACGCCAATATGTCTTTTCCTTAATTTAGGGATTATTTCAAATCCAAAACATCGCTGGTCTGCAGAGACGTTTGTAGCGATAAACTTGGCTTCCTTTGTATTGATATTACCATTTCAAAACACTCTCATCAGCTACAGAGTAAATCCGGAAACATTTGAAATCCCTATAGAAATCACAGAGAAGATCGAGACCATGCATACTACCCTCGTCCAAATTGATTCTGTTATACTTCATTCATATTCAATTTCCCAATTGCCAATTCAAGCAAAAAATGGAGAAGTAATACGTTATGTTCTCCCTTATTATGAAATGAACATGCTCGCACCTAGCCATATTATTGAGGAGAAAAATGGTCAGCTCAGTGTACGCTCAACGAATATTCTCAACCAGTAGCACAGTCCCATTGCTACCTGAATCACATACACTAAAGCGATAGCAACATACTTAGGAGTCCACTTTCTGCCTTCCAATCGGAAACTGCGAATAACCGCCAGCAGAATACTCAGGCTGTTGATAAGCAAAGCAATAGGAATCTGCCAGTAAAAATTACCATGGAACTCTCTCCATCCGGTTTCTGCTAATAATAGATATACCAACAACGCAAAAACCAAGAGAAGCAAGGATAAGTTGAAGTAGGGAGTTTCAAATGCCGATTTTTTCCAGCATATCAAGAAGAACAGCAGTAGTGGGAAACTACTAATGAGATCAAACAATGGTTCATTTGAAAAATTAAGCCACACACCCAATGGGTTAATCACCACCTTAGATATCTCATCTACAGCATACAACTTATTTATCATGGGATCCCAAGAAAATATCAGGTATTTCTCCAAAAATAAAAGCAGAAAGATCACGGAAATAAAAAGCAGAGAATGAATAAACTGTGTAGAAAGCTTCCTGTCTCTTATCAGTATATATATGGGTAAAGCTGGAATAAAGCAAAAGAGAAAACTAGGCTTGATCAATAGAATAGAAAAACAAAGTGCGGACATGGAGAATAGGTGAGTTCTATCCTTAGAATCCAACCATTTTAAGGTCTGTAGAATAAGGATTATACAAAAGGGAAACACACATATTAGTGTAGAATTATGCCATATCGTTTGGGTAAACTTACCTAAGTACCAAAAATCCCCATCAATAGCAGGAATGAAAATAGGAGATAGAAATAGAAAAGATAGTGAAAGCAGAAAGCTTTTGGGTCCTTTCCTCCCCATTGATTTGCTAATTTCAGTAAACAGCAACTTATACTTCCACCAAAGAAAAAAGGACAGTACTAATGCAGAGCTTACTACAAAAGGGTATTTAATTCTTATCAGCATATCCAATGCATATACTAAAAAATAGTAACCCGGAGGTATGGGGAAATAACCTGCCGATAAATAGTTGCTTAAGAGTAAATTATGATCTTTGATATCAATAAAACCAAAAAATTTAATAAAATACCCAATGGTAAATAAGTAAAGTAAGAAGACTATTCCATCGAAGAACAGAAATTTGAAACTACGCATTTTTAAAAAATAATAAGTTGATTTGATCCTTCAGATCTTTGCTGCAGTTCTTTGAAATATTGGAAATTAGTATCAAAAATTTCTTTATCAATAAGATATTTCCGGTTAACCTTCTGAACATGATTTTTACTATTCTCTAATAGTGTGGGCCAGCCTAATAGTTGAAAGCTGAAAGGTTTACCCGGGGTTAGATGAGCATATACCTCATTTGAGGCGATAAGAATTATTTCTCCGTTAAAACTCTTATTAGATTCCTTCAGCAAACTCATAATTTTATTATTAGCTTCATCCCTTTTCACATTGCTTAGAAAATTATATATATGAACACCAATCATGACCAAAAGGAAACTAGCGAATAGCTTACTATATGCTAGTTTAGCATTCTCAGTATCACCAGCAGTCAAAGACCACAGCAAAAACAGTAGGAAAAAAATCACATAGACCTGAATTTTAAGCAAGTAGAACGGTGAAAGAAGAAGGGCTACCAACGCAAATATTAGGATATTAATCATAGTACTCTTCCAAGTTTCCAGGATGCGAAAAGTGACAAACACACATGCTATCAGAATTAAATACTTTTCATTTAGTATATAGTAATACAGGGAAAACCAGATGTTTTTAAAATCCATACTTTCAAACCTTGACTGGTCAAGTAAATCTTTCCAACCCAATAACTTATTTTTTGTTAGATCATCTGTCTGAAAATCCATTAGCCCATTTGAAAAACTAAATAACTGAGGATCAGAAACTAAATAAGCACTTTTATTCATCTGAAGTGCTGGATGATCAAATACCAAGGAGCGAAGTTTATTTAATTCATAAAACTCAGATAGTCCATTGATATTTAACCACAACAAATTGAAACAATAACCCAAAGCAAGGAAAAGCATAGGAATTAACAATAGTTTCGCCATGTGAAGCTTTCTAAAAAGGAGCTGAAGTCCAAGCAATCCAAGTAGAAAAAGTAACAAAACTTCCATTCTTATCAGCACTCCGAAAAGGATCAAAAGATCTGCAGCATATATGTTGAAAATCCTACTATCATGATTCAATCTAAATGCAAAACCAGCTGAGATGGCAAAAGCTGAGACTATAGAAAATTGTAGAAAAAAGAGGAAATGGACTAATAAACCAAGAATAAATAAAACCCAGACAGTCTTTGCTGAAGTGGAATTGAAATTTTTCTCTATAGCTTTTAAAAACACCAAGTAACTCAAATAAATGACCAAATACCAGGTGAAGGGGTACCAAGGAATGGTAGGAGCAAACGTATAGAGTTTTGAAAAAGTCCAGCTCAGGAGTGGATGTATAAATACCGCGTAGGATTCTGGCGTGCCGGTATAAGCCCCAGAAACCAGCCACATCATAATGACGTCATCATTGACCTGAAATCTCCAGGGTAAAAACCAAATGAAAATTAGAGCACCTAAGCCTAATAATGACCAGAATAAAAAGAAAGTCTTAGATTTTACTTTCTCCATAACACCTTAATTTCTTTGCTATCCGGAAGCTGGACATATTTTGTCGAATAATCATTTTTCACAAAGGAAGGTAAGGAATCTAGGGAGTTGACTATAAGCAAGTCTCTTTGATAAGTAGAAGGAAAAAAATATTCGGTTTGACTTTTTGTCCAGAATCCTGGGGAACTTGGAGAAGTTTTATTTAATAGAAATGGAATTCCTGGAATTCTATACAATGCCAAGAGTTGGTCCTCCCCTTCCACCAGAGGCTTAATAGCATTTAAAACAAGTATCTGATTTTGGGACAGAAATAAGTAATCTTCATTACTATAATTCCATTTTTGATCTGCTTCCCACAGCGGCTCTTGTTCAAATGGATGAATCCAGATGCCATTTAACACCAAGAGTAAAGAAATTAACCCCACTACTAATTTTACATATTCTATGAGATTAAACTTCATGTGTTCAAAGAGGAAAAAAGTGGCCAGAATCCAAAATACCCAATAATGGATGCCTAAGCGAAGCCAATAGACATTGCTTCCGAAATGAAGAACAAAAGGTAAAAATAGGAGAACAAGTATAAGAAATTGCTGATTCCTGGAGATGGATTTCAAGTCAATTTCAGTGGAAAAATATGCCAGGATAGCTACAGTAAGAAGAAGGACTATGTGATTCCACTCCTGAGTAATTGAGGTGTAATAGCAAATAATGACTAACATAAATACTGCTATACCAAGTAAGGACAGTCTTACTGTTGGCATTGATTTTTGAAATCTTGATGCAATCAGAAAGGGAATTGCAGTCAAAGCAATCCAGAAAAAGCCAACCCCTGCATATTTGAACAACAATAGTATGGAGTAATCAGGACGCGCTGCCATCATACGGGAGGCACCCGATAATCTGGAGACCAAAAAGTCGCCTAAGGAAGAGTATAGTAATATCTCAAAAATGAGGAATGGAGCTAGTAAACCAACTATTTGATACCATTTGAAATTCCTGTCAAATGTCGCTGACGTTAAAGTAAGTAGCCCAAGCCCAAGTACCGCTGTAATTTTTACATATAGCATGCTTGCCAGCAATATTCCCATGAAGATGTAATGAATATCAGCCTTATCCTTTTTTGAAATCAAGCATAACCAAAAGCAGGAAAGTACTACGGAAATGGAATTATAGGAAAGGCTTTGAGGCAAGAAACCATACCCTGCAAACAGACCTGCCAGGGATAAAAAATATATGTTGATTGAAAATTTGGAGTTAGTAAGATTTCTCCAAAAGAGAGTCAGGGCATAAGCACCAAAACCATATAGAATTAAGCGAAGTAACCTAAGTCCAATTATCCCAAACTCAATTCCTGTGATCTTGTAAAAAAGCTTGAAGAATAAATCGTAGTTAAAAATGCCAGCAAAATTTTCCTGATCTGGAACAGCCAATAAAACATACAATCCTTCATCAGAAATATCAAAACCCCGGTTGACTCCTAGAAGGATAAGTACAAGCGAAAAAAGTGTGAGAATGGCTAAAGTCCTATTCAAGTCAAATGCAAATAAGTAATGCTCAAGATCTAAATTTATAATTTTAAAATAAAAATAAGTAAATCACAACTTACAATAATACCATTATGTGGAGAACTTTCCCATGCCTAAACAAAAAAATACCCTGTACAGGGTATTTTTTTTTAATAGCGTCTACATACCTTTATGTCAGGGTGATTAAGCAACTTTTCCAACACAATTTTTCTTAGAAAATTTTAAAGGGATTTTTTATCTAATTTTTTAATCCCTTTTCCCTTTCCCTCAATAGTACCTGACTTCACATTCAGGATTTGATTTTTTGAAGTTATCCACCGCTCTACTATTCAGTCTGGTATTGAAACAAGAAAGTTTTTTCAAGTTGGGAAGTCCTTCTATTTGCTTCAGAGATCGAAGATTAGTACTTGCCACATCCAGTTCCTGAAGGTTAATCAAAGGCTCAAGTCCTTTCAGCGTTTTAAGATTAGTTCCGGAAATATTCAGAGTTTCCAAGCTCACCAGACTTGACAATGGCTCTAAATCCTCAATTCCAGAATTGCTGATATCGAGTTCTTTTAAATTTGAGAGGCCTTTCAAAGGAGAGAAATCCGTTACCGGTACCTGTGAAATTTTCAATTTCTCCAGTAATTTCAGTTCTTGCAGAGGAGAGATATTTCCCAGAGGTGCATCAAAAATCACCAAAGATCTAAGATTCACAAATGCGGTAAGGGCCTGTACATCTCCAACAGATACCCGCTCGAATGTCAGCGAGGAAGCTTCTGTCATTGCATGCAGCTCCTCAGTAGATGGATCATTAGATAAAGAAAACTCCTTAGTAAATATTTCCTTCCAAACCCCATCCAAAGATTCCCACCATGTATTCAACTCCTCTGTTCTGTAAACAATGGTCAAATTCGGCTTTTGAATTATGATCTGCGGCACCTCATCGTTTACTATTTCAGATCCATTTACATTAAGATAGGTTAACTGAGGAAGACTCAGCACATCCATGATGCTGGATACTGGACTTCCATCCAAATCTATTTTAACCAATTCCTCATTTGATTTGAGGGGAGAAATATCTTTCACTTGGGAATTTCTTCCGACTATTTCTTTCAAGGTCTTTACCTCAGTGAGGGAAATCACGTCTGTGACAGGATTATCGGAAAAGTCTACTTTGGTAAGTTTTGCAAATCTCGTGATAGGATTTATAGTTTTGATCCCGGCCCCACTCAAATCCAGCTCTTCCAATCCTATAGTAGAAGTGAGTGTTTCCACACTAGGGTTATCAGAAGTAATCATGGGATTGGCCTTTTTCATGCTTGCTTTCCAGGCATCAGACAATCCTGCCCACCAACTTTCCAAATCTTTCACGTGATGAATGAGTAATACCTTTGGGTTTGTCCGGATAAAATTATCTGAAGAAAGTACAGAAAGTTTAGTATCATCCGCCAAGACTTTATGCAATTCAGCTTTGCCGTTCAATGCTGATATATCTGCCACCTGCGTACCTGTGATATCCAGCATTTCAAGTTGCTCAAGTCCTGACAATGGACTAAGATCCTGAATATTGGTATGGGAAAGATTTAAATTCTGAAGGGAAGCCAATTCAGATAGTTGGCTGAAGTTGACTAGGTAATTATTGCTTAAATCTAAATCTTCGAGTTTTGATAGATCCTTGATATTATCCGGATTATTAAACCCGCTTTTGGCAAGAAACAGGCTTTTCAAACTGTCAAATTCATTCAGCACTGCAAAACTCATAACTGGAGTCTCCTCCACTCGCAGGGATCTAAGCGACTTTAGATTAACCAGCTCACTGATATCCCTAATCTGGGTTTTGGAAATATCCAAATGCTTAAGTCTATCGGAATACTTGATAAACTGAATGTCTGAAGTGGGGGTATTTGACACATCCAAGTATTCCAGAAAGGTCACATTTGAAATAGGACCGAGTTCAGTGATTTGGGTATTGCTTAGATTCACATACTTCAGATTCCGCATAGCTTCCATAGGACTGAGATCCAAAAGAGAATCCGTACCAGAAATATCCAGAGAATCTACCTCTACAAATCTGTAGAGAACATCCACATTTATGGAATCGTATTCGCTTAATGCAAAGCGATCTCTAAAATAAGCCTGCCAATGGGTATTAAGTACTGACCACCATTCTGCTAACTCCTCGTCCCTACTAACTTTGGTAGTATAGACACTGGCTATTTTCAGTTCCTGGGTTTTGGGATCAAGGTTGACCTCCACAAATCTAGGTTTGGTGTTCGTTACTTTTTCATTGTTTATCCCGGTGGCAGTGATTGTTCTGTCCAGGGAGACCGTAAAAAACACGTCACCATTTTCTTTCTGGTGAGGCTTTACATCTCTAATTTTGAATTTGAAATTGGCGTCCCGATAGAAAAACTCAATGTCTTTAAGGTAGGATGTTACATTTTTGTTGGTTACCACCTTTCTATCCAATAAGAGATCATCTTCTACCTGAACTTCCCCATCACGGAAAATCTTCAGATAACTTTCTCTAATCACCACGTCCTTATCTCTAGGCTGCGTCTCGGCAGAGCCTATGGTATTGAGCAGATATTCCAAGAAGCGGATTTGATCTTCTACTTTGGCCGAATAATCATCTATTTCAGCTTTGGTATAACCCTTTATAGTCTGAGCCATTCCGTAGAAGCTCAGGAAGAAAAGGAATAAACTTAGATATATTGACTTAGTTCTGATCATAAATGTATTTCTGAATAGTTTCCTTGTCGCCAGGGTTGAGTTTGACAAGATTAGAAATCAGCCATCCTGTATTAAAACCAGGGCGGTTGAATTGTTGTACTTCAAAATACCAGCCTTCAATTTGGAAGAAGTGAAATTTGACATCAGTAACAGTCTCGTACCGGATGTTGTTTTGCTTCATTTCATACAAAAACAAGGTCAGATAATCAGGTTTAAAACTTGATTCAGTAAATGATTCGGGCATTTTCGAATCCTGAAAAGCCCTTCTGAGGTTCATAAACCCCAGCTCATGGCTCAAAGGATGCAAAAAGTCTTTTGAACCTCCCACCGGTTTGTTAAATATGTTTTTGAATGGGGGAAAGGAAACCTCATCTATTACCCACTCATACCCCAGCCCTTCTGCCTGAAGTTTTAAGATTAGGGTAGCTTTCTCTCTTTTGCCTTTAAAGATAAAATCGGCCTGAACCTCGGCATACCAACCTTCTTTGTGGAAGTTTATGTATTGAGGATAGCTAGGCGAAAGCACATTGTTAGTAAACTGAGTTTTTAAATCCTGATTTACAGAGGAAGTCTGATTGTCAAAAAGTATCTTCAGAAATCCACTTCTTAAAGCAGCGTTATGGTAAGAGGAATCTCCAGGATAGAACCTTACGTTTCCATCTGTGGGTGATTCTTCACCATTGAATCTTCTGAAGAATTGGTTTAGTTGTTTGGTAGAGGCGGCAAATTTGCCATCATCTTTAATTGTCCCGGGGCTGCCTATGCCCTGCCCCGAGACAATTGAGATGCTTGCGATGAATATCGCAAAGATAAAGGTTACTATTCTCATGCGGAGGTTTCTGTCACTCTCACGTCACCTAGCATGACGTCCCAAAATTCGATAGTTCTACCGGCAATTTGGGTTTGCTTTTTCTCAACGTAGATAGTGATGTCTTTCTTAGTAGTGTCTTTGTAATTCATACCTGTTTCGATAGAGGTTCCTTCAAATCGTTGGAATACAGTAATCACTCCAACATATCTACCGTCAGGCTGTCTTTCAAGATCCGAAATGTACTGGATATCGTACCAGGTAATATTTACTCTGTCGTAGTTCAAAGCCATCAAACGCTCAAAATAACGTCTTACCTTATAATATGCGATTTCGTTTGAGTTGATACTTGAAACTCCCATTTCCGCACCAGGAGAAAAAAGTTCTTCAGCACGATCCATTACTCTATTAGCTTCAGAGAATTGGGTTTCTTTGCTTCCAATGATGCTGATGTACTTACTCAAATCTTTTACTTTTTCAAGTGCAAGTGAATCAATTGCTTGCTTTCTCGCCGGGCTAATTGTTTCGGACTGAGCCAATACGCTAACTGAAGTAGCAAGGAAAAGGCCCAGAAAAAGAATCATTTTATTTTTCATATCTATTTTATTTTTTCAGATGAGCGATTATTTTCTTCTAAGCTCCAATTCAGAGACTTTACCATTAGCGTCCATACGGATATCGCTGATGTAATTAAGGTTCTTCTTTGTGTCTTTTAAGTACTCCAAATACTTCTTAATCGTAGTTGGCTCATCGTAATCTTTGATACCATTTTCTTCATGGATCACAATCAATACTGGAGTTTCCTGATTTGAGAACATTGCTAAAACCTCCTGAATTGTTTGGTTTGCCATGGATGCGTTGCCGGCAGCAGCTACGCTATTGAAATAATTTTCAAGTTTTTCTACTGCTAATTCCTCTGCTGATGATTCCGGAGCTGCAGGAGGAGCTGTTTGTTCTACTTGCTCAACCGGTGCAGGAGGTGCAGGTTCTTGTACAGCTTTCTTTTTACTCTTACATGCTCCCATCGCCAACATAGCGACCAAGGCAATCATAAGTGAGCGATTTACCGAAATAGAGAACAAATTTTGCTTCATTTTGGGGATTAGATTAAGATGATGAGGTTTTTTTTTAATTTTTAAACAGGGACTTCCCCTACTTTTTGATTTGGGTACAAAGTAAATAAAATCATATGATTAAGTCGCAAATGCTATTCCAAATCAAGAATGCTTTTTTTAATAATTTCAATTTTACTCTGAGCGGTGTATGAGTCAGGAGAGTGGTGCTCCCTAACTTAAATAATAGCTTTCAAATTATGCACACCACTATATCAATAAGTGATCCAAGGATTTTTGTAAATAAAAATATTATGAAAATTCCTTTCTCACTAAGTCAAAAACATAAGAAAAATACCCTATTCAGGGTATTTTAAATTCAAGTTATAGGTCACAACTTTGAGTTCGCGTTAAGTTTATTAGGCACTTGCCTAACAAAAAGGCCCAGGGATCTTCTCTGGGTCTTTTTATTACTATTTCTATTCACTGCTGGGCGGATTTCCAGCTGCAATAGAGAAAATTGATAGACTTAAGCTAATAAATAGCATAAAGCGGAGGATTAACAAATGAGATTATGATTCTGAAGATCAGTTTAAATAGAATATGATTATCCGCAATGATGCCAGTCACCTTAGATTCTTTGCTTATCAGGTTGGAAGACCGATGACCGATGACTCCCGCAGTGGCGGGACAGGCAGAAGTGGCCTCAATTCTTAAGTTTAACATATCTTATTTTGCTTTTGACACCTTACTGGTATAAAGCGGATATACAAAAATAGAATATGATGTATCTGGATATAAAATGATTTATGAAGTTTTACCAAATACAGTACTTTCTTATTATAAAGGCTCTATGATCGCTTAATCCCTTAGATTATTTTTCCAAATATTTTAGGAAATAGAGTACATTAACGCTATAGAGTATTTAACTACTTAAAAAAGACTTTTAAAATAATCCTTCAAAAAAAAGCGGAGGCAATACTATTGGCCTCCGCTTTTTTATACAAATGAACTTGAATTTTATATAACCAAATATCGTCCTAAAGACGGGCATCAATTAATGATTTGTCCAAAAATCCTTTCACATCATAAATTACCTGATGGTCAGACTTTTTGATTTTAAGATCTCTGAATTCCTTATGAGCCACAGCTAAAATCACAGCTGAGTATTCGCTTAACTCTGGAGATTGACTTCCTTCAAGGATTTTAATTCCATACTCATCTTCTACGTCAGCAGGATTTGCTCTAGGATCAAATACATCCACATTGATATCATAAGTCTCAAGCTCCTGATAAATATCAATAACGCGCGTATTACGTACATCCGGGCAATCTTCTTTGAAGGTAAAACCAAGGATGAGAACTTTGGCATCTATAACTTTTAGATCTTTTCGCATCATAAGTTTAACCACTTCTGTAGCGACATGCTTTCCCATACTGTCATTTAGCCGACGTCCAGCCAGGATGATTTCTGGATGGTATCCCAGTTCTTGAGCCTTTTGAGCCAAGTAAAACGGGTCCACTCCAATACAATGCCCTCCGACCAAACCCGGTTTGAAGGGTAAGAAATTCCATTTGGTACCTGCTGCTTCCAGAACTTCATGTGTGTCAATTCCCAAAAGATTAAAAATCTTGGACAACTCATTGACAAAAGCAATGTTAATGTCTCTTTGTGAATTTTCAATCACTTTAGCAGCCTCTGCCACTTTAATCGAAGAAGCCTTATGAGTGCCTGCACTGATGATGGAGCGATACAATTGATCCACAAACTCCGCAGTTTCGGGAGTTGATCCTGAAGTTACTTTAAGAATATTAGTAACAGTGTGTTCTTTATCTCCAGGATTAATCCGCTCCGGCGAGTATCCAGCAAAGAAGTCAATATTAAACTTTAAACCCGACACTTTTTCCAGTACAGGAACGCATTCGTCTTCTGTAACACCAGGATAGACTGTGGATTCATAAATGACAACATCCCCCTTTTTCAGATTTCGACCAATATTTTCAGATGCTTTCAGCATGGGAGTAAGAACTGGACGATTGTGTTTATCTGTGGGGGTGGGAACTGTTACAATGTAAACATTGCAATCTGCGATATCAGCCGGGTCAGTAGAAGCAATAAGTCCTTTAGTAATTGACTGAGAAAAATTTGTGATTAAAATTGATTTAAGTAAATCATTTTCCACTTCTAGAGTTTTGTCACTTCCCTCTCTAAGTTCAGCAACACGCTTTGGTTCAATATCAAAACCTACTGTAGGATACTTTTTGGCAAACTCCACAGCCAATGGTAGACCTACATAGCCTAATCCTATAATGGCAATCTTTACTTCTTTTAATTCTAAATTCATAGGTGGTTTAATTACACAAGACGTAATTTATAAAGGTTATTCAATTCTTATAATTGAGCACACAATTTTTATATTTTTTAAAAATTATTAGAAATTACATGGAAGATACTCCGTGTATTATCATTATATATTACTTTAAATAAAGCCAATATTAATGATAGTAGATTATATATTGAACTAAATAGCTTTGAAGTGCTATTAATTAATAGGTATAACACTTTTTTACTAAGTAAAGAGGGATAAGAGATCTTGGATATGTTTAAGTTATAACTCAGGCAACTTCGGTCTTCCGTTTCCCGACCAAATAAGCAAAAAATCAAAGTAGACTGGCACCATTGGAGATAATCATATTAATTATTACTTATGAAGTTGATAAATTATATTTACTGTTCCTGAGAAGGTCCAGAGCTTTTGGCCAAGAGGAAATCCCAAAGTGGATCGTGAATTATTATTCCATTGATAATTTACGCCATGAATAACCTGCGTCTTAGTACTGAGAATAAGGTTGCCCCATTGTTTATCGTAAAGTATGCCAAAACTGAAATCAATCCATGGCCGCTTACTAGGATTTTCTGCAAACGAACCATAATAAAAATCTTGTTGGTTTTCCAAACGCTGGAATAAAACTCCGAATTTATTTAGCCCGGATATTCTAGCTAATTCCAATATCTGCACGTTAGCTCCAGTACCTATTCCTACCCCCATTGCCTGCCCTTCATTGCTAAATCCCCTTGCTTGATAGTGTGTGTGCCAGCTAGCATTAAAAGTATTGAGAAACTCGTACCTTATATATCGATTAACAGATTCCTGCTGATGCACGATTTCACCTCTTGCTTGATAAAAAACATTTTTCTTTCCAGTTTTTATCAACTTCGTAAATCCTAGTAAATATGCTCGTGCATGTTCTGGATTAAGGATAAAATCCCTCCAATCATAACTATGATCTCTTCTACCATATTCCGCATACAAATCAAAATTTGCTTTGGGACTAAAGTATCTAAGAGATATTGCTACCTGTTGATCCTGACCTTTACCATCATATTCTACTGAATTTTCATTAGTAAACAACTTTTTCTTTTGAAATCCTTCAAAGATGGGCAGCCTTCCCTTAAATGAGTCTTCCACCATTTCATTATATTGTTGAAATGTTCTGCTGAACCCTAAAAATAATCCAGGAAGAATTACTGGTTGAAATATAATATTAATCCCACTAACGTATCTCCAGTCACCTGTAAAAGGAAGTGCATATTTACTATTTAATTGCTGATTCTGAGACGGTAAAATGCCGGAATCTTCAGCTCTACCCACAATAATTTCTGCTTGCAACTTACCAATAAAAATATTGGTAGGCCGGCTTGTTTTGAGATATAAATGTTTCATACCTCTAGCATTATTAGTAAATATTAAGGAATTAAATTGTCCTGGTCCCCACCATATATTTTCTGTAGATAGTCCCAAAGCAACAGGACCCGCATTAAAACTTATGTATGACTGGCCCCACCATAAAAAAGAATTATATTTTTTAGAAAATCTTTCCGGATAATCACCATAGTTCCAAAGTCTAAATCGATTCCTATTAATTATATCACTAAAGTCTTCCCCATATCCCTGATAAGCCTTATTTTGACTAGCTACATATTCAGGTCTCAACTGAAATTTAATAAAAAATAGCTTACCATAAACTCCAGGAGAAACCATTGATTGTAAACCAGTACTATTCATCATAGAAAAGTTTCCCCAACCATAGGGCCTATTAGAATTATAAACTGTGGTACTCAATATAGGTAAGAATTTCAATTCGACTTTATTCTGTTTGATAGGAAGTGAGTCACTATAAGTTTTAAAAGAATTTATCTTCAAGTTTTCTATAGGTCTTAATCCAAAAGAATAATTTGCTAAACCTTTATCTCCTAACAATTGATCTCTTCGAAGGCTTTCCTCTAAAACAGGAAAACCAGCAGGTACAGTCTGAGCTAACAAATTAATTGTTTTAAAACCTAGAAGAAAAAATAGAACTAAAATATAAATGTATTTCAACCTCAAATAGACTTTAGCATTTGTATATACTTCTTATTAATTGCCTTCCAAGAATAGTTTTTTTTTGCAATTTTATACATATTCGATGACATGGCCTCTCTATCGTAACTATCCAATTTTAATATCTGATTTAACAATTCACTTGCATCATCATAATAGATTGCGCTATTAAAAGTAGTTTCTCTATTATAATTAACACCATATGCTATAATTGGTAAACCCAAATACATCGCTTCAACAAGGGACGGGTTAGTGCCCCCTGCACTATGGCCATGAAGATAATAATGACAATTTGATCTTAAGACATTTAATTCGTTACTTGCATAGATAGGATTAAATAAAATAACATTATTTTTGGTGGAGTACTTTTCATATAAACGCATTCCATATTCACTTGAGCTCCAATTCCCTACAATAATATATGGAATCTTTAGATCATTATCAGAGAAGACTTTGAGTTGTAATTCAATGTTATTTTCAGGCTCAATGCGGCACACAGTAAATATATAGGGGGAAGTAATAAAGGAGTATTTCTTTATATATGGTGCTGGGTCAACAGTGCTTACATGATTTGCTCCATATGCGATTAAATATGACTCTTTGTTATATTCCTCATGAACATAATTGTAAATATGTTTATTATCTGAAATGATTCCATCAGAATACTTTACTGCAATAGATTCTGAAAATTTTAAAAATCTTTTTGCGAAAGCTCCCCATTTATCACGCTTCCATTCAAGCCCATCTATATGTGAGATTATTTTAGCTTTAGTAAAAGGCTTTAATAATGGAATTGCTAAAGAACCTGAAACACCTAGGGATAGAATATAATCAAAACCATTAATTGATTTCCAAAGCGAAACTGAATCGTAAATAACGCTTTGTATTCCATTTGCTTTCAAATTTATATATTCCAATTTGGCTCCCTTATACCTGTCTAACTTCTCAGAATCATCAACAGCCTGACAATAAATGGTAATATCATACAATTTGGGAAGATCATCCAACAAATATTCAACAAGTGTCTCGAAGCCACCATAATTTGCAGGAACTCCTACAATACCAATGATGGCTAGTTTTAATTTATGCATTTATAGCTTTTCTCAGATTATACAGAATTTTAAATCCTAAAACCTTACCTACTGAAAAATCCATATCAAGTTCCTTCTTAAGCTTGATCCATGAACGTATATAAAAAGGAAAGAATTTTACTTTATGAAATAAATATGTTTTAGACATCCTGAATGACCCCAAGACATTACTAGAATGTTGTCTGTATTTGACTAAGGGTTCGTCTATAAAGATGATTTTTCCATAACGTGCTACTTTTATAGAGATCCATTGATCAAATAGAAAAAAATTAGTCTTAACTGGAATTACCAAGATTGCTGCACTTTTATTCAGCATGATGGTATTCCCAGTAACTACGCTATGAGCAATTAGTTTTTCAAAATCATTTAATAGTCTAGGATCATCATTTCGATCTTTCCAAAAGGAAGGACTAACTAATTTCAAATCGCTATCCACAATTTCAAGGTCCGAGCATACCATAATGGCCAAGCTTTTTCCAAATTCTTTTTCAGCAGTTTGAATCGCCTGAAGACTCTTGCTTATCTTTTGAGGATGCCAATAATCGTCTTGATCACAAAGCATTATGTAAGGAGCTTCACTCTTACTTATTAAATATCCATAACTTTGAGAAACTCCCAATCCTTTCTTTCCATCAGTTAGTTCTTGAATCTGCTCTGGATATATGTTCTTCCAATAGGCTATGATTTCCCTAGTATTATCACTCGATCCATCATCTCTCAATATTATTCTCCAAAACTTGTAATCTTGATTGAAAATAGACTGAAGTTGCGCATCAAGATATTTAGCTCCGTTAAATGTTGGAATTAAAATGTCAACCATTAATATTTTTTAAAATGTCCATTTACCTGTTCTTCCAATTATACCGTGTAATATTGACGCATAAACTACCTTTAAATTCCGATAATCATTAAGGCCTTTGATCAAATTTACTACAACGCTTTTTGCAATAAACTTACTAAGATATATGAATATAGGAAGTGTTCTGTAGTTCACATCTTTCAAAAGTAAAATTGCATTACGTATCTTATAATATTCTCTGGTTTTGCTATGGGTCGTAATTGAAACACCTAAGTGTGACCTAGTATATTGCCCTAATTCATGAGACACTATAAGGGTGGGTATTTGCAAATTCTCAAAGCCATGCTTTTGTGCTCTCCAACACCATTCTGTATCTACCCAATCCATAAAAAAATCCTCTTTCATTTTTCCTATTACCAGAAAGGCGCTGGCTGGAATTACCATACCAGAAGAAATAAAATGAGATACTGATTCCGGAATTTTAGCGGGATGGATTTTAGCTAGACCGAATTTTTTAAATCTAACCATGGAATGAATTCTTCCTTTATGATTCTCATCTCGAAAGATCGGTCCTAGAGCAGCTATATTTCTTCCTTCAGATGACAACTCTTCGTAAATTCCAAGCACATTTTCAACGTAATTCAATGGGAAAATAGTGTCCTGATCAGCAGTAAGTATAAAATCAGCTCCTAATCTTATTGCCATATCAATCCCTTTGTTTTGTGCTTTACCAATACCGAGATTTTCATTCAATGGAATATGAATATAGATAATTCCAAAATTTGAGAAATCATCAGGCCCATTACTTACTACTATAATATTTCGAACTTGAAATTTTAGCGACTCTATCCCTTTTTTTAATTGATCACGATTTGGCAAATAAGTTACTATTACTAAGTCTACATTTTTTTTCATGTACTTATGGAATAACTCGGACATTGAGGATTAAATGCATAAAATAAAAAAAGAAAAAAAGCAGAAAACCTACTGAGGCTAGATACCATTGCTTAAACTTATCAACCAAATACGGTATCAATAGCAACAGTGAAATATTTAAAAATTCAAAAACACGAAATGCCATCACTGGTTTATTCAAAATAGCGAAAAAATAGAAGGAAAAAATTGATGTGCTGAAGACTTTAAAAAGACTAATTTCTAATGTAGAGAATTCGTCCTTCATATAATAAATCACAAAGCAAATCACGAAAAACAAGCCTAAAAAAGCCATATTAATCGCATTAAATATATTGATTGCAGAATCATGTCCAGAATGAGTAGCATAATATAGGGCCAATGCAGGAAAGCCTGATAAGGCAGATAATATATATTGTTCAAAATTAATTCGTGGTAGAAAAATCAAAATCCCTACCAATGGTAACAAGGCAAAAAAACGTAATGAAAATTTTCTTATAAAAAAATACAGCGGAATCATAATTAATGCTGTCCAATGAAACATGCATGCCATCACCACTTTGAAAAAATAAGTAGACTTGTCACCTTTAGATAAATCGGGCAGAGCTAACAAAAAAAAACCAGACGCCACCCCTGCCCTTATCTGAGTGTAATCATGAAGCAAGAAATAAGAAAGTAAATAAAGGATGAAGCTAAGAATAGGAATAGGAGAATGTTTAGAAAATGACCAAACTTTTATAGATATTCCCAAACTGGCAAAAATCAAAAAAAAAGTGTTTATGCTTGATCTAAACACAAAGGAATTAAATCCAAGTAAAAATCTAAAACCAAATTCCTTAGTCAGTAATTCTAGATCATTCTGAGCCTTAAAAAACTTCAGGTAGTTAAAATAATCTGCATCTAGACCCATCATACGGAAACCAACAATTGGAATTAACAGTAATAATATAAATCCCCATAAAATTTGATCATATGTGATGTAGGTAGATTTCATCCAAATGAAAGAAAAGAATAATAAAACCTCCTCAACCGAATTCTTAAAGAAAGTTTAACTTTATTCCAGCGGTTTAATTTCTCTGTATTATGCGGAAAAAGTTTAAAGTATTCACCATCATTAATGGAATAAGTTCCTAAAGGATAGGACATATCATTTTTCCACAATATTGGAGGTAAGCTTAATTGGTCCCTGAAGTAACCCTGATTATATTCCTCCCACCATTCCTCCATCAATCTGATCAACGGAGGTGAATTATGCCTCCTTATCAAAACCCCATTTTCGAACAAACCATAGCTAACGGGAAATCCTTGTCTTTTATATTTTCTAAGTTGGGAAACTGTATTTATATAGGAAGATTTCCCAAATATCACACATTCCCTTGCTTCATCATACACACAGTTCCTGAGTCTATGTTGCGCTAAAATCATATCATTATTTCCTAATTCTTGAACAATAAGCTGCTTTGGACTTTTGAGGAGTTGAATGCTAACATCCATATAAATGCTAATTTCATAATTGCTCAAAAATAAGTGGGGAAGCATTTTATACTTTCTGTTCAACCAGGAAGGAGAGTGATCTTGGCCTGTTATAAAAATAATTTTCCACACGTTAGATCTCAATTGTACCTGATCTGTGAAGCAAATAAAGTCAAATTCATCTATCAACTCTTCAGGCTCTCTTAATTGATCATAGTCTCCAAAAAGGGCTGTATATATTACCCACTTTTTCATTTAAGGAGTATTAGGTTAGTTAAAAAATACATGTTCCAATTTCCCCTTTTCGCCGTCGCGCATGGCGCGCCAAATCCAAGGAAATCTTTGTTTAACAATTGCAGGTGATATCAAGCAATTTTTTACTGCCAAAAGTCCCATTATAGAAATAAACACCCACTTGTTAATAGTATAAATTAAAATATTGTTAGCGGATTTTTTAGATAAATAAGCTGTGTTCCTTAATCCATAAAATATTTTAAAAAGTGAAGTTTTTGCTCCAAAATACCCCCCTCCTTCTCCTACGGAATGATCAATATCTTTTAGTTTGCTAGAATAGATTAAATACTGGGGAATCGAGTTTTGAAAAAATCTAAATGAATATTCCTGATCATCGGCATATAATACCATCTCCTTTCTGGGCAAACCTATTTTTTTAAAGTTCGCCAAATTTGTGAACATCCCCCCATAAGGGCCCCATTTAACAGAGATCACTGGGTACTTTACTTGATCTGTAAATTCTGAGTTTGACTTAGCTTTTTTATTTTTTTGAAAAAGGTCTGCTAGTTGAAATCCACAAAATGTATTGGGTCTTGGTCCTTTAATTAATCCGGTTGTCACTGCTATGGGATCCTCTTTACCTGCATCACCTCTATAACTATATAATACAGGACTTCTCATATCGTCTTTTAGAAGTGAATGAGATAATATTAAGGAAGAAAGTGCGCCAGGTAAAGCAACATTATCATCATCTATCAACCAAAAAAATTGGTCTACGGTAGATTCAAATGCTTTCTTAAATACTTCATGATAGGCTCCGGCAGAGCCTAAATTTTCTAAGAAGGAAATAAGTTTGATCTTTGGATGGTTATTTACCTTTTCAATAAGTTCAGTTCTGGAAATAGAGGACGAGTTATTGTCTACTACCCAGATTTCATCCACTTGCTCTCTCAAAAGGGAGTCTATGACTTGATTCACTAATGAAAATCGGTTACCATAGGTAACTGTAACCGCAGTTACTTTCATAGCTTGCTATCAACAAGTTGAAGTTCATTCTCAGCCTCAACACCTAATTTTCTAGAATATTTGAAAGAATTTAAAATCAAGTAGAAATAATAAATCTTCTGAATAAAAGGTTTGTTTTTCTCAAATGAAGAAATGTTAGCAAAAAAATAAGTAATTACAAAAGTTAAATTTTTTCCCAGCAATATATAGCGATAAAAAGTCTTCACTTTCTCAATAGATGCTATGGATTTCTCAGTTAAGGATTTTTTCTCCAAAAGTCTGTTTACCAACGTATACTCTTTTATAAGGGCGTTTCTAAAAGGTAAGTGGTTAATTTTTGATTTTTCGTGTGAAAATAGTCTTTTAAATTTTTGGCTAAATGGTGATTTATATCGGGATACACCAATAGAGTTTTTACTATGTTGTCTATACTCCACTAGTTGATGTGGAAGGTAAATAAGCCCATTTTCAAGATATGCCAAAATAGCTAACCACTTATCATGAACATATAGTCCTTGTGGAAATGGCAAAGCAGATTTCAGAAAAGACATACGTACTAACGCTGTGCAACCTGTAACACTTCCGTTTAACAAAACATCAGAAATAGAATTAGGATGAACCATTTTGTTTGCATATAAGCTGTAGGAATCTGCAATCACATTGCGTTCAGCATCTATCAAAATAGCATCCGTGTGAACCAGCACGTTGTTACCAATTTCATCAATTAGCCTTGATATCTTAGTAGTTTTCCATAAATCATCTTGATCGGCCAATGCTACAAACTCGCCTGAGCATAATTTTATAGCTTTCTCAAAGTTTTTCACATATCCTAAATTTTCAGAATTTTGGTAAAAGTTGATCTTTCCTAACGAAGCATATTTTTTAAGGATTTTTACCGTTTTGTCAGTAGAACAATCATCAACAACAATCACCTGAATGTGAGGATAATCCTGATGAAGAATACTATCTATCTGCTCTGCCAGAAATGACTCCCCGTTATAGGTTGTCATAGCGATTGAAACTAAAGGTTTAAACAATTAATTTTTGCTTAATTTTCGACAAACAATAGTAATAAAATTCCCAGTCTTTCAATAATCTTAAACTTTTTACAAAAGCTTCTCGAGGATTAACTTCTCTAAGTCGTTTTAAATTATATAAGTACAATGGGAAAAAAAATCGATGAAGTTTGGACTTCATAGCATATTCTCTCTCTTTTTCCAAGAGCCAAATAGAGTCCCTCAAAATTCTTTCTCTTTTTGTTTTTGAAGTATTATTGTCGTGCCATCGGTATAATGCTACTACTTTATCAACCAAAATAAATTTATAATTCTTAGCCAATTTTAGCCAGAGCTCCCAATCTTCTACAGTATTTTTGGCAGTCCAACCACCCACAGATTTTATTGCTTCAGTATTAATTATACATGACATTGCTGGCAAATAATTTCCTGAAAGTAGAGAACAGTAACTTCCAAAAACCGCCGGATTGGACCATGCTAAATTTCTTCCATAAGCGTAATAATTCAAAAATAAGGTATGACGATCCAGAATATTTCCCTTAGAATCTAGAATTTCTTTTGAAATGGCTCTTCCACTTTCGTCAATAAACATAGCGTTTCCAAAGGCTACTGCATGAGATGCGCCTTTATCTTCTAGTACTTTTACCAATAATTCAATTTTATCCTCACATAGAATATCATCTGAAGCTATTGGAGAAATATATTTACCCTCGGCCCATATAATAGCGCTATTTAAAGTGGCCGTAAGACCTTGATTTTCTTGTTGAATATATTTCAATCTTACCCATTGCCTTTTTTGAACAACAATCCACTCTTCAATGATCCTGTTTGAATCATCCACAGATCCGTCATTTATAATCAATAGCTCTAAATTAGAATACGTTTGCTTTTCTACACTATTCAAGCACTCTCTAACAAAATGCTCGTGATTGTAAGCGGGAATTATTACGGTTACTAAGGGCATATGAGTATTCGCAATTCTCATTTTAGCTTTGGTATAGACACAAATTTTATGGTCATTTTTTCTTAATTAGGCTATTTATTTTTGTAACTAAATCCAATGCAGTGTTAAGCCTTTTAAAAGAAAAAAATGAAGCTATTACTGCAACCGATATTCCCATTGAATATCGAAGAATAGGAGAATCTTCTAAATAAAAAGATATTAAAGCAAGGGTAATTAAGCCAAAAAAAATCACAAACTTTTTTATGATTTTAAAATCAAATATGAATGGGAATTTCCAATATGAAACGAATATTACCTGAACAGCATAAATAACATATCCTATCAAAAAAGAAATTCCTATTCCTGCTAATCCCATAAAGTAATATCCAGCCAGATTTAATGCTAGTTGATAAGTGAGTGCTATGAGCTCATTCCGGAAAAAGAAACTAGAACTCCCTTTCGTCAATATTATATATCCCAAAGTCCAACCTATAGCCTTGAACAACATTCCTAAAGCGGACCAAACAATCATTTCATTTATTGCGCTAAATTCGTCAGAGTATAGAAATACTACGATAGGATTTATAAGAACAATAAACCAACAAAGAATTGGTCCTAATAATAGAAATGCTATTTCCATTTGATGATTTACTACATCAGAAAATGCCGATTTCTGTGAAGCCGCAGCTGAAAGTCTTGGAAAATAATCAGTAGTCATAGCGGTAAATACCAAACCTACATAAGTATTAATCATGGCAAATCCCGCATTGTAAAGTCCCACTTGATCTAGAGATCCGACCTCGTTTATAAATAATCGTAGAACATATGATGACCCAAGAGCTAATAATCCGGAAAAACCAATAAAAAATCCAAGTTTTAATATTTCTCTTCCCTCTTTAATACTCCGTAATAAATCAACTTTTACTCGAGGATAATCTATTTTTGATGAAAAATAAAGAGCCCCAAGAAAATTAGCTACAGAGATCAAAATCAGCGCCACTACAATACCATCTTTTTCAAAAAAATAATAGAGCGGAACTGTGATAAGCAAAGAAAAGGCCGAGTTAGAAATTGTGCATAGAGCCAACAAAGGTAATTTTCTAAAACCTTGAATTAGAGCAGTGCGACTTGCCAGTAATTGGTTTAAAAACAAAGTAATCGATAGAGCTACAAAAGCCCATTTATAATCCAGACTATCGAAAACAAGTTTACTAAGAAGATTTGAGAACATGATCATTACTACCATTCCAACAAATCCAGTAGTTAGCGCAAGATTCTTGATAATTGCAATAGTTCTGGCGAGATCTATTTCGGTATCTTCATCCTGAGCTAAGGCTAGACTCCTAACTGCGGAAGTAGACAATCCAAAATTTGTAGCTGCTCCAAAAAAATCAGTGGACGAACTTAATAGTCCAACAATACCCATTCCCGAAGGCCCTAATAACATAGCTGCAGCCTTTGTCCTAAAAATAGTAAAAACTATAGTGACAACTTGGACTCCCCCAAAGATCGAAGAGGCTTTTAAGATTTGAATAAATCCTTTCCTCTGTTCCTCCATCTAGTTCCTTTTGAAAAAGGATTTAATCTGATGGGAAATAAATTCAACCTGAGATGGAGACATACCTGGCCAAATTGGCAAACTCAAACTTGTTTTTGAAAGTTTCTCAGCTAAAGGAAAATCTCCAGATTTATGGCCAAGATAAGCATAAGCTTTTTGCATATGGGGTGGAATCGGGTAATGAATTAATGTTTCAATTCCCATTTGATAAAGCATATTTTTTAATTCATCCCGCTTCTTAGTTCTAATCACATATAAGTGATAGCTGTGTGTGGCATCTGTGTGTACAAATGGTAAAGTAATTTCTGCAACATCCTTAAGCATTTCTCCATATAATTTAGCTATTATATTTCGCTCATAAGTCCAATTGGACAGATGTCCAAGTTTAACCGATAAGAGAGCCGCTTGAAGTTCATCAAGTCTCATGTTATGGCCCCGAACTTCATTATTATACTTAATTTTACTCCCATAATTTCGAAGCATTCTAATTTCTTCTGCAAGTTCTAACTTATTAGTAGTCACTGCACCGCCGTCACCTATTGCTCCTAAGTTTTTTCCAGGGTAAAAACTTGTTGCGTTCAAATCTCCCCAGCTTCCAGTCATTTTTCCTTTAAAAGTGGCCCCATGTGCTTGAGCGTTGTCTTCTACTATAAAAAGTTTGTTGGAATCCGCAATTTGCTTGATTTCATCCATTTCGCATGCTTGTCCATATAAATGTACTGGCATAATCGCTTTGGTATTCTTAGAAATTCGCTCGTTGATATTCTTTGGAGATAAATTATAGCTGAATGCGTCAGGCTCAACCAAAACAGGCGTAGCGCCTACTGATGAAACTGCCAATAACGAAGCAATAAACGTATTTGATGGGACAATAACCTCATCACCCTTTCCTATACCAAGAGCTTTGAGTGAAAGAAAAAGAGCATCCAGTCCATTGCTTACACCTATTGCATATGCCACCTCATTAAAATTCGCATACTCTTCTTCGAAAGATTTCAATTCTTTGCCCATAATATACCAATGACTATCATACACTTTTTCAAATGCTTGCACCATTTGATTCTTGATTGCAGAATGAGTTGGGTCAAAATTAAGAAAAGGTACTTTCATCTATCGGTGCAATGCTGAATGAAAATTCTCTTGACGAGATTTGATTGTTTTATAGTTAAAATAAATTTTATTCATGTAACTTATATTTTTTAAAATCTGAGTATAACCTTATGTAATCATTTTCATTGAATTCGGTAGAGGCCAACACCAAACAAATTGAACCCGAAGAGAAATTATCAAGTTCTCTCCAAAGCCCTGCTGGAACATAAACTCCAAAATTTGGGCGAGATAGATGAAAGGTACGTTTAACTCTACCGTCATCAATAATCAAATCAAAACTTCCACTGACTGCCAAAATCAGTTGCTGTAGCTCTTTGTGCGCATGTCCGCCCCTACTCTCACCTCCAGGAACATCATAAAGGAAATAAACTCTCTTTATATCAAAAGGAACATCTTCATAATTATTAATAGCAGTTATATTACCCTTTAATGAATGATTTTTAGGCAACTCCAAAAGCGTACAGCTGAATACAGAAGTGTTTCTCATCTTTAATAATCTTTAAATAAATTAAAATCAGTTATATAGTCCAATTTTTCGAATGCCAAACTTGACAAATGTAAGCTAAGCGCATTAGTAGAAAAATTTTCTATATGTCTCCATGTGAGCGCGGGAAGATATAACCCGTAATGAGATCTGTTCATCGATACTTTTTCAATAGAACCGTCTTTCTTAGTAACTATCACGTCAAAGCTACCGCTCAATGAAATAATAATTTCCTCTTGAGTTTTATAAGCATGCCCACCCCTCTGTTCACCGCCAGGAACGTCGTATGTCCAGAATACTCGTTTAATTTCAAAGGGTATTTGATTATTGTTCTCTAAATATGTAAGATTTCCACGTTTATCCAGAATTTTTGGAAGTTCCAATATTTTTATCATTTTATTTTGCTGTTGCATTTATTTGAATCATATAGAAGGATTCTTTATTCTGATTGATGTCCCAAATCATTCCAATCTATCTTGAGATAAAATAGCATCTGCTTTATCAAACAAGTTGCCAATGCAGCCACTACACCAAATACAACAAATCCTATTAATATTAATGGACGATTTGGACTGGATTTCTGAATTGGTATAGTTACTTTTTGTATCACTGAAAAAACAGGAGTGTCTTTGGCAACTTGAATTTTGGCCTGCTCCAATTGCTTAGCTAGTTCTGTATATATGGAAAAACTAAAGTCATACTCAGCCAGCAACTTTTGCTCATAATTTATAAGTGAGGCTGAAATAATATTTTGGTTATTGTCTCTAAAGTTTGCTAACTTTTTTTGTGTTTGCTCAAATTCCTTTTTACGCTCTTCAAATCTTTCTTTCATAAATTCCAATTGAACATTCGCATTATGTATTTTGTAATTTATTACTTGTTCTTGTAATAAAGATTCTGCTGCTTGAGCCATTTCAGCAGCCATCAGAGGATTCGGCATTTTAAAAGTAAGTTCAACGATACCTTCATCTTCCTTGCTTTCCACATTAAGTTGTCCCTTTAATCTATTAAAATGTTCGAATTCCTCAAAAGTAAGTTGCTCAAACAAAGGTACTTCGGAATGAGATTGTACAACGAACTCTGGTTTTTTCTGTATTGTTTTAATTAATTCTCCTGGAAGACCTAAAGTATATTTCTTAACAATCCCAAAGATTCCTGTCTTGTAATATTTTTCATAGTATTCTTGGTAAGTTACCTGCTGTGAAGTTCCGGGAATAGTGACAGGAACAAGCAACAATTTCATCATGAATTCTGTTGAAGCCAAAAATTGGGGATAAAGTGCAGGTGGCACATCTGTAGATCTGGAAAACTCACCCAAATTAATTCCGGCTAAAGAAGCTAATCCACCTAAGGAACTAGAAGACTTGTTCGTATCTCCACTTTGAGGAATAAACACAGATTTCGCAGTATAAACCCTCGGAGAAAATATGGCAATAAATAAACCTACAACAAAAAAGAGAGCAACAATCTTTATTACTAGAATTCTGTCACTCCAGATTTTCTTTATCAATAGAACCAAATCTATTTTGCGTTGATTTTTCATTCTAATTTTATAATGTATATATCAAAAAGAAATTAGCGAAGATAATTTTACGCACGTCTTGATTAAACAATCTGGCGATATTATATAAGAATCAGCGTGTAAATATTTACTTAGTGCTGTAATCATCAAATCTTAAAATAAGCTCACACTTTTTTAAAGTTCTATAAATAAGTCTTAATGCATTGATGAAAATTATTTTAGTCTTCAAATCAATTAAAATTAATAGATAAAGTTTTAACTCATCAAACCTAATGTTTCAAATAATTTTCACCTTAAAAATTTCTTTATAGAATAATGTTTTTGCTATTTGACAATTTGCTTCCTGAAAATGAAAATCTCAATAATTTAACTTCAAAACTAGAGGATTAGATTAAAAAATATATATGGTAATATAACAAGTTACCTAACTGAAAATGAAGCTATTTAATTTTGCTACTTTTAACAGAAATATATATCGTTCAATTGCTTATATTTTTTGAAATCTATGGTAATAATCTATCAATTAAAATACCTAATGTCGCTAAACTAGAAGCTAGTCCTATCCAACCTGCGGCACTAAGCCTATCTCTATCTGGCTTTCTAGGAACAACGATTTCTGCACCTGGCTCTAGCTTGGGATAAAATTTCAAACCTAAGAAATTATCTGTTTTCTTCGCGTCGCCATTGGCATATACAACATAAGTTTTACTTCTCCTAGCATCCCCAGTAAATCCTCCAGCCTTACTGATATATTTTTTAAGACTACTATTCTCATTAAATCTAGTGGTGGTAGGTAATAAGACCTCTCCTACCATTCTCACAGTCTGAAGTTCCTTTGGAATTTGAATGACGTCCCCTTCTAACAATAATAAATCTTCTTTTGACCCTGGATGTGCTAAAATATATGCTAAATCTATACCGACAAAGTCCTGCTCTTTTAATCGCATAGAGGTAATAGTAGAATCTTGTCTGAGTGTATCAAAAGCAGGAATCATTTCAAATAATTTCCGTTTCCGCTGAGCTTCCTCACTTTCAAGTTCCTCAAGTTCCCTTAGTTCAATTTTCTTGTCAATCCTTTCAAACAAAAGTTCTTCTGCCTCATTGTTATTCCTATTATTTTCCGGATCCAGCTTTGCCCTGAGGGCCTCAAGTTCTTTTTGTCTCAATTCTTCATCTGTTGGCCCTTTATAATAAACTGTCCTTCTGATTAGGCTTGCACCTTTGGGATAAGCGAATTGAGTAATCCCTCCTGCACGCTTAATAACATCTGAGATTCTTTCATTAGCTCCTGCAATAGCAAACTCACCTGGATAAGTCACTTCACCTTGAATAGTTATCAGTTGCTCCCTCTCAAATCCCGGACTTCTTCGAATAAAAACATGATCAAAAGGTTTAAGTGGTTGATTTCTTTCTTCCGGCGTCAACTCCAAGTTTGGGTCAATTGACAAGGTTTTTATCTCAGCAATCTTTCCTGATGTGGCATCCCTAACTCTGCTGGAAATTTCGATTGAAGAATTTGTGGCAGATTCCAACATTCCTCCGGACCTTAAAATTAGATCACCTACAGTCATTTCGGCAGCATAGGGATAAGTGCCCGGGTAATTAATTTCTCCGGATATTTTCACATAGTACTCTTCCTGAATATCATACCTACTTGGAACGAATAACAGGTCTTCATTTTTCAATGGTATATCTGCTGCGGTTCCATCTAGAATGCCTTTTAAATCAAGAGGTTCAGCGGCCAATGTCAGATCTGAACTAGTCCTATATAGTGTTGCCCTGGTAGAAAATGCCTCAGGCTTAAGACCCTGTGCTTTTTCAATTAATCCTTTAACGGTCAGGCTGCCTTCTTCCAACGAATATTCACCTGGACGGGTCACTGATCCCGATACTTGAACCCTGTTTGAGAATCGTTCAAGGGCTTCACCGATTAATATTTCATCACCATCCTCAAGCGAAAAAGAATCAAACTCACTGGAAGGAACATCCACCACTTTACGCTGATTATTTTCAATACGCCGGACTGTCACCCTGTCTTTATAAGCCAAGCTAGTAAACCCTCCTGTATAGACATACAAGTCATCCAAGGATTCATCAGGTTTTACTTCGAATAAGCCTTCTCTACGTACTGGACCAATAATTTCAACACGGGTTTCTACCGGTGGAACGATTACCACATCATTATCCTGAAGAGTAATATTAGAACTTTGATCTCCTTTGGAAAGAAATTCATAGATATCAACTGTCGCAACTAATCTACTGTCGCGATATACCTGGATCTTTCTAAATGCCCCATTTTCATTTGGACCACCAGCTGCGTATAAACCATTAAATACTGTGGCAAAAGAAGGTAAAGTATAAGTGCCTGGTTTAGTTAGTTCCCCAACCATAGAAACTTTGATAGAACGGATATTACCTAATCTTAATTGAGTAAAAGTATTGGGATTAGAACCATTCAAACCTGAATATATTCTTCCAAGAGCAGAATTAATTCTCACAGTTGCAGCTGCAATGCTGGATCCTCCTACTTGCACTGGGCCAACATTTGGTATAAAAACCCTCCCCTCAGGACTTACACTTAAATCGTAGGATTGCTGAGAAGCGCCATAAACATCAAGTAGCAATTGATCTCCGGAACCAATGACGTACGATTGTGGTGTTGGAATATTTAGGCTTGGGCTAAAGTTTAGATCCTTATTATGAAATAATTTAAATCCGAAAATCTTCTTCTGCTTCACTGTCAAGTCATAGTATGGATCAGATCTTCTTATGGAATCAAACATATCCTCTTCATGAAAACCATTAACTGATCTAGATCCCATTTCATCGGAAAACCCGTTCTGGGAATTTGCAGACATCCGAAGTTCGCTGATTCGGGCACTTAATTTAGCTGCTTCAATGGCAGACATCCCTCTTTCGCGTGCCAGTGCAGTTAATTGGGTAGTAGAGATACCACTTGCCTCTGCTCTTTTGATCAATTGCTCAATCTGAGCATCTGATAAATCATCCACTTTAAGATTTTGGATATCGGACAGACTCTGGCTTTGTGCCACCACAGCTATCAGGAAAAAAATCACCAAAAGCAGGCAATTTTTGAAAATATTATTTCTAGAGACTTTTTTCAATTCAATAAATTTTGTGTTCACTGGAATTTTCACAAATTAATTATGCTGCTAAGTTCTTATTTTATATCGATTCTTAGGCAGTTAAATACAGCTTCGCCCTTTCAGTCACAAATGCGCCTATCAAAAATTTTAATACTTAAGATTTTGAGCTTCTTAAGCTCCCACTTCTTTGTCAAACAAAATTAGCCCAGTGGATCCTATCCGCCCAGCCTGCAATGTCAATACCACTTTTCTATCTATCAATTCTTCAATTTTAGTGGATAGATTTAGTATGTAATTCTCATTCAGATTATCACCGGTAACCAGAACGTCAATTTTCCCGGAATCGATACCCTTCGATAGATCCCCAATTAAAATCACTTGGCTTACATCGCCCATTCTTTCTAGAATTTGCTCAAGCAACTTATCTAAGCCTAAGTATTTACGAATGATATCCTGAATGTTTGTGAAAAAAGGGTGCTGAACATTTGCCTTGTAGGCAATTTTATTTTTATCCGACTCTTTCACCAATATCCCCGCCTTTGTCAGATTGTTCAACTCCTTACGAATTGCATTTGTTGATTCACCAAATTCGTCTGCCAATCCTCGCAAGTGGCTTTGTGTCTTGGAGTTCACAAAAAACTTGACAAGCAACCTCAACCTTGTTTTTGAAGTAATTAAGGATTCAAGCATAAAACTGCTCTTGGTAGTGAGTAACAAAGGTACTCATTGGTTTGAATTGGAAAAATAAAAAATGTCTTTTTGATTAAGAGTGAAGGCAAATAACTAATTATTAATTATTTCAATATCCTCCATAAATATTATCAGGCTTTCTTTTAAACAATTTTCTAAAAAAACTTCCGCTTAAAGCACTAAATGCACCTAATAAAAATCCTAATACTCCGGTAATTGCAAATAGCGCAATTTCATTTCCAAAGCCCATCAATTCTCCCATTTTATTTGGCAATGAACTACCCGAAACTGTGCTTATATAAATGCTTTGCCCTAACCACACTAATCCCATCCCCAAGCCCCCGGCAAAAAAGGCACCAGCTCCCTTATTACCAATAATTGCGGCGAAAATGAATATAAGAAGCATGACCGACCAATATGGCAGAAACGGATTAAATACAAGTACAATTAGAGCCGTGAGAAAAGTAAAAAATATAAACTTCATAGCTTTATTTTAGAATAGTTTGAAACAATACACCCTCTGTCTGATCGGGTTTCCTAAGATCGAAATTAAGGTATTCACCGTCTGCCCACTTCTGAATGAAATTACTGTAGAATTTACTTCCTGGATTGCCGGACTGCCCTCCTGGATATATACCAAACGCTTTGACCTCGGAACCCAGTTCTACCACCATCCTCCAGCTTGCCCCATGTCTCTCACTGGTTGCATTTAAGATCCCTGCTCCTCCTCCCGTATATACATTCTGCACCGAGAACGATTTGAATTGCGGAACAAGGTGCTGTATACTAGTTCGTTTATAGTTAGCCCATGAAAAATCACCCTCTTCTGCTTCCCAAGTCTTCATTACTTCAATCATTTGGATGAAACCTTGCTTGATGTGAGTTGCTGCAGTTTCTATCTCCGCTGTGTTTTTAAAATCAAACAGCTCCCCGGTCGGCTCATTTTTGAGAAACAAAACTGTTTGATAATAAGTAGGCAAAACTATCGGAGCCTTGTTTTGTGATAATTCCTTCCAAATTTCACTGTATATTTTTCTCCACCAGATATAAAACAAGGTTGGAGCTTTTTGATTTGGATCTGCATAATAGTCCCATTCTTTCAGTAAGGATATATATTTTTTAGCATCCGATTGATTTTCATATTCACCCAAGAGATCCAACATGATGGGTAAAGCCTCCGCAGCATGTAAGTAATAATCATCAAACTGTAGGCTTTGCATATCCTCAATAGTGATATTTGTCATCTCTTGCAAACGGCTATTCAGTCTGCGGTTTCTATAAAACTCATAGCTATTATCAAAGACATAATACGGATAAGTGGAATCTGTAGGGTGCTGGTTAGCAGAGCTCACAAATCCACGGGAAGGGTTTAACGTATTTGCATTTTGCTCATTGGGAATATATCCTTGCCATTCCATTTGGGGATCGGATCCATCCATGAAGAACTTCCCTTGGCCTTTCCATTTCAACGGAAATTTACCCTGAATTCTCATCGCTATATCACCGCTTTTTGATGCAAAGACAAAGTTCTGAGCAGGGGCGGTAAAGTTATCCAAGGCTGCATTGTAGTCCTCATAATCTTTAGCTGCATTCAGAAGAAGAAATGTTTTCTGCTCGTTTGATCCTTCATGCACGTTCCATTTCAATGCGAAATTTACATCCTGCCTATTTGACTTAAAAGTTTTGTCATAAACAACTGGTCCATAATGAGTGTAGACCACAGTGTCATGAAAAACTTCTTCACCTTTAACTTTTATTTCTTCGATCCGGAAGCTGGTCTGCTCCCACTTTTCTCCATATCGAAATGCTTTTCTGGACGCATCCTGAAAGGTGATTTTGTACCAATCCCGGGTATCTCTAGTAGCGTTAGTGACCCCCCAAGCAATATTTTCATTAAATCCGGAAATCACCCCTAATGCTCCGGGCAGAGTTGCTCCTTTCACAGAATGCTCAGGAGTGGTCAATTGCATAGAATACCAAAGCGAAGGTAGATTTAAACTTAGGTGAGGGTCATTTGCCAAGATAGGATTTCCGCTTTCAGTTTTGGATCCGGAAACTGCCCAGTTGTTAGAACCAGTTCCTTCTTCAGGCTGTGGCAAAGGATCTATTATCAATTGATCATCAGCATAATTTATACTATCCGGCCGGGAAATTAGTAACGGATCAAAGTCCCATTTATGACCAGACTCTATGATTGGATCTACTCCGATGGGATATTCTGGGTAGAGTTTGTCCAACATGACATCTCCCAATAGCTTTCTCAGATTAGAATACTCCAGATCACGATCTCCCACCAACATGTCAGTCATGTATTTCAATAAAAGAATGGATTTGAATGATGACCAATGTTCTGGACGGTAATTCAATATTTTATATTCTACAGGTAACCTAGCAGCTGACAGCTGGTCAATGTATTGGTTTACCCCATCCGCATAAGCTTCCAATAATTTTAATGACTCAGGATCGGTTTCTTCAATAAATTTCATCCCTTTCTCAGCTCCATAAGCCAAGCCTTTCCTTCGGGTCATTCTATCCAAATCGATGGCTAATGGCCCCACAATCTCTGAGATTCTTCCGGCCGCTGCCATGGTTTGGAATTCCATTTGCCACAAGCGATGTTTTGCTGTGATATATCCCTGCGCCCTATATAAGTCTGCTTGTGTGTTAGCAAAAATATTAGGAATCAGATTTTCATCGTACACCACTTTTACTTCGCCTGACAAATTAGTGAGTTCTAATTCTTCGTCGGCCAGCGCGTCCTCTGAAATGCTGTTTTGCCAAAAACCATGATTTGGATCAAGTAAGGGAGCCAAAGGCGGTATTGCTCCAAAAGGAGTGGAAACTGCAATAGCAAGGGCTAAGGTTAAAACCAATATGATTAAAAAGCCTACATACCTCATTTTTTCAATTTTAGGATTTGAAACGAATTTAACCCAATCTGAATAGGATTTAGCATACACCTTTTCTTTTAAATTGCACAAATAAAAAAGCCCTCAAATTAAATTTGAAGGCTGTGATAAGAACTTGCTATTTCTACATAATTGTAATTGGCAGTTTGAGTTTTTCCCATCGAATTACTATTCCAGGATTTTCTATTTCGATTGATAACGATTCCTGACTACTTGTCTCCCAGACCGGAGCCACTTCCACTCTTAATAAATCATTTTTCTCATCATATTGGAAATGACCATGCTCTAAATCCCATTCTGAATTAAAAATAACCGTCCAAGGTCCGGTTTCCTTAGGGATTGTAAACAAAGAGTATTTGCCTGCGGCAAGCTTCTCACCTTCTACAGTCATATCCTCAGATAGTTCCACATAAGATGCTTCATTTGCACCTGTTCTCCATACCACATTGTAAGGCACTAGATCACCCCACAATTCCCGGCTTTTAACTGCCGGTGAGCCATACTGCACTTTAAATGCCTTGCCGGAGATTTGCCCCTCATTTACCATTAATGGACTTGGTCGGGATTCTACCTCTTCTGCAGCCTCCATAGCCTCTACACCTACTTCCGATTCTGTGGATTCTGTTGTCTTTGATTCACTGCATGAAGCAAAAACCACAAGAATCATTGTTGTAGCTAAAATGGTATTAAATGTTTTCATAGTGGGTAATTTTCTATCGAAATAACTAATATTTTGTAAATCAGCAAAATTCAATCCTCTCTTTCACTATTTTAATCATATTCATTTGCTGAAATACCAAAATTTCTACCTTTACAAGGTAATTAATTAGATTTCTGCAAACAGCATCTAGATCTTTTATGCTTCTTTCAGCAAGAATTTAACGCAAAAACCAATTCATGAGGACATGATTTATTGCTTACCTTTTAGCCAGATTAATTTCAATTCATGAAAGTCATTACCTGGCTGATTTTTGCCGTTACCTTATTACTATTTGCCAGTGTCTACATATCGCCAGAATATTATCAATATGTAGGACTCTTGCCATTTTTCATTCCGGTAATTCTGATTTTAAATCTATTTCTTTTAGTGACTCTGATTCTTTCCTGGAGAAAGCTGTTCTTAATTCCCCTCATAGCGCTATTGCTAGGTTATAAATTTCTACTGGCCACTTTTCAGATACATCCAAAGAATGAAGATGCCGATGGCCTTAAAGTACTTACATATAATGCACATATGTTTTACGGCTTGCGAAAAAGTGAAGGCGCTCAAGAAGCTAATGTGCTCTCATGGCTTCAGGATCAGCCGGCAGACGTAAAAGTATTTCAGGAGTTTTATCAGGATAATACTACTCCATCCCGCGACGCTGTCAAAATTCTAGGCAAAGAATCCAATTACAAAGTCTCTTACCATATCACAGATGGCAATCCGAATAAAAGATCAAATGGACTTGCGATTTTCTCCAAGTATCCCATAATAAATGATGGGAAAGTATTCAATGCGCAAGGAACAAACGGAGCGATATTCGCAGATATTCTAGTAAAAAGTGATACCATCCGAATCTACAACGCCCACCTTGAATCCATGAACATTGACTCTGATGGATTGGAAAATCTGGATGGTGTCAAGGAAAATTATCGACAAACGCTGGGCAAGCTACAAAGAGGTAGCCTGGCTAGAAGTAAGCAGCTCAAAGTTCTGATCGAACATATGAACAATAGTCCTCATCCTTTGATCCTTTTGGGTGATTTAAACGAAATCCCTTATTCTTATACTTACTTTAAGCTAGGAGAAAAATATCAAAATGCCTTCGAAAATGCCGGTCGGGGTTTTGGCTTCACCTATAACAGAATATTATTCTTTCTAAGAATTGATCATATTTTTTCAAGTGAGAAGCTCAATGCTGTGCAATTCAAAACCCATAGAGAAGTGGATTATTCGGACCATTATCCAATTTCGGCAACCTTCTCCTGGGACGGATTTGAGAAGTAGTTTTGTGATTACTGCTTAAGAAACTTCTTTTCCCACATCTTTTTAAGGGGTAAAAGCAATAAAGGAAGTAAAAGCATATCAGCTAGAATGGCAAAGATCATGGAGGCAGAAATCAGGAGGCCTGTAAAGTGAGTGACCCCAAACTGGCTAAAAATCAATAACCCAAAACCAGCTGTCAAAACCAGAGTAGTTAGAACCATCGCTTTCCCAGCTTCCAAGTAAGTTCTCTTCAGAGCATAAATCAGGTTTTTCCCAGAATTCAGTTCATGCTTTAGTCTACTCATGAAATGAATACTGTCATCTACGGCGATTCCAAAAGCAACTGTAAAAAGAATGGCTGTGGTCAATTTGAATTCAATTCCCAATAAATACATCAATCCCAGCATCCAGACTAAAGGAATGAGATTGGGAATCAAAAGAATGAATGAAATCCTCCATGATCTAAATAAAAAACCTACGATCACTCCTACCAATAAAAAAGCGACGCCAAGACCTTTTGCCATTTGCAACGTCACAGATTTATGTCCCTTATCAATTAGATAAGCAGTTCCGGTCCAGCGAGTCTGTAGCAAATTAGAGTTTACTTCAGCTCGTACAAATTCATCAAATTCATTACGAAGCTCTGTCATTTGAAGAGAACCTAAGTCAGGTGTTCTAGCACTCATTCTTCCAGATTTTTTGTCCTCACTCAACACGTTTAGAGCACCAGTTGAAACAGCTTTGTCTATCCAGCGATCCATACGCTGCCGCTGTCCTTTGGATGGAAGTATAAAGGCATTTGGATCTCCCTGATTTTGGGCTTGATTTAGGGATTTGACTATGGTCAAAGGAGATATTGTTTCCCCTTCTCCAAAAAGCTCTTTGATTTTTCCTTCCACTTTATTCATCTCATCCAAGACATTAAGGTCCAGCAAGGAATTAGCCTGAGGGCCTACAGATAAGTATATCTCCAGAGGATTTGACCCGCCAAATTCCCTATCGAAATATTCAAAGTCCTGGTGAATTGGATGATCATTTGGAAGATTATCAAGTAAGTATCCGTTAACCTTGACTTTAGACCCAAGAAAAAAACAAATCAGTGTAATGCCAAGAAAAGAGAAGTGAACCCATTTCCTATTACTTAATTGCCATTGGAAAAGTCTATGTAAAATGCTAGGGCTCTCAATTTTTTGAGTAGAGGATTTTATCTTGATTGGGATTAAAAACAATAACCCCGGTGAAATGAAAATTACCGCAAAAAAAATAACCAAAACACCAAGACCAGTGGTCCAACCAAAATCCTGAAGAGCAGGAATGGTGGTAAAATAAAGAGATATAAATCCTAGTGAGGTAGTCAATATGGTTAGCCAAACTGGAATCACTAATTCCTTGAAAACTGCAGGGATAGCTTCTTCCTGTTTTGCTCCAGCCTTAAGTTTAGTAATCAAATGCGTAAAAAAATGTATCAGCGCACTTAGACCAACGATCATAAAAATAGTTGGCTGCATCACCGACATTACATCTATGGGTTTTCCTAAATAGAGCAGCAAACCAAAAGCCCAAGCAACTCCTATGATCAAAACGACTAAGGGTATGACCACTCCCCACCAAGACCTAAAAATTAGGACTAGCAAGAAAAGCATGAGTAGAATAGAGCACCCGAAAAATAGTCCAAACTCATTTTGCATAAGTTTTATAAAATCCCCCTGCATCTGAATTTTGCCAGCTATGGCAACTGGCTGAACGCCTGATTCATTAAAAATATCAGTAATTGAGCTGTATAATACATCTCCTTCTTCTTTGCCTATATTTTGTTCATTTTTAATCCAAAGCAACAAAGCGTTTCCATCCTTCGAAATTAATTGAGATCTATATTGATCCAAGTTACTGGACGTGCGGGCAAGTGTTTTTTCATCAGACCAGTCCAATACTTTTCTATAACTTAACCCAAACAACCCAATAACTGGCTGCTCCAAATTAAGGATGGAAATAACTGTATCGACTTTATCCAATTTTTGAATTTTACTTTGAATTGAATAGGACTCCGTCAAAAATTCAGTGTTAAAAAGATTTCCATCCGGATTTGTCAAGGCTATGAGTAAGTAGTCATTGTCATTTTCGAATTCACTTTTGAAACTTTCATAGAAATCCAGGTCCACATCATCCTGTGGAAAAAAAGTTTCGAAATCATAATTAAACTGAGGAACGGGATGAAAAATAGCCAGAGAAACGCAGAGAAAAGTGGCAATACCAAGAAATAAAAAAGCTCTGGATCTTCGAAACATTAATAGGAACAGTTGGATTTATTGAACTATCACATATTCAAGTATAACAAGAATGACGCGGCTTTGTGTTAAATCAATTCCATTTATTCTCGGAACTGATTAACTTGCCGAAACTAGAAAATCAAATAAAAAAGATGAAGCAATACCACGATTTGATGCGCAAAATCCTAGATGAGGGAGCAGTAAAGGGAGATAGAACCGGGACGGGAACGTTGAGTATTTTTGGACATCAGATGCGGTTTGATTTATCGAAAGGATTTCCGGTAGTTACTACCAAAAAACTACACCTTCGCTCAATCATCATTGAATTACTCTGGTTTTTAAAAGGTGACTCGAATATCAAATATCTTACTGATAATAAAGTTTCCATCTGGAATGAATGGGCTGATGAGAATGGAGATCTCGGTCCTGTCTATGGCTATCAATGGAGACATTGGCCGGATGGCAAAGGTGGGGAAATCGATCAAATCAAAAACTTGATTCATCAGATCAAAACCAAACCGGATAGTCGCCGGCATATCGTAAGTGCTTGGAATGTAGCAGATGTAGATAACATGGCTTTGCCACCATGCCATACGATTTTCCAATTCTATGTCGCTGACGGCAAGTTAAGCTGCCAGCTTTACCAGAGAAGTGCGGATGTGTTTTTGGGTGTTCCTTTCAATATTGCTTCATATGCCTTATTTACGATGATGGTGGCACAAGTGTGTGGACTGGAAGCTGGTGATTTCATACATACATTTGGAGATGCACACTTATATTCTAACCATTTGGAACAGGCTGAATTACAATTGAGTCGGGAGATTAGGGATTTACCAACGATGAAAATCAATCCTGAGGTAAAAGATATTTTTGAATTTAAATACGAGGATTTTGAACTACTTAACTATGATCCGCATCCTCATATCAAGGCTGCCGTTGCGGTATAAAAGTCAGCAATTTGAATTTTAAAATTTACTGGAAGATTATCCTGCTAAAAAACAAAGGCTCTGGAATTTCAATTCCAGAGCCTTTTGCTTAATCCTCCAACTCATATTTAAGAGTCTTTCCTTTTTGAACTGCAGGCAATCCTTCTGACATCCATAGTGGTTCAGGAGCTCCTTTCAGGTAATGATCAAAGAACTGGCTCAGTCGCACTGATAAATCCTTTCGGTTTTTACGCTGCACCAAATTATGATCCTCTCCATTGTACTGAAGTAACCATGCAGGCTGATTCAATCGCTTTAAGGCCATAAACATTTCAATTCCCTGATACCAAGGCACAGATCCATCCTCATCGTTATGCATGATTAAAACTGGCGTGTTGACACGATCCATAAAGAACAAGGGTGAGTTTTCTATGTAGTAAACCGGTTTTTCCCAAAGCGTCCCTCCTATCCTAGACTGGGTTTGTTCGTATTGGAACATGCGGCTCATGCCCGTACCCCATCTGATTCCTCCATAGGCAGAAGTCATATTTACCACAGGAGCGCCTGCGCCAGCAGCTTTGAACATATTGGTTTGGGTGATCAAGTAAGCGACCTGATACCCTCCCCAGCTTTGTCCTTGGATAGCCATATTTTCTGTGTCCACATAGCCTTTTGCAATAATTGATTGTACACCTGGTATGATGCAATTGTAAGCACTTGGCCCTGGAAGCCCAAGTTCATATTTGATATCCGGTACAAAAACCAAATAATCATTGCTGACAAAATAGGGAATGTTGATCGTAGATGCACTTGGAGCAGGAGCCCTGTAATTATGCAGCCCGTCACTATTTCTCTCATAGAAGTAAACCATCATCGGATATTTTTTGGAGGCATCGAAATTCTCAGGTTTAAACAACAAACCCTGCAACGGCTCTCCGTCATTTGCCAGATAATCTACAAGCTCAACAGAACCCCAATTAACATTAGCTTGCTGAGGATTTAAATTAGAGACTTTTGTGAAATTCTTAAAAGTCAAATCACTTAAATACATGTCTGGATTCTCTTGATAAGTAGATTTGTTCAAGAATACCTCTGCGCTTTCTTTTGCTTTTGTCAACCCGTAATAGCGATTTGCTGACATTAATAATTGCTTTGGCGCAGACTTACCGTCAAAAGAACCTATGTAATATCCGGAATCCTTCGTTTTTTCATTAAATGCAGTGAGCAGCAATTCACCTTTGGGATCAATACTTTTTTCCTCTCTGTCCAGATCTTGTCTCCTAAATACAGTATTTGACTTTCTTCCGGCTCCCAAAGTCAGATTAATCGCTTGTGAAGGATTTGCCGGGTCAATTTTCCAGATATCATATCTGTCATAAACTAAGAAAGCTTCGTCTTTAGCCAACCAACCAGCGTTTCCGTAGCTGCCAGGCAACGAAGGGGAATCGTGCAACTCTTCATAAAATACTTCTGACAGTTCTTTGGTAAGGTTGATTTTCTCTTTTTGATCTACATTGTATGCCACCCAACTGCTGTCTCTTCCATCATACCAATAAACGTATTTTCCTTCAGGAGAAATAGATGGAAATCCTGAAGCATCTTTTTCTATCAAAGTCTTTGTACCGCTTTTAAAATCCACTAAATACAAATCTCTGCCCGTCTGAATATTCCAGCTGTAATTAATCCTGTATGGATCATCAGTCCAAGCTATTCCAAAATCACGCTCAATCTTTGGTTCTAAACTGACATTTTTCACTTCTGGGTCTGCCAACTGAGTTATTTTTTCTGTGTTCAAATCGATTACTGCCAGATATGAAAATTTTTCCTCACGGCTTTTATTTTTGAGTTGCATAGGTTGAATTTCAGAATCCTGCCATCCCCAAATATCCAAGCTCACGCGCTCTTCATCCAGAATTGTAGTGTCATTTTCATAGCTATAGTCCACGTAATCAGGAGCAATTCCAAAAAACAAACGCTCTTCATCCTCTGAAAATCTAAGATTGCCATTTTCACTTATTCTGCCATTTTCCAGAATACCTTCTGAATCCTTAGTTGCGATTTCCTTCACTTCCCCATTTGAAGTGGGAAGTAGAAACAGTGAATGATATGGCTTTTTTGCTTTTGTAGAATCATCTGTGGCAAGGTATGCCAGGTAGTTAGATTCGGGAGAAAATGTAACGTCTGAATAGGAAGTCATACCTTCCGAAATCAATTTACTTTCCCCATTAGATAAATTTAGCAGATAAATCGCCGCGTTATCCAATGTATCTTCTTCCGCCAATACATAATGCAGAAACTCCCCATTTTTAGAAAAGGCAAATGATTTAACTCTGTCAAAATCATATGTGATTGATCCGTCCAGTTTTCTAACGGAAAGTTTTGTCCCGTCTGTTTTCTTTGGTTTTTCAGCTTTTGAGGTTGAATCTGACTCAGTATCTTTTTCATCCTTTGTTTTCTCTTTCTTTTCCTTCTCAAAAAGGATCGCAATCCAGCTTCCCGCATCCTGAAGAGTTGCAAATGATTTGACTCTGGGTAATTTTTCCAACTTGCCTTCGGTCAAATTATATATGAAAAGGCTATCTGATGGCATATCATCCTTCTTAATCTTTTTCAACTTAAGTACATGAATGGAATCTTTTTCAGGCACAATTTTACCAACTGCAAATGCATCATCTGCAGAGAAGTCAAAGGACTCCCCTCTAGGTATTATTTGCCTTTTATCCGGATTTTTAAATTGAAAAATCTCCAGCCTTCCGTCACCATCCTGAGGTAATACCTGATACCCGACCCACTTTCCGTTTTTTGTAATTTTCTCTGAAGACAAACGCTCCCAAGCATCATAGTCAGCATGGGTGAGTGGTCTTTTCTGCTGCGCAAATAGAGTTTGCGAAATGAGGAGCAGCAAAACAAGCGTAACTCCAATTCTTTGGATTTTCATTTTTTAGGGATTTACAACGAATTCTTGTTCAAAAAAGCCTCCTCTGGTAGACGATAATCTAATTTTACCTTTGACTTGATCATCGCCTTTCACATTTATTTTAAATGTTGCTGACTTAGATTCTCCGAGGCCTGTATATCCGGCATAAATTGTTTTATCGTATAAGTCAGGACTTTCTATTTTAACCTTGGCGTCCTCATATCCTTCAGTCAACTCTTTATCAAAAACCAATGATACCCGATCCTCCTGAACGATTTTCACTAATTTGGCTTGCTCGAGCGCTACAGGAAGTCCTCCCACATTTTTCCAGGAAAGAGTTATTTCAAAATTCCCATCAGCATTTTTTTTCACCTCTACTTCTTCCACTTTCAACTCGGGAAGCATCTTTGCCATTGCCAGATTGAATTGTGCTTGCTTCTTTGCCCAATTCTCCAATTGCCATGTTGGACCATTCTGTCCAAAAAATTTCGGATGAAAACCACCAATCTCTACCTCTCCAAGCGTCGGATGAGTCATAGAAGTCCAGGATTTAAAACCTTTACCCTCATTTGCCTCTTCATCCCACATCAACGCATCGTAATCATCATAAATACCATCCCCATTGTAATCTTTCATAGCTCCATTATTCCAAAGCTCATCTCCGTACCATATGGATCCATAGTAGAAGTATCCGAAGTCTGGCCCATGTCCAAAGAGCGGGGAAGGTTTTAATGGATCACCCGTCATTCTATTTATTTTATACCTAGTCGAGTAAGTATTATATACATCGCCAGCCCATGGATAGCCTGTAAATGACAATCCCAATTCATCCATTTCTCTATAGATCGCCAGATCTGAAGGATACATGCGCTCCTCTTCTTTAGAGGTAGACGGTGCCCGGAGATGCATTGGCACTCGGGTGTCCATAGAATTCACAACCGAAATATTCGGATGTGTCAACATCCACATAACAGTAGCTTTAGACTCCACTTCACTCATCGGAAATTCTCCTGCACCATTTTGAGTGTATCCTCTTCCTGTCAAATCTCCACCGGTATCGGGACGCCAGTTTTCAGGGTAATTTCTATGAAGATCCAATCCACCTATTCCATCTTCATTGTAGTCTCCATCTTCATCATTATCAATTCCCTCGGAAAACATCAAATAATCACCCTTACCTGAAAATACACGCTTCATCAACTTACCTGAGGGATGCTCTGGATCTATGATATAATTCGCTTTTTCCTTTTCTTCCGGAGTAACAGCTTTTTTTCGGATCTGATAGATTATACCATCTCCATCCAAATCCTCATTAGGGTCTTCATCCAGCAATCCATCTCTATCATTGTCATGAGGTTTTACTGTGCTTCTGTTGCTTTGCGCTGTATATAGGTAAAGGTTAGACCCATCAGGATTATTCTGTGGTCTTAAATAAATAGCCTTGGTATCAATCAAGTGCGTTATTTCAGGATCCTTTCCATAGTTTTCGAGCAAATGCTGAGTTAGCCAAAGTAAGGATTCACTTCCGGTAATTTCCCCAGAATGTCTTCCTCCTTCGAAATATGCAGCGGGTTTGTCAGTATCCTTTCCTGTTTTTTTATTGGTAATCGTCATCTGCAAAATAGGCCTACCTTCAAAGGATTTTGCTATTTCGTACAATTCAACTATTTCCGGATATTTTTCTGCCCATAGCTCATACCAGTGATACATTACATCTACCGTGTGATATTTATCAAATGTCAACTGATCTGTGGGGACGTATTCTACTTCCGGGAACTCATGTTTTTTAAAAAAAGCCGGTCCGTGTCGCTCTCCGGATACAGTATGGAATTTAGCTTTGGGGTCACTTTCACTAAAGACCTTTTCACTCTTAAATGGCTTGACTTGTGCTAAAGTCACTCCGAAAATTAAGGATAATGGTAAAATTAGTAGTGTTTTTTTCATTAGGGTGGTGATTTTATATCCATCAAAAATAAAAATACCATACCACCAATACCCAACCGCTTAAAAAAAAAAGCCGGCCCAGCCGACTTGCTATTTTTTAATAATTAATTCAAAAGTTTCCCTCCCATACTTTTCAAATCCAGGAACAGGTTTGCAGTCAGGCAACTTTTTAAGAATATACTCAATCCTTGCAAGCATTCTTTTATTCACTTTGCTAATAATTTCTACACCACTTAATCTGCCGGTGCAGTTTACCTGAAGAAGTATTTTCAACTCTTTTATCTTGGAAGATTTTTTAGTACCAAATAAAAATTCGGATTGACTATTTATCATCTCTAATGTAGTTTCTGACCAAATCCAACGGGAATTAAGAATCTTGGCGAGGTCATCTTCAACGTTAGTTAACGGGAAAAAAATTAATTCTGAAGGCATGGAGATTCTTGTTGAGCTAGAAATATTCTCCACACTTCTAAGGGTAATATTACTGAATTCTACTAGATCCCGATCAGCAATAATGTGCTCGCTTATTACATTTTTGGCAAACAGATTCCCCGCGAAAAATGTCGTAAGGAAAATAGTAACACAGCTGTAAAAAAATCTAAGCATGGCCATTTTGTATGATCTTACCAATCGAAAATACAAAATTATTCTTTAAATACAATAATATGTATTACATATAGTTGCCTGAAAACAAAAAAGTCTCGCCAGAAGCAAGACCCTTTTCAGAATATAAACCCAAATATAACTTTAGAGATTAAAAGTTTCAGTTGAAATTAAACTAAAATTTGGAAATGAAAATGATCTCAAATTTTAATTTGACTTTTTACTCCATGAACAAAATATTCAATCGAACATTTATATCGAGTCCAAAGTAAGTAGATTTTGCTTTTAATTACAAATTGAAAAAAAAATTTTGCTATATTTTGAACAATCTCTAATTTACAAGCAGATTCATTAACAATCATCCAAAATCATTCGATAAAAATGGACAAAATTTTAGATATCGATAACATAGACCTAAAGATAATTTCTCTTCTCAATGAAGATGCTAAAACACCTTACACAGAAATAGCTAAAAAGGTATTTGTTTCTTCAGGTACTGTTCATGTCCGCATGAAAAAACTTGAAGATATGGGTATCGTCAAAAGCGCGACTTTGAATATTGACTTTTCAAAACTCGGTTATGACATCTCTGCATTTTTGGGGATTTATCTGGAGAAAAGCTCACTTTATGACACCGTCATTGAAAAACTAAAAACCATCTCAGAAGTTGTCAGTGCATATTATACCACAGGAAACTATTCCATCTTTGCAAAAATAATTTGTAGGGATACGAATCACTTAAGATTTGTCCTTGATAATATTCAAAAAGTGGAAGGAATAGACAGAACAGAAACGTTGATTGTACTGGAAGAATCAATTAATCGACCAATTCAATTTTTCGATAAAGAGAAATAACACAATTAAGATTAAATCTAGATAAAAGATTTTCTTAATAAGTTAAAAATCAAAAGTATTGAACCTTCAATACTTTTTTTTTGTAAAGACGGTATAGAATAATGGAAAGGGCATTTTCTATCAATGTTTTATATGCATGATAGAATTATCCAATGGCTACAAACATGATATTTTCATTATATGTTGTACCTTCGCCGTTAAAATGTAATTAGTCTAAATAACTCAGCAAAAATGAGCAAAGACAATCAGATTTTAGAAGAACTAACGTCAAAAGAATACGAACACGGGTGGTCAGTTAACTATGAGGCCGATGAAGCTCCTATAGGATTAACTGAAGAAACCATACGATGGATATCCGCAAAGAAAGAAGAACCTCAGTGGTTACTCGACTGGAGGCTTAAGGCTTTCAAGACTTGGGAATCCATGTCTGAACCAAAGTGGGCGAATGTCCATTATCCAAAAATTGATTTACAGTCTCTGAAATATTATTCAGCGCCAAAGCAAGCTAGCAAGCCTAAGAACTTGAATGAAGTTGATCCTGAATTATTGGACATCTACAAGAGATTAGGAATTAATTTGAATGAGCAAAAGAGACTTCAGGGAATTGCCGTAGATGCAGTGCTTGACTCAGTTTCTGTAGCTACCACATTCAAAGGAACTCTTTCAAAACTTGGGATTGTATTCTGTTCTTTCAGCGAAGCTGTAAAAGAACATCCTGAATTGGTTAAGAAATATTTGGGTTCGGTCGTACCAATGACTGACAACTATTATGCAGCACTTAACTCTGCTGTATTTTCTGACGGTTCCTTTTGTTTTATTCCAAAAGGCGTTCGTTGCCCAATGGAGCTTTCTACCTATTTCAGAATCAATGCTGCAAATACCGGTCAGTTCGAAAGGACACTGATTGTGGCTGAAGATGAATCTTATGTTTCCTATTTGGAAGGTTGTACAGCACCGCAGCGTGATGAGAATCAATTACACGCGGCAGTAGTAGAAATCTACGCTGGAGCTCATGCTGAAGTGAAATATTCAACAGTACAGAACTGGTTTCCAGGCGATAAAGAAGGAAGAGGCGGAATTTATAACTTCGTAACCAAACGAGGAATTTGTGCCGGAGACTTCTCTAAAATCTCTTGGACTCAAGTAGAGACTGGTTCTGCAGTGACTTGGAAGTATCCTTCTTGTATTCTTAAAGGAGATAATTCAATTGGTGAATTCTATTCAGTTGCTGTTACCAATAATTATCAGCAAGCTGATACCGGAACGAAAATGATTCATATTGGTAAAAACACCAAATCAAGAATCGTATCTAAAGGCATTTCTGCAGGAAAATCCCAGAACTCATACAGAGGTCAGGTTCAGGTGATGAAGCGAGCTACTAACGCACGTAATTTTTCACAATGTGATTCCCTACTGATGGGTGATCGCTGTGGAGCACACACCTTCCCGTACATAGACATCAATAATCCGACTGCCAAAGTAGAGCATGAAGCTACTACTTCGAAAATCGGAGAAGATCAGCTTTTCTATTGTAACCAACGAGGTATTGCTACTGAAGATGCAGTTGCTTTGATTGTCAACGGTTATGCAAAAGAGGTATTGAATCAACTGCCAATGGAATTCGCTGTGGAAGCACAGAAGTTATTGGCTTTGACTCTAGAAGGGTCTGTTGGGTAATGGGATTTGAGATTTGAAATTTCTGATTTGGAATTATGGCAACCATCACTCGCTTTGAAGATTTAGACATCTGGAAAAAGGCGAGAGAATATTGCAAGATTATCTTTGACTTAACTCAACAAGAGGGTTTTAGAAATGATTTCAGTCTGAAAAATCAAATTAATTCATCTTCAGGTTCTATTATGGACAATATAGCTGAAGGTTTTGAGCGAGAAGGAAATAGAGAATTTATCCAATTCTTAAGCATTGCCAAAGCTTCAGCAGGAGAGTCAAGGTCTCAACTTTACAGAGCTTTTGACAGAAAATATATCACAGAAGAAACACTTAATGTAACTAGTGAAAAAAGTCTCGAAATCAGCAAGTCTATTTCTGGCTTTTTAAAATATTTAAAGGACAGTGAGATAAGGGGAAACAAGTTTAAAAGCTAAAAGTAAGGTAGCCCCAATTTCAAATATCAAATGTCAAATTTAAAATTATGTTAACAATAAAGAATTTACACGCCTCTATTGAAGGGACTCCAATCCTAAGAGGTATCAACCTAGAAGTGAAAGCAGGAGAAGTTCATGCGATCATGGGACCAAACGGTTCTGGTAAATCTACTCTTGCCTCAGTTTTGGCAGGTAGAGAAGAATATGAAGTGACCGAAGGAGAAGTTTCTTTTAAAGGAAAAGATTTGCTTGACCTGTCTCCAGAAGATAGAGCAAGAGAAGGTGTATTTCTTGCATTTCAATACCCTGTAGAGATACCAGGAGTTAGCTCTACTAATTTCCTGAGAACTGCAGTTAATCAAGTTAGAGAATACCGTGGTGAAGATCCCCTTGACGCTGTTAAATTCCTGACTTTGATGAAGGAGAAAATGAAGCTGGTGGAAATGGATCAGAAACTTTTGAGCAGAGCTTTAAATGAAGGGTTTTCCGGTGGGGAAAAGAAGAGAAATGAAATCTTCCAAATGGCAATGCTAGCTCCTACCCTTTCTATTTTGGATGAAACAGATTCAGGTTTGGATATCGATGCACTTCGTATCGTATCAAATGGTGTGAATCAACTGAAATCAAAAGATAACGCAACTATTGTGGTAACACACTACCAGCGTTTGTTGGATTACATCGTCCCTGATTTTGTTCACGTATTGTACAAAGGACAAATTGTAAAATCAGGTACTAAAGAGCTTGCGCTAGAGCTAGAAGAAAAAGGATACGATTGGATCAAAGACGAAGTAGATTCCAAGGCGACCGTTTGATTTTCATCCTAAAACATCACTCATGAGTACGCTTATCAAGCAAGATATACTTGTGGAATTATTGGCTAATGCTGGCACTGGCTTTGAACAAGTCAGAGAAGCAGGAAAGTCAGCTTTCCAAGCCCAAGGATTCCCTACTAATAAATCAGAAGAATACAAATTCACCACGATCACCAAAAAGATCGAGCAGTCTATTCAAAACTTTGCGTCAGCAGGAGCTTTTGAAATAACTACCGAGCAGGTGAAGGCTAATGTATTTCCAGGCTTTGCAGGTGATGTATTGGTTTTTGCCAATGGACATTATCTGCCAGCTCTTTCTTCTAACATTGAAGGTGTAGAGATCTCAACCCTTTCTGATAAAGTTGACACAGCTCTTGGAAGTATTGCCAAGCCAGAAAAAGATCCTTTTTGTGCTTTAAATCAGAGTTCTTTTGACGGAGGAGTTTATATCTCCGTTCCTAAGAAAGCTCAAATCCAAAAGCCAATACTTTTCTTGAATTTCTTCAAAGCTGATGCTGGCCAAGTAATTCAACCAAGAGTCTGGATCGAAGCAGGCGACTTCGCTGAAGTGACCTTCATAAATCACAGTGTCAATCTTAGCGAATCACCCTATTTCGTCAATAAAGTTGTAGAAATAAAAGGTGGAATCAATTCTCAGATCCGCTACTATAAGTTGCAGAACGAAGGTAAAAATGCAATTGAAGTCAGCAACATTGAAACTGATATTCAGAAAGACGGTAGATTCTCTTCTGTGACTATTTCTCTTTCCGGAGAACTTGTAAGAAATAATTTGAGCCTGAATATTCTTGGAAGCAATTCCGAAGGAAATATGTATGGTTTGTATTTGCTGAATGGCAAATCACACGTGGATAACCACACCAATGTGGACCATACTGTGGCTCATGCTGAATCAAACGAGCTTTATAAAGGCATACTTACTGACAGTTCTAGAGGAGTTTTCAACGGAAAGATCTTCGTAAGACAGGACGCTCAGAAGACAAATGCTTTCCAGCAAAACAACAATATCCTTCTCTCTGAAGATGCTGTGGTGAATACCAAACCTCAACTGGAAATCTGGGCAGACGATGTAAAATGCTCTCACGGTTGTACCACTGGTCAGTTGGACGAAGAAGCATTGTTCTACCTTCGGGCAAGAGGAATCGCAAAGGATCAGGCCAAAGGCTTGCTACTTTATGCTTTTGCAGGCGAAGTGCTTGAACATATCACAGACGAAAGCTTTAAAGAATATTGCACAGAATTGGTGCAGTCCCGTCTTGGAAGCAAATTCTAATAAACAATATGGGAATTGAAATCGAAAAAATCAGAGGCTTGTTTCCGGTACTCCATCAGGAGGTGCATGGCAAGCCTTTGGTTTATTTTGACAATGCCGCTACCACTCAAAAGCCTCAAGCTGTACTTGCTGCGCTGACGAATTACTACGAGAAAGACAATTCGAATATTCACAGAGGCGCACATGCGCTGGCAGATCGGGCTACTCGCTATTTTGAGGATACTAGAGAAGCTATTCAGCAATTTATAAATGCTCGTGAAGCTGCAGAGGTTATTTTCACTAAAGGGACTACTGAGGGGATTAATCTCGTCGCATCAACATTTGGGAGAAAATTTGTAGAAAAAGGTGACGAAATCATCATTTCTACGTTGGAGCATCACTCCAATATTGTGCCTTGGCAGATGCTCTGCGAAGAAAAGAGTGCAATTCTAAAAGTTATTCCTATCAACGAAGCTGGAGAAATCCTTTTCGAGGAATTCGAAAAAATGCTCTCTCCAAAAACAAAATTGGTGAGTATAGTCCATGCGTCCAATGCACTAGGCACAGTGAATCCGGTCAAAAAAGTAATTGATGCGGCTCATGCTGTTGGAGCAAAAGTTCTCTTGGACGGCGCCCAAAGTTCAAGTCACTTACCGATCGATGTGCAGGATTTGGATTGTGATTTCTTTGCTTTCTCAGCACATAAGCTTTATGGACCAACAGGCCTAGGAGGTTTGTACGGAAAAAGAGAAGTTTTTGAAAGCATGCCTCCCTACCAAGGAGGTGGTGAAATGATCAAAGAAGTAACCTTTGAGAAGACTACCTACAATGAAATCCCTTTCAAATTTGAAGCTGGCACTCCGAATATCGCGGATGTTATTGCTTTTAAAGCCGCGATTGATTTTGTCAACGAAATAGGAAAAGAAACAATCAAGGCACACGAAGATGAGCTACTCTCCTACGCTAACGAACAACTGTCCCAAATTAAAGGTTTTATACCTGTAGGAACTGCAAAGGACAAAGTGAGCGTACTTTCTTTCAATATTAACGCGATGCATCCATACGACGTGGGAATGATGCTGGATGCCAATGGAATCGCTGTACGCACAGGACATCACTGTACGCAACCTTTGATGAAAAGATTGGGACTTGAAGGAACTGTAAGAGCTTCATTTTCGGTTTATAATTCGAAATCAGAAATAGATAAATTGGCGGAAGGCGTGAGCCGAATCGCACGAATCAAAAATAAATGAGCAGTATTCAAGAAGTTCAAGATGAAATAGTTTCAGAATTTGAAATTCTAGGAGACGACAAGGAATCAACGATTTATTACATCATGGAACTAGGCGGTAGCTTAGAAGATTTCCCTGACAGCGAAAGAATTGAATCCAATACAATTAAAGGATGTCAATCCAAAGTATGGTTAATAGCAGAGGAAAAAGATGGAAAAGTACATTTCCAAGCGGATTCTAACACTGACATAACTAAGGGTTTGATCTCACTTTTATTGAGAGTTTTGAACTATCGCAGCCCTGAAGAGATTATTAACGCGGAACTCAATTTCGTAGAGAGAATCGGGATGGGCTCCATCATCGGTAGTCAGCGATCTAATGGATTCGCCTCGATGATCAAGCAAATTAAACTTTACGCTTTGGCTATTCAAACTAAGCAAAATGCCTGATAGTATGTCAACAGAAAGTAAACCGGAAACATCAGTAGGACAAGTAGAAAACTTGAAAGAAAAGGTCATTCAAGCTATTAAATTGGTGTATGATCCAGAGATTCCCGTGGATGTATATGATCTTGGATTGATCTATGAAATTACGGTTTATCCTGTTAACAACGTCTATATTTTGATGACCTTGACTTCACCAAACTGTCCTTCTGCAGAATTTATTCCTTCTGAAGTAAAAGATAAGATTCAGCAGATTCAAGGGATCAACAATGTCGAGATAGAATTAACCTTTGACCCTCCTTATTCTCAGGATATGATGTCAGAAGCAGCCAAACTTGAATTGGGCTTTTTATAAATTAGAACTATATAAACTAGTAATATTATGTATCCAGAAGAATTGATCGCTCCAATGAGAGCGGAACTTTCCAGCGTAGGATTTGAAGAGTTCAGAACAGCTGAGCAAGTTGCCACGCATCTTGGTCCAGACCATAAAGGCACTACCCTTGTTGTAGTAAATTCAGTTTGCGGTTGCGCGGCAGGAGCTGCAAGACCAGGTGTAACCTATGCAGTTGAGAATTCAACTGTAAAACCTACCACCCTTGCTACCGTATTTGCGGGTAACGACAGAGACGCAGTAGAAAAGTTAAGAGAACTTTGTCTTCCTTATCCCCCATCTTCTCCTGCGATGGCACTATTCAAAGACGGAGAGTTAGTTCACTTCATCGAGCGTCACCACATAGAAGGAAGAAATGCTAAAATGATCGGCGACCACTTAGTGGAAGTTTTCGAGCATTTCTGCGCATAAAATTAGCCCTCCGGGGCTTTTTTTATTCCTACTATAAAATTCACAACAGATTACTAAAATCAGGCATCTGAATTTCTTAATACCAATTAAGAAATCTTTAGAAAATCCTTTGATTTATTTCACTATTCACAAGAATAATAACTCATAGGTCACATTCTGTAATTAAAAAGCTACCTGATTTTATTATCTTACCGCCCTAATTCGAGGTTTTTTAACATAAGCAATCCAAACAATAACTATATGTCTGAATCAGCAAAGCTTTCTTTCAAAGGACAAGAGTATGAATTTCCGGTAATCACCGGCACAGAAAATGAATCAGCGATTGATATCGCAAAACTTAGAGCTTCTTCGGGTCTTATCACCCTTGATCCGGGGTACAAAAATACTGGAGCTACAACTAGTGCTATTACTTTTTTAGATGGAGAAGAAGGAATTCTTCGCTACAGAGGATACAGAATTGAGGACTTGGCGGAGAAATCTACCTTCCTTGAGGTATCTTATCTATTAATTTACGGTGAACTTCCTACTCAGAGTGAGTATGAAAATTTCTCCAAAGAAATAACTCACCATACATTAGTTCACGAAGACATTAAGAAGATTCTAGAAGGATTTCCTTCCAATGCTCACCCAATGGGCGTCCTTTCATCTTTGATCTGCTCATTGACAGCTTTCTATCCAGATTCTTTGAATCCAAATAGAAATGAGGAGGAGATTAACATGAGCATCATCAGATTAATTGCCAAGATGCCGACTTTCGCTACTTGGGCATACAAAAACGAAATGGGTCATCCGGTAAATTATCCTGATAATTCATTGGATTATTGTTCGAACTTCCTGAAAATGATGTTTGCACTCCCTGCGGAGAAATACGATGTGGATCCAGTGGTTGCTTCTGCTTTGGATAAGCTTTTGATTCTTCATGCAGACCATGAGCAAAACTGCTCTACTTCTACAGTAAGAATAGTAGGCTCATCTCAGGCAAGTATCTATGCTTCCATTTCTGCTGGCATCAATGCACTTTGGGGTCCACTTCATGGTGGAGCCAACCAATCTGTAATTGAAATGCTAGAGGCAATCAAAGCTGATGGAGGAGATGCGAAGAAGTATTTGGACAAAGCAAAAGATAAAAACGATCCTTTTAGATTGATGGGTTTTGGACATAGAGTTTATAAGAATTTTGACCCTAGAGCAAAAATCATCAAGAAAGCTGCTGATGATGTATTGGAGAAATTAGGCGTAAATGACCCAGTATTGGATATCGCTAAAGAACTGGAACATGCAGCTCTTAATGATCAGTACTTCATAGACCGTCAATTATATCCAAACGTAGATTTCTATTCTGGAATTATCTACAGAGCACTCGGGATTCCTACTGACATGTTCACTGTTATGTTTGCCTTAGGAAGACTTCCTGGCTGGATAGCACAGTGGAAAGAAATGCGTGAGAATAATGAGCCTATTGGTCGTCCAAGACAAGTGTACACTGGAGAAAATGAACGTGATTATGTCACGATGAACAAAAGATAATTATTGATAAAAATTCAAACTTTGAAAAATACCAGCTGATTATGCTGGTATTTTTTTTTGCATACCCCTAATTACAATTGTCTTCTTGCATTATATTGGGCCTTTCACCCTTAATCCTACAGAAATGTCCGCTAATACACTTGAAGAAGCCGTTGCTATCACGAAGAAGTTTACTGAGAAGCCCAGCAATGAAGATCTTCTCAAATTATATGGTCTTTATAAGCAAGCTACTGAAGGAGATAATGAATCTGAAAGATCTGGAGGCTTTGACTTCAAAGCAGCTGCAAAATATAATGCCCGGATGAACGTGAAAGGAAAATCAAAAGAAGAGGCAACTGAGCAATACATTCAGTTGGTAAAAAGCTTTCAGAGAAATATATTTAACATAAAAAAAGCCTGAGAATTAGGCTTTAACTATCAATTCTTAAGATTTATTTCTTCCCATATTTAGAACCAAACGGGGGTTCTCTTAATCATGTAACTTACACTTCCTTCATAGGCATCTATTGTATTTCCGAAAGCATGCCTGGAATCTGAATATAAATTTTTGCCTTGGTCATTAAATAATCTGAGATCCACGGAAGTATCATATTCCACTGTGGTAGAGGAATTGACAGATGTATATGAAGAACCTTTGGTTCTTTCGACCGTATTTCCCTTTTCTTTAGATTTAGTATCCTTTTCGTTGTAAGTAGTTCCTGCGCCGCCATAAGTACTAGTCCCCTTATTTGTAATATGGACAGTTCCATACACGACATATTCCACACCCAAAATCACTGCAATTTCACTAGGCGTAAATGACTTTAAGTTTTCAAATAACACATTATTTTTCGCGAGTGTAGCATTTGTAACCATAGGATCCTGAAGTTCTAAAGACTGGTATTGCTCACGAATATCATTTGCAGCAGTATTCTGAATCAAATTCCTCATAGACTCCGTTTCCATATTTTCATTGGAAATAAAATCAAAGGGTAAAACGGCAATTTTGTTATGACGGGAAGGGTCGTTAGCAGGGGCATTAGCAGAAGGCAAGGCAGATCCTGCAGGAGGGGAAGCAGCATCCACAGCATTTTTACTAAACTCTTCTACCCTTCCACTCGCAAACTGCACTTTTGCCACTTCGCTTTTTGAAAATTCATAATCAAATTCTTCTCCAGCGTAGCGAAATTTAATCTGGGTCTGAGTTACTCCTGTTACTTTACCTTGTTTAATGTCGCCATTTGTCATGATCACGACATCTACTTTTTCCTGCGCTGTAATTTTCAGATTACCGGAGAAGACCAGCAGTAGGAATGTTCCAAACAAAAATCTTAACCAATTATTCTTCATGGATTCTTTGGAAATATTACTATTAAAATTTAGATTATTCGGCAGAATTAAAAATAATCTATTGTAAAAAACATTAACAACAGAACCAGCTAATAATCTAAAAACTTATATTTTTTTTGAAAATCTGGATGCAATAATACTTCCTGCTATAAGCTGCTGAATGTGATACAACATCAGTGGAAGCAAAACCAAACCTAAAGTAGCTGGATCAGGAAAAATCACTTTTCCTATCACCACTCCTTGAACTAATGACTTTTTGGATCCACAAAACAAAGCAGTAACGCGATCTTCCCAGCTAAACCTAAGTAATCTGCATAAGATCTCAATAACCAACCATACTAGGAAAAAAAGCGCCAGCATAGTCGCTCCAATTTCAAGCAGGACGCTAGATTTATATGGAGAAAATACATCCTGCGAAAAAGACTGAGCAAACGATGTGAACACAATGATCATAATTACTGTCTGATCTATGTACTTTAGAGCTGAGAGATGCTTTTCAATCTTTGGGAAAAGCCAACTATGAAGAAAAATGCCCACTATCACGGGAAGCAATACCTTTATAGATAATTCACCGAGTGTAGGTAGAAAATCCATCTGTACATCCGTAGAATCTACCAAAAATCCCATCCAGAAGGGTGTGATCACTACTCCAAGCAAACTGGAAATACTTGCGTTGAATATTGCTCCTGGGATATTTCCGTTTGCTATTGACACCATCACTACTGAAGCACTTACCGTGGAAGGAAGAACCGACAAGTAGGTAATTCCAAGGCGAAAATCCTCATCGATCCAGCTCAGGTATGGAACTATTGCCAATACTATCAATGGAAAAACTACAAAAGTTGTAAGCTGTATAAGTACATGTAGTTTCCAGTTTTTCAATCCAACCTTTAATTGAGCTGGATCAAGCTTAACTCCGTATAGAAAAAAAACAAGCCCAATCCCGACATTAATAATTGGTTTCCATGGAACTGGAGATTGATTAGATCCGGCAAAAGGAAAAAGCCAAGCTAGAAAAATCGCAGCAAACAATCCTAGCAGAAACCCATTAATCCCAACCTTGTTAAGTGTTTTGGCTAACTTATTAATCATCCTAAGACTAATCTTTTAAAATTATCACATAAAATGGCGGTAGCTATAGCTACATTCAAGGATTCCGCTTCACCAAATCCTGGAATAGTTACTTTATCCGTAACAAGTTTTTCAAGATTTTCTGAAATGCCATTGGATTCGTTACCCATCAGAATTACCCCCGGGGATATTTGTGTCATTTTATGCACATTTTCGCCATTTAGAAATGCTCCATAGATAGGGACATTCCAATTCCTAAAAACATCTATTAAATCATCATAGAAAAAATTAACTCTAGTAAAGGATCCCATGCTGGATTGAATCACCTTTGGATTATAAAAGTCAGCAGTTTGGGATGAAAAAACCAGATTTCTGATTCCATACCAGTCCGCTATTCTTATTATAGTACCGAGGTTTCCCGGATCGCGTACATCATCCAGACCCAATACAAATTCCCCGATAGGAAAATCAAAGGAATCGTTAGGTTTCATATTTACTACAGCCAAGGCACTATCATTGCTTTGGTATTGGCCAAGGTTTTCTAATTGCTGCTGCGTTGCGGAAATTATTTGAAGATCTAACTTATTCAACTGCTTATGATAAACCGAGAAAAAAGCCTCAGTACAAACCAGGATTTCTACTTTGAAGTTGGAATTAAGGACCTCCAGCACACTTTTTTCTCCCTCGACAAAAAATTTTTGTTCCTGATTTCGGAATTTTTTCTGATGTAAGGATTTAATAAACTTAACTGTATTTTTGCTAAGCATTCGGATCGATTCTGCCATTTTGAAATTCATCAAATATATACTTTTTATCTGTGTCCTCGGGGCTATGCATGCATGCTCTTTGAGCAAAAACTTACCTGAAGGTGAGTATGTGTTGGATAAAAACACGCTTGAGGGAGTTAATAAGGCGAATCGCCTAGAGATTGAACAATTATATTTTCAGGATCCGAATACTAAGATTCCGCTGACGAATTCCTCTCTGGGCGTGAGTATTTACAGATTTGGTAAATTATTCTATGATAGCGCGAAGGTGAATGATAGACTGGAAGAAAAAGAAGCTGAACTTCAAGAAATCAGAGCCAGTCTTGAAGAAGTGCCTAATGACCGTAAGCTTGTGAAGAGACGGGATAAGGTGCAGACTAAAATTCAGGATTTAGAAAAATTAAAAGAGTACGGAAATTTCCTAATGCGAACAGGAAATCCGGTGACAGTTTTAGACAGCGCCGAGACTGAAAAGACGGTCACCGAAATAGATAACTACCTTTATAATAAAGGATTTTTAGAATCGGAAGTCTCTTTCGAGGTCATCACTAAGAAAAAGAAAGCGAATGTCATCTATACGCTAGTAGAACGAGAACCCTACTTGTTGGATTCTATTTATACTAATTCCGATAATGAGGGGATATTAACTTTGATCAATGCTTCGAGTGATGAGACATTGATCCATCAAGGTGAAAATTACGATCAAAGCAATTTCATCAAAGAAAGAGAAAGGCTGGAGGAACTCTTAAAGAACAATGGATATTACATGTTCACTAAAAGTTTCATAGACTACAATTTATATTACGATACTACTGCAAAGAAAATCAATGTAGAACAACGGATACTAAAACCATCATTTGCGGAGAAGCATGAAGTTTATAGTATTGATTCTATTACCTTTCAAGTAAGTCCTCCAAGTGATGATTTCCTTGATAGGAACGTTGAAAGAAACTATCGAAATATTGATTTCACATTTTACAGGGATAGATTTTCTGCCAAACTGCTTAGCTCTAGAATACTCTTCGACGAAGGACAGAAGTACAAAAGAATCGACATCATAGAAACCCAAAAGCAGCTTAGTAATCTTGACCTTTTCCGATACATCAACATTTCATTTGATACGGTTGGTACAAATCTTACCGCAAAAATATTAACACAACCAAATCAAAAGTACCAACTTACCAATCAGCTTGGGCTAAGTATAACTGAGCAATTACCAGGTCCATTTTTTAGTGTTCTTTTACGAAATAGGAATTTCTTTCGTGCAGGCGAAATATTGGAATTTAACACAAGAATCGGCTATGAGGGTGTAGCTTCTGCAACAGATCAAGGGGTCTATCAAAGTAAAGAGTTTGGGACATCAGCTTCCGTAATCTTCCCAAGATTTCTAATTCCTTTCTATGGAAAAAGTTTACAGAAATATGGGAGATATAATCCCAATACCCGTACACAGCTAGGGTACAACTATACTAACCGACCTGAATATACACGTTCCGGATTAAATGCACTTTTAGCATATACTTGGGCCACGCGTGGCAATAGACAGCAATTCACAATCAACGCAGCTGATATTAACTATATCAGAACTCCACAAATTTCAGATGAATTTGCTCAAGTTCTATTGGACTTGGAAAATCAGGGAAATAATCTGATATGGTCTTTTCTTCCCTCGTTGATAAGTAGCGTATCGGCTCAGACGATCATTAATTTCAATGATTATGGCAATTATAATTCTTCAAGTAGGGCTTCTTTGCTAAAGCTATTTGTAGAAAGTGGCGGTACCACCCTGAATTTAGTAAACGCTACGAGCAATAGTGAAACCACTGATTTTGCCAGATTTCAATGGCTAAAACTTCAGGCAGATTATAGAAGATATCTTCCTCTCAATCAAAAATCGACACTTGCCTATAGAGCAAACTTTGGCATTGCCCATCCTTATGGAGTAAGTACTGGAATCTTACCTTATGAGAAGTATTTTTTCGCAGGTGGTGGTACGAGCATTAGAGCTTGGCAAGCACGTCGACTAGGTCCAGGTAGTTATACTCCTATCATTGGTGATAGAGGAAGATATGATTATGCCTTTGAGCAGCCTGCAGAAATGATTGTAGAAACGATGCTGGAATACCGCAGAAATCTTGTGGGATATTTTGATATGGCAGTCTTCGTGGATGCGGGAAATGCTTGGGTCATCGGTGTGGATAATTCCCGGCCTGGAGCAGATTTTAGATTCGACCGTTTTTACAAAGAGATAGCTCTCGGGACAGGAGTTGGATTAAGAATGGACTTCAATTTTCTGGTTGTAAGACTTGATTTGGCAACAAAAGCAATTGATCCATCCATGCCTCTAGGCGAGCGGTGGGTGTTGGATAATATCTCATTCAGCAATCTATTTGGTGTGAAAGGCCAAACAGTTCTTAACTTTGGTATCGGTTATCCATTCTAACGAGATAAAAAATTAGCAATGTCGCGAAAGAGTAAAGAAGATATTTCAAAAATCTATCAGCAAATGCAGGATCACATCTGCAAAGAAATTGAATTAGCCGATGGTAAAGGATTTTTCGAAGAAGACATCTGGCAAAGACCTGCCGGAGGAGGCGGAAGAACCAGGATTTTTAAAAATGGTAATATTATAGAAAAAGGAGGAGTAGCATTTTCTGCGGTGCATGGACCTACACCTGATAAAATTCTCAAAAAACTAAAATTGGACAAAGCTGATTTTTTCGCTACGGGGGTTTCCATAGTGTTGCATCCCAAAAGTCCAATGGTGCCTATAATCCATATGAATATCCGCTATTTTGAGATGGACAATGGAGTGCATTGGTTTGGGGGAGGAATAGATTTGACTCCTCACTACGTTGATCAGGAAGATGCAAAGCATTTTCACCTGGAAGTGAAAAAGGTCTGTGACCAATACGATTCCAGCTACTATCCAAAATTCAAAACCTGGGCTGATGACTATTTCTACCTTCCGCACAGAGATGAAACCAGGGGAATTGGCGGGATTTTTTATGATAGGTTAATAGCCAAGGACGATGAGCAATTCGAAAATATTCTTCAATTCAGCTTATCGTTAGGTCGTTTATTTCCAGAAGTTTATGGGCATTTCATGAAAAAGAACTCACAACTCTCTTTCGGAGAAAACGAAAAATCCTGGCAAAGTCTGCGAAGAGGAAGATATGTAGAATTCAATCTGGTCTGGGACGCCGGCACAAAATTCGGGTTAGATACAAATGGACGAACCGAAAGTATTTTGATGAGCATGCCCCCACAGGCTGAATGGGAATACATGCATGAGCCTAGGGTGGGTTCGGAAGAAGAATACACTCAAAAACATCTTAAAAAAGGGATAGACTGGTTATCATTAGTAAAATGATCGAACAACTTAAGACTTGGGACGAGGAATTATTCCTCTGGCTTAATTCCTTTCACTCGGATTGGTTGGATGCTGTAGCATTTCAATTGTCCCAGACTTTCATCTGGTTTCCTTTCTATGCTATTTTGATATATTTCATTTACCGGGCTGAGCCAAAAAATAGTTGGTGGGTATATGGAGGGGTAGCGTTGACTATTCTTATTTCAGATCAGGTGACATCGGGATTCATGAAGCCCTTTTTTGAAAGACTTAGACCCTGTCATGATGAGCGCTGGGATGGCTTGGTTCATATTTACGAAAGATGTGGTGGCTTGTATGGTTTTGCTTCATCTCATGCAGCCAATACATTTGGTTTAGCTGTGTTTTTAAATTTGAAGATGAAAGGTAAGCTCAGGTTTTTGCCGTGGTTATTTTTATGGGCAGCATTTATTTCCTATACGCGCATCTACCTTGGGGTTCATTATCCGATGGATGTGATTGCAGGAGCTTTAGTGGGAGTAGCTGCTGGATTTTTGAGTTGGTTTATTATAGTTTTTGTGAGGAGAGAGATTTTAAAATTATTCCTTAAAGACTAGAAATTAGAATTGCTAATTTTTGTATTTTATGATATCTGTTATTCTTCGAGTGAGCAGGATTATTAAAATAAAATAAGGTTTTCTCTAGATTTTAAGGGCAATTCAGTTGGCTTTTCAATAGTGTAATGCAATTGTGACTTCTATCATCACATAGGAATTAAAATTATATCATACTTTAGTTTATACAGTATTGAATTAAAAGAGTTTACACCTTATCATTTTTAAATCTTAGTATTCTATTTCAGGGCATAGTATTTAATTCTTTTACTCTAACATAGACCAAAATGAAATCTTTTCTTCATAGGAAAATATGCTTACTGTTTTTTGTCTCACTTGGCTTTGGATTGATTAGTTACGGCCAAGACACACATCATTGGGGCAATCAATTTGGCACGCGGGCGGCGCTTCTCGGTGGTGCTGTTCTTACGGACACCTTGGACAATGCCGGAGTATTTTATAATCCTGGTAATCTGGCATTCTTAGACACTACTTCTTTATCCATAAATGCCAACCTTTACGGTTTGGAAAATATTAAAATTGAAAATGCATTAGGACAGCGAGCGGATTTTAAAGGCATCCAATTTAACACGATCCCCCTACTGATTAGTGGCTCAATACAGACCAAGTCTGATTGGAACGTGAGCTATGGCCTACTCACTCCAGTAAGCTTTAATTTTAATGGTGTAGCACGTATAGAAGGTGAATTTGATTTAGCCGGAGATGAATTCAGTCCAGGAATGGAGCAGGTAGTTTCTGAATCAGGTATCATTACAAAACTCCAAGAAACAACAGTGGCAATCGGAGTAGGAAAAAAAATCAATTCACAGCTTGGTTTTGGAATTAGTCTATTGAACACGCTGCGAACTATGAATTATTCCTACAGGTTTTCAGCCAAAGCCTTGACAAATTCCGATGACTATTTTTTAATTTCGAGAACACAGAATGAATTCATCAACTATTTCGCAGTGCGAACTGCGGTAAAACTTGGATTCAATTATCAAAAAGAAAGTTACGGTTTTGGAATAGCCGTCACGTCTCCAGGGCTGGATTGGATAGGAAATGGAACTGTGGAAGAGGACCTAACTTTATCAAATATAATTCTTCCTGGTACCGCTAAGCCTCTAACTGCTTATGCATCTGATCGGCAGGAAAAATTAAAGACTACTTACAAATCTCCCTTTGAAATAGCGATCGGTTTACATAAAGCTTTTAATAGATCTGTAATCAGTCTAAACCTCACCCATTTTGGAGGATTTGATAATTACCGTATTATCAATGCAAAACCTGGTACCTTGGTACGCCCGGACGATGTGGGAGAATCATTTGACAGCGAGGATTTTTTGAATGTAGGAACTGCTATGAAACCAGTCACAAATATTGCTTTAGGCTATGAAAATCAATTCAAAGAGAATATCACACTGCTGGGGAGTGTAAGGACAGATTTTTCATACTTTGATAAAGGCTCCCTGCAGAATAATCAATTACAAACAGAAATTACCCAGTGGGACATTTTTCATGTTTCAATGGGCACTGAGATAAAAAAATCCAGAAGTAGTCTAACACTTGGGTTGGTTTACAGTTTTGGATATACAGATGAATATCTGCAAAGGGGGAGTTTTAACAATGTAGCAGCTGACCAATTGTTGGAGGGAGCTCTTGTCATCACCAAAGCGGGCTATTCCAATTTTGGACTTTTGGTAGGCTACGCATTCAATTTTAAAAAATTCGACTAATATAAACATGATTAAAAAATTACTATCTATACTTCTCTTTGGATTATGTGCGCTTAGCCTACATGCCCAAGTGACCACTATAAATCTAGATCTTATTACCGGTAAAATTAATGGCGGACTACCACTGCCAGCTGAGAAAGAATTTTATGTTCAAGGAGCGATTCCTGAAAAAATAGAAATGGTAAAGCTGCTGATTTACCAATCCAGAAAAACAGAGAAAACTGGCTATACTTATTTCTGGAAAGCGCCTTTTGGATATAAAGATCTATCCTATCAAGTTTTGATGGCAGATCCTTTACGTTCAAATACTGATTATCGTCTTGAGTTCGGATATTATCAAAAAGCCGGGCCTGAACAGATTGAAGAAGTCAGGTCTCTAATTCATCAAAATATTAAAACATATCTCAGCACAATCACGACTATAAAAAGAGGAGGTATTCATTTTTCAGAGTCGGATGAAGTTCTGATCAACAATCTTTCGAAAATCGTTGATCAGGGGGCTTACTATTTTGAGCTTCCTAATGGCGATAAATTCCCCGGCTTTAGCGACATCACACGATCTAAGTTAGAGCAGAGAGGCAAGTTGAAAATGGGTAAGGCCAAATTTAACGTGACAGGCATGACTGAGGCTGACAATGTCCGAGCGGTTTTTGCAAATAATTACATTACCGAATTGGAAAATATCCTCTTTTCAGAAGTGGACCAATACTTAAGTCCAAATATGCTAGTGAGAGTAGACGAAAGTGTGTTTGAAAATTATCCTACTGAAAAAACAGCCAACTCTCTCCCTATCAATGTAGGATATGGAGCGATCTCACTTAGTGATGGTTTGCCTGAGCAAGACTTTGTGATGAGTCCTTATGCTGGATTGTCCTTTCCGCTCGGCAATAGAACTTTTGCAAGATTCATGAACAACATGTCCATTTCTACAGGATTTTTCCTTTCTGGTGATATCAAAAATCAATTGGATGAGAAAATATCAGGACCAGTTTTAGATAGACCTATTTATGTAGGACTTGGATACAACTTTTTCCGATTTATCAGATTAAATGCAGGAGGCACATTTATTACTACAGAGCAAGTGGGAGGAATGTCCGACGACAGTTTTCAGCCATTCGTTGGGGTCAGTGCTGAGTTTAATATTTGGTTGGGCATAGGAAGCAAAAAAAGATAAGCAAATGAAAAAGCTAACTTTACTAATTCTCGCTTTTGCCTTTGCCATTTCTGCTCAGGCACAATTGTATGGCTACAAATGGAGATTTGGAGCAAGTGCTGGAATCACCAACTATCTAGGTGATATCCAACCTATAAAAGTTGACAACTTCCAGAATTTCACCAGATATTATAAACGCTATACCACTTATTCAGACCAATTATCCTATCAGATTTCACTAGAATATGCTTTGGGAAAATCTGTAGGACTAATGCTGACAGGTGGAAGTTATCAGTTCGGGTCCAGTGATCGGTTTATTAAAAATGACAGGACTTTGTTTACAGACAGTCCGACCTTTGACCGTGCACTCAATTTCCAGACAGATGTATACGACGCTGGCCTATCCCTAGTGATCAAACCTGACAACAATTGGCTATTGTCAGGCAAATCTTTTTTTGCCCCATACATTACCGTTGGAGCAGGTGTGCTAAGCTACAAAGTGCATGGAGACCTATTGGATTCCAATGGCAACAGATATGATTACACCAATCCCAATGAAATTCCTGATGGAATTTTTGAGACAGATCTTACAGTTCTTAGTACTGAAAAGTCAGACAACTATAAAACAACCTCATATTATGCAAATGTGGGCCTGGGGATACGATTTAGAATTACGAAAAGCATTGAAATCTTTGCACAGTCAGATTTCAAAAGGACTAATACCGACTATTTGGACGATGTGTCTGGGGTTTACAGAACTTCCTACGACAATGCCTTCCAAGAATATGCTGCCAAACCTGGTACAAATCTGGTAACAGCCGAAAATCCTTATCGCGGAATGGAAGACGGAAACCCAGACTGGTATATCTATCATGGCATAGGAGTCAAATTTAGTTTAGGGGCAAATAAAAAAGTCTTTAACCCTCCTGTGATTACCCAACGCTACACCTATGTTCCTACAGAACTTTCCAAAGCTCAAATGGCGAAGGAGGATTCTCTGGAAAACTTGGGAAACAAAGGTCAGCAAGTAACCAACAATTATATTACAGTTATCCAACTTCCCTCAAATGGCATCTCAAATCTGTCAGGTCAGGAAGCAATAACTGATTCGGCTTCCCTGGCCCAAATTGATTTTGAAATTGATTCGCTTACTACTGCAAGACAAATCGTAAGAGATAGTATTTCACTCGGTGAATCAGAAATTGCAGGCATTGATCAGGCAATGGCGTTGTCAGCCCGGGATTCTTCTACATCTGAAAGCATCAGGGAAACAAGAGTATCCAATTTGGAAGCCGAAAAATCATTGGCTGAATCACGAATGAATGGGCTCAATTCACAGGATTCAGAAATTAAATTCAAACTGGATTCACTGAATACTGTCAAGAATTCAGGAAGTTCATCAATAACCAAACTAGACTCTGCAAACTTGATGAGCCAATTGATCATCTACCCCGGTCAAGTCAGCAGAATACTTTACTCTGCAAACAATGTAAATCTCACTTTGGATTCAGCTACCTATCAAGCTTCTCCTACAGCCAATTCTTCGCAATTTAGAACATTGCCGGATTCAAGCAATTCGTTTACGAGAGAGCAATTTGATCAGGAGATGAGCAATTTTAGACGTGAGATGCTACAGGCTCAGGCTACTAGAGACTCCGCCATGATGATGGCATTTGCAAGCAGATCCTCTTTTATGTATGACTCCAGAGAACAGCAAAGTTATGACCCGCAAGAGCTTCAAGTAAATACTCAGGCGATGGATGATAAAACTGCCAAAAGGATTGAAAAAAATCAAAGGAGGCAAGACAGAATAGATAAGAAAAACAACGAAATTCTCAAAGACGCATTACTTATAGGTGGTACAGCAGCTACTACAGCAGCGATCAGCAATAGCGGTAATAAGAAAAAAGGAGAAGTATCAGCGGCAAATGATTCTACATTAATTGCCAGGATAGCAATGGATTCTATATTGATTGACAGTTTATCTAATTTACCAGTAAGAGTCGATACGGTGACTGTCACAAATGTGGTCGAAAAAAATATAGAGACCTTACTTCCTGAAAGTAAGATAGAAGTATATTTCGATGTGAATGAATCCACTCTAATTGATTCTGAAAGAAGTAAACTCGATCCCGTTGCTAAGTATCTTGAGGCAAATCCGGATGTGGATGTAGAGTTAATTGGTTTTGCTGATAACACGGGTTCTATAAATTATAATCTTAAATTAACAAAGCAGCGAGTGGATTCAGTGGCCAAAACGCTTACTGATATTTACAAAATTCCCAGCGATCGGATCAATATAAGCAATGGAGGATTGATAATCAGAGGCAGTACAAAAGGTTCTGTCGAAACGGATCGCAAAGTAGAAATACGCGTATTAAAGAAGTAAAGAATATTAGGCTATAACCAAGATACATTTTAACTAATTAATGCTCAGACTAATTTTTAATTAAATCCTAAAATCATGAAAAAGCTTCTACTATCGCTGCTCTTTATGGGAGCATTTGCCACGCTAACGCTTGGACAGGAACTTAGAGTAAATACCTATGCAGGTTACGTTTTCATGGATAAAGTCGATTCTTACTATTCCAACACCTCGTATTTCAATGGACAAATTCAGGATGGACTTCGATGGGGAGCTGGGATAGAATATCATATTCCGAACCGTGGGGCAGTGGAGATTCAATACCTGCGACAAGACACCAATGCACCTACAGTATATCAGGATGGGGGAATATTTGGAGGTCAAATCCAAAACACAAATTTCGATTTAGCAATCAACTGGATAATGCTTAATGGAACGAGGTATTTTCCTGTGAATGAACTAGTAGAGCCATTTGCAGGAGCTGGATTTGGTATTGGAATTTTTAATGTTAGAAATCCAGACAATGGCAATGAAAATTCAGCGAGTAAGTTTGGCTGGAATATAAGAGGTGGTTCCAACTTCTGGGTGGCAGATAATATTGCTATCCGAGTTCAAGCCTCTTTATTCTCAGCAACTCAAGCGGTCGGAGGCGGACTTTACTTCGGTACGGGAGGTGTAGGTACTGGCCTTTCAAGCTACTCAAGTATGTATCAGTTCGGATTGGAAGGTGGATTAGTATTCCGACTTCCAGAAGCATCAAAATAATCGTTAAAACATTTCAGATCAAAAGGCATCGGGAAATCCAAAAGATTCTCGGTGCTTTTTGCGTTATTTGGCCTTTCAATTTACAATTCAACAGGAGATGCCTTTGCTAATAGTTTTTTACAGAAATACTTTAACCATTTTCCTATTGTGGGTTATCCTGCTTTCAGGAACCACTTTTTCATACTCACAGAAATCTGACACCACGCAGACCAAGTCAGAAAAAAAAGAATCTTTTCTAAATCATACCTCAAAAGGTTTTATTCTAAAAACCGAAGATGGCAATTACGAAATGCAGATAGCCGCAAGACTGCAGTTGCGTTTTGCCTTACCTGATGATCAGGATCCCATAACATTCGCTGATTTTCGCAATCAAGATCAGCGGGTTTTTAAAATCAACAGAGCTAGATTAAAAGTGGGTGGACATGCCTACCAGCCTTGGATAAAATACTACTTTGAATACGAGCTTTCCAGAAGCTTACTACTAGACTACAGAGTAATGATTGAAAAGTGGCCTTGGATGAGTTTTAAAGCCGGTCAGTGGAAGGTGGAATTCACCAGAGAACGATTCATCAGTAGTGGGGAGCAGCAGATGGTAGACCGTTCCCTTCTGAATAGAAAATTTACAGTAGATAGACAGCAAGGCGTTGAAGTCTATGGAAATCTAAACGCTGGAGGTATTGCCAATTTCAATTATTGGGCAGCTATCCTTACTGGAATGGGACTGGGAGCCACACAAAATGATGATTCCAAGATGATGTATTTCGGGAGATTTCAGTGGAATTTCCTTGGGAGGCCAGTACCTTTTTCTGGAGGAGACTTGAAAATTTCCTCGAAGCCAGCTGGGATCATTGCTATCGCTGCGGTGACTAATACAAGTCCTTATACAAGATTTTCTACTTCAGGAGGAGGAAATCTTTCAGGTTTTGAGGGAACGAACGACGCGCAGTACACTGTAAAGCAATACCAGGTAGAGACGGCTTTTAACTACAAAGGCTTCTCCTGGTCAAGTGAATTTCATCGGAAAAACGTATATGATAACTTTGATGAGATAAGCACAGATTTAGGAGGGTTTTATATTATGGCAGGATATTTCCCCTATCAACTAATTAACTTTTGGCCAGAGCCATTGGAAATTGCTTCAAGATATGCGGTAATCAATCCTGATCTGTCAATTGACAGCAATAAACAAAGGGAATTTGCTGTAGCATTTAACTGGTTTTTTGTCGAGCATAAAAACAAGTTGACCGCTGAATTAACAAGATTTACATTTGAAGATAAAGATTTGCCACAAGACAATGAATTACGCTTTCGCCTACAACTTGATATATCCTTCTGATGAAAAAATTCTGTATCCTATTCTTAATTGGCGTAATGATAAGCTCTATTGCCAACTCTCAGGATGCCGATACGGTCGCTTATGAAGCAAATAAAATAAATGATTTCAGTATTCTTCCCTTACCAGCAATCGCGTATAATCCTGCTAATGGATGGATGTTTGGCGTAGCAGCAGCAAGCTCCTGGTTCATGGGCGATCCTGTCAGCACACATCAGTCCAATCTGGTTTTTAACTTTTTATACACTACGAAGAAGCAATGGATCATCAGCTCTAAAAGCAACGTATTCCTTGCGGATGATCAATGGAACCTCATAGGCGACTGGAGGTATTTTATCACGTCTCAGCCTACTTATGGGCTAGGAAGCTCAACTCCTAATGATCTGGAGTTTATTCAAATTGGCCAAGAAAATGTGCTTAACGGGAAACAGCAAATGGACTTTAGTCTGATTCGCTTTTATGAAACTATTCTAAGGAGGATTGGTACAAGCAAATTCTATCTAGGCTTGGGTTATCATCTGGACATACACCAAAAAATCGAATCCTTTATAGATGAACCAATAGATTTTGACGCTGACTTTAGTCACGATTTCTACAATCAAACCTTGGGATTCCCTATAGACCGCTATACACTTTCGGGTATATCCATCAATGGGATAATGGAAAATCGTGATGTCGCCGCCTCTCCATATGAGAGAAATTATGCGATGATTTCCTATAAAATCAATCCTGAATTTCTGGGTTCTAACAAATCATCCTCTACCCTACTATTGGATTACAGACATTATTTCAATCTAAGCAAGACAAGAAAAAGACATCTAATCGCAACTTGGGCCTATGCAAATTTCTTAGTTTCAGGAGATCTTCCCTACATGAATTTACCTTCTTTGGGCTGGGATATGTTTGGCAGGTCTGGAAGAGGATATTCCCAAGGTAGATTTCGCGGAGAAAACATGGTATATACCGAAATGGAATATCGCTTTCCATTGCAGAAAAATAAAGATCTCTTTGGTGGAACAGTATTTCTCAACGCGGCCTCCTTCAATAGTAAAACCACAGGTGAAAAGCTCATGAATAAAATTAATCCTGGATATGGACTGGGTCTACGAGTGCTCATCAACAAAGAAAAGCGAACTACGATTACTGCAGATTATGGCTTTGGCCAAAAGGGAAATTCTGGATTTTACCTAAATATTAATGAGTCTTTTTGATTAACTGATAGCCAGTTCATTACATAAATAAAATTCTAGGACTATTCTTTTATATTTTTTAATTGTCTTCTTAAATTAAGAATGATTTTGTTATTCAATGAATTTCAACTCTTAATTTAAATTTTTATGAAAAATGCAATTTTTATTATCGCATTACTTCTAATAGTATCCATCCACACTTCATTTGCCCAAAGTTCAGAAAATGATGAAATCACACTTATACAGGCATCTTTTGGTATGGACAAAAAACAGATTATTGAAGGTTATATGGATTTGCCTGAGACAGTATCTCCTGGATTTTGGACAATTTATCAATCCTACGAGACCAGCCGAAAAGAGCTGGCAAGGGAAAGGTTGAAGATTATAAATGACTTTCTCTCGGAATATGAAAAAATCGGAGAAGAAGAGGCTGATGATTTAGCAAAAAGAACCTTGAAGAATGATCTAGCTTTATCTAAGCTTCACTCCAGCTATTACAAAAAATTCAAAAAAGCCACTTCGGCGCTTGACGCTGCTAAATTTTTGCAAATAGATACTTATATCCACAATACCATAAGAAATGCTATGCAGCAGGAATTGCCATTTATAGATCAATAAGATATTAAACTAAGTGTTTTTATGGTTACCAAAGTAAATTAGTCTAATAAATTTTGTCCACCTTATGAAAAAAATAAGTTACTCCTGGGTTGTTCTACTACTAGCAGTTATTTCCTGCACTGCCTCAAATGTGGTCGTGGAAAAAGGAATTTATGATGAGTTTGATTTGAGCAAGTATACCAGTTATTCTTTTATGGATGTAGATGTGGATAATTCTCACAATGAGAATTTTAAACTGGCTACAAACTATTTAAAAGAAGAAATAAGAAAACAACTGGATTCTAGGGGAATGTCGGAAGATGAAAATAATGCTCAGCTAAAAATTAATCTGGGAATAGCCGTAGAAGATAAAGTACAGACCCGGGAAACTAATTTAACAACTGATCCTTTCATGTACACTGGTCAAAGAAACTATACATGGAAAAGTGAAGAAGTAGTTGTAAACAAGTATAAAGAAGGTACACTCACTGTTCATTTGGTGGATTCACAAACCAATAAAGCTGCCTGGGTAGGTGTAGTATCCAAAGTTATCCCAAGCAAACAGGAGAAAAAGCAGGATGCAATCGAAACGGCAGTTCAGGAAATATTTGATTCAATAGACAATAAAAACTAAACAAACAAATGGGAAAACTTAATGCAATAGTCGGATTGGTGCTTTTAGCAGCTGTAACAGGGTGCTCACCCAGCACAAAGATCACTGGTTCTTGGAAAGCGCCGGAAGCAAAAGCTGGTGGGTATACTAACATTTTTGTCACCGCGTTGACTGACAAACTTTTGGCTAGACAGACCATAGAAAATGACCTTGATGCAATTCTTGAGGAAGATGGAATCACTGCTAGCAGCAGCTTTGACATCATTCCTCCAGGGTTCAAAGCCACTCCGGAAAACAAAGAAAAAATAGTAAGTGACATCCAAGCTGCTGGCCACGATGCTATTCTTACTATAGCACTCCTAGATCAAACATCAGAAACCAGATATGTACCTGGCACTACTATGTACTCTCCTATGGGCTATGGTGGATACTATGGTAGGTTCTACGGTTATTACTCTTACTACAACCCTGTAATGTACGATCCTGGATACTATGCAACAGATAAAAATTACTATATAGAAATGAATCTTTATGATGCGCAAACCGAAGCTTTAGTATGGTCTGCGCAGTCAGAGACTACTAATCCATCCTCAATAGAGTCTTTCTCAAAGACATTTGCTCAATCAGTGGAATACCAATTGGTAAAAGACGGAATCATCAGTAAATAAACTTACTAATCACATGAAAAAGCCCCGACAGAGTTAACTATCGGGGCTTTTATGTAATGAAACTAATTAAATTATTTAGCCTCGTTTTTCTTAGCTGTAACTTCAGCTCTAATTTCCTGTGCAAGATTTTTGATGGCTTGCATCCCGGTTCTCACTCTAGTACCAGCTGCTTTGTTACCATTTTCGTAGAATTTTGCAAAGTCTGCTTCTAAAGAATCGACCAAATCTTTAACTTCTTGGTGTCTGCTCATAATCTTTTTATTGGTTGGTTATAAATGTAATTGAACACAATAAACATCATTTATAGTGCCATTAGAAGTCTTTTGGAGTTTATTTTTAATTTTTAGTGCAGATTAATGGTGTTTTCATTAAAACGCTCATTTTATTAGATTTTCAGCAAAATATAGTAAGAATCGTTGATTTTAATGCTCCTGAAAATCTGCTTCCACTATCCCCAAATTGGCTTCTTGATTACCCAATATGTATTGAAAAGCCGTTAAATCGTCACTTTTGCGCCATTTTCGGCGGATTTTAAAATAGCCTGAACTATCCGGATATCCCGAAGTCCTTCCTCGCCAGGTACCGATTGCGGCTTCCCATCCATTATTGTCTGAGCATCATCATCCATTTGCCACACTTGCTCCATGGGCTGCTGAAATGGAAAATTAATTTCGCCTAATGGGCTCTTCCCCTGATTACCTGCATAGGCAGAGAAGGGCGCCATTTCAATCATCCCTTTTTCACATTTGATATTTAAAAAATTCATATTACCACCAAATGAAGTTTTTATGGTTCCCACTACCCCTCCTGGAAATTCCAACTCAGCCTCGACAATTTCACCTAATCCATCTTTATAAATCTCAGGGCGCTCGGTCCAGACCTTGGCTGAATTCACAGCAACTGGCTCCATACCTGAACCTAGCCTAGCTCCTTGGATAGCATACACTCCCATGTCATATATTACTCCACCGCCCATTTCTCTCTTTTGCTTCCAGTGGTCAGTTCTATTTTCACGATATCCAGCCGCACAGTCCAATCCTAGTACTTTGCCTAAACTTTGTTCTTTGACAATTTTCTGATAGGCTTTTGTATTAGGTTCATGCTGACATCTGTACCCTATCGATAAAGAAACATTAGCTTCTTTACATGCATCTATCATGGCTTGGCATTCTTCCACGGTCATTGCCATAGGTTTTTCACACCAAACATGCTTTCCAGCTTTTGCAGCCCTGATCACATATTCCTTATGCATAGAAGGAGGCAAAACTATATAAATCACATCTATGTCAGGGTTGTCGGCAATGGAATCAAACGTATCATAGTTATAGACATTCTTCTCAGGAATTTTATACTTTGCCTTCCACACGGAGGCTTTCGAAGGAGTGCCTGTAACTATTCCTGCTAGGTAGCATTTCTCTGTCTTTTCCAAGGCTGGGGCCAATAAGTCAGTGCTATAATATCCCAACCCAACTAAAGCCACACCGAGTTTATCTTTGCGTGGAATGCTGTTTGAGAATACATTTAAAGGTGACACTAAACTTAATCCTGCACCAAGTGCAAGAGATTTCAAAGTGCGACGTCTTGAGATTAAATCCATAGGTTGTAGGTTAAGGGTCTGAAAATTAATAGACTGATGAAGTTAATGCTTTCATCGGAGCCTCCAAATAAATGTTAAATTCAATTTTTAACTAATTTAACTCCAAACTGGCAATAATATGTAGAAGTTGGTGCTTCTGATTCTATTATTAGTAATCCATTTTTTATTCAGGTGCAAACTAATTTACAATCATATCTTACTCTGGATGACACAAAGAAGCAGTTGCTCCGGCCAGATTAGCTGCCTATTGGCATTGGCAAATAAAAAACCTCCGATCTATATGAAGTATATTAATCGGAGGTTTTGTTCCTTTTACAAGTTAAAAGATATCGTTACATATTATTTAAAGATCAATAATTCACCCATTATTTAATATTGGTAATAATTGACTGATCTCCTGATAGACAACAGTTCTTGCACAATACAACATTATCTTTAAGTGTCAAAGCCTTTCTCAACGCTTCATTTCCTGTATTGTAAGGCCCTAAATAATCCCTGTCGTAAGAATTCGGAATAAGTTCACATTCGCGATCATGCACTACGTAAAGTCCGTTTTCGTTTGGATGGGAAGACAAATAAAAGAATTTCATAAAGTGTTGGTGGGTTATTAATTTATCAAAATTACCCACCAATTTAACATTAAAACATACCCTACACAGGGTATTTTTTAAAAGTTTAAGTAAAAAACACCCCTATTATCATCAAATAGTTAAATTAGATATTGTAGAAGTAACATTGCCCACTCTTCTTCCAATGTGGCTTCTGGCCTGGCAGCTCCTGCCCTTCTATACCAATAATCTGCATTCCATTGATCTCCTTCCTTTCTATGCAAATAAGCGTGGATTCTGGCAGCATCTTTTCCATCCAGGCTATCCACCTTATCATGAGCTTCTTTCCAATCGCCATTACCATCATACCACAGCGCCTTCAGGATGGGATTATAATTATTCAACTTTTTTTTATCTGCTAAAAAATCAGCAATTACTCGTTTGTCCAGTATCATAGCTATTGTGTTTACTTTATAAAGAAAAGAAGCTATTAAATAAAATGGTTACTCTTCCGTGATTTTTTTGTGATACTCTAAGGGGAATTTTGGGTAAACCAAAACCTAAAAATCATGAAAAAAGTATTTCTCTTATTCTATGTTGCCTTTTTAGGCTTAGTCTCTTGCTCAGATGACAATGATCCGATCACGATAGATTCGACCAAGCCCACAGGTGCATTAAATGTGTCCCGTAGTGGAAGTTTCGTTGATCAAAATGCCGCAGGTTCTATGGGCACTGCAGCGCTCGGTACGGATACACAAGGCAAAGAATTTTTACAATTTAGCTCTGACTTCGATACAGCCCTAGCCACTGGCACTGTGACAGTTTATCTATCTACCTCTGCCAACTTTATGCCGGACCCAGCAAACGGAAACCCTGATTTATTGGCTATTGGGCCTGTGAGAATGGCTGGGGAAAATTACTTCGCAATTCCCACAGGCGTAAATACATCCATCTATACGCATGTGCTATTATGGTGTGGATCTGTAGGTATACCATTCGGAAATGCTCCTCTTCAGTAAGATGATGCGTCCTCAAAATAACCTTTCAATTAAACTCAGGGCCATGTGCCTTGGGTTTAT